>JADMIO010980172.1_pt1 | contig 106862 bp, 96 predicted proteins | sample 8958161 | NCBI WGS metagenome assembly JADMIO01 (sample SAMN16585339, study PRJNA669376) | soil metagenome | isolation source: Crop rotation soil | place: USA: Cullars Rotation, Alabama | collected 2011
CGCGACTTCAAGTCACGTGAATTCCAAGCTTCGGATCCCACTGTGCTGGAAAGGGAAGAAACATGCGGCAGAGCCTCGCGGCTCCGTCCCGTGTGAATGTGCGATTTCCGTCATGCGCGCGAGGATACGGACGGAATGAAAATCAAACCAGGCGCTCTCCCGATGCTCACCCGGACTCTGCCCGCAACGCCGGCATTTTCGCGTTTTCGCGAGCTGCGGAAAAAATCAGGGACAAGGCCGGAGTGGCAGGATAAGCACCTCTCCCCAGCACAACGAGGACCTCATGCGTACCGATGAACCGCGCGCCATTCATCTGAAGGATTACCGCGCGCCAGATTTCCGCATCGCCACCATCGATCTCGATTTCGTGCTGACGCCGGAAGACACGCGCGTGGCGGCGAAGATGCGGGTGCACCGGACGGGAGACAGATCCGCGCCGCTGGTCTTGGATGGCGAGCAGCTGAAGCTGCTGGCGCTCCGGATCGATGGCGAAGATGTGCCGCAAGCGCGTTATCGCGTGGACAGCGAGAGATTGACGATTGACTCCGTGCCGGACGATTTCGTGCTGGATGTGATCACTGAGATTTCGCCGGAAGCGAACACCTCGCTGGAGGGCCTCTATCTCTCCAAGGGAATCTTCTGCACGCAATGCGAGCCGGAAGGCTTCCGCCGCATCACCTATTACATCGACCGGCCGGACAATCTCGCCGTCTTCAGCACACGAATCGAGGCAGACAAGCAGCAATATCCCGTGCTGCTCTCCAACGGCAATCTGGTGCACTCCGGCGATCTGCCGGATGGGCGCCATTTTGCCCTGTGGCAAGATCCGTTCCCCAAGCCCTCCTATTTGTTCGCGCTGGTGGCCGGGAATCTCGGACATATCAAAGACGAATTCGTCACCATGTCCGGCCGCAAGGTTGCCTTGCGCATCTATGTCGAGCACGGCAACGAGCCGCGCGCGACCTACGCCATGGATTCGCTCAAGCGCGCCATGCGCTGGGACGAAGAGAAATACGGCCGCGAATACGATCTCGACATCTTCATGATCGTGGCCGTGAGCGCCTTCAATTTCGGGGCCATGGAGAACAAGGGCCTCAACATTTTCAACGACAAGGTGCTGCTGGCTTCGCCGGAAACCGCCACCGATGACGACTATGCGCGTATCGAAGGCGTGGTGGCGCACGAGTATTTTCACAACTGGACCGGCGACCGCATCACCTGCCGCGACTGGTTTCAGTTGTCGCTGAAGGAAGGTCTCACCGTTTTCCGCGACGCCGGATTTTCGGCGGACATGCGCTCCGCCGGCGTGAAGCGCATCGAAGACGTGAAGTTCCTGCGCATGCGGCAGTTTCAGGAAGATGGCGGCCCCCTCGCCCACCCGGTGCAGCCGCAGAGCTACATCGCCATCGACAATTTCTACACGGCAACAGTGTACGAAAAAGGCGCCGAGATCATCGGCATGTTGAAAACTCTTGTCGATGATGAGGGCTACAGGAAGGCCACCGATCTCTACTTCGAGCGGCACGACGGCCAGGCAGTCACCATCGAAGAATGGGTGAAGTGCTTCGAGGACGCCTGCGGGCGCGACCTCAAGCAGTTCCGCCTGTGGTACCGGCAGGCCGGCACACCCACGGTGGAAGCGAATGGCGCTTACGATGCCGCGACGAAGAAATACGCGCTGACCTTGAAGCAGACGCTTCCGCCGACGCCGGGGCAGCCAGACAAGCAGCCGATGCAGATTCCCGTTCGGCTTGGCCTGGTGGCGAAGAGCGGCCGGGCATTGCCGCTGACCTTGGAAGGCGAAAACGCCATCGGTCCCGAGGAGCGCGTGCTTGAACTGACGCAGCCGGAGCAGCGCTTCATGTTCGTCGACGTGGATGAGGAGCCGCTGCCTTCCATCGGCCGCCGCCTTTCGGCGCCGGTGCATTTCAAGGTGCCCATGACGGCTGCGGATCGCTCCGCCCTGATGAGCCGCGACGCCGACCCCTTCAACCGCTGGGAAGCGGGCCAGGCGCTTGCGACCGACGTGCTGCTGGAAATGGCGGACACAGCAAAATCGGGAGTCGCTCCGCGCGCCGATGCGATCTACGTCGATGCCATCGGCGATGTTCTGGCCCGCGCGGAAGAGGATCACGCCTTTGCAGCCGAAATGCTCGTGCCGCCGGGCGAAGCCGAACTCGCGCTCAAAATGAAACCTGCCGATCCCGAGGCCATTCACACCGCGCGCGAGGCGCTGATCCGCGGCACGGCCGAGAAGCATCGCGAAGCATTCGATGCTCTTTATGCAAACCTGGAGTCTGGTGGTGCATTCACGCCGGACGCTGCTTCTGCCGGCCAACGTCGCTTGCGCAACGTCTGCCTGCGCTATCTTACCGCGCAGGACGACGAAGCATCAGCGCGCCTCGCCGACCAGCACTATCGCGCAGCGACAAACATGACCGACATGGTGGCCGGCCTGGCCGCGCTCACGCGCATGGAGTGGCCGGAGCGCGAACCGGCCTTCGCGCACTTCCACGACCGGTTTGCGAATGATCCGCTGGTGCTCGACAAGTGGATGAGCTTGCAGGCGGGCTCGCCGCTTGCCGGAGTCATCGCCAAGGTCCGCCAGCTCATGCAGCATCCCGCCTATGACACGAAGAATCCCAATCGCGTACGGGCGTTGATCGGCGCGTTCTCTGCCAACCATTTGCGCTTTCACGAAGCAGACGGCTCCGGATACGCGCTGGTGGCGGAAGTGATCCGCGCGCTCGATTCCATCAATCCGCAGGTGGCCGCGCGCATGGCTGCAGCTTTCGAGAACTGGCGGCTCTACGACGACAAGCGGCAGGAATTGATGCGAACCGAGCTCGATTCGATCCGCAAGCAGTCGGGGCTATCGGCGAATCTGTTCGAAGTCACAACAAAAATGCTCGGCTAGCATCGACAGCGACTCCGGCAGCCGTATCATCGGAAGCGAAACGAATCACTGGGGCGCGATTCGCCTCCGATGGCCTCCATCGCCCTTTCGCCGGCCCATGCCGTAAGCCGCGCTTTCTCCGGCGCGATGCGCGCGGCGGCAAGAAACGTCCGCTGGACCGTCCTTATCTCGATCCTTCTCATCTTCGGCAGCTTCATTTGCGCAGCCGTACTTCAGATGCGGATGGATCGCATGCATGCGCTGGATCAGGCGGCTTCCATCGAGGCCCGTCGCGCGCAGGAACTGGCATCGGACTTTTCCTCCACGCTCGACCGCTACGCCGCACTCGGTGCAGCGTTCCTCAATGCGCAGATGAATGTCGAAACCTCTGCGGCGCTTTCCGAAGCCGGCGGGCCCGCGTTGCAAAACATCGCGGTGCTGGATGGTGCAGGCCAATTTCTATTCGAGATGAAGCGCGCGCCGAAAGACATCCTGCCGCTGCCGCACGCTACTCTCACGGGCGCACTTGCAGGACGGACGGTGTTCTCAGCGAACGCAGGACGAAGCATCGTATTGGCTTTCGCCGAGAGCGGCCGCGTTGTGCTGGTGCAGCTTGCGACGCACGAACTGTTTGCCCGTTCCACCATGGAAGAAGACTTGCTTGTCACCGCGGATGGACAGCTCTTGGCGATGGGGCACAATTGGCGCGACCTGCCTTCTTACGACTCATTGGCACTGAGAAACCGCCGCGCGGAAACACGGACACTGGAATTACGCTCCGGCCGTCGCCTCGTTGCCCTGGCACCATTGCCGAAATGGCCGGTCACCGCAGGCGCTTCTGTGCAGGTCGGTGAAGCGCTGAGCGCCTGGTACGGCGCGCTGCCGCTCTATTTCTTCTTCATTCTCGGCCCAGCCTTCGCCGGCGGCGGCCTCGCGGTCGTATTCGTGCGCGAATTCGAGCGCCACGCGCGCCCCGGCTCCGCAGACCGCCTGCTGAAGGCCAAGCGCAACGAGGAAGCGAAGTTGCTGATCCGACTGGCAGACGCCGAGCGCCGCGCCGTGGAAGCAGATCGCTCAAAGGCGGAATTCCTCACACATATGAGCCATGAGCTGCGCACGCCGCTCAATGCCATAATCGGCTTCTCGGAAGTGATCGAGCAGGGCCTGTTCGGCAAAGCGGGACATCCGAAATACGAAGAGTATGCGCATGACATCAACGATGCGGGACGCAAGCTGCACGCGAAGATCGGCGACATTCTGGAATTCGCCAGCCTCGAAGCCGGCAAGCAGCCGATCAATCTGGTCGCCCTGGATGCCGCGGCGATTGCACGTCAGGCGATCGAGGAAGCGGCAGGCCGCGCCTTCTCACGCAAGATCCGGATTTCCGTGGCTCTTCCTGAAACATGCCGCGCGGTCGCTGACGAGTACGGCCTGAAGCGGGCACTCAACAATCTTCTCACCAATGCCCTGCATTACACCGGAGACAGCGGCTTGGTGCGCGTACAGCTCCGAAGCGACGATTATTCCGTGTACATCACCATTCAGGACAACGGCTTCGGATTCACTTCGGTCGAGGCAGAACGTGCCGGCGAGCCATTCCTGCGCTTCGATCGGCCAGGCGGCCTTACCGGAACGGGCCTCGGCCTTGCTATCGCCAGTTCGCTGATCCGCCGGATGGGCGGCGGGCTGAACATTTCCGGCAAGCAGGGTGAAGGCGCGACCGCGGAAATTCGGCTGCGTCGCGTCTAGAGATACCACTCGTATTCGACAGGCGCGATGACGCGACGGACGCGTTGCGCCTCTATCCGCTTGGTCTCACGGTAAAGTGCCAGCGTCTCTTCGCCGAAATAGCCCGGCAGAATGGTTGCGTGCTCCAGTCGCGAAAGCGCATCGTCTATGGTGAACGGCAGTGAGAGATCGGGTTCGCGCGAAACATTTCCCGCTGCAGGTGGGCCAGGATCGAGTTTCTTCTCGATGCCGTGGTGGACGCCGGCCAGTACCGCGGCGAGCGCGAGATAGGGATTGGTGTCGGCACCCGGAACGCGATGCTCAATTCGCCTCGCTTCGCTGGGCCCCGAGGGCACGCGGATCCCGGCGGAGCGATTGTTAAAGCCCCACCGACGGTTCACCGGCGCGAACATGTCCGGCTGGAACCGGCGATACGAATTCACGCTAGGGGCGAAGAACGCCATCGACTCCGCCATCGTTGCCTGAAGCCCGCCGATCGCATGACGAACCTGTTCTGTCCCCTCTTCCGATCCGTTGTCGAAGACATTACGCCCGCTTTCGTCCAGCAGGCTCATGTGGATGTGCAATCCGCTGCCGGAGCGATCGGGATATGGCTTCGCCATGAAGGTCGCGTCGAAGCCGCTGGCCCGCGCGGCCACCCTCACGATCTGCTGCAACAGCACGGCATGGTCAGCGGCGTGCCGTGCAATGCTTTGGTGTTTCAGGTTGGCTTCGAATTGTCCCGGCGCATATTCTTTGCTGGTCGCACTCAGCGGCACGCGCTCGACTTCGGCGGCATCTGCAAGCGCGATGAGAAACGGCCGGAAGCGATCAAGATCATGGACACCGTAGACGGAGGCGGTCGCCTCACGCGCTCCCGTACGGGGGTCGAGCGGCGGCTGCGGACTGCCATCGGTCAGTCGCAAACGATCAATCAGGTAAAACTCGAGTTCCAGTGCGCACACCGGCGTCAGCTTCATCTCGCGGAAGCGGTCGACCACGCGTTCGAGGATAGAGATGGGTTCGGCCGGGTCCGGCTCACCGGCATCATTCCGCAATGTGAGAAACACCTGCGCGCGCGGCGGTCCGTCGCCGCCGACAACACGCACCGAATCCGGCAGAGGCCAGGCCGTGCCGTCGGGATCCCCGTCGCCGAAGCCGCGCTCGAATGGGTTGGTCATCTCGCCGCGCGCGTCCATCAGGTAGATCGAATGCGGCAGCTGCAGGCCTGTCTGGAAAATCTTGTGAACTTCACGCAAAGGCAGCCGCTTGCCACGCAAGGTGCCGCAGAGGTCGACAACCACGGCGTCCACGGAGTCGAGGTTCGGATGCTGCGCGACCAGCGCGCCGAATTCCGCTTCGGCCTCCAGCACAAAAGCAGGGCGCAAAAATCCAGGCACGGCGGTCGCCTTGTTCATAAAATCCCCGAAGGAAGAAGAGAAATTGCCGGATGGATCATAAAGGGATGGCTAAGGCCGCGAAAGGCAGCAGAAAGCCTCACCTTTTCAAAAGCTTAACCGGCCATGGCGACGGGCGCCGCCAGAAAAGGTAAGGACGCTACGTGCGCGCTCACCGACTGGAACTGTCGCCGCCCACGCGTGGGAGGGAGTGTGAGCCTGAGCTTGGTGCCAAGCTCCGAGAACGCCGCCTCGATTTGTGCGAGAGCAATAGCGCGCCGCAACGCTGGCGAGTAGCACGAAGCGATTGTGTAACCGACGTTTCGTTCGCCACGCATCAGGGGCGTGTTCGCCGCGGGCTCGTCGCAATCGATTTCAATGCCCACCAGCACACACTGATCGGTCTCGCGCAGCGCAAGCCAACGGGCACGACCATTGAAATTACTATGTTCGAAGTCAATGAGGCGTTCGAGGCCAAGCGATTGCGGTGATGGTTTTTCATCGAAGCCACCGCGGGCAGGATCATAGTCGCGTTCAGGACGCGCAACTCCGGCTTCAATGTCCAGTGTATCCATCGCTTCCACACCGGCGGGCATAAGACCGAACCACTCCCCTGCCCGCACCAAACGATCCCAGACCAATACAGCGTCGCTCGATTTGCACCACATCTCGTAGCCGCCGTGCTCGCCCCAACGCGAGATGGTGATGTCGATGTCCTTCCAGTGCGCGCGCTGGACCTGCAACGGCTCGAGCTTGGGGCTGAGCCCCGCCTGCTTCAGCACATAGGCCGCATAGGGACCGATCAGCGCCAAGCCGCCGCCGGTGAGTTCATGCAGCCGCACATGGAATTGCGCTGCTGCCATCTCGAACCACTTCAAGTCCGACGCGGCTGATGCGACGATGAAGACATCGGCGCCCGCACGAGCGACAATACCCGCGCCGCGCACGCCGCCGCCATCGCTCAACCAGGCCGCCTTGAAAGCCTGGCCAACGGAAAGCTTCGCCGGATCGCGCGTCATCATACGCGCCAGCATCTCCGCGGCGCGCCGGCCGGTCAGCGCCAGTCGCGGCCGCCACGATATGTCCGCAACCACTGCTCTTGAGCGGGCCGCCAGTGCCTCTTCGGCCGCGCCGGTGTAACGCGACGCCAGCGTGAAGCCGTTTCGTGAAAGCCAGACGTTGTCGCGATTGGCGTGCGCCGTGCGGGCGTGGAAGGGGGTCGCCTGAAGCTTCTGCGTCATGGCCTTGCCTCCCGCAGCAGACGCGCGGCCATCCGGCCTGTGCTTCCGGGCGCCGCACCATCTGGTGCAACGCCAGGGCCGCACAGCAACAATCCGGAAATGGGTGTTGTGATTTGCGCTTTGGCGCATTCGCTCCACCAGCGAGGGGAGAGACTCGCTTTGGGCGTAATATCTTCGGGAGCCAGGACACTCGTCGCGATGACGTCGTCGCGCACGCGAGGAATGAATCTCGCTAGGCCAGCCAGAACCTTCGATAGAAGTTCGTACTTCAGAGACTCCAAGTCTCGCGCTGGCGCAGCCGGAACGGGCCGCACAAGAACAGAGATGAGATAGCGATCCGCTGTGGCGGGATCGATTGCCGAGGGAATCACGAATTCCATCGGCAATTCCTCCGGCAGTTCACCGCCGTAGGCCGCCATATGGGCGCGCACCAGGCTCTCGAGCGAGGACGCAAAAACAAAACGAGACGCAGCCCCTGGGGCGGCGGGGACTTCAGGTGATGTACGTACGAGAAGCAGGACGGTCGCTTCCGCAAATGCCGGACCCGATTGATGAATCGCTGCAGTGCGTGCAATTCCGAGCGCGCCACGAGGCAGCAGCCGCGCCGTTTTCTTGAGCGAGAGCGTTGAGAGAACATGCCGCGCCGTGACCATTTCTCCGGCCACCTCGACGCCCACGGCGCGATCATCGTTCACAACAATCCGATCCCCGCGTGCATTGGTCTGCAGTTCGACCTCCGATTCCCGTGCGGCCGCTCCAAGCATCTCGGCGAATTTCCTGTGACCGCCGGCGGGAACATATGCGGCTGCTTCTGAACTCCCGAGGGTGATTGCGGCACGCCGCAACAGCGTCAACGAAGAGCCGGGCTCTAGGGGCGATAGTCCATCCGCCATGGAATCAAAACACAGGCTCGCCTTGAGAAAATCGGATTCGAAATACCCATCTAGCCATGCCGAAGCGCTGATGCGGGCCAGTGCGTCCAGTCGTTTGCGGACTCCGAATGAAAGACTTGCTGGAATATCACCCCATGAAGGTGGGTGTATCGCCCGTTCAAGCGCCAAGACATCTCTCTGAAAACGCGGCCAGCCTTCGGCATCCGCTTTGGAGTGTTTGACGATCGAGCGTTGCGCAATGCTTCTGTCGCTGCCCAGCACGAGATGTTCGCCAGCGGAATGCAACGCCACGAGAGAAACATTGCGCGTGGCCGAAAAGAGCCCGTGGCGTTCCAGCCTCAACTCGCGCGCGACTGTCGCATCGACCATTTGCAAACCGTGCGACAGGATTGGGACCGGCACGACGTCCAGCAGACCGCTTTGTGGGTTATCCGAGTCTTGCGCAGCTTCCAGCACGAGCACGCGCCAGCGCTCCCGCGCGAGACAGGCGGCGGCAGCAAGACCATCCGGGCCGCTACCGATCACAATCGCATCGTAGAGTGCGCGTGTGCTCATCGCCGCCCCAGATCCGAGAGCACCGCACGGGCGGCAATTGCGCCAGCAGCGCCGGTGAACAGCGGAGCGGCCGGCGTCGATTTTCCGGCGAGGTACAGGCCACGAAGAAATGTTCGAGGCGGAGCGGTGCTAAATCCGGGGCGCAAATCGAACATCTGATCCAGTGCCATCTCGCCGCCCGAGAGATCACCCTCGCTTGCGCCGAGTTGATCTTCGATATCGGGCGGGGCGAGAACCTCCCATCCCAGGACGCTCTGGGTAATGCCAGGGAATAGCGGCTCGAGCTGCGCGAGGGCCCGGACACGCAATTCATCGCGTTTCCAGAAGCACCACGCGCCGTCCATTCGGCGGTAAGGAATGCAGCCGACCGTCGCCGTCATGGTGGCTGCGCCAAGCGGCGCAAGGCTCGGGTCGGTGGCGGAGACGATGCGCACCGCAATCGGTGGCACCTCGGGAATCAGTTGCGAGCGCCAGGCGCCATAGGCTTTGCGGAGCGCATCCAGCTGCGGCGCGGCGAAGATGAGGCCCTGCATAGCATCGCGCGTGCCGTTGACCAGCTGCGGAGTGCGTGAGAGCGCAAGGAGAATGCGCGCGGTTCCCCCAGCCATTCTGAAGTTCTGCGCCCGCGCAGAAACGGCCTTTGGAAGCTCATCCCACTTGAACAGCGAAAGAAAAGTCCGTTTGACATCGAGTGTGGAAATGACAGCGCGCGCTCGGATGGACGTACCGTCCGCTATTCCAAGCGCGCGAACACGCCCGCCGCTCGAGCGAATTTCTGTGACGGCGCTGCCGCAAATGATTTCGGCGCCTGCCTCCATTGCAGCATCCACCAGTGCTTCGCCAACGCGACCCATTCCGCCGGGAACGGTGCCGGAGGTGCCGGCGCCAGGCGCCAGCAGATGCAGCGCGGTGCCACCCAGCAACGGATCGCTTGCCCGGCCCGCACTCGCGAACGCGATTTTATGCGCGAGAGAATCGGCTTCTCCGCCAATCGCATTGGCAAGAGACTGAAAGCTCAAATCGTTTGCCGGGAGAGCCGCCTCACGCCCGCCCATAAGCCGGTCCACAAAATTCTGGGAGCTTGGCCGTTCAGCCCAGCGCAGCACTCCGTTTGCAATTCTGTCGCGACCCGCAAGCATCCCCGCGTCGCCGCCTGCTTCGACGATATGCTGGCGGCCGGGCCAAGCCGCCGTCGAAACGCGCGTCGGCAGAAAAAGGACCCCGCGGCGGCCAAGATCGAGCTTCCAGTGCAGATCGACCGGGACCGGAGCAACCTCATCCTGAAATGGCGAGGCACGAAAGCCGGGATGGAATTCGCGCGTGGTCAACCGCCCCCCGGGCCGCGCATTGCGCTCGATCACGACCACCCGCAGCCCCTTGCGTGCGAGTAGCGCAGCCGCGGTCAAGCCATCGCCGCCGCCGCCGATGATGGCGACGTCGCATTCTTGAGCCGGTTTGGTGACCGCCGCCCCCTGCAAACTTAACCTTCACAATGTGTGTCAAGGCTGCACAGGATAGAAGGGCGCGAGCAGCTGAGGCATAGCGAATTTGGCGTGTAGTTAATCGTGATGGGTCGGCGTAGATCTGCCTCGCCGCTGCTCGGGCAACAACGTACGCGTCTGTATTTATGCGTAAGTTCAATGATTTAGAGATTGGAAGCTTTGGTCAAAAGTAGCCGGTAAGGGCACTGCCAAAAAAACAAGGCAGGGCGCTTAAGCCAGTTTTACCAAATCTTTATGAAAACTCCATTGACGCAAGAAATTGACAACGGGTAAACGCGCACTCCATTCCGAAAAAAGGGGCTATGATGTCTTCGAGGAAAACTTATCTTTTGTGCGCCGTATCCGCCGCGCTCGCCTGCGGGGCCCACGCGGCCCACGCTCGTACGCTGCAAGTCGGGACCTGCAAGGACGCGCAAGTCACCTATTCGACAATTCAGGCGGCGATCAACAATGCGTTCGCCAATGACAAGGTCTCCGTCTGCCCCGGGAATTACCCTGAGCAGGTCGTGATCACCCGCAATGTCACTCTTCAGAATGTTGTGGGAATGGCCGATCCGGTGATTACGATTCCGGCCGGTGGCGCTGTACAGAACACCACCACGCTGAGCGGCTTCCCGACCGCGGCCCAAGTCCTCGTTGAACCCACCACCACCGCCGACGTTACAATCCGTCACATCGTGGTTGATGGCGCAGGGAACGACATCCAGACCTGCGCACTGCAGCTGATGGGCATCTATTACAAGAATGCCGGCGGCAGCATTTCGCTCAGCACCGTGAAGAATCAGCTTCTGCCGGAAGGCTATCAGGGCTGCCAGAGCGGTCTCGGCATTTACGTGCAGAACGCCGCTGCGGGGACAAACCCGATCAACATCTCCAGCAACACGGTCACCAATTTCAACAAGAACGGCATCACGGTGAATGAAGCCGCCGCGACCGCGACGATCACCAAGAACACCGTTGTTGGCCTGGGCCCGGTGGACTTCATCGCGCAGAACGGGATCCAGGTTGCTTATGGCGCCAACGCCGACATCGAAACCAACAATGTCAGCAACCTCATCTACACGCCAAGCACCTACGGTTCATCCGGCATTCTGCTTTACGGGACCGATGCCAGCACGTCCGTGCTCAACCGCAACACCGTGAATTCCACCCAATACGGAATCGCACTTGACGCGGTAAACGGCACATCGACCAGCCTCGTGCCCGTTACAACCAACAAGATCTCCAACTCGCAATTCGCCGGCATCGGCCTTTATACCGACGGCGCCAGTGACGATTGGATCAACGTAGCCGGCAACACGATCCAGAACACGTCTGAGTTCGACGGTATCGATGCCTGCAGCAACAACAACACCATTACGGGCAACAAGATCACCAACTCCACTGCTGAGGCGGCGATCCATCTTGACGGCCTCTGCGGCGGGACCGGGACGGGCAACACCGTCACCGGCAACAAAATGACCAATGCCTGCGTCGGCATCCTGAGCGGCCCGGCTGAGGGCGAGAACACGATCGGCACGAACAAATACGTCAGCGTGCAGCAACAGATCGTGTATGGGACGGACAGCTATTCCTGTGGCCCGGCTCACCACCCGGTTCGCCATCAAGCCCCCAAGCATTCCAAGGGCGGCCCAGTCCCGGGCTCGCTGCGGCCATTCCGCGGCTGATCGTCTTAGCAAGTGTAAGTAGAGGAAAGCGCCGGACATCACCGTCCGGCGCTTTCTTGCCTAAACCGAAAGGGCGGAACGGCTTCTCGCCGTCCCGCCCTTTCGCTTTGTGTTTCAAACGCGCTCGCGCGCTTCGCTAAAGTACGCCGCGCTTGTGCTCGCCGACGACCATACGCTTCGGGCTGAAGGCCCGCTTGAAGACCGAAAGCGCCTTCTTCGGCTCGGCGTCTCCGCACATGAAGACGTCGAAGGCCGCATAACCGCGCTCCGGCCATGTGTGCACGCTGATATGACTCTCCGCCAGCACGGCCACGCCGGAAATCCCGCCGCCCTCCGTGAAGGTATGCAGATGAATGTGCAGAAGAGTCGCACCCGCGGCGTTCACCGCGTCGATCAGCGCCTTTTCGATCCTGTCTCTGTCGTCGAGCCCTTCGGCTTCCCACAGATCGATGATCAGGTGACTTCCCGCATAGGTCAGACCGTTGCGGGTGATGAAGTGGTCCTTTTGGTCCTCATCCCCCAGGGGAATAGGAACCGGAACGGTCCTCGCGGAAGCGCGGGCGCGTGCGCCCTTTACTTCTTTGATCGCCGCTACGAGTTCGAGTCGAGCCATTCTGGCACCTACCCTCTAAGTAGCGTTGACACCCAATGCGTCGATCGCCCTCCTTTGGCTTCGGACGCGGCTGAAGAAAAAAGCAGCGGACGGAAGGCCGTCGCGCCGCTCTGCTCCGTTGCCGGAGCGTGGGAAATATAGGCCCGCTTTCCGCCTATGCAAGAAAATTTGGGGCCTGAACGTCAATTTTCTCTCACCTCCGTTGCGCCTACGCGCCACCTCTGCTGTCACAGTCTCCGCCGCCAGATGCACAAGACGAGTGCTGGACAGCTTCCGAAGCGAGCCCTAGAACGCGCCGCCTCGCGCTATTTCCCGCCTGGACATTGGAGAACACGATGGCTGCCAAAAGGTTCACGGAGGGGCTCCACAAGGGTTACGCACAAGTCATGGAGCTTTCGGGCGCGCCGCTGGCGGAGGAGAAGAGCCGCTATCAGAGGATAAAGATTTTCGACACGGTGGCGAACGGGCGCGTGCTGACCTTGGATGACATCGTCCAGATCACGACACGGGACGAGAGCGCATACGCAGAAATGCTTACCCATCTGCCTATGCTGGAGCACGGCAAGGTCGAGCGGGTGATGATCGTGGGCGGTGGCGATCTCTCCATCGCCGACGAGGCGCTGAAACACAAAGGCGTGAAGGAGGTCGTGCTCGTCGACATCGACGGACGCGTGGTGGAGCTCTGCCGCGAACACTTCCCAGGCATCAATGCGAAGGCGTTCAAGGACAAGCGGTTGAAGATCGAGATCGCGGACGCCTTTGAATATCTCGGCCGGACGGAGTCGAAAGCACGCTTCGACCTGATCGTAGCAGACCGGCCCGATCCGGTCGGCCCGGGCAAGGCGCTCTTCGGCGAGACGTTCTACGATCGCGTGAAGGCGGCGCTGAAGTCCGGCGGCTTTGCCACCTTCCAAACCGGCGTGCCGTTCTATCAGCCGCTGGAGATCACCGAGGCGCTGAAGGAGCTCGCCGGCTTCTTCCAACAATCCGGACTCTATCTGACCGTGGTGCCGACCTACATCGGCGGGTTCATGGCGCTGTCGTGGGCCGGCAACGGACGCAACGCCAAGCTTGGCACGCCCTCCGGCATCCGTCGCGCGCGAACTGCGTTCACCTCCGCCAAGCTAAGAACCGATTACTACAACCCGGATGTCCACGCCGCGGCGTTTGCGCTGCCGGAATGGATCGGAAGGCTGCTGCCTTAGGCACCGCAATTCTGTTTAAGCGAGCAGTTGCTCAAATACCTGCCGGGCCTGCGCCTGCGCTTTGTTGAGATGTATCTCCAACGCCTGAAAGTCTGCATGGCCCGTTACGCGCGCGAGTAGATCCCTTAGCCCGTGGGATGCCGCCGAGGAAACGAAGGCCCCTTCGACCGCGATCCGAAGAACCTGCAATAGATCTTGCTGGAGCCGCGCTGCTTCGATGAGTGAGGCAGAAGCTGCTTCACCTAGCACGTTGTGAGTTCGCAGCCTATTGAGTGCTGCAACAGTATTGACATCCAGTACCGACGATGTGCCTGGGGCTTCGCGGAGCTGCAAGTATTGCGCGACGAATTCGATGTCGATGAGCCCGCCTCGCACAAATTTCAGATCCCAATGCGACTTCGGCGGGAAGTTTGCTGAAAGCGTCCGGCGCATCTCGCGCACGTCACGTTGGAGCGTTGTCGCATCTCTTTTCCCTGTCAGCGTCTCGTGGATAGCCGCTTCTATCTGTTGGCCCAACGCAGGCGGAGCGGAAATCACGCGCGCGCGTGTGAGCGCCATTCGCTCCCATGTCCAGGCTTCATTTGCGTGATATCGTTCGAAGGCTTCCAGGCTTACGGCGACCGGCCCTTTGTTGCCCGTCGGCCGCAGGCGCATGTCAACCTCATAGAGGCCACCCTCCGCCGTGTGCGTGGTCAGCGCGGCAATCAATCGTTGCGCCAGCCGCCCGTAGTACGTCGAAACCGGCAGGGGTTTTGGACCATGGGAATGCTGCATATCGGCTGGGGCGTCGTAGATGAACACAAGGTCGAGGTCGGACGCAGCGGTCATCTCTCGACCGCCAAGTCGGCCCAGCGCCACCACTCCGAACTGGCCACCAGGAATTATCCCGGCTGAGTCAGCAAACTCCTCCTCCACTGTGGGAATGAGAGCACCAATTACAGCTTCGGCAATGTTGGTGAAGCCTGAACCAGCATCTTCTGGCAGCGTCCTGTTCTCGAGAACCTGTACCGCGACTTGAAATGTCTGCTCGCGGGCAAATCGGCGAACAACACCCAGTTTGCTTTCATACGCCCGTTCCGCAGAAAGTTCAGTGCGTACAAGCGTTTCGAGCTGCTGCCGCTTCGGTAGCGCGCCCAGGAAATCCGGCTCAAGCAAAGCATCCAAGGTCTTCGGAGCTTGCGCGAGATGATCGGCAAATCGCGGCGCGGCACCGCAGATATCGGCAATCACCTTCATTAGCTCTGGATTTGCCAGCAGCAACGAGAACAACTGCACACCCGCGGGCAAACGCGTAACAAAGCGATCGAACTGCGCAAAGGCGGAGTCGGCGTCTACGGTGCCGGCCAGAGCATTCAGCAGCAATGGAACTAGTTTGGTCAGGAGTTCGCGCGCCCGCGCGCTGCGGGTGGCGCGAATTCGGCCGTGATGCCAGCCGCGAATCGCGTGCGCGATGTGATCCACTTTGGAGAAGCCAAGCCTGCGGAGCGTAGCGAGCGTTTCCGGATCGTCCTCTACCCCCGTGAACACCAGGTTGCCCGTTTGCGAAGAGAGGGAGGGCGCTTGCTCAAACAGTTTTCCATAGTTCTCTTGCACCGCCGTCAGATGGCGCAGCACCGCTGCTTCGAAAGCATCTGTCAAATGGAACCCCATGAAACCGGCGACCTGCGCCACCTCTTCGTCGGCCTTCGGAATGGTGTGAGTCTGCTCGTCCTCCACCATCTGCAACCGGTGTTCGAGCGTTCGCAGAAAGCGATACGATTCACCGAGTTCTGCCGCCGTTTCAGCAGAGACAAGCCCATGGTCCCGAAGGGCTTCCAGCGCAGCCATCGTCGAGCGCTGCCGCAAGTTCGGCTTGCGGCCGCCGAGGATGAGTTGCAGCGTCTGTACGAAGAATTCGATTTCGCGAATACCGCCGCGACCGAGTTTGATGTTGTGACCTGCCACCGCGATTTTTTCGTGGCCGGCATGGGCATGGATTTGGCGCTTGATGGAATGAATGTCCTCGATCGCGGCATAGTCCAAATTGCGGCGCCAGATGAACGGCGCCATATTCTTCAGGAACTGAGCTGCGGCCTCCCGATCTCCCGCACAAGCGCGAGCTTTGATGAAGGCGGCGCGCTCCCAATTCTGTCCCATGCTTTCGTAGTAGGCTTCCGCAGCCTCTGTTGAGATCGCGACCTGGGTGGCACCGGCATCGGGCCGCAGACGAAGGTCGACGCGAAAGACGTAACCATCGGTCGTGATCTCGCTCAGCAGTTTCACCAAGCCCTTGACGATCTCGACGGCCGCCGCCCGTTGATCATCCCGCTTGCGGAACGGGAAGCGCACAGGGTCATAGAAAACGATGAGGTCGATATCACTGGAATAGTTCAGTTCATTCGCGCCGTATTTCCCCATGGCGAGAATGACCGACCCAGTACGCGCCTCAAGGTCGTCGGCAGCGCACGTCTCCCACGACGTTTGCAGCGCTGCTTGCTTAAGGAGAAATCGCAAGGACGCGCTTACGCAAGCATCCGCAAAATTGGAAAGCGCAGCCGTTACCCGTTCCAACGGCCACACCCCTGAGATATCCGCCAGCGCAATCGCGAGCGCCGCTTGCCGCTTTGCCCGGCGCAAATCAGCCATGACTTGAGAGGTGGAGCGTTCCTCCCGGTCTATCGAAACACTATCTATGGTCGCCCGAAGGGAAGCGTCCGGGCCGCTTTCAAGAAGGCTGCTCAGAAATACAGGCTCTTGGAGTGCAGAGCGCGCGAGATATGGGCTGTTTCCGAATGCCGCGCGGAGGACCACCGCCGACTCGTCGCCGACACTTATGCCTGACAGCCCAAGCTGCCCCAATGTACGCTCGGCACGCGCGGCATTTGACGGCAAGGCTAAAACCTCTTTGTTGGAGAAGCACCACCCACTCATGCTGTGCTCACCCTTCCCTGCAATGGTGGATTGCGAGGCGTAGATGCAGATCCGCTTCTTGCATCGATGTTACGGTTTCTATTCCCAATCGCAGGTGATGAACTCCCGGCAATTCGAAGCTGGGGGAGAAACCGCGGCACAGCTCCAAGGCCGCCGCGAACGGTGCTCAGGGCAACGCACTTGCTTAAAGTGATCGCATTCCGGATGCCGACTTTGATGAGCGCGTCAGTTTCCATCCCGATGGCGACCTATGCGTCCACGGAAGCCACGATCGCGTCAACCGATCCCGGCAGCATGGCCAAGCAGGCCGGAGCCATCGGAACTCTGCGATGCCGGAGTGGTACAGTCGGGTGGGATCGAACCACCGACCTCCGGATCCACAATCCGGCGCTCTAACCAGCTGAGCTACGACTGCCCGATGAAGGCCGGAAACTAGGTTTCCATCCCCGCAAAAGCAAGCAGGTGCTTGCAGCGCTGCCCTCAAGAGGCGAAAAGGCGCGCATCATCTGACCAGAACTCCATGCACGAAAACCTCATCATACCCGGAAAAGCAACACTCGCGTTGTGGCGGGGCATCGCCAAGGGAACTGTCGTCGCGCTCACGCCGGACGCGTGGCCACACATCGAGCGATCGCGGAGGGTTGTTGAACAGGCGCTTTCCTCTGGCCGCGCCATCTACGGCGTGAACACCGGATTTGGCCGTCTTGCGCAGACACGAATTCCGGCTGACCAACTCAAGCTGCTGCAGCGCAATCTTGTCTTGTCGCATGCGGCAGGCGTTGGTCCGCTGCTGCAGGATTGCACAGTTCGCCTTATTATCGCGCTCAAGATCGCTGGGCTGGCTCGCGGCTATTCTGGTGTGCGGCCAATTGTAATCGAGCGGTTGCTAGACCTCTTGCACAAGAATGTGTTGCCAGAGATTCCCGCACAGGGGTCCGTGGGAGCCTCCGGCGATCTCGCCCCGTTGGCGCATCTCTCCGCAGTGCTGATTGGAGAGGGCCGAGCCCGGCTGGACGGGGAGAGTCTCACTGCGCGCGAGGCCCTGGCGAAGGCGGGCCTGGCGCCGCTGGAACTCGAGGCAAAGGAGGGCCTAGCCCTCCTCAATGGCACGCAGGTCTCAACGGCGCTGGCATTGATCAACCTGTTTGCTGCGGAGGCGAACCTGCAAGCAGCGCTGATTGCCGGTGCGCTGTCCACAGATGCGATCAAGGGCAGCGACGTTCCATTCGATCCCCGCGTTCACGAGGTGCGTGGTCAGCGTGGCCAAATCGAAATTGCAGCGGCGCTGCGCCGCTCGATGAGCGGAAGCGATATCCGAAGATCGCATATGGCGTGCGAACGCGTACAAGATCCCTACTCCATCCGCTGTCAGCCACAGGTGCTTGGTGCTTGCCTGGACACCTTGCGTCATTCGGCGGCCGTGCTGGAGCGCGAAGCGAACGCTGTAACGGACAATCCCCTTGTATTCGAAGACGGGGATATACTCTCCGGTGGCAATTTCCATGCTGAACCGGTCGCATTGGCGGCCGATGCACTGGCGCTCGTTATCTCCGAGATCGGCGCGCTTGCGGAACGGAGAATTGCACTGTTGACCGATTCTTCCCTGAGTGGGTTGCCGCCATTCCTGGTCAGCGAAAGCGGCGTGAATTCAGGTTTCATGATTGCGCATGTGACTGCGGCTTCGCTTGCATCCGAAAATAAATCGCTCGCTCATCCCGCGTCTGTCGACTCGCTGCCCACATCCGCCAATCAGGAGGATCATGTCTCTATGGCTACCTTCGCGGCGCGGCGGCTCACCGCCATGAACGCGAATACGGCAGGAATTCTGGCCATCGAGTTTTTGGCTGCGGCCGAGGGCATTGATTTTCATCGTCCGTTGAAGTCTTCGCCGATACTGGAGCAGGCACACGCGCTGATTCGGGACCGGGCTCCGCGCTTCGATCGGGACCGGTTCTTCGCGCCAGCAATAACGGCAGTCCAGGAACTGATAGAGCGTCGTGCTTTTGAGGCGTTGCTGGGTGAATTTGTCCTTCCTTCTGCCACTGCCACTTAACTATCCATTATCCACTTTGCCGGAGAGTGCTGCCCCTAGTCTTCGGCCAGCCGAGGCCGCGTTGCCACATGAGGGGGGCCGCGCCTACCATGTTTTCTCATGCTTTGCGTCGCGGCGTGGGCGCGATCCCGACGCTTTTCATCATCATCACTCTCACGTTCTTCATGATGCGGCTTGCCCCGGGTGGCCCGTTCGACAGCGCGCGCAGGCTGCCGCCGGAAATCGAACACAATATGAAGGCTGCCTATGACCTGGATAAGCCGGCCTACGAACAATACGCGATTTATCTTCGCAGACTTGCGCACGGAGATCTTGGGCCATCATTCAAGAACAAGGACTTCACCGTCACCGAATTGATCGCGGTCGGCCTGCCTGTCAGTGCAAAACTCGGTCTAAGCGCGATCATTCTTGCCCTCGTTCTGGGCGTCGGCTTGGGCACCGTTGCAGCGCTCAATCAGAACGGAGCAATCGACTTTGGGGTAATGGCGCTGGCGATGGTCGGCATCACTGTGCCAACCTTTGTGACCGCACCGATCCTCACGCTGGTCTTCGGCGTGTACGGCCTGCATCTTTTCGGAATGGATGTCAGCCTGCCTGTAGGCGGATGGAATGGGGGCGCACTCGCAAACATGATCCTCCCGGTAACTGTGCTGGCGCTGCCGCAGATCGCATTTATTGCGCGGCTGGTGCGCGGCAGCATGATCGAGGTGATGCGCACCAACTACATTCGAACGGCGCGCGCCAAAGGCCTGCCGCTCCAGACCATCGTGTTGCGGCACGCCATGCGGACCGCACTCCTACCTCTTGTGAGCTACCTTGGCCCGGCAATCGCCGGACTGCTCACAGGCTCTCTTGTCGTGGAAACGATCTTTGGCTTACCCGGGATCGGACGCTATTTCGTGCAAGGCGCCCTCAATCGCGACTATACACTGGTGATGGGCGTCGTGCTTTGCTACGCGGCATTCATCATCGCGCTCAACCTCATAGCCGACCTTCTCTATGCCGCCCTCGATCCGCGAGTGCGGTACGAGCAATGAGCACGGTGCCGGCCATTTCTGCCTCGCCGCATGCGCAACACGACGGCCGCGATGATGCAGTACCGCTGGTCAAGGGGCGCAGCTTATGGGTGGATGCCCTCCGCAGATTGCGCCGCAACAAGCCGGCCGTCGCCAGCATCGTCATCCTCGCTTGTATCGCACTGCTGGCTGCTTTTGTGCCGTTCCTTTGGCCATACCGCTACGACGCCATCGACTATGGGCATGTTTCCTGTGCGCCAAACTGGTGGCCCACAGGTCACGTCCAATGCAGCGCAGGCGGTCTTCACGTTTTCGGAATGGACGAGTTGGGCCGCGATCTGTTTATTCGCATCCTCTATGGCGCGCGCGTGTCCCTGGCGATCGGCCTAGTGGCAACGCTTGTGAGTTTGTTGATAGGGGTGACGTATGGCGCCGTCGCAGGCTTCATCGGAGGCCGCGTCGACGAAGTGATGATGCGTTTCGTCGATGTCCTCTATTCCCTGCCCTACATTTTTCTCGTCATTATTCTCATGGTTGTCTTCGACCGCGACTTCCTGCTGATGTTCGTCGCTATCGGCGCAGTGGAATGGCTGACAATGTCGAGGATTGTGCGGGGGCAGACGCTTTCCATCAAACAGAAGGAGTTTTTCGAAGCGGCACGCGCCGCCGGAGTTGCCACGCCGACCATCATTCGGAGGCACGTGGTCCCGAATGTGCTGGGACCGGTAGTGGTGTACGTCACTCTGACTATTCCCACCGTGATCTTGGCCGAAAGCTTCCTGTCATTCCTCGGCCTCGGAATTCAGGAACCGCTCACCTCTTGGGGGGTCCTGATCTCGGAAGGTGCCAACCAGATGGAGAATGCGCCCTGGATGCTGGTCTTCCCGGCATTGTTCATGGCAATCACGCTGTTCTGCTTCAATTTCATCGGGGACGGTCTGCGCGACGCGCTTGATCCGAAGGATCGCTGAATGACTGAACCGGTCCTCTCCGTTCGTGATCTGAACGTGCGCTTCGACACAGGCGATGGCCCAGTGCATGCCGTGAAAAATCTGAATTTCGACATCTGGCCCGGTGAATGCCTCGGGGTCGTCGGCGAGTCCGGGTCGGGAAAGAGTCAGCTTTTTCTCGCTGCGATGGGCCTACTTGCCTCCAACGGCTACGCGACGGGCAGTGTCAAATTTCGCGGCGAAGAAATCCTGAACGCATGCGAAGCGCGATTGAACCAACTCCGCGGCTGTAAAATCACAATGATTTTTCAGGACCCGCTGACGTCTCTCACGCCGCACATGACTATTGGCGCGCAGCTGATTGAATCGCTGCGTGTTCATCAGAACGTACCTTACGCGGAAGCAGAACGGCGAGGACTGGAGGTTCTCAAACTCGTCCGCATCCCCGAGGCAAAGAAGCGCATGGAGCAGTATCCCCATCAGCTCTCCGGGGGAATGCGCCAGCGTGTGATGATCGCGATGGCGACGGTTTGCGGCCCTGACCTCCTGATCGCCGACGAACCTACCACAGCCTTGGATGTTACCGTTCAGGCGCAAATTCTCGAAGTCTTGCGGGACCTCAAAAGCGAGTTGAAAACCGCGGTCGCTATGGTGTCCCACGACATGGGCGTGATCGCTGGGGTCGCGGACAAGGTTCAGGTGATGCGCGCTGGCGAGATTGTCGAAGCGCGGCTGGTTGATGAAATCTTTTATGCGCCAAGGCACAGCTACACGAAGGCACTACTTGATGCGATGCCGCGCGTAGACAAGCCGGCGCGCACGGGCCGTCACAAGCTGGCGCCTCTCTCCACGCTGGGTGCAGACAAGCGCCTGCTCGATGTTGAAGACCTGCACGTCTATTTCCCGATCCGGACCGGTGCCTTCCCTTTTCGACGAACCAAAATTCTGCGCGCTGTCGACGGTGTGAGTTTCTCGCTCCGCGAGGGGGAGACACTGGGCATTGTGGGCGAATCAGGCTCTGGAAAATCCACCTTGGCGCGCGCCGTCCTGAAACTGTTGCCCAGCACATTTGGAACGGTGGTGTGGTGCGGCAGACGGTTTGGTGACGAAACCCTGCTTCGCAAGCTGCGCAAGGAATTCCAGATTGTTTTCCAGGATCCACTGGCAAGCCTCGACCCGCGGATGACGGTAGGCGAATCGATCGCCGAGCCGTTGACCAGCCTGCGGCCTGAATTCTCGTCCCACCAGGTGACGGCGGAAGTTCGCAGGATGATGCAAAAGGTCGGACTCGAACCTTCTTGGATCAACCGTTATCCGCATGAATTCTCCGGCGGACAAAACCAGCGGGTCGGCATCGCCCGGGCGATGATCGTCCAGCCCAAGTTGATCGTTTGCGATGAGGCGGTCAGCGCCCTCGATGTATCGATCCAGTCGCAGATCGTGGATCTTATCTTATCGCTGCAGAACGAATTTGCCATGTCGATCCTGTTCATTAGCCACGATCTCTCGGTCGTCCGGCACGTCGCCCATCGCGTAATGGTGCTGTACATGGGGCGCGTGGTCGAGTTTGCCGACAGGCATGCCATCTACGAGAATCCTCAGCACCCCTACACGCGCGCATTGATCTCGTCTGTACCACTACCAGATCCGAAAGTGGAACGAACGAAGTCTCGCGCTCCGCTCCTCGACGAATTGCCGTCACCCTTGGACAGCCGAGCACACCTCACCTTTCTTAAATCCAAGATCGTGGACGATCCGACGGCCGAGCAGTATCAACCGAAGCTGATCGAGGTCGCGCCCGGCCATTTCGTGGCGGAGCATGATCCCATCGCTACCGCCGCTTAGTTATTTTACGCGAGTGACCTTGAACACCTTGGCTGAGTCATTGAGCTTGAGATTGTAGCTCCCTAAAAACCCACGCGAGATCGTCACCGTATTTTCCTTCGCATTCGAACGGAAATGAGCGCGTTCGGCTTCACCTTGCAGCTGCCGCCACACCTGCCCATTGGAGAGGAACACGATGAATTGCCCGAACGGGGTGAAAGAGACGTCGGTGACCTGAGACGAAATGCTGTCGATCTCTTCCCGCTCTCGAGTGGCCTGTGCCGCGGCAGTCCTTTCCCTGCCGAACTGCTCGCTACTTGTGCTGCCGGATCCGCCACCGAAAAGATCGTCCAGATTGAACCCGAACCACGACTCCTGTTCCTGCTTTGTCGGCGAACGATCAAGAAAGGCCGGCGGCGTTGCCAGCGCATCCTTAAGTCGCGGGGCCAGCCGGTCGTAGCAAGAGAGCCGCGCGGTATTCTCCGCGACCGCCGCACAGCGCCCCAACGCCTCAAGAACATCGTCGCGAGAAGCGGCATGCGCCGGCGCGCAGAGGACTGACAGCATTGCAACCCCTAACGCGTTCCAACGCGAATTCATTTCTCGTTCACCCAAATCTGGAATGATACCGCTTCGACAACGAACGGTTGCGCAACATAGGGCATCCGCAAGCAGGAGGCGAGGCCCGCGTGGCCGTGAACGGCAGCGGAGATCGGCAATGACCGGCTCTCATCACACATTTGTCAGCCGCAGGGTCGTCATGGGAGCAGGCGCAGCTGCTGCCCTTGCTGGCGGGACTGCGCTTGCCCTGCGTGAAGCGCCCCTGGCAGCGCGGCGAGCCGGCGATGCTAAGACTCTCAATCGGGGCAATGGCGCCGAACCCGACTCGCTCGATCCCCATAAAGCTCAGGGAAATTGGGAAAACAACATCATCGGTGACCTGTTTCTCGGCCTCATGACGGAGGACGCCGCCGGCAATTCGATCTTCGGTGCAGCAGAAAATTATCGCGCTAGCGCCGATGGGCTCACCTATACGCTAAAATTACGTGATCACACTTGGTCTGACGGCCGCCCAGTCACAGCCGACGATTTTGTTTTCTCGCTTCGCCGCGTTCTCGACCCGAAAACCGCCAGTCAATACGCTTCAATCCTGTATCCAATCAGGAATGCGGAGCCGGTGAATGCCGGCAAGCAGCCACTGGAACAATTGGGCGTCCGGGCGCTTGACCCGCGCACGCTGGAAATCGCCTTCGACTTCCAAGTCCCCTACATCGGGCAATTGCTGGCGCACATGTCGAGCTTTGCTGTGCCCCGGCATGTAATCGAGCGTCATGGAGACGCTTGGCTGAGGCCAAGCAACATTGTCACCAACGGCCCTTACCTGTTGAGCGAATGGGTGCCGAACGATCGTATCACGCTCAAGAAGAACCCGCGCTTCTACGATGCCAGCAAGGTCTCAATTGACACGGTCGTATATTATCCGACGCAGGACTACAGCGCTGCACTGAAACGATTCCGCGCAGGCGAGCTCGACATTACGAACAGTATACCTTCGCAGAAAATCGACTGGCTCAAGACGCACATGCCCAGGGTACTGCATATGGCGCCCTACATCCTCACGCATTACCTCCAGTTCAACCTGACGCGAAAACCGTTCAACGATGTCCGGGTGCGAACCGCGCTTTCACTCGCCATCGACCGGGAAACGATTGCCAATCGCGTGATGCGCGCGGGCGAAAAACCGGCCTACTCCTACATACCGCCCAACTTGCCGGATTATCCAGGCAAGGCCGAACTGCGCTTCCGGTCCATGCCAATGGCGGTCCGCATGGCGCAAGCGAAAAGTCTGCTGAAGCAAGCGGGCTTTACCTCCAGCAACCCGCTGGGTTTTGAATACAGCTTTCAGAACCAGAGCGATGCACGCCTCACGGCAGTGGCGTTCCAGGAAATGTGGAAAGACATTGGCGTGCAGGCACGGCTCTCGCCGGCCGAGAGTCAGGTCCATTATAATTCGCTGCGGCGGCAGGATTTCGACGTGGCCTGGTCCGGGTGGATTGCTGATTACAAGGACCCGAAGAACTACCTGTTCATCTGGCAAAGTTCTGCCGGGGACATGAATGTGGGGCGCTATCAAAGCAAGCTGTTCGATTCGCTCGTGGAGAAATCGGACAGCGAACGGGATGCTCGCGCGCGAGCCGAGATTCTACAAAGGGCGGAGCAGACCTTGTTGGACGATGTGCCGCTGGCACCGATCTATTTCGGCGTCTCACGCAATCTCGTCTCCACACAGGTACACGGCTGGATCGACAACGACATGAATGTCAATCGCTCCCGCTATCTAAGCCTCGATCGCAGCGTCAATAGCGTCTGACCTTGCACCTTCACCTTAGCCGCAAGACCAGGTGCGCGAAGACCGCGACTCCAAAACTAGTGACAACCACGCCCGACACCTTGTTGATGATGGTCATTACCCGATCGTCGATATGCCGGTGGAACAAGCCCGTGATCGTTACCAGCGCGAACCACCAGAATGTCGAGCCTGCGAGGACACCGGCCACGAGGAACGCAGTGCCGTAGAAGCTCGCCTCCTGCCCGACCAATCCGGCAACACCTGCGAACATCGCGGTGAATGCCAACAACGTCGCAGGATTTGTGACCGCCAGCGCGAACGTGGACATCATGGCACGCAGCAGCGGCAGCGTCTTCGATTCCTTCTGCTGCTCTTGATCTTCTAGCCTGATCTTCGGCGGGGCCATGTACATGCGTGCGCCGAAGAAGAAGAGCATTAAGCCACCGACAATCTGCAGCGTTGTGGAATGACCCTTGATCAGTTGCGCGATCGCGGTGAAACCGAAGCCGGTGATGGACGCGTAGACCGCGTCAGCCAGCACAGCGCCGAGCCCGGTCATGAATCCGTGCATGGCGTCGTAGGCGAGCGTTCGCCGCACGACCAGAAGATTGACAGGACCGATCGGGATCGCCGCAATCAACCCAATGAAAAAGCCGAGAAAGATGATGACAAAATAAGCCATTCGTTGCTGGCGCTTTCCTCGTTATCGGCTCAACAAATCGACGACGAGCCGACCGCGGACGCCGCCGGCGAGAATCTGCTCAGCAGCATCGAAGACCGCTCCGAGAGGAATAGTTCGGGTCATGGCGGCAAGTCTGCCGCGATCCAGATCGCTCGCCAATCGCGACCACGCCTTCAACCTGCGTTCCCGTGGCGCATAGACCGATTCAATCCCCAGAAGGGAAACGCCGCGAAGAATGAACGGTGCAACATTGCCCGGAAGGTCCATGCCTTGCGCAAGGCCACAGGCTGCAACGGCGCCTCCATACTTGGTGCCTGCAAGCACATTGGCGAGAGTTCTTGAACCCACGCTGTCTACCGCGCCCGCCCAGCGTTCCTTCGCCAGAGGCTTCGAGTCACGGGACAGTTCCGTCCGCGGAATGATTTCGCGGGCACCAAGTTGCCTCAGGTAGGCCTCCTCTTCCGTCCGTCCCGTCGACGCAATCACGCGGTATCCAAGTTTCGCGAGCAGGGCTATCGCGACGGACCCAACGCCGCCAGCCGCGCCCGTCACCAGAATGGGCCCGCTTTCCGGCATAATCCCGGCATCCTCCAACGCAAGAACGGACAACATCGCGGTATAGCCAGCCGTGCCGATGGCCATGGCTTCGGCCGGTGTGAACGCCGATGGCAGGGGAACAATCCATTCACTTCGCACGCGAGCCTTCTGCGCATGACCGCCGAAGTGTGTCTCGCTCAATCCGAAGCCATTGATCAAAACCTTGTCACCGGGTTTGAACTCAGGTGTTTGGGATTGTTCAATAACGCCGGCCAGATCGATGCCAGGGATCATCGGAAAGCGTCGCACGACCGGGGCACGGCCGGTGATCGCAAGTCCATCCTTGTAGTTCACGGTGGAGTGAGAGACCGCGATCGTAACATCGCCATCCATCAAGTCATCTAGAGCAAGCTCAACCAACTGCGCCGCAGGCTGAGTGTCCTGACGAACAAGGATGGCTTGGAAGCGGTCGGTCATCTGGCACTTTCAGGTGAGGAGTGCTGCCACCAACGCGGCCGGAAGCGAGGCGCGAAAACCACAGGAAAACCATAAACGCGTCAAGAGACACTCTGCCCTCGGATTCGAGCCGGTCCGGTACTCGACAGCAGGGAACTCTCAAGCCACGCTTTTATTAAGATTCGTGGAGCAAGATGACGTAGCAAAGAGGACGTTGTGCACGAGTGCAGCATGACTGAGATTGAATTGCGTATGCGCGGTTACCGGCTGCTGACCGCCGAAATCCTCTACCACATGCCGGACCATCCGGAGCTGTTGCAGAGCTTTCTGTGGCAGGAGTTCGATTTGGCGCCGCGCTTCCCCGTGCTGAACAAATTTCTGCACTTCTGGGAAGAAAACATCGAAGGCCGCCTTCATGCTGTGCGGGTGGCCACGCGTGGGCTCATCGCACCGACCGAACTGAAGATGGCCGGCGGCGAATTCACGCTGAACTAGGCTCAAGCGTCTCCACGAAGCGCACGGGCGCGCCCTGCCCTGAAGTCAGGAGCGCTCCATCGCGCATGATTGTCTGGCCACGGATAATCGTTGCGATTGGCCAGCCGGTAGTCGTCACGCCGTCGAACGGCGTCCAGCCGCATTTCGATGCGATCCAGCTGTTCGCGATCGTGCGTCTGGCATTCATATCAACAATCGTGAAATCGGCATCGTAACCGCTGGCGATCCGGCCTTTGCCGGCAATGCCAAAGATGCGCGCGGCGCCGGCGCTGGTGAGATCGACAAACCGCTCCAGCGACAGGCGGCCCGCGTTCACGTGATCGAGCAGGATCGTAACGAGCGTTTGCACGCCGGGCATACCCGACGGCGTCTCAGGGTAGGTTCTCTGTTTCTCTTCGCGGGTGTGCGGCGCGTGATCGGAGCCGATCACGTCGATAAGGCCTTCGTTCACGGCGCGCCAGAGCGCCTCGCGATGCCGCGCTTCGCGGATGGGCGGATTCATCTGCGCATAGGTGCCGAGGCGCTCGTAGCACTCCGGCGCGGCCAAGGTGAGATGTTGGGGCGTGGTTTCGACCGTTGCAAAATCCCGTGCATCGGCGAGCAGCGGCAATTCTTCTTCCGTGGTGACATGCAGAACATGCAACCGCCTGCCGGCCTGACGTGCGAGGCGCAGCACACGTTCTGTAGATAGCCGCGCGGTCTCCACATCGCGCCAGAACGGATGCGTGCGAGGGTCGCCCGCGACGGCGAGAGATTTTCGCTCGCGCAGGCGAGCCTCGTCTTCTGAGTGCACGGCCATACGTCGCCGGCCTGCCTTCAGCGCGGCGAGAATGTCATCCTCGTGATTGAGCAGCAGCGATCCGGTCGAGGAGCCGAGGAACGCCTTCACGCCCGCCACGCCCGGTATCTGCTCAAGCGCGCCGAGCGCGCCCACATTCTCTGGCGTGGCGCCCGCATAGAACGCGTAGTCGCAATGCATGCGGCCTTTGGCGCGGGCGAATTTGTCCTCCAGCGCCAGCCGCGTGGTAGTCGGCGGATTGGTGTTCGGCATCTCGAACACGGCCGTCACACCCCCCAGCACAGCGGCGCGGCTGCCGCTCTCCAGGTCTTCCTTGTGCTCGTTGCCGGGCTCGCGGAAATGCACTTGGGTGTCGATCACGCCGGGCAGCACGTGCAGACCCTTAGCCTCAAATACTTCTGCAGCATTTGCTGTGGCCAGCGAGCCAATTGCCGCGATGCGGCCGCCGATCACGCCAATATCCGCTTCGCCGATGCCGCTCGGCGTGACGCACATCCCGCCGCGGATGAGGAGATCGAAGCTGCCGCTCATGCCGCCTCTAATGCTTCGATGACGGGCAGATCTGTACGACCGCCCTCAATGTGCGCGCGATGCCACAAGGCGTAGAACAGGAGCTGCCAACGGGCGACTCCGGCGCGCTTATCGTTCGGCATGGACTTGAACAACCTTCCCACCGCTTCCGGATAGCATAGCTGTGCCACGCCGGGCGAGCGCGCAACCAATGGCGCCAGCTGCTCCGATTTCTGCGCGATCCATTCGGCAACCGGCACCGTGAAACCGCGCTTGGGCTCGAACGGCTTCGCCTCAGGCAGTGCGCGCGCCAGCCATTTGCGCAAGAGATATTTGCCGAGACCGCGATGCACCTTCAGCCGGTCCGGCAAGCGGAAGGCGAAATTCGCCACCGCCGGATCGAGGAAGGGTGTGCGGCCTTCCACGCTGTGCGCCATCAGGCAACGATCCAGCTTGATCAGCAGATCGTGCGGCAGCCAATCGGCGCAGTCAGTCGCCTGCGCAATCTGCAGTTTGGCACGTCGTCCGACGGCCGCCTCGGCTTCGGCAATCGCGATACCATCCCGCCAGGAACCATTCTCTTCGCGCAGCACACCGAGGCCATCAAGAATTCCCTTCCGGCGCATGGGGCGTCCGCCAAGCAACCACGGCCGCATGGCCGAACGGTACCGGCCGTAGCCTCCGAACAGTTCGTCGCCGCCTTCCCCAGACAGCACAACTTTCACCTCGTGCCGCGCCGCCTGAGCCAGCATGTAGGTCGGGACAATGGCGTAGTCCGCGGCAGGGTCATCCATAGCCGCGACCATCGCCGGAAGGTCACCCCAGAAATCCTCTGCCTTCACTTCTATTTCGATGTGCTCGGCGCCCGCCGCTTTCGCGACCGTGCGTGCGTGTGCCCGCTCATCGTGCACACCGGTTCCGGGAAACCCGGCCGTAAAGGCGCGTACCGGACGCTCGTTCAGCCGCATCATGCAGGCCAGCAGCGCGGATGAATCGATGCCGCCGGAAAGAAACGTGCCGTACGGCACGTCCGAGCGCTGATGGACCATAACGCTGTCGAGCAGTACACGCTCCAGAGCGAGGACGGCCTGATCCTCACTCATCTCAACAGGAGGGCCGTCCGGCAGCGCCGCCTTGCGAATGCGCGCATGCACGCGACCGTCGCGAATACCAAGCGTCTCCCCCGGAAGCACGCGCTTGACTCCATCGAAGATGGTTTGTGCGCCCGTTGTGAATTGGAGCTGCAGCAGTTCGTTCGCTTTCTGCGGTGCCACCTTCGGCGCAACGAGACCGGCGCGGATCAACGCCTGCGGCTCAGAGGCAAAGGCGAAGCCAAACGGACCTTCCGCGTAGTACAGCGGCTTGATGCCGAAGGGGTCCCGCGACAGGTAAAGTGCCGGCGCCTTTGGATCATCGAGCGCAATGCCGTACATGCCGCGCAAACGCTTCGCAAAATGCGCGCCGTCGCGCGCGTGGGTGTACAGCGGCAGCTCGCAATCGGAATTGGTGGCAAAGTTGTAACCGTGTGCGTCCTGCTTCAGCTCGACGTAGTTGTATATCTCGCCGTTCGCGACGATCGCGGTTTCACCGGGGCCAAACAATGGCTGATCGCCAGTCGCAAGATCGATGATTGCCAGCCGCTTCTGTCCCAGCGCGACATTCCCGGCGGTGTATCCCCCCTCGCCGTCCGGCCCGCGATGCGAAAGCGCATTCAGCATCGCATTCAGCGCCGTTTGCACAGGCGGCGACCCATCCACACTCATCAAGCCGGCGATGCCGCACATCAGGAACGCTTCCTTGGCCGGACCTGCTCAAACACGCGGATGTATTCCCCAACTACGGTTTCTTCGGAGAATTCCAATGCGACGCGCTCTCGTCCCTTCGCCACAAGCTTCGCGGCCAAGCCCTTGTCGGAGAGCACAGTACGAATGCCAGCCGCCAGCGCCTCAGCATCGTCAACCGGCACAAGGATGGCATCTTCGTCGTTGCGCGCGAGCCACGCGGGGCCGGTGCTCGCGGCCGCTACCAGCGGCGCGCCGTAAGCCCAGGCCTCGACCACGACATTGCCGAACGGTTCTTCGCGCGAGGGGAATACACAAACATCGGCCGCCTTCAGCAGTGCTCCACGATCGGTGCGCCAGCCGAGGAATTTGACGCGCTGACTGAGACCAAGGTCCCGCGCCACGCTCTTCAACTTGCGTTCATCCGGCCCCTCGCCGGCAATCCACACCCAGAGGTCCGGGATCCTCGCGGCGGCCTTCAACAGCACATCTATCGCCTTATTGGGATGCAGGCGGCCAAGCGCCACCGCCAAGGGAACATCGGACGGCGTTCCAAGTGTGGCACGATCCATCGCCGGCGCCCCATCCATGTGCGGAAAGTTGGGGATGTAGAACACCCGCTCTTTCGCCCAACCGCCCTCTTTGACATAGCGCACGAGGTCGGGCGTGTTGCACACGAGGTAGTCGCAGCGGCGGAAGTAATCAAAGTTGTAATAGCCGCCGAGCCTGCCGATGAGGGCGTACTTGCCGGGTGGGGTCATGGCGGCGCCCCGCCCAGTGATAGTGAGCACGACATCTGGCCGAAAATGCGCGGCGATCTGTCTGAATTTCCGCTCCGTCGAAAAATCGAAGCGCCGCCAGAACGGCAGGACATCGTGCGAGATGCCACTTTCGGTCAGCACGGCTTCGCGGATGCTGTTGCGCTTCAGGACCGGCCGGACGTTCACGCCGGCGCGCTGCAAGCCAAGCGTCAGCGTGACGAAAAATGTCTCGGAGCCGCCCAGCGCCGAAGCGCCGCACACTGTGATCGCTTTGAGGGAAGTTGATGTCATGGAAGGCCGCGCGACCTATATCAGGGGCTTGCGGCGGCGCAAACGATGGGGTCCCTTCCTTCTATGTCAGGTCAACTGAAGGATCGTGCGGTGATCGCCATCTCCGGGCCGGAAGCGAAGAGCTTCCTGCAGGGACTCATCACCAACGATGTCGCGAAACTCGCGCTGGAGGCCCCGCTTTATGCCGCGCTGCTGACGCCACAGGGCAAGATTCTGTTCGATTTCAACCTGAGCGAAGAAGGCGACGACGCGGTTTTTCTGGATTGCGCGGCTGCGTCCGCGCAGACCCTGCTCAAGCGGCTGACGCTCTACCGCCTCCGCGCCAAAGTGGACCTCGCCGTTCGCGAAGATCTGGGGGTGTTCTGGAACGAGGGCGGCTTACCTGACGCCCGTCTGTCGCAGTTGGGGAATCGTCGAATTGGCCCTTCGAGCGCCACGGATGCGGCCGCCGCATATCTCCAGCACCGCCTCGAGTTAGGCGTCCCTGAGGGGGCGGATTTCGGTTCTGACAAAATGTTCGCGCTGGATGCCGGCCTCGAAGAGCTGAATGGCGTCTCCTTCGACAAAGGCTGTTACATCGGCCAGGAACTCACCGCCCGTATGAAGCATCGCGGTACGGCGCGGAAGCGGCTGCTCCCGATTACCACCCTCGATGGATTGGACCTTCCGCCGCCCGGCAGTGAAATTCGCACTGAAGCCACGGCGATAGGCAAAATAGCGTCCGTCTATGGCACACGCGGCTTTGGCCTTATCCGGCTGGACCGTTGGCAGGAAGCAAGGGCCGCCGCGGTGCGCGCGGGTGACATAGGTATCCGCATCGACAAGCCTGCATGGCTCACCGGCATCGGCGCCACTTGACGGCCGTTCGGCGCGGGCGAGAGTCACCCCTTCCGAAGGGAGATATCCATGCTGCATCATGTCTCGGTGGGCGTGCACGACGTCGAGCGCGCCGCGAAGTTCTACGATCCGGTCCTGAAGACGCTCGGCATCAAGCGCGTCATGGAGTTCTTGCCGTACGCCATCGGCTACGGCGAAACGCGCGACCGACCAGAGTTCTGGATTCAGTTGCCGCACAACCAGCAGCCCGCCACCACAGGCAACGGCGTGCACGTGGCCTTCCTCGCAAAATCGAAGCAGGTGGTTGCCAAGTTTCATGACGCGGCGCTGAAACAAGGCGGCAGCAACGGCGGCGAACCAGGTCCGCGGCCTGACTATGGCCCCTCCTATTACGGCGCGTTCACCTACGATCTCGATGGCAACAAGCTGGAAGCCATGCTGCTCCTGCTCGTGAAAGACGTAGCGAAGAAGCCCGCTCGCAAGGCAAAGGCGAAACCGGCAAAGAAGGCGAAGAAAAAGGCCCGGCGGTGAAGGCTCGCGTCCGCTGTGGCTGGCCCGGCACCGACCCGCTCTACGTCGCCTACCATGACGAAGAGTGGGGCGTGCCGGAACACGATCCGCGCGCCTTGTACGAAAAGCTTGTGCTGGATGGGTTTCAGGCGGGACTTGCCTGGATCACCATCCTGCGCAAGCGGGAGAACTTCCGCCGCGCCTTCGACGGCTTCGATCCGGAGATGATCGCACGGTACGGCAAGCGCGATGTCGCGCGCCTACTGAAGAACGAAGGCATCATCCGCAGCCGCGCCAAGATCGAAGCCGCGATCAATGGCGCGCGTGCCTGGCTTGATATTCAGGAGAAGGAGTCCGGCGGCTTCACTGATTTCATCTGGAAGCATGTGAATGGGCGCATGCTGGTGAACCGGCGCAAGGAAGGCGAAGCGCCGTTCGTGAAAACGCCCATGAGCGAAGCGCTCTCCAAAGACCTGAAAGCCCACGGCTTCAATTTTGTGGGGCCCGTGATCGTTTACGCATTCGCGCAGGCGGTCGGCATGGTCAACGATCACGCGGTGGAATGCTTTCGCCACAAGGAATGCGCGAAGATCGGTGCAAAGGGCAGATGACACTGCCCGATATTCTCGGCCTCATCGGCTCGGCCATTGTCATCGTTGCGTACTTCGCCGTGGCGCGCGGATCGATCATGGCCGATAGCCGGTCTTACTATGTCGCGAACCTGATTGGTGCGGCGCTTATCTTCGCGTCGCTATGGTGGGCGTGGAATCTTCCGGCCGCCATCGTCGAAATCTTCTGGGGTGCCATCAGCGTGTATGGATTGGCTCGCCCTTTCTTCGTTCGAGATCAGCTGCGACCGCGGTAGGGCGAAACGCCTGGGTCCGGAAGGAAAACGCCGCCAGGCAGTTTCCCGGTCTGCCAGAATACATCGATAGGAATGCCGCCGCGCGGATACCAGAACCCGGCGATGTTCAGGAATTTGGGCTTGATGGCCCTCACAATGCGCTTCCCGATCATCACAGTGCAGTCTTCATGAAAAGCGCCGTGATTGCGGAAACTGGCCAGGAACAGTTTCAGCGATTTCGATTCCAGAATCGATTTCGCCGGCGCGTAGTCGATGACGAAATGCGCGAAATCCGGCTGGCCGGTGATAGGGCACAGGCAGGTGAATTCCGGCGCCGTGAAGCGCACGAGGTAATCTGTATCGGCGTGTGGGTTCGGCACGGCATCGAGCTTGGCTTCCTCCGGTGAGCGCGGTAGCGCGATGGCGCGGCCAAGCTGGAGCGGATCGCGCTTCGCCATCAGGCCGACATCCCCTCTTCGTACACGCAGCTTTGACCGTAAGACGGCCGCCGCAGCTTCACGCGCGCCACTTCCGGCAGCGCCGACTTCGCGCGCGAAAAGATGTATCGCGCGAGATTTTCCAAAGTCGGCACGCCGAGCGCTTCAATCTCGTTCAGCATGCGGTGATCCAGATCGTCACGGATTTGGTCGAGCGCGCGCTTGACCTCACCCAGATCGCGCAGGATGCCGCTACGCGGATCAGGCTCCCCGCGCAGCGTCACCTCAACGTAGAAGGAGTGGCCATGCAGGCGCCGGTTCTCCGGGCCGCCAACGGCGAGGTAATGCGCCGCATCGAAGCCGAATTCCTGCGTCAGTTCGATCATCGCGCGGGCTTGTGGCGGCTGGCGATAGAGGCGTCAAGTTGGCTTCGCCAATTCGGCGCGGTTGGCTTCCCGTAAGGGCGCCAGCGCCTCGGTCCACTTGATCAATTCGTTCAACAGTGCGCTCGCGCCCTGTTCGTTGAATTCGCTGGGGGTAAAGACTCCGTCTTTCAGCTGCCCATAGACATTCGGCAGCCAGACGGTTTCCGGAATGGGCATCATCTTCAGGGTGGCAATGGTTGGTTTGATCGCATGGGTCGACCGTCCGCCGCCGGAGATGCCGCCGTAGCCGACCAGTCCAACCGCTTTGTACTGCCACTCCCAGAAGAGATAATCGAGCGCATTCAACAGCGACGGTGGCGGGCCGTAATTGTATTCGGGCGTCACGAACACGAAGGCATCTGCTGCATTCACGCTCGCTGACCATTTCTTCGTGTGCTCATTCCGGTATTTCCGGCGCGATGGATGTTCGGGCTCATCCAGGATTGGGAGAGCGAAATCCGCCAGATCGACAAGATGCGTGTCAAAATTGCCATGCTGCTTGGCGAATTCGTGAAACCACTTCGCCACATTAGGACCGATCCGGGTTGGTCGCGTGCTGGCGATGACGGTGTGCAGTCTGGGTGCCATGGCTCTCTCCTCTGCTCTGGTTACCGATGGTAACTCGCACTACATTGGTGCCTGGCATGAACTGGCAATCCACCAAAGAACGCGCAAGAAGGCACATCCATGGCACGCAGTAACCCGCATGTAACCGAAGACTGCCGGGCGGTGAGCGCCGTGCTCGCCCGCATCGGCGACAAATGGTCGGTTTTGATCGTTTCTCGCCTGGGCAGCGGTCCGAAACGCTTCAATGAACTGAAGCGTGATATCGGCGGAATTTCTCAGCGGATGCTGACGCTCACGCTCAGAAATCTGGAGCGGGATGGGCTCCTGACCCGCACGGTATTCCCGACAGTTCCTCCGCGCGTCGACTATGAACTGACGGCCTTAGGCCGCTCATTGCTGGCGCCCGTTTCCGCGCTCGGTGACTGGGCGCTCAAGAACCGCCACAGGATCGCCGAAGCGCAGAGCAGGTTCGACACCGGCTGTGCTGCAACAGGCAAGCGCCCGCTCGTGAGCGCAAGAACCGCAAGCCGGGCCGCCCGGGTTTCGGCCTGACCGGAGCGAAGCCATTGCTCTGCCACAACATTTTTTGAATTGCGTCTCACGCTTCGATCCCAAGAGTCCGCCGGCCCCATCTGCACGGCGTAAACGTGAAGGAAGAAGACGTTCTTGCTTTTGTCAGCGCCAGCGTGAAATCGCTCTGGGCGCTGGAGCTGCTGCTGACGATGCGGCGGCATCGCCCGCGAGCCTGGGAAACACCTGAGCTTGTGAAAGAGCTTCGTGCGAGCACCGTGGTGATTCGCGAAGCGCTGGCTTCGCTGACAGGGGTAGGGCTGGTCGCTACGGATGACAACGGTCTGCATTGCTATCGCCCGGCAACCGAACAGCTCGACGGGTTCGTGGAAGGAACTGAATCCCTGTACGGGGTAAAGCCGCTCGCCGTCATCAATGCAATCGCAACCGCACCCAACGAGAAACTTCGCATCTTTGCCGATGCGTTCCGCCTGAAGGAATAGGTCGATGAGCACATGGCCGGCCATTGTCTATCTGTTGTGCCTGCTGACGAGCGCCGTCTGCGCCGGTCTTCTGGTGCGCGGCTATCTGCGCAACCGAACGGGGCTGCTGCTGTGGAGCGCCGCCTGCTTCGCGCTGCTTGCCACTAACAATCTGCTGGTCGTGCTCGATCTTCTGTTTCTGCCGAATGTGGATCTGAGCCTGGCGCGCACGGCATGTAACGTCGTTGCCGTGGGTACGCTTCTCTACGGATTCATCTGGGAGCTTGATCGATGAGCGATACTCTCAGCAGCTTCCTTTCCGGCGCGACGACGGCGGGATTCCTGATTGCGAGTCTCTTTTTCTGCAAGTTCTGGCGGCGCACGGGCGACACGCTGTTCGCAGCATTCGGCGCGGCATTCCTTCTGCTGGCGGCCAATCAGGCGCTCCTTACACTTGGGCAGATCCCGGTCGAGCACCGCAGCTGGGCCTATGTGTTGCGATTGGTGGCTTTTGGCCTGCTGATTATCGCAATCGTGCGCAAGAACGTCGGCGGACGGCCTTCCTGATACGATGGATCATTTTTGGGCGTCGCGCCACGCCTTCACGGCCGCCATTGTCCGCGACACGTGCTCGCTGGGATCGAGATTGGTGTATGCAAGAAGAATCGATCCGTCCGGCGCGATCACATAGGAGGTGCGATCGGAATACTCCGGCTTCTTCTTGAGGACAGCGTCATAGGACTTGATGATCTTCTGATCCGGATCGGCGGCGACTGCGAATTTGTTGCGGCACTCCACGGACGAGAATTCTGTCACGCGATTGGCGTTGCCCGCCGTCACGCCGATGACCGTTGCGCCCAGGGCGATGAACTGATCAGTCGCTTCGGCGAACTCGTGCGCTTCCTGCGTGCAGCCGGGCGTAAAGGCGGCAGGAAAGAAATAGAGAACCACCGGCCCCTTCTTCAGAGCATCGGCCAAGGAGAAGGTGAACTCCTTGCCCGCCAAGGCGGCTTGTGTCGTGAAGGCCGGCGCTTTCGCACCGACGGAAAGGGCCGCCAACGCGGTACCAGACAGCAGCAAAGTGGTTGTGAACAATGCTGCGGAGACGTGGCATTTCATGAGCGGACCCTCCGATTTCCGGAGGTATTGTGACGGCAGACCGGCCTTCGATCAATTGGCGCTACCGAAACCCGCGCAGTTCGCATTAGCGTGAAGCCTCGGAGGGGAGCGATGAAAGCTTTGCTGATCGCGCTGGGCGTCGTCGCCATTCTGATGGGCGTGCTGTGGATTGGACAGGGCACCGGCACCGTGATGTGACCGCGGTCCAGCTTCATGCTGCAGCAGACGCGATGGGCCTACTACGGCGCCTGCCTCGCGATTGTCGGCCTGGCCGTGCTTTTCTACGGCTTGCGTCGGCGGCGCTAGAGGAAGTTGTATTCCACGAAAAGTCGCGAAAGATCGCCGCTCCATTCGCCGTGGAACTTCCGCAACAACTCTTCGGCGCGCGTGTAATCGCGGTCAACCAGCTCGCGCAGCGGCAGAAGAAAGCCTTCTTCCGATGTGCCTGCGGCATCTTCATTGGCGCGGCGGCGCAGACCCGCCGCGGAAATATCCAGCATCTCGCGCGCGAGCTCACCGATCGTGCGGTTGCAGAACGGCGTCTTGAACCCGAGCCGCGGCACGGAATCCCGCATGGCCTGACGCTCCTCGGCCGTCCAGTCCTTCACCAGATCCCAGGCGGCATCGAGCGATGTCTGGTCGTAGTAGAGGCCGACCCACAACGCCGGCAGCCCGCAAATGCGCCGCCACGAGCCGCCATCCGCACCGCGCATCTCCAGAAAGGTTTTGAGCCGTACTTCTGGAAAGATCGTCGTCAGATGGTCCGCCCAATCGTTCATCGTGGGCGTAACGCCTTTCAACTCAGGAATGTCACCGTCGAGAAATTTGCGAAAACTCTTGCCCGCCACATCGATGTAACGCCCATCGCGATAGACGAAGTACATCGGCACATCGAGCGCATAGTCGACGTAGCGCTCGAATCCCATGCCGTCTTCGAAGACCCACGGCAGCATCCCGGCGCGGTCGTTGTCGACATCCGTCCACACATGTGAGCGATAGGAGAGAAAGCCATTGGGCTTGCCTTCGCGGAACGGCGAATTGGCGAACAAAGCGGTCGCGACGGGCTGCAATGCCAGACCGACACGAAACTTCTTCACCATATCGGCTTCATCGGAGAAATCGAGATTCACCTGCACCGTGCAGGTGCGGAACATCATCTCGTGCCCGTAGCCGCCAACCTTCGGCATGTAGTTGCGCATGATCGCGTAGCGGCCCTTTGGCATCATGGGCACTTCGTCCAGTCGCCATGATGGGGCGTAGCCGAGGCCGATCGCGCCCGCCCCAATTTCGGCCGCGATCTGGCGCACCTGCTCCTGGTGCGTGTTCACTTCGTTGCAGGTTTCGTGCACCGACTTCAGTGCAGCCCCTGACAATTCGAATTGACCGCCGGGCTCCAGGCTGATGGCGCCATCTTTCCCGGTGAGGCCGATGATGTTGTCGCCCTCCATTACCGGCGACCAATCGAAGCGGCGCATGCCTTCCAGTAGCGCGCGAATGCCCGGGCGGCCCTCGTACGGCACCGGTTTCAGGGTCCTCAGATCGTAGACAAACTTTTCGTGTTCGGTGCCGATGCGCCAGTTTTCGCGCGGCTTGCAACCGCGTTCGAGGTAGCGGACGAGGTCGTCGCGCGACCCGATCGGGCCACCCGCATGCTGCGGTATGGACATGACGCCTCCTCAAGCTCTTTCGTTGCAAAACCCCGCGGCTGTGGATGAATTTTGATGCAGCCGTTCAGTCGTATGTAGTTTCGGCCCGCCCGTGCGGCAAGGCAAGGCATGCACACCCGCTCTCGCGAAGTTGCATGTCAGCGCCAGTCGCCCACGAGCGCCTGCCAGATCGCGAGTGCTGCCAGTGCGGCCGTGTCCGCTCGCAATATCCGTGGGCCAAGCGACACTGGCGTGACGTAAGGCTTCGCTCGTATCGCCTCGCGCTCGGCCGGATGGAAACCGCCTTCCGGCCCGGTGAGAATGGCCCACGCGCCATCTACGCCAGACAATTGCTCCGCAATCGGCTGCGCATCGCCAGCTTCGTCGCAAAACAGAACACGACGTTCGGCAGGCCAGTCCGCGAGCAGTTTTTCGAGCGAAACAGGTTCGCGAATTTCGGGTACGCTGAGACGGTCCGATTGCTCTGCTGCTTCGATGGCATTGGCATGCATGCGATCTGTGTTGACGCGCGAAACGATGGTTCGCCGGGTGATCACCGGCTGCAGCGCCGACACGCCAAGCTCGGTCGCCTTCTGAGTGAGATAATCCGCCGGCGTCTTCTTGATCGGCGCGAAATAGAGCCACAGATCGGGTGTGTTCACCTGAGCCCGTGTTTGCCGCTCACACGCAAAGGTGCAGCCACGCTTCGTCACATCTGCGATTTGCGCCAGCCATTCGCCATCGTGTCCATTGAACAACGAAATGCGGTCGCGCCCCTTCGCTCGCATGACGTGCAGCAAGTAATGTGTTTGCGCATGGTTCGCCTGCACACGCGCGCCCGGACCCAGCGCCGCCTCGACAAAGAGCCGCACCCTGCCACCCGGTTCGCTCACATGATCGTTCATACCGTTTGGCCGATCGGTTCACGCCGTGAGAGAGTGCTGCATGGTCCAGGAAACGCAAGCAATCCCTGCTGACGCAATCGCGCAGAGCTGGGTGGATGGGGCACCGCCGTCTTGGCAGCCCTATTTGCGGTTGGCGCGGTTGGACCGGCCCATCGGCACATGGCTGCTGTTCTGGCCGTGCGTTTTCGGCCTTGCACTTGGCGCAGACGGGAACCGTTCGTTTCTGAGCACACCGCGTGACTGGTGGCTGCTCATTCTGTTCGGCATCGGCGCCATCGTGATGCGGGGCGCCGGCTGCACCTACAACGACATCGTGGATCGCGACATCGACGCCAAGGTGGCACGCACGCACGCGCGGCCCATTCCATCCGGCGCGGTGAGGATCAAACAGGCGTGGATGTTTGCGGCGATCCAATGCGCCATCGGGTTTCTCATTCTGCTCTGCCTGAATTGGTACGCCATCGCGATCGGCGTCCTTTCGCTGCTACTGATCGCAGCGTACCCCTTCATGAAGCGCGTCACCTGGTGGCCGCAGGCGTGGCTGGGCCTTACCTTCAACTGGGGTGTGTTGCTTGGGTTCGCCGCGCAGGAGGGCCGCACGAGCGCCGCGGACCTTGTGTTGTACGCGGGCTGTGTGTTCTGGACTCTGGGCTATGACACCATCTACGCCTTGCAGGACATCGAGGACGATGCGCTCGCCGGCGTGAAATCCACCGCCCGCCTGTTTGGGACGCACGCGCGTGTGTGGGTGTTTCTCTTCTACATCATGGCGTTTGCGCTGATTGCAGCCGCGGGCGTGTTCGGCTTCCGGCAGTCCATTGTGGCGGCGCTGCTTCTTCCTGTGTTGGCGCACTTCATCTGGCAGGTTCGCCGGATCGATCTCGATGCGCCGCAAAGCGCCTTGCGGCTTTTCCGCGCCAATCGCGACGCGGGCGGCCTGATCGCGCTGGCTTACCTCGCCGCCAGCTGGATTCCACACGGCACCCTAACCGGGCTATGATACTATCGTGAACGTGCAGCGTTTCGATCCAACCTTGGTGTTCGCGCCCGACGAGCTGAAAGTGGTGCGCGCCCGCTCCGATGTGAAGGGATTGCTGTGTGTTGCGCATGCCTGGGCTGTGATCGGCGGCGCGATGGTGTTGTTCGCCCTGTGGCCGAACCCGCTCACGTTCATTCTCGCGGTGCTCGTGATTGGCAGCCGGCAACTAGGCCTCGCTATCCTCATGCATGACGGCGCGCACGGCGTGCTGCTGCGGACCAAATCGCTAAACGAATGGATAAGCCAATGGTTGTGCGCTTACCCGGTATTCGCCGATACGATTCCCTATCGCAACTATCACCTGAAGCACCACCGCTCGACGCAGCAGCCGGACGACCCCGATCTCGTTCTGTCAGCACCGTTTCCGATTACGCGCGCGAGTTTCCGCCGCAAAATGATCCGAGACGTCACGGGCCAGACAGGATTCAAACAACGGCGCGCGCAGATCAGAGCCGCATTGGGAAAATCCGGAGACTCAATTGCAATCCGCTTCGCCACCTTCCGCCGAAAGCTCGGCGGGCCCCTGATTGCCAATGCCGTACTGCTGGCGCTGCTCACCGCTTTCGGCAAGCCACACTACTATCTGATGTTCTGGTTGCTGCCGCTGCTCACCTGGCAGCAGGTGATCACGCGCATCCGCAACATCGCCGAACATGCCGTTGTTCCGGACAACGACGACGTGCTGCGCAACGCACGCACGACCTATGCGTCATTGCTTGAGCGCGCGTTCATTGCCCCCTACTGGGTGAATTACCATGTCGATCATCACGCGCTGATGTACGTGCCCTGCTTCAACCTGCCGAAGCTGCATGCGCTCCTCCTGAGGAAGGGTTATGGCCCACGCATGGAGATCCAGCCGAACTACCTGACGATGCTGCGGCTGGCGGTGTCGAAACCGGACGCGGCCGCGCTGCCCGCGTGAACCTTCCGCACGATCCCACAGAGTTCATCCGCGAAAACACCGCGCTAATTGTACCGCCGCTGGTGCCGGAAGTTCGCCTGCATCTAGCCACCGAAGTCGTGCCTCTGTGGCGCAAAACGGAGGAAGAGTTGGAGGCGGAGGGCATTCCCCCGCCCTATTGGGCGTTCGCCTGGGCCGGCGGACAGGCGCTGGCCCGCTACCTGCTCGATCATCCGCAGGACGTTGCAGGCAAAACGGTTCTCGATTTTGGCTCCGGCTCCGGTCTAGTGGCCATTGTAGCCGCGAAGGCTGGCGCCTCGTACGTCCTCGCGAGCGACATCGACCGCTTTGCCCTCGCTGCCATTGCCATGAATGCTGAGGCCAACGGCGTGCGCGTGAGCACCACCGCACAGGATACAATCGGCGCAGCTGAGCAATGGGACATCATCCTGGTGGGCGACATGTGTTACGAACGTCCGCTGGCGGAGCGCCTGCTCGGCTGGCTCAGAGAGCGCGCCTCAATTGGCGCGCGCGTGCTGCTTGGGGATCCCGGCCGCTCGTATTTCCCCAAAACAGGCGTTCAAAAGCTCGCGACCTACCGTGTGCGAACCACCCGCGAACTGGAGGATCGGGAAATCCGCGAGACCGGCGTCTACGCACTTCGGCCGTAGGGGCCTGTTGGCGTTGGCGCGAGGCCGTGCAAAGCTGCCTCAAGCGAATCCAACGAAAACAACGCTGTTAGGGGGCGATATGGCCGGGCAGAGCATGGATGAAACGGGTGTCCTTGGGGGCCCGGATCAGGACAACGAACTCCGGCGCGCGCTGGGCCCCATCCACCTGATCGCGCTGGGCATTGGCGCCATTATCGGTGCCGGCATCTTCGTCATCACCGGACACGCCGCCGCAACCTACGCCGGACCGGGCGTCGTCGCCTCCTTCGCCATAGCCGGGCTCGGCTGCCTCTTCGCCGGCCTCTGCTACGCCGAATACGCCGCCATGATCCCGGTGGCTGGCAGTGCCTACACCTACACCTTCGCCACGCTCGGCAAGTTCATGGCCTGGTTCATCGGCTGGAACCTGGTGCTCGAATACCTCGCGGCCTCATCAACCGTGGCGGTGGGCTGGTCTGGCTACTTCGTAGACTTCATGACCAAGCAGCTGAACACGCCGATCTCGGCCGCTTTTGCCGGAGCGCCCTTCGCGGTGCATGGATTCCACAATTTCGTGGCCACCGGTGCGCTGTTCAATCTGCCAGCGGTGGCGCTGATCGCACTCGTCACCGTCGTGCTGATTGTGGGCGTGCATCTGTCCGCCAATTTCAACAACGCCATGGTCGCCATTAAACTCGTCATCGTGGTGCTGGTGATTGCGGCCGGGCTGCCGCACGTGGTGGCGGCGAACCAGACGCCATTTATTCCCGCGAATACGGGGGACTGGGGCACGTTCGGCTGGAGCGGCGTGCTGCGCGCCACGGGCGTGATCTTCTTCGCCTATATCGGATTCGACGCGGTGAGCGTGGCGGCGCAGGAAGCGCGCAACCCGCAACGGGATGTGCCCATCGGCATTCTCGGCTCGCTCTTAATCTGCACCGTACTCTACATGCTGATGTCGTACGTGCTGACTGGGATTGCTTCCTACACCACTTTGAACGTGGCCCACCCTGTTTCCATGGCGACAGAATCCCTCCCCGCCACCCGCTGGCTATCGCCGTTCGTGAATGTCGGCGCCATCGTGGGTCTCGCCTCGGTGGTGCTGGTGCTGATCCTTGGTCAGTCGCGCATTTTCTACGCGATGTCGAAAGATGGCATGATCCCGCCGATGTTCAGCGACGTGCATCCGCGCTTCCGCACGCCGTGGAAAGGCACGCTGGTCACCGGCATTTTCGCGGCCCTGCTGGCCGGCTTCCTGCCGCTCGATATCCTGGGTGAACTGGTTTCCATCGGCACCTTGCTGGCGTTCGTGATCGTCTGCGTTGGCGTGATGATCCTGCGCTCCCGGCGGCCGCTCGTGCATCGCCCCTTCCGCACACCATTGGTTTACGTTGTGGCGCCGCTCGGCATCATCATGTGCGGTGCGATGATGTCCTGGCTGCCCGTGGATACGTGGTTGCGGTTGGTGGCGTGGACGGCCGTCGGCCTCGTTATCTACTTCGCCTACAGTGTGCGCAACGCACGTCCGCCGCGCTTCGAACTGCGCGATGCGGTGCCAGCGGAATAGCGGGGCGATAGATCATGGCGCAGGCAGAAACCGTAGACCTCACAACGCCCGATCCCGTTGTGGCGCAGGCGCATGAACTGCGTCGCGCGCTTGGGCCGGTGAACCTCATCCTCATCGGCATCGGCGCCATCATCGGCGCGGGTATTTTTGTCTACACCGGAACGGCGGCCGCGCAGCATGCCGGCCCTGCCGTCATTCTCTCCTTCGTCATCGCCGGGTTCGGCTGCCTGTTCGCGGGGCTCTGCTACGCCGAATTCGCCTCCATGATTCCGGAGTCCGGCAGCGCCTACACCTATGCCTACGCCACGATGGGACGCTTCATGGCGTGGTTCATCGGCTGGAACATGGTGCTCGAGTATCTGGTGTCAGCCGCGGGCGTGAGTTCAGGATGGTCAGGCTACTTCGGCAGCCTGCTGGGCGATTTCGGCATTCATCTGCCCGCGCAATTCATGGGTCCGCCGGTCGCGGGCAGCGGCCTTGGCGAGATGCATCTGACGGGCGCGATCATCAACGTGCCAGCGGTGGCATTGATCGTCATCCTCACCACCTTCCTTGTGATCGGCGTGAAGGAAACAGCCCGCTTCAACGGCCTCATGGTGCTGCTGAAGGTTGCCATCGTGGTGGCGGTGATTGTCTTCGGCCTGTCCTATGTGCGCAGCGAACATCTCACCCCCTTCATTCCACCGAACGAAGGGCATTTCGGCAAATTCGGCATCAGCGGAATTCTGGCGGCTTCGGGTGTGGCGTTCTTCGCCTATCTCGGCTTCGAGGCGGTGAGCGTGGCCGCACAGGAGGCACGCAACCCGCGTCGCGACTTACCCATCGGAATCCTTGGCTCGCTCGGCATCTGTACCGTGCTCTACATGCTGATGGCGGTGGTGATGACCGGCATCACCGACTGGCGCACGCTGGACGTTCCGAGCCCGGTGTCGTTCGCGGTGTCGAAAATCGACGGCCTGAAATGGCTGGTAACGCCGATCAACATCGGCGCGGTGGTGGGCCTGGCGTCTGTGGTGTTCGTTTCGCTCTACGGGCAATCGCGCGTGTTCTTCTCGATGGCGCGCGACGGCTTCCTGTGGCCGCAATTTGCGGCGGTGCATCCCAAATTCACCACGCCGGCCTACGGCACCATTGTGGTAGGCGCGTTCGCAGCAGTGCTCGCGGCAATCTTTCCGTTCGACGTGCTGGCCGATCTGGTTTCCATCGGCACCTTGGCCGCGTTCATCGCGGTGTGTGCCGGCATCCTCATTCTGCGCGTGACGGCGCCGAAAGCCCGGCGGCAATTCCGGACGCCCTATGTGTGGTTCACGGCGCCGGCTGGCATCTTCGTTTGCGGCGTGATGATGGTGAGCCTCGGCTGGGCGACGTGGATCCGGCTGGTCATCTGGACGGCGATCGGCCTTGCCATCTATTTCGGCTACGGCATCAAACACGCCGCCCCATCGAAATGGACCGTGGCGAACGAATAGCTCTGTCATCCCCGGCCGAGCGATGCGCAAGCATCGCGAGGGGAAGGGGACCCAGGTGCAAGTACCCACGCAACTTCGCCGAGAGATGGCCAAACCGCAGCTGACTTCCAGGCATCCGTGCTCGTATTGGCACCTGGGTCCCCTTCCCTCGCATTGCGCGGAGCGCAATGCTCGCCGGGGATGACAATCATGGCTTATCGTTCGCTCCGGGAGTTCACGGCGAAACTCGAAAGTATCGGCGAGTTGGTGCGGGTGCGCGAGCCCGTGTCGACCGTGCTGGAGATGACGGAAATTCAGACCCGGCTGATCGCCGAAGGCGGTCCGGCGGTCATCTTCGAGAAGCCGGTCAAGGCGGATGGCGGCGCAAGCGATATCCCGGTACTTGCGAACCTGTTCGGCACCGTGAAGCGGGTCGCCATGGGTGTCACGCTTGGCGGCGTGGACCGCAGCGATGCGAAGTCCCTGCGCGAGGTTGGCGAGCTGCTCGCCGCGTTGCGGCAACCGGAGCCGCCACGTTCCTTGCGTGAAACGACAGAACTGCTGCCGCTGCTCAAGACGGCCATGAGCATGCGGCCCAAAACCGTCGGCAAGCCGGCCTGTCAGGAAATCGTCCTGCGCGGCAACGACATCGGTCTGAATGCGCTCCCCATCCAAACCTGCTGGCCGGGTGAACCCGCGCCGCTCATCACCTGGCCACTGATCGTCACCAAAGGCCCCGGCGAAGCGCGCGAAGACAATTACAACCTCGGGATTTACCGCCTGCAAGTGCTGAACGAGAACCAGACGATCATGCGCTGGCTGAAGCATCGTGGCGGCGCGCAGCATCACGCGCGCTGGGCGAAACAGAACGCCGCGCCCTTGCCTGCCGCCGCCGTGATCGGCGCCGATCCCGGCATCATTCTCGCCGCCGTCACGCCGGTGCCGGACACCTTATCGGAATATCAGTTCGCGGGGCTGCTGCGTGCGGCCCGCGTGGAGCTCGCCGATTGCGTGTCGCAACCGCTGAAGGTGCCTGCAGAGGCGGAGATCGTGCTGGAGGGCGAAGTCTCGCTTACCGACTATTGCGACGAAGGGCCGTATGGCGACCACACCGGTTACTACAATTCCATCGAGCAGTTTCCGGTGTTCACCATCACCGCCATCACCATGCGCCGCGATCCGATCTATCTCTCCACCTACACCGGCCGCCCGCCCGATGAGCCGAGCGTGCTGGGCGAAGCGCTGAACGAGATCTTCATTCCGCTCTTACAGCAACAGTTCCCGGAGATTGTGGATTTCTGGCTGCCACCGGAAGGCTGCAGCTACCGCATCGCCGTCGTGTCGATGAAGAAAGCGTATCCTGGCCACGCGAAACGAATCATGATGGCCGTGTGGTCGTACCTGCGCCAGTTCATGTACACGAAATGGGTCATCGTGGTGGACGACGACATCGACGCCCGCGACTGGAAGGATGTGATGTGGGCGATTTCCACGCGCATGGATCCGGCGCGTGACATCACCGTCATCGAACACACCCCGATCGACTATCTGGATTTCGCCTCTCCGGAGAGCGGGCTTGGGTCGAAGATCGGACTGGATGCAACCAACAAGCTACCGCCGGAGACAAAGCGCGAATGGGGGCGACTCATCCGCATGGATGACGACACGATTCGCACCGTTACAGAGAAATGGCCGCGCCTTGGCCTTCCCGGCTCCGGGAAGCCGGTCTGGAAATAGGGACGATCAACGACCTTTCCCATTCTCTGAACCTGCATTGCAGCTTGCATGCTGTCACTCTATAGAAACCGCGGGGCTGTGCGACTGGGGCTGTCAATGCGGATATTGTCTTTTCTTTCTTTGCTGTGCATCGGCTTCTGTGGCGTTCATCCTTCCTGGGCGGCCGCCGAGTGTCCGCCGCTCACAATGCTCACCAGTGTGCCGATGCAGATCGGCGATGATGGCCGACCGTATGTGTCGGTGAAAATTAATGACAAATCCAAGTCCATGCTCGTCGATACCGGCGGTTTCTTCACAGAAATCACCCAGGCCACGACCGACGAATTACAGCTAAGCGCGCGCCATACGCGTCTGCAGCTAATTGGCGTGTATGGAGATACGACTCAGTTGGCTGCAACCGCGTCTCTGATCTTGGGCAACATGCATGCCGACAACATGGACTTCATGGTGATGCCTGCGGTGCATCGGTTTGCGTCCAATATCAACGACGCGGCGGGCCTCATCGCGCCGAATTTCCTCCGGCCCTATGACGCCGATTTCGATTTCGGCTCCGGCAAATTCAACCTGCTTTCGCAAAAGCATTGCGACGGCAAAGTCGTGTACTGGCCCAACAATGGTGTCGCCGTCGTGCCGATCGATATCAGGGCGGATGGGCACATCATCGTGCCGGTGGAGTTGGATGGACAAAAGCTTCGCGCCCTTCTCGATACGGGCGCCAGTACATCCGTCCTGAACATGGAGGTCGCGGAGTTGGCATTTGGCTTGAAACCCGGTGCCACAGATACGCCAGTAGCGCGCGAGCCGTCGGACAGTTCCGGCGTGCAGACCTACACCCATCGCTTCAAGTCGCTTTCGGTCGAAGGCATCGCGATCTCCAACCCGACGATGCACATCATTCCCGATCTCGTGCGCACCAAGATGATGGATCCGCACGACAGTCTCGAAGGCGACACCCGCATCAAAAGTGCGGTCAATCAGGTGGGGCTGGACCAGATGATTTTGGGGATGGACATCCTGCACCGGTTGCATCTGTACATCGCCTACAAGGAACAGAAACTCTACATCACGCCGGCGGCAGTGCCCGCGGTGGCCGATGTGCCCGCGCAGGCAACGGCAGCGACCACCAACGCGAGCAAATAGCCGGGGACTGCAAATCTACCGTTCCGACCTCCGGAATTGGGGTTCCGATCCTGTTCGAGGCGGAGTTGCTTTCCCGCATTGCGGCCTAGACATGCTCGCCGTATAGCTCGTCGGGGCTGGGTAACTGGGCCTGGGAATGCGCCTGTTTGCTTTGGTTTCTTTGATTTGTTTCAGCCTGTGCTGGATTGCTCCCGTTTGGGCAGACGACGACTGTCCGCCATTGACCATGCTGACCAGCGTGCCAATGCAAATTGGCGCCGACAGCCGCCCCTACGTGCCGGTCAAAATAAACGACAAAAAGAAATCGATGCTCATCGATACCGGGGGTTTCTTCACCGAAATAAGCGAGCCCGCAACTGCAGAGCTAGAACTTGCGTCCCGTCACACACGCTTGCAGCTGATCGGCGCGTATGGCGACAAAACACAGCTCGCCGTTACTGCCTCGCTGGTGCTCGGCAACTTGCGCGCCAACAGCATGGACTTCATGGTGATGCCGCCGGTGCATCAGCTTGCCTCCGACATCAAAGACGCGGCTGGCCTCATCGCACCGAACTTTCTGCGACCCTACGACGCTGATTTCGATTTCGGCGCAGGCAAATTCAATTTGCTCTCGCACAAGCACTGCACGGGCAAGGTCATATACTGGCCGAACAATGCCGTCGCTGTCGTGCCGATCGACGTCAACCAGGACAATCACGTCCTAGTGCCGGTTGAGTTGGATGGGGAAAAGCTGCGCGCCGTCGTCGACACCGGCGCAAGTATATCCGTGCTCAATATGAGCGTTGCGGAAGGGACCTTCGGACTGAAACCGGGCACCGCAGGCACGCCCCTATCCAATGATCGCCTTGGTCAATCTGATGTTCAGAGCTTCACGCACCGGTTCAAATCCCTTTCACTGGAAGGGATCACGATTTCCAACCCGACGTTGCGCATCATCCCCGATCTTGTGCGCCCAAAGGTCGTGGACCCTCACGACGCCCTTGAGGGCGATAGCCGCGTCAAGAATCCAACCAGCCGAGTGGGATTGGATCAGATGATCCTCGGAATGGACTTCCTGCATCAACTGCACCTGTACATCGCGTACAGGGAGCGGAAGCTCTATGCCACGCCGGCAGTCTCACCTCCGAGTATCGTGCCCGCACCGTCGCAGGCCACGCCGGCGCAGCCGTAAGCACGTAGCCCGGGCGGCGCCACTTTATCTGTCTCGCCGATTCGTATCGGCGACAGGATGGAGACCTTAGGTAAAACGGCAACCGAGGCCCTGCCGGCCATACCCGCGGAGCGGCATCGGGCGCGCCCCCCTCCAGAATATTAATTTTTGTTCTCCAGATGTCCAAACCCGGATGGCATGACTATCTATAGGTTGATGGCGATCGGGCCATGAGCTGGACCCCGGGCAAGGTCCGGGCTTTCGCCGCCACCAGGGGCGTAAGCCAAGCCGGTCAAAATGGAAGGAAGGTGCGATTTCGAAGGTTAGGAGCGGATTCAGTGAGTTGGACTGCTCCTGGTCCCGGCAAACCACAACATGTTGTGCAGTGGAGAACGGATACAAGGGGTACCCCCTTCAATTTCTGGAGGTTCGAATGGGAACTTTCGGCAGGCGAATTGAACCCAGAATTTTTGAGAGGGGGGAGGGGTGCGAGTTTTTCGACGAACAAAACGAACAATTCCTCGGCTCCGCCAGAAGGCCCTTCGTCGCTTGACCGGACGGGCCGATTGTTCTTCACATCCCCGCCGCCTCGAAGGGACTGAGCATGTCACTGATACTGGAATCGTCCTACTACGCGTTCGCGTTCTACACCGCGATCAACGGCCTGATCATGCTGATCCTCGGCATGCTGGTGACGCGGGCGCGAGTGCAGACCCAGACGGATATCGGCGACGGCGGCAAGCCGGAGATGGCGGGACCGCTCAGGGCGCACGCCAACAACAGCGAATGGACGCCGATGGCGCTCCTGATGATGTGGGTGCTGACGCTTCCCACATTCGGCGCTTCCATCTGGATCATCCAGGGGATGGGCGTGACGTTGACGGTGGGGCGCATCTTGCACGCCATCGGCATTACGCGATCGATCGGACCGTCTTCGCTGCGCTTCGTCGGCATGATCCTGACCTGGATTTCCTACGTGATCGGAGTCGTGGCCATTCTCTGGCTGATGTTCACCTCGGCGGCGGCTTCGGCTTGACCTCGTGAGCAAACGCGATCCGCAACAGGTTCTGGGGCAGTTGATCGAGCAGGCACGGCGCGCGGGCGCCGATGCCGCCGACGCGCTGATGGTGGAAAGCGTTTCCGCCAGTGTGTCCTATCGCCTCGGCAAGCTGGAGGATGTGGAGCGGGCGGAGTCCACCGATCTGGGGTTGCGTGTGTTCGTGGGTCAGCGGGTGGCGTTCGTCTCATCCACGGATCTATCTCCGCGCGCCTTGGCGGAGCTGCCGGAGCGGGCTGTGGGAATGGCGCGGCTCGCCCCGGAAGACAGATTCGCCTGCCTGGCCCCGCCCGAGTTGCTGGCGAGAGACTATCCGTCCCTCGATATCGAAGACACGGCAGAACCAGCAGCAGATGTACTGGTCGAGCGCGCGCGGGCTGTCGAAGGCGCGGCGATGGCGATTTCCGGCATCACCAACTCCGAGGGCGGTGGGGCCAGCTTCACCCGCAACGCCGTCGCGCTCGCCACCAGCGAGGGCTTCTCGGGCCGCTATGCCGCCACCACGCACAGCCTGGGGGTGGCCGTCCTGGCCGGTGAGGGCACCGCGATGGAGCGGGACTATGAATCCGTGAGCGCCCGCCAGGCCGGCGACCTCGAGCCCACGGAGGCGGTTGGCCGCCGTGCCGGAGAGCGCACCGTCGCCCGGCTCAATCCGCGCAAGATAAAATCGCAGGCGGTGCCGGTGGTGTACGAACCACGCGTTGCTTCCGGATTGCTGGGCCATTTCGCCAGTGCCGTCTCCGGCTCTTCGGTGGCGCGCGGCGTCACGTTCCTCAAGGACCGTATGGGCGAGCCGGTGTTTGCGGAAGGCATCAATATTGTTGACGATCCGCACCGGTTGCGCGGACTTCGATCCAAACCGTTCGATGGCGAAGGGGTGCAAAACCGGCGCACGATGCTGATCGAGAACGGCGTGTTGCAGACGTGGCTGCTGGATTGCGCCAGCGGCAAACAACTTGGGCTTGTCACCACAGGACATGCGGCGCGCGGCACGGGCGGCCCGCCCTCGCCCTCCGCAACCAACCTCTACATGGAGCCCGGCAGCCAATCCGCCGACTCACTCATCGCCGACATGCGTGAAGGATTGTACGTGACGGAGTTGATCGGCATGGGCGTCAACGGGGTGACGGGCGATTACAGCCGCGGCGCCGCGGGCTTCTGGATCGAGAATGGCAACATCGCTTACCCCGTGTCCGGCGTAACCATAGCCGGCAATTTGAAAGACATGTTCCGCAACATCACGCCGGCGAACGATCTTGAATTCCGTTACGGCATCAATGCACCGACGGTGCGGGTGGAGGGGATGACCGTTGCCGGCGCCTGAGGCTGATCTCGCGTTGATGGAAGAGGCGGTTCGGGATGCGGGTGCGATCGCGCGGAAGTTTTATCGCGGCTCCTATCGCAAGTGGCAAAAGGACAAAGGCCAGCCCGTCACCGAGTGCGATTTGGCGATCGATCGTTTCTTGTTCGAACGCCTGCGCGCTGCACGACCTGACTACGGCTGGCTTTCGGAAGAGACGGAAGATGATCCGGAGCGGCGGCAGGCACACATCACATTTGTCGTCGATCCGATCGATGGCACGGTTGCGTTCTTGAAGGGACGGCCGCATTTCACCATTTGCGCAGCCACGGTGGAAGCTGGAAGACCAGTGACGGCAGCGCTGTACAATCCGATTACCGGTGAATGTTTCACGGCGATTGCGGCCAACGGTGCAAGCCTGAACGGCAGGCCGCTTCATGTGAGCCAACGCAAGCAACTCGAGGGCTGCCGCATGCTGGGGCCGAAATCCACCTTCGATCATCCGCCGGATGAAATTGCACCGGCACTTCCGTGGCCCCCCATGCAGGTGGAAACGCGCAACTCTGTCGCATACAGGCTCGCATTGGTGGCTTGCGGCAGCTTCGATGCGACCGTGGCGTTATCCGCCAAGCACGATTGGGATCTGGCGGCGGCCGACCTGATTGTGCAGGAAGCGGGCGGCCTTGCAACGACTCATGCTGGGGCCACGTTCCACTACAATGGCATTGATCCGCTGCAGCCTTCGGTCATCGCGGCGGGACCTCATCTGCATGCGGACATTATTAGCCGTGTACGGAACATTAGATTGGTGCAGTGATGGCGGAACGTGAATCGAAACAGCTTCTGCATCTGGTGTTCGGTGGTGAAGTGACTGCACCGGAGCGCACGGAATTCCGCGATCCCTCGAGGCTGCACATCGTCGGAATCTACCCGAATTACAAATCTGCGCTGGATGCCTGGCGGGCCGCAGCGCAGGCAACGGTCGACAACGCGCACATGCGCTATTTCGTGGTGCATCTGCACAGGCTGCTCGAGCCGGAAGCGCCGAAGACCTGACCTCGACGCCCTCGCCGACTCGATCAGGCCATGTTAGACTTTGCATGATTTCATGACCGTCCATCCGCACGACCTGACCAGCAACCCTGCGCCACTCGCGCGGACAAACGCGCATGCTCGCCAACGCGCAAAAACGCGAGGGGACTGGCAAATCATTGGGCGCTTGCTGCGCGATTATTTGGGCCAGCAATGGGTGGCACTCACTATCGCCGTGGTGTGCATGGTCATCACGGCCGGGACCAATGGTGCGCTCGCGGCCATTCTCAACCCGGCGATCAAGAAGATCTTTATCGACAAGGTCCCACACATGCTGGTGACCATTCCGCTCGAGATCATGGGCATCGTGCTGCTGCGCGCGATCACCAGCTTCGGTGAGCAATATTTCACCAACTCCATGGCTGAGCGAATCGTGGCTGCCGTTCAGCGCGACATGTTCCGCAGCCAGATAAGACTCGATTTGAGTTCGCTGAATGCCGTCCATTCCGGCGAGATGATCTCCAAGTTTCTTTATGACGTAGCGGTTCTTCGCAACGCAATCACGCGCGGTGTTGCCGGGCTTGGAAAGGAAATTCTAACGCTGCTGGCGCTGTTTGCCGTGATGCTGTTGCAGGATTGGGAGCTGACTCTCATCTCGATCGGCCTGCTTCCTGCTGTCGCATTCGTTACCCAAAAGCTCAGTCGTTCCTTGCGAAAGTCTTCCACGCGCGGCATGGAAGAAACCGGCGTTCTGGCCCGCGCGCTTTCGGAAGCCTTGTCCGGTCGGCGCATCATCAAGGCTTATAACCTTGAAGACCATGCAGCTGAGATCGCGAATGGACGCATCGCGCGGCGGCTGAGCTACGTGCTGAAGGCAGTGCGTTCGCGCTCCGCCTCCGTGCCCTCCACCGATCTCATCGGCGGCGTTGCCGCGGCGATCACCGTCGCTTTCGCGGGATGGCAAGCAATGCACGGCCAACTCGCTGTCAACGAATTCGCGTCCTTCGTGGCCGCCATGCTGCTGGCGCAGCAACCGGTGCGCAATCTGAGTCAGCTGACCGCGATTTCAAGCGAGGGGCTGTCGGCCGCGAACCGGCTCTTCGCCATTATTGATAGCAAACCAGCGATCGTGGATGGCCCCGATGCGAAGCCTCTCCAGATGGCCAGCGGCAGCGTACGGTTCGAGCGCGTGCGCTTCGAGTACCAGCCCGGCGCGCCCACGCTTGATGACATTAGCCTGGATATCCCGGCGGGAAAGAAGGTGGCGCTGGTTGGACCTTCTGGCGCGGGCAAGACAACGATTTTCAATCTTCTTCTACGTTTCTATGATCCGATCGCCGGAACGATCAGTATCGATAGCCGAGATATCCGCAATATCACGCTGGGTTCTTTGCGCGAGCACATCGCACTCGTCACGCAGGAACCCATCCTGTTTGATGAAAGCATAGCGCAAAATATCGCGCTTGGACGTCCTAGTGCAGACCGTGAAGCGATCATGTCGGCAGCGAAAGCTGCAGCGGCAGACGGCTTCATTCAGGCCATTGAAGGCGGATATGATGCCAAAGTCGGCGAAGGTGGTTTGAAGTTATCAGGCGGACAGCGTCAACGAATCGCGATTGCTCGCGCCATGCTGCGCAATGCGCCGATCCTGCTGCTCGACGAAGCCACATCGTCGCTCGACACCGAAAGCGAACGGCAGGTGCAGGAGGCCCTTGCGACGTTGATGAAAGGCCGCACAACGATTGTCATTGCCCACCGCCTCTCCACCGTTCTGGACGCCGATATCATCTACGTTCTGGACCGAGGACGGGTTGTGGAAAGTGGCAGGCACCCGGAACTAATGGCCAAAGGCGGTCTGTACGCGCGACTGTATAAGCACAATCTCGAAGATCCGCAGGGACCTGTTTAAGGATGGCTCCTCCATCGCTCGGCCTCCTCGCCTACCGCTATGGCACCATGGCCTTGGCGCCGCTTGTTCCGCTGGCGCTGCGCCGGCGCAGCTTGCGCGGCAAGGAAGATCGCCATCGTCTCCGCGAACGGCTTGGCTACCCGAGTTTAATCCGCCCAAGCGGCCAGCTTATCTGGATCCATGGTGCGAGCGTCGGCGAATGCACATCGGTATTGCCGCTAATTGGGGAGTTGCTGGAGATGCCAGCTCGTCATGTGTTGCTTACGAGCGGCACCGTTGGATCGGCGAAGCTCATGGGAGAACGGTTGCCAACGCGGGCCTTTCATCAGTATGCGCCCGTCGATACGCCATTGACGATCGGTCGATTTCTGAACCACTGGAGACCGGATATCGCCCTGTTCGTGGATTCCGAAATTTGGCCGAACATGATCTCGGCGATTAAGGCTCGCGGAACGCCTGCGGCTTTGGTGAACGGAAGGATTTCCGCGAAGTCCTTTGCGGCGTGGCGGCGCTTGCGGAAAATGGCGGCGGCGCTGCTGAAGAAGTACGATGCTTGCCTGGCACAGGATGCGGAAAGCGCTGACCGATTAAAGGCTCTTGGCGCTCCGCGGGTTGAAGTCTCGGGAAATTTGAAGGCGGATGCGCCGCCGCTTCCCGCCGATGCGAACAAGCTCGCCGAACTGCAAAAGGCCATAGGTGAACGCCCGGTGCTGCTTGCGGTCAGCACACATGCGGGCGAGGAGGAGACTATCCTTCCCGCATCCGATCTGCTGAAGCGCAGATTCCCACAGCTGTTAACGATAATCGCGCCCCGTCATCCGCCACGAGGGGAAATGATCGCAATGCTTTGCGGCACGCGAAGCTGCGTACGCCGATCCACCGGTGCACTGCCGAATGCCGCGACGGATGTATATATCGCAGACACGCTGGGCGAGCTTGGACTCTTCTACCGCTCGGCGCCCTTCGCCTTCATCGGGGGCAGTCTCATCCGTCATGGTGGACAGAATCCTCTAGAAGCCGCGCGGCTGCAATGCGCAGTCCTTGCTGGTCCTCACACCGAAAACTTTGCTGCGGCTTATGACGCCGTGTTCAGCGCACAGGGCGCCGGACGCGTGGTATCCGCACCCGAAATAGCAGCCCTTGCAGCGCGCCTGATAGAAAAACCTGAGCAAGCAAGCGCGATGGGCACGGCTGCGGCCGCTGCCGCCAAGTCCTTGGGCGGCGCCGTGGCGCGCACGCGTATTGCCATCGAACAAATCTTGGCCAATGCGCACGCCTGAGTTCTGGACCGGGCAATCCCATCTGGCGAGCCTGATACGCAGAGCGCTCGCACCGGCCAGTAGCGTCTATGCCGCGACAGTGGCTCATAAGGCGCGGCGCGCAATGCCGTACCGTTCTACAGCGAAGGTCATATGTGTAGGGAATCTCACGGCCGGTGGTACGGGCAAAACTCCGATCGCGATCGCACTCTCGCGGATACTGGCTGAGCGCGACAAGCGGCCATACTTCCTCACGCGCGGCTATGGTGGGCGGGAGCGCGGGCCGGTCCGTGTTGATCCTGAACAGCATAGCGCAATCGACGTGGGCGACGAGGCTCTACTGCTGGCTGCTGCGGCACCGACAATTGTCGCGCGAGATCGCGTGGCCGGCGCAAGGCTTGCTGACGCGGAAGGTGCCGAAATCATCGTCATGGATGATGGCCATCAGAACTTTTCTCTTGCTAAAGATCTGTCTTTGGTCGTCATCGATTCGGAGGAAGGATTTGGCAACGGGAAGGTTTTACCAGCGGGACCGTTACGAGAGCCAGTTCAGCAAGGCTTGGCGCGGGCGGACGCCATTGTATCCGTAGGAAAACCATTTGTATTTCGATTTCGAAAACCTGTTCTTCACGCACGGCTAACCGCGAACGAGGACGCGAATTTGCGTGGTGAAAGAGTCATTGCCTTTGCAGGAATAGGACGACCGCAGAAATTTTTTGAAACCGTTCGGCAGGCCGGCGCAAACGTCGTGGCGACCCGTGCGTTTTCCGATCATCATGTCTACACCCGCGACGATCTGAAGCGCCTGCATATTCAAAGCAAGAAAAAGCAGGCGCCTTTGATCACTACGGAGAAGGATTTCCTGCGGCTTTCGCCAGCGCAGCGGGAGGGAATTCGATACCTTCCAGTCCATGCCGAATTCGACGACCCGGCAGCGCTTGTTGCATTGCTTGACACCGTCGCGCCTCCAGACGGCAAAGGCAATGACTAAGGTGCGCATGCCGTTTACCAAAAAACTGCGATACGGCTTCGAAGCGGCTGTGTTCTTCGTCGCCATGGGCCTCTTTCGACTGGTTGGAGTCGATGCCGCCTCTTCGCTTGGCAGTATTCTGGGTCGACACGTCCTCTATCGCACCCCAATCAGCAATCGGGCGCGCGAAAATTTGCGTGCGGCGTATCCGGAAAAGACTGATCTAGAGATCGAGACGATTGTACGGGAGATGTGGGACAATCTCGGCCGGACGATTGCCGAGTACGCCCATCTTGATAAGTTCAATTTTCAAGGGCCCCACGCGCGGATCGAGGTCGCGAATATGCAGACAGCCGTTCGCATCATCGAAGGTGGAAAGGGTATCCTGTTTGTCTCAGGGCATTTCGGCAACTGGGAGATCATGCCGATTGCCGCCACGGAGTATGGACTGGAAGGCTCTCTCGTTTATCGGCCAGTGAACAATCCCTATGTCGATCGCTGGATGGTAAGTCAGCGTGGCAAAAAGGGACCGAAAGAGCATCTGGGCAAAGGCGCACAAGGCACGAAACGCATTTTCACCCTGCTGAGGAGCTGCAAGTCGATTTTCCTTCTAGTCGATCAGAAGACGAGCGAAGGTGTCCCGGCACCCTTCTTCGGTCGCATCGCAATGACGACGCCAGCGCCTGCAGCCCTCGCGCTCAAACTGGGTGCCGTCATTCTGCCAGTGACCAACGAGAGACTTAAGGGCGCGCATTTTCGTATGACGGTGCACGAGCCGATAACCTACGAAGCAACGGGCGATCACGACCGCGACGTGCTGGCTGTTACCGCGAAGATTAATGAGGTGATCGAGCAGGCCGTGCGTTACCGGCCCTCACAATGGCTATGGATACACCGCCGCTGGCCGAAGGAGGGCGATCTCCCGCGCAAGCGGAGGGGGCGGCAGGCTCAGGCCTTACTTGGCAAAGGCGTTCGCGTCGAGAGAGATGGGTCAAGTTTCATCTGAAACCAGTTCATGCCCCAGTGCAGGTGCGGACCGGTCGCCCTACCCTTCTTGCCGACCAATCCGATCAGGTCGCCGCGTTTAACGGACTGCCCGATCGCCGCCTTCAAGGCGCTTTGATGGATATACGTGGTGAAAACACCATGGCCGTGATCCACCACCGTCGTTCCACCAGTGAGATAGAAATCTGGTTCGGCCAGTACAATGGTTCCGTCGGCCGGCGCATGGATTGGCGTTCCCTCCAGCGCCGCGATGTCAACACCGAAATGCGGCGCCTTTGGTTCGCCGTTGAGAATGCGCTGACTGCCGAACAAGCCACTGACAATGCCGTTCACCGGCCAATCGAAGGGCTCGGCAAAGCCAAGGCCAGCTGTATCGCGCTTTCGAGCGTCTGCAATCATCGCGTTCTCGCGATCGATCCGCTTCTGGATGTCAGGTGGTGGAGATACAAATGCTTCAGGCAGACCGTTGATCCGCTGCACCTCGTAACTGCGACTTAGGGGCTGTACGCCGTGTTCCTCGCGGGTGCCGTCTCGAAAGAACGCCACCACGCTTGCAGGTGTCTTCTGATCGTACTCAAATCCGAAGGCGAAGAGTCCGCTGTCAGCTACCAGCACTGGACTGTCATTCACGGTGACTTTCGCGCCGACGGCGCCTCTGCCGATCACCAGACTGCCCTGCTTCAGCGACCCAGAAAACGAAAGGCGCTGGGGCGGTGCAAACGCAGCGCAACCGGGCGCAACAGCAAGTGAAAAGGTACTCAGGAGCAGCGCACGGCGGGCAATCACCGGGGCGTGAACCCCATCTCCTGAAAGCGCTTCAGCGCGATCTCCGGCGACGCGTACGGTTCTTGCAGGTCCACGCTCCAGTAGCGCAATGCCTCCAGCGGAATTGAAACACCGGTCACAGCACAAGTGACGAAGGAACCGGGGCGCACCACGCGATATTCGCCGTCGAGATATTCCAGTTCCGCAAAGCCGTCAGGCCGAAAGTCACGTTCCATCCGGTTCATGCGAAACTCCTGACATCACTCAACCAAACACGCAAGGCGCATCTCGGCTAAAACAGATTTCCTTGCTCCTTCACAACCTTTTTTGGTCGGCCCGATCGGTGCAACGGTTGCCGTGGCGGCCCAATTGCAACAGCACTGGTGGACTCATCCGCAAAGGTGACGATCAGCTCTTCGCCGGAGTTCACATCGGCCGCGCGCCGCTTGAGCTCGCCGTCCTGGCTGCGCACCAGTGCGAAACCGCGATCCAGCACATTCCGGTAGCTCACTGATTCCAGCACACGCGATACACTCTCGAGTTGAGTCTGCCGTTCCAGTAAGCGAGTACGCTCGCGGCGGAGCAGGCGTTGGCCAATTGCCGTGACCCGCTCGCGGCAAACGCCGATTTGACGCTGCATCGCTGCTGGCCGGAGCAAGGCCCCGGCGTCGGCTAACTTGCGGCGATGAAGCTGCAAGTTCTTGAGCAGCGCGCGCCCGAGATTGTCAGATGCGTAGTCCAGCCGCTGCCGGGACGGTGCGAAGAGTTGGTCGGCGCGCGGCAGCACGCGCGCGAGCGTGGCAAGATGGGTCCGGCGCTGCGAAACACCCCGCAGGAAACAATTTGCCGATCGGCGCTCGAAATCCAGCGTCTGCGACAGCAGCTCAGCCCGAACGGGCACCGCCATTTCCGCCGCGGCGGTAGGCGTCGGCGCGCGGCGGTCAGCCGCGAAATCGATCAATGTGGTGTCGGTCTCATGGCCAACAGCAGAGATGAGCGGAATAACGCTCTCAGCCGCGGCACGCACCACAATCTCTTCGTTGAATGCCATCAGGTCTTCGATCGAGCCGCCACCGCGCGCGACGATCAGCAAATCTGGCTGCGGCACCGGTCCGTCAGTTGCCAACCCATTGAAACCGCGAATGGCGGTTGCGACCTCCGCCGCTGCGCGTTCCCCTTGCACGGCCACCGGCCATACAAGCACCCTTCGCGGAAACCGTGCCTGCAATCGGTGCATGATGTCCCGGATCACCGCACCCGTTGGTGATGTAATGACGCCAATGACATCCGGCAGAAACGGCAGTGCCTTCTTGCGCGATTCCGCGAATAGGCCTTCTGCGGCGAGACGCTTCTTGCGCTCCTCCAGCATCGCCATCAATGCGCCGATGCCGGCCAGCTCGATCTGTTCGACCACAATTTGGTAGCGCGACGATCCGGGATAGGTCGTCACGCGGCCTGTGCAGATGACCTCCAGCCCCTGCTCCGGCTTCAGCTTCAGGAGCCGCGCCGTCATCCGCCACACCACGGCGTTGAGGCAGGTCTTGTCGTCCTTCAGGTCGAAATAGATGTGACCGGAAGAATGGAACTTCAGGTTACTGATCTCGCCGCGCACCCGCACGAACGGAAACGCATCTTCCACGGTGCGCTTCAGCGCAGCAGCGATTTCGCTGACGCTGTATTCCGGCAGGTTGGCGCGAACTGGAGCAGCTTCACTCATGATTCCGCCGATGATACAGGACACCACAACCTTGGTGGATGAAACTTTGCGATTTCTTCTGGTGGGTTCCGGCGGCCGGGAACATGCGCTGGCTTGGGCGCTTGCGGCGAGCCCGATCGCCTCGACGCTCTATTGTGCGCCGGGAAACGCCGGCATTGCGGAGGTCGCGGAGCGCGTGGCGATTGGCGCTATGGAGGTAGATCGGCTGGCGGACTTCGCCAAAGAGCAGAACATCGACTTCGTTATCATCGGCCCGGAAGCGCCGCTGGTTGCGGGATTGTGCGACCGGTTGGAAGCGGCGGGCATCAAGGCACTGGGGCCAAGCGCGGCGGGCGCGATGCTGGAAGGCTCCAAGGGATTCGTGAAGGATCTTTGCGCCGCCAACAACATCCCCACGGCGGCTTATGGCCGCTTCATTGATCGAGCATCGGCGAAGGAATTTGCTGCGTCGCTCGGATCGCCGGTCGTAATCAAGGCAGATGGTTTGGCCGCTGGCAAAGGTGTCGTCATTGCACAGAGCGAGGTAGAACGCGATCGCGCCATTGACCTGATGTTGGACAAGCCGGGCGACGAACTTGTCGTCGAGCAATTCCTCGAAGGCGAGGAAGCGAGCTTTTTTGTGCTCACCGATGGCGAGCACGTGCTCCCACTGGCCGGCGCCCAGGATCACAAGCGCGCGTTCGATGGCGACAAGGGGCCGAATACCGGAGGTATGGGCGCGTATTCGCCTGCGCCGGTGCTGACGCCCGCCGTGATCGACAAAGCGCTCGAGAAGATCGTCAAACCGACAATTGCCGCGATGGCCGCGCGCGGCACGCCATACATGGGCGTGCTGTATGCGGGGCTGATGATCAAGGATGGCGAACCCAAACTCATCGAGTACAATTGCCGCTTCGGCGATCCTGAATGCCAGGTGCTGATGATGCGCCTGAAATCGGATCTTGCCACGGCACTCATCGCGACGCGGGACAGGCAACTGAAGCATCTCGATCTGCGCTGGTCGGACGACGCCGCCTTGACCGTTGTCATGGCGGCGAAAGGTTACCCCGGCGAACACGTCAAAGGCTCCAAAATCCACAATCTCGATGCCGCCGCAGCAATCGAAGGCGTCCAGATTTTTCACGCGGCAACAGAACGCCAGGACGGCAAGCTCATAGCCACGGGCGGGCGGGTGCTGAACGTCACGGCCACCGGCAAGACGGTCGCCGAAGCCCAGCAGCGCGCCTACAAGGCGGTCGATCTCATCGACTGGCCGGAGGGTTTCTGCCGCCGCGACATTGGCTGGCGGGCACTGGCCCGATAACGTCACCGCATGGCGGAACCACTCGACCGGCAGGAAGCGTTCACCGGCACGCAGGACGTCCGCGAGCGGCACCGCTTCGATGTGAAGCGGCTCGAAACCTACCTCGCCGAGCGCATCGACGGATTCACCGCACCGCTCGAAGTTCGCCAGTTCAAAGGTGGGCAGTCCAACCCAACATACCAACTCATCACTCCCAAGAAGAAATACGTTCTGCGCCGCAAGCCGCCAGGGAAGCTGCTGCCTTCCGCACACGCGGTGGACCGCGAATTCCGCATTATCTCGGCACTCCACCCGACCGGCTTCCCCGTCGCGAAGCCCTACCTCCTCTGCGAGGACGAAAGCGTCATCGGCACCATGTTCTACGTCATGGAGAACGTGGAGGGCCGCATCTACTGGGGCCCGCTTCTCCCCGATCAGACACCGCAACAGCGCCACGCCATCTACGACACCATGAATGAAACATTCGCCCGCCTGCACAATCTCGACTGGCGCGCGCTTGGCCTTGAGGATTTCGGCAAGCCCGGCAACTACGTCGCCCGCCAGATCGCGCGCTGGACGAAGCAGTACAAAGCCTCCGAAACCGAACGCATCGATGAGATGGAGAAGCTCATCGACTGGCTACCGTTCCACCTCCCGACGTCCCCGCGCGACGCCATCGTTCACGGTGACTACCGGCTCGACAACATGATCCTGCACCCTACAGAGCCGCGCGTGCTGGCGGTGCTGGATTGGGAACTCTGTACCATCGGCGACCCCATGGCCGACTTCACCTACCACCTGATGCAATGGCAGATGCCGGGTGACGGCTCCAACACCGGCACGACCTTGTTGGGTGCGGACCTGCCCTCGCTCGGCATTCCGGGCATGGACGAATACACGCGTTGGTATCTCGCGCGTACGCATCGCGAGGCGCTGCCGGAACTCGATTACTACGCGGCCTACAATTTCTTCCGCCTGGCCGGAATCCTTCAGGGTATTGTCGGCCGGGTGCGGGACGGCACAGCGGCAAGCGCGCAGGCTGCGGAGAACGCCGCCCGCGTGCGGCCGCTCGCGGAGCGCGGTTGGCATTTCGCCAAGCGGGCGGGTGCGCCGGGTTAAGCCGATTTGCTGCACCTCCGCTAACCTGCTGACAAATAAGGACAACGCCGCGAAGGTTGTTTTCATAGAATCGGAGACGCCCCCTCCCCCCGCCCCGCAAGGGTGAGAAACCGATCGGGCAACGCGCCGGCGAATTGTTCGGTTTGTCTGTCGAAAATCGGCACCCCCTCCCCCCGCGGCTGACGCCACAACAACATCTTGTGGCGCATCGCGCAGCATGCATTTGTTTGCGAGAAATGGGGGGGTGGGGTCCCCCCACCCTGCCGCATTCTCCACACCACATGTTGTAGCGCACGAACTGCGGCACCATTCGTACTCAAGGAATCGCGCATCGCATGTTCCGCATCGCTCTCTCCACCCTCTTCGCCCGCCGCACGCCGCCGATCCAGGAAATGCAGTCGCCCAACGCAAATATGGGTGGCCGTGACAAGCGCAGCCATGCCGAATTGCGATAGGCGCAACGCGGTTTGCGAGGTCGAGCCGTCGATGTGAACTGCACATTCATGCGCCCAGTAGAAGGCCGGAATCGCAATGGAAATCGGATTTATTTTCGGCGTTGATTTCTCACGCCTTTTCCGCGTTCGGTGGAGAATGGCAGTCAACGCGTGCCGTCTCAGTGGCGGTAATACCCGCGAACCCATTCACGTTGACAGGCGCCGCTGGCGCGGTAATGTTCACCGTTTGCTTCTACCATCCCGCCTCGTTGACACTTCCCGGTGGCTCGCGGCCAACCTCGATGTCCCAAGGATCCCTCCATGATTCGCGCTTCGTCGCTCAGATGGTTGCCTGCATGCAGTGTTGTGGTGTGTCTCACAGCTCTTTCCATACCCCTGAAGGCGGAAGAGCAGGCACAGTTCACGCTGGCCAGGCTCAGTAAGGACACCTTCAAGAACGGATACAGTGAGCACAGGACAGAAGTGGAGCCGCACACCTTTGCCTGGGGCTCCACGATCGTCAGCGCCTTTCAGGTCGCGCGCGTGTTCGGAGGAGGCGGCGCGGATATTGGCTTTGCGACTTCCACCGATGGCGGCCAGACATGGACCAGCGGCTATCTCCCCGGCCTCACCGTCAATTACAAGAAGGGCAGCTTCTCTGCCGCCAGCGATCCGGCGGTGGCCTATGATGCCAAGCACGGCGTGTGGATGATCTCCAGCCTGCCGATACAGAATGACAGCGCGGAGGCGGTGGCCACCAGCATCTCGAAAGACGGAATTCACTGGGGCAAGCCCATTATCGTGGACGCCAGCGGTTCCGACGACAAGAACTGGATCGCCTGCGACAACACCCCGACCAGCCCGTTCTATGGAAATTGCTACACCGAATGGGATTCTCCTGGGCTCGGCGATCTTATTTTCATGAGTACCTCCACCGATGGCGGACAACACTGGGGGGCGGCCAAGAATACCGCCGATCAGGCCTTCGGACTGGGCGGGCTGCCTCTGGTGCAACCAGACGGCACAGTCGTGGTTCCGATTGACGGCTTTGGCGCCATTGTTTCTTTCCGCTCCACCAATGGTGGAAAGAGCTGGAGCAGCACCTCGACGGTCGGCTTTCAGGAATTTCGCGGACAGGATGGCGGCTTGCGCAGTCCTGGATTGCCCTCGGCCGCAGTGGACGGAGCCGGCAAGCTCTACGTTGTCTGGCCAGACTGCAGCTTCCGTAGCGGCTGCGCCACAGACGACATCGTCATGAGCACCTCGACGGACGGAACTTCTTGGACGTCACCGGTACGCATCCCCATTCACGGCCTTGACACGACCTATGACCACTTCATTCCAGGGCTCGGCGCTGATCCCAACACTTCGGGAAAGACCGCCCATCTGACGATGACGTACTACTACTATCCCAAGGCCAGTTGCGGGAATGCATGCCAGCTCTATGTTGGCTTTACGACTTCGCAGGATGGCGGCAAGACCTGGACCGAAGGCCAGCAGCTGGCAGGGCCGATGAACCTGGACTGGCTGGCCCCTTCACAGAATGGCCAGATGGTGGGGGATTATCTCGGGGTCGCCTATTCCAACGGAAATCCCTTTGGCGTCTTTGGCGTGGCCAAAGCCCCTAAGAAAGGGCTGCTCAATGAAGCCATGTACACGACCACCACGCCACTGCTGAGCGCGAAGCCGGAGCGCATGAGCTCAGCCGGCGAAAAGCCAATTCCCGGCGTCAGGGGCCGTTACGTCTGGAAGTATTACGACGACGAAGGGGACTACCCGATTCCCCCGGAGAAACTTCCACACCGCCCCAAGTAGGCTTCGTTCACCGCCCTTGGCCTTCTCTCATGGTTCTGAGGGAAGGAGCGATTCAAAGTGCGAATTTTCCAGACTTTGCCCAGCCGCGGGGGACGAGGCGGCCGGCTTGCGCGCGGGCGCCTCGCCACTCTTTCAATTCGGATGATTCGAAAAGGCGATTGTTCTCGTCCTTTAGCCCTTCCTTCCAGCGGAAAGTGGTGACGTCCAGCAGGCCGCCATCCTTGTAACGCTGCAGGATCACGCCTCGGCCGCGCGCCATCTCTGGTACTTCGGACAGCGGAAAGATCAGCAGCTTGCGGTTCTCCCCGATCACCGCAACCGACTCGCCGTCCACGAACGCGCACGCTTGTGCCTTCGCGCCCTCGCCCACATTCAGTACGCGCTTGCCGCCGCGCGTCATCGCCACGGCGTCGTCTTCACTGGTGACGAAGCCGTGGCCGCTCGTTGCCGCCAGCAACAACTTGCGGCCCGCCGCGTGCACGAACATGTCCACCAGATCGGCCTCCGGCGGCAGATCGATGAAGGTGCGGATGGCTTCGCCGTTGCCGCGGCCGCCCGGCAGCTTGGCGCAATCGAGTGTGAAGAAGCGGCCGTCGGTGGAGAGCATCATCAGCCGGTCGGTGGTTTCCGCATGCAGCCAGAAGCGGCCGCGATCGCCTTCCCGATATTTGATGGCGTCGCCAGGCTCCTGATGGCCCTTGAAGCTGCGCAGCCAACCTTTCTCCGAGCACACCACAGTTATCGGTTCGCGCTCGACGGCCGTTTCGATGGTCACGGCCTCCTCGGCGAGCGCGGAAACCTTGGCGACATCTTCTTCCTTCGCCATCTCGGTGCGCCGCTTGCCGATGGCCGTTTTCGCGCCGTACTTCTCCTGGATACCGCGCATCTCGGAGATGAGTTTGTCGTCCTTCAGCTTCTCCGAACCGAGCAGCTTCTTCAGCTCCTTCTGCTCCTTGGTGAGCGACTCGTGCTCGCGGCGGATCTCCATCTCCTCGAGCTTGCGCAACGCGCGCAGCCGCATGTTGAGGATGGCTTCCGCCTGGTTCTCGGTGAGCTTGAACGCCTTCATCAGCTCCGGCTTCGGCTCATCCTTGGTGCGGATGATTTTGATGACCTTGTCGAGGTTGAGATAAACCGCGAGGTAGCCTTCCAGCACCTCCAGCCGCGCCGCGATTTTCTCCAGCCGGTGGCGCGAGCGGCGCTCCAGCACATCGCGGCGGTGATTGACGAAGGCGGTGAGTGCTTCCTTCAGGCTCATCACGCGGGGAATGAGTCCGCTGTCCAGCACGTTCATATTCAGCGGCACGCGGGATTCGAGATCGGTCTGGCGGAACAGTTGCTCCATCAAGAGCGCGGCATCCACCGTACGATTCTTCGGCGTGAGCACGATGCGGATGTCTTCCGCGGATTCATCCTGCACGTCTTCGAGCAGCGGCAGCTTTTTCTGGTCGAGCAGTTCCGCCATGCGCTCGATCAGCTTCGACTTCTGCACGCCATACGGAATTTGATCGACGACGATCTGGTAGACGCCGCGCGCGCCTTCTTCCTTCTTCCAGCGCGCGCGCAGGCGGAAAGAGCCGCGGCCCGTGCGGTAGGCTTCTGCAATGCTGTTGGGATCGTCCACAATCACGCCGCCGGTGGGAAAATCCGGCCCCTTCACATATTTCAGCAGAGTGGCGTCGCGCGTGTTGGGGTTCTCGATCAGCGCGATGGTGGCACTGCACAACTCGCCCAGATTGTGCGGCGGAATGGAGGTCGCCATGCCGACGGCGATGCCGCTCGAACCATTCGCCAGGAGATTTGGGAAAGCGGCCGGCAACACCACCGGCTCACGCTCCGCGCCGTCGTAGGTAGCCCGGAAATCCACCGCGTCTTCGTCGAGGCCGTCGAGCAGCGCCTGCGCGAGCGCCGTGAGCCGCGCCTCGGTGTAGCGCATGGCGGCCGGATTATCGCCGTCGACATTGCCGAAATTGCCCTGCCCATCGATTAGCGGATAGCGAACGGCAAAGTCCTGCGCGAGCCGCACCAGCGCATCGTAGATCGCCTGATCGCCATGCGGATGGAAGGTGCCCATCACGTCGCCGACCACCTTGGCGGACTTCTTCGGCGCGGAACCGGGATCCAGCCGCAGGCGCAGCATGCCGTAGAGGATGCGGCGGTGAACCGGCTTCAGCCCGTCGCGCGCATCGGGCAGCGCGCGCTGCGTGATGGTTGAAAGCGCATAGGCGAGATAGCGCTCAGACAGCGCGCTCGCCAGCGGTTCCGGTCTGATGTCGTCGACAATGTCAGGCATGATTGGTTTGCAACTTCTTACGTTGAATTCGATACTTTGGGTTCAAACCATTTCCCGCGCTGAACCACCATCGCGAGGTGCTCAATCGTTAAGCGTGGAAAACTGTCTTTGCAAAAGTCCAGTCGCATCGCACACCAATAGAAGGCTGCCGTTAGCTCGTCCGGTGCCCAGGCCCTTAAGCAGATTCCGTCAAAGGATGTGCCATATCGCTTGATGATCTCGACAACAAACTCTTCAAGATCATCCCCTACGATATAGAGGTCTTGGTAAAGAGCGGATTGTGGAATGATGGCATCGTGGCAGCGCGCCCACCTTCCAACAAGCTGAATCAACTCCCTCTCGATGGCGCTGATATCCTGCATGCGCCACCTTAACCCGATTCGTTCTGCGCCAATTCCTGTAGGCGGATACGCGGCTGCGGCAGTTCCTTACCATGCGGCTGAAGCACGCGGTCGAGCAGGAAATAGGCCGTGAGCTTCAGCCCGTCCTGAATATCCCACAGTGACGGTGCAGAATTCTGAGAGCCTAGGAGGAACGGCGGCAAACGCAACAGGCGCTCCGCATAAGGGGCGCCAGCTTCTCGCGACACCGCGCGCCCCGAACGCGGCGACACATAAATAAGATCGTCGATCACGCCGCTGGCCGCGCAGCGCGAGAGATCGAGACCGAAGCCCAGCTCATCCAGCAATCCCGATTCCCAGCGCACGTAAAGCGGCGCCCAATGCGCGAAATCCTGCTCGGCGATGGCGTCCAGCAGCACTTCCGCCGCGCCGTAGACCCCAACATGCGGCTCGCGCTCCGGCAGCACGGCGGCCGCCATCGCAGCGAAGGCATTGAGGCCGGTGAGCGCGTCACGCCGTTCCAGCAAGGCGCCGGCACGTGCCCGCAGTGGCTCCAGGTGAAAGGACCCGAGTTGTTCGTTCAACCGCGCCCGCCACGTGACGTGCAACGAATTGCCCGGCTGCAGCATGGCCTTGGCTTTCCGCGAAGCACCACCGTGCACCAAACCGAGGTGGCGGCCGTGCAGATGCGTCAGCGCTTCCACGATGGCGGAGGTTTCGCCATACGGCCGCACCGACAACACAACCGCCTCGTCAGCCCACTCCATTGCAACTCACTTGTCATGGCCCGGCTTGTCCCGGCCACCCAGCCGGCGCGCGTCCGCGCGCCAATGACTCTGCGCAGATCCAAACTGGGTGGCCCGCAGTCGCGGGCCATGACAATCAAGGGGTGGCGATAGCGTCGTCTGCATCACTCTTCTGGATATTCCAACCCCATCGCGGCGTAGTGCTCGCGGTTGCTGGCCCAGTTTTCGCGCACCTTCACGAACAGGAACAGGTGCACGCGGCGGCCGAGCATCTCTTCTAGCTCCTTGCGCGACGCCTCGCCGATGGCTTTGACAGCGCGGCCGCCTTTGCCGAGCACAATCGCTTTCTGCCCGTCGCGCTCGACGGTGATCACCTGATCGATCTTCACTGATCCGTCCTTGCGCTCCTCCCATTTCTCGGTTTCGACATTGGTGGCGTAAGGCAGCTCGTCGTGCAGCCGCAGATACAGTTTCTCGCGCGTGATTTCAGCAGCCAGCAGGCGCATGGGAATGTCAGCGGCCTGGTCCTCCGGATAGAGCCACGGGCCAGCCGGCATCTTCGCCGCGGTCCAACGCGCGACATCTTCCACATGGTCGCCGCTGAGAGCGGAGATCATGAACACCTGCTCGAACAGAGCGGAATCATTCAGACGCTCTGCCAGCGGCAGCAGATCCGCGCGCGCCATGTCGTCCACCTTGTTCAGGACCAGCGCGGCGCGGCGATTGCTTTGCTTCAGACCTTCGATGATGGATTGCGTGTCTTGCGCCGCCAGACCATCGGCTTGCGAGGCGACCGCTGGCGCATCGACCAGCAACAGAATGGCATCTGCTTCGCTGGCGCCGGCCCAGGCCGCATTGACCATCGCGCGATCCAGCCTCCTGCGTGGTTTGAAGATACCCGGCGTGTCCACGAACACGATCTGCGTGTCGCCGCGAATGGCGACACCCCGCACGCGCATGCGGGTGGTCTGCACCTTGGGCGTGACGATAGAGACTTTCGAACCCACCAGCGCATTCACCAGCGTGGACTTGCCGGCGTTTGGCGCGCCGATCACCGCCACAAATCCACAGCGCGTCTGAATCTCGCTCATGCCTGCCCCAGTCGCTTCAGCATGGCGCGTGCCGCACTTTGTTCGGCTTCGCGCTTGGAGCCGCCCTCGCCTTCTTCCGGCGGCTCTCGACCAACACTCACCTCCACCACGAAGCGAGGCGCATGGTCCGGCCCTTCGCGCCGGAGCAGCCGATAAACCGGCGTCGATTTCACTGCGCCGGCCTGCGCCCACTCCTGCAGCACCGTTTTCGGATCGCGCATGTCGGCGCTGAGCGCTGCGAATATTCCGCGCCAATATCGCTCAATGAAATTCTGCGCTGGCGCCATGCCGCCATCCAGATACAACGCAGCGATCACCGCTTCGGACGCGCCCGCCAGGATCACCGCCTTCTTGCGTCCGCCGCTGCTGGCTTCGGAACCCGCGAGAATGATATATTCTGCCACTCCCGCTGCTTCTGCCGCAGCAGCGCAGGCTTCCTTGCGCACCAGCGCATTCAGCTTCAGCGCCAGAATTCCTTCGGCATCATCCGGATAAAGGGCGTACAGCTTGGCAGCGACAGCCAGTCCCAAAACACGGTCGCCGAGAAACTCCAACCGCTCGTAGGATGCGTCGCGATTGGCGCTGGCGTGCGTCAGCGCCCGGACGAGCAAACCCTTGTCGCGAAACTGATGACCGAGCCGCGCTTCCAGGCTTTCGAAATCAATCGATGATCGCGCCGATCCGGTTGTACCGGACCGTCCACGGCCAGTTCCAGATTTCCCACCAGTGCGCTTTGCCATTCGTCGAGAAGAAAAGAATTTCCGCTTTGCCGACAAGATTCTCCGCCGGAACGTAGCCCACATCGCCGCGGCTGTCGTTGGAATTGTCGCGGTTGTCGCCCATCATGAAATAGTCGCCGGCAGGCACAGTGTAGACCGGCGTGTTGTCGGCGGCGCCATTCTGCATGCGGTCGAGCACGTAGTAGGTTTTCCCGTTCGGCAACGTTTCCTTGAAGCGCGGCACATGCTGGGTCATGCCGAATTCGTCGGTTTCGATGTAGTCGGGCGCATGCTCCTTCGGCACCGCCTTGCCGTTGATGAAAATTTGCCCGTTCAGCACCTGAATGTGGTCGCCCGGCAAGCCAATCACGCGCTTGATGAAGTCCTCCCCGTAGTCCGGCGACTCCTTATTCGGCATTTTGAAGACAATGACGTCGCCGCGGTTCGGTTGCCGCCCAAGGATGCGCCCAACCGACGGAAAGATGTTGCCATAGGGCAGCGAGTACCGGCTGTAACCGTAGGCGAACTTCTCAACGAACAAATAGTCGCCCACCAGCAGGGTGTCCTCCATCGAGCTGGAGGGAATGTTGAAGGGCTGGAAGAGAATGGTCCGAATCGCCAGCGCGATGAGCAGCGCGTAGACAACGGTCTTCACCGTCTCCAGCCAGGACTCGCCCTCCTTCTTTTTCGGCTCGGCCGCGACCGCACCCACGCGTGCCGGCGTGCCGGCGGGGCGGGCGGGGTCGGAGGTCTGGGCGTCGCTCATTTCGGGATGATCGGGCATGGAGGGTCACAAGCACTAATGGGGATGCAAAGGTCAAGCCGCAAGGCGCGGCGCCTGATTTGTTCAGGTTTCGCTAAGGCTGCTTTGTCACAGCCGAGATGATCACGATGGCCTGCGCGAGGGGAAAATCGTCGGTGATGGTGAGGTCTATGACGGGCTCATGACCTTCCGGCGTGATTTCGTGAAGTCTGCGTAATGCACCCCCCGTGAGCTTTATGGTGGGCTTGCCGCCTGGGAGATTCACCACCCCCATGTCCCGCCAGAACACGCCCCGGCGTAGCCCGGTCCCGAGGGCCTTAGCGCAGGCCTCCTTCGCGGCGAACCGCTTGGCGTAGCTGGCCGCGCGCTGGGTCCGCTTGTCGGATTTCGCGCGCTCCACGTCGGTGAAGATGCGGCCAATGAAGCGTTCGCCATGCCGCTCGATGGTCTGCTCGATGCGGCGGATGTCGATGAGGTCGGAACCAAGGCCGATGATCATGCACGCGCCTCGTCCATCAGCCTGCGCATCTCCTTGATGCTCGCCTCCAGTCCCACAAAAATCGCCTCGCCCACGAGGAAATGTCCGATATTGAGTTCGAGAATTTGCGGAATGGCCGCGATCGGCTCGACGGTCTCGTAGCCCAGGCCGTGGCCTGCGTGAATTTCCAACCCAATGGAATCGCCATAAGCGGCCGCATCCTGAATCGCTCTCAGATGCCTTTCGCGTTCTGCTCCACTTGCATCGCAGTAGGCCCCAGTATGCAGTTCAACAACGGGCGCGCCGAGGGACTTCGCGGCGTCGAGCTGCCGTCGGTTTGCTTCAATAAACAGCGACACGCGAATGTTCGCCGCGCCGAGCGCGCGGACGAACGGCGCCAGGCGATTGTGCTGTCCCGCCGCGTCGATGCCCCCTTCGGTCGTGCGCTCCTCACGCTTTTCCGGCACGATGCAGGCGGCATGTGGGCGATGCTTCAAGGCAATCGCGAGCATCTCGTCCGTTGCCGCCATCTCCAGATTCAGCGGCAAATCGAGCTCGCGCGACAGCCGCTCGATATCGTCATCGGAAATATGGCGGCGATCTTCGCGCAGATGCGCTGTAATGCCGTCGGCTCCCGCTTGCGCGGCGAGCTTTGCCGCGCGCACCGGATCGGGAAAACGTCCACCGCGTGCCTGCCGCACCGTTGCGACGTGATCGATATTCACGCCAAGGCGCAGGCGATGCATCGCGCTAGCCGTGGTCGCGGCCGCATTTGCTGCAATTGTCTTCCGCGAAAAATCCCCACCTGCCCCTCACTCGGCCGATCGGCTCGCGGCAATGCATGCATTTCACGCTCACCATCATGGCGAATGACGCTACGTAACCAATCACGCAGATCGCCAGAGTCTGCCAGCGTAGATCGTGCACGAAGAATATCTGGCTCACGCTGGCGCCGAAGGCCAGCGCCAGAAGCTCAAAGATGTAGAATTCCGTCTTGCGCCGGAGTTGCGGCACTTTCGGCGCGCCCAAGCGCCTATTTTCGACACTCATCGCCCAAAGCCCCTTCAGCTCTCGACACCTGCGATTCTGCCTTATCATCGGCGCCTTACCAGTATGCAAACTGCCGCGCGGCTCCACTCATTTGACAAGATGAGCGGCGGCGGCGCTAAAGCTGGATTTGAGGTCGTTCAAGCGCTCAGAATCGGTAAGGTGCCGACCTGCGGCGCGCCCGGGAAAATTTTCGCCATCGCCGAAGGTGGCAGTTTCAGGTGGGCGCCGAGCACCGAACCGGCAGCCGTTCGGAAATCCGTGGTGACGGCGAGATCGCGGCCGCCGTGCAGATGCGCGTCTGCAAGCCCAGGCCATTGACCGTAAACCTTGCCACCGCGAACCGGGCCGCCCATCACCCACATCGCGTTGCCGTGCCCATGATCGGTGCCGGCGTTGCCGTTCTCGCGTGCCGTGCGGCCGAATTCCGAAATCACTAGGATAACGGTTTTCGCGTATCCCTCTTCGCCCAAACCGCTGCGGAAGCCGCTTAGGCCCTGTCCCAGTTGCCGCAAATGATTTGCCAATATGCCGTGCGGACCTCCCTCTCGCACATGCGTATCCCAGCCGCTTAAGGCAAAGAAGCCGACCTGAATCGTGGGATCTTTCCGCACCATCTTGCAGAAATGTGCAACATCCTGCGCGAAGCCCACCGGACTTGGCGCGCCTCCTGCCGCTTCGCTCATATCCTGCTGGAGATCGGACATCAGCCGTGCATGCGCGTACTGGCCTTGCTGGTAAGCCACGCTCAGGGAATCGGTGCCGGAGTACATCGCCGCGAAGCCAGCATGATGCGTTGCCGGTAAGGTGGAAGCGGAGGCGCGTAACCCACCGTCGCCCGCGCTTGCCAAACTGGAGACTGGCATCGAACCACGCAGGATGCGCGGCATGGTGGCGCCGAAGTTGACAGCTTCCGTTGCCGGATGCGCTCCGGGAATTGCAGCGAGAGTCCGGTTCAGCCAGCCATCGGGCGTGATCGCCACGCCGGGCGTGCCGCTCTCCATGTACGCTTGCGCCTGGAAATGCGAGCGCGACTCATCGGACGAGCCGCAGGCATGCACAAAAGCGAGGCTTCGCTCTTTCCATAGAGGCAGCAACGGCGCCAGCTGCGGATGCAGGCCGAAATGGCCGTCGAGATCGAGCGCGCCGTCCTGATGACCGGGCGGTGCCAGGGCGATGGTCGGGCGCATGGCATAGTATTCTTTGTCCGCATGCGGAATAACGACATTCAGGCCGTCCACCGCACCGCGCAGAAACACCACGACGAGGCGCTCCGGCGCCCCTTGTGGATTTTGCGCCGCCCAAGCGCGAGAGCCGATGCGAACGAAAGCGAGTCCGCCGATGGCAGCGGTGGACCGCAGGAAGTCACGACGACGCATACAAACCTCCTTGCGCGTCAGGCGCGCATGAAATCAGGACTGCCCAGAACCAGACCAGCGCGATCCGGCCTTGCCGCCTGGGCAACAGCCGTGCGCGTTTTACTGCTCAGCTCGCCTCCCAGGGTGGCGATTAGCCGGGCCGAATCGAGCGGCGTTCCGCCGCCCTCCGGTTGCAGGTGGATATGTTTGTTCATGCTTCCGTAGCCGCCGTGGCCGAGATAGGCCTGCGTATAAGCGCCGCTGCCGAATTTCGCCGCAAAGGAGACACGCCGCGTCATCGCATCGGGATCGAGCCATGCGCTTTCCGTACAGGCGTAACCATCCGGTGTGACGCAGCCGTAGAGGGGCTGCCCCAACGCCTTCAGTTCTTCTGCCAGCGGTGCGGCTTTCCTCGGGTCGAGTTCGGACACCCTCGCCATGGAAACAATGTATTGGTAGGGCGTCTTGAACTTCCGGCCGAAGCTGGAGGGATCGCGAAAAAACCTGCTCGTCAGCATGGCCCGCGTGACGGCCCGCAAATCGCCGCCTGTGTTCCGGAACACCGCGGCCATATCGTCGACAACATCCGGCGGCGGCTTATCGGCGATGAAATATTGCGCCAGTTTGAAGCTGATGTGCTTGGCGGTGGACGGATGCTCCGCCAGCATGAGCAGCGCGGCTTCTCCGTCTTCTTTGCCGCCGTTGCGGAATTTTCGGCCCAGCAGTGTCTGCGGCGTCCTGTCGTGAAAGCGTGGTCGGAAGGAAAACCCGCCACGGCTGGCGTGATCGTTTTCGTCATCCTCGTCATCAGCATGACCGAAATCCCTGCCGAGGGTCCAGCCCGTGAGGATATGCGCGAGCGCCGTGACATCCGCTTGTGTATAGCCGCCGTCGACGCCAAGCGTGTGAAGCTCCATCACCTCCCGGGCGTAGTTTTCGTTGATGCCTTTGGCCTTGCCATGCGCGTGCGCGCCGGGCGCCACATTCTGCCAATTGTCCAGGTACACGAGCATGGCTGGATGGCGCGCCGTCGCCAGGAGCATGTCGCGGAATTTGCCGAAGGTGTGTGGCCGGATCGCAGTCTCCTCGTAGTTACCGATCCAGACGCGCGCGAACTTCTTGTGCGCAAAGACATTGAAATGATTGAACCAGAAATCGACCAGTGCTTCCTGCAGGCGATGCGGACTCGCCATGGCTCGCGCCAGCCGGGCCATGCGGACTTCCGGCCCCACTTCTGCAGTGACCTTTTTCAGCAGCTTCTTCTGCTCTTTGGGAAGTTTTCCCCCGGAAGACATTTGCCCCAGCGCACCGAACCAATAGTGTCGGTAGAGATCGAAGGTGTCTCTGCCGAAACTCGGGTAACTGTGCAGCTGTGCTGCCAGCGCTGACGGCAGCTTCTCCACGTCTGCGTTGAGTTGCTCGTCCACATAGGTGTCAAAACCGAGGCCGCGAATGCGCTCGAGCTCGCCCGGTGCGGGTCCAAAGCCCAGCCTGTTTGCCAGATGGAGTGCAGTACCGTTGTCGAGCATGAACACCGCCCTTCGAGCCCCGGCCAACGCCCGGGAGCCGCGCACCCCTCCAAAGGGAGCATACAACAACAGCGACCGGCAGCAATGCTCAAGACGCGTTAAACAGCCGTAATTCGATATTCAAATGCGGCCATTCCGCGACGGTGCTTTGCGCAACAAGGCCTGTCGCGTGCCCTTCCGGGGCACGTGTGCCTGTGAAGCCAACACCCGCTGATGAATGACCCGGCGCGCGCCGATGAAGCCGAGACACGCCGTCGTCAGGCCGACAAGGATGTAAAAACTCGTTTGCGGCGCCAGCGCTGCAGCAAGCGACGTCGCAAGCATCACGGCGACATAGGCATAGAAGGCACGCCTTTTCCCGAACACATCGGCAAGGATGTGATGAAAATGATCCTTGCCGCCGCGCAGGGGCGAGCGACCCCGCAGAACGCGCGAAGCGATGACGCGGAGACAATCCAAGACGGGCATGAAGAACCAGACCAGCAGCGTCTCAGCCGCGATGCGGCCTTCGTGCAGCTCCGCTATTGCCAGAAGCGCCACAATAAAACCGATGCCGAACGTGCCGCAGTCGCCCAGAAAAACCAGCCCGCGGAGATTGCAGATCAGGACAACGAGCACGGGCCCGGTGAGCGCGAGAGAGACATCCCGTACGGCGCCGGCGGCGAACACATCGAAGCCCAAGCACCAAATGAGAAGCGCCGCGGGAACGAGGCCGTTGATTCCATCGGCCATATTCACCGAAGAGACAAACCCGGCCGTCGCGAGCACGGCTCCTGCGATGAACAGCGACGCGACAATGGGCGTTCGTCCAAAGGCGGCCCATGGAATCGTTTTGGATAGGAGTTCCCCATCCAGGGCGAAGGCGATCAGGGTGAAAACCGCGAGCACCAGCAAGCGGCCGCTGGCGGACAGATGAGACTGATCGTCCATCACCCCCATCAAGCCGACACCTGCGCCACAGAGAAGGAGTGCCAGAAACAGCGGCTGCTGCGGATTCAGGTACCAAAACGCAAGCAGGCACCCGACAAAGGGGAGCAGAATGGCGAAGCCGCCAACCTGGGGTGTGGGAGAGGCATGCGCTTTCCGCCCGCCCCGCGGATAATCGAAGACTTTCAGCCAGTCTGCCAGCGGCCTCGCGAACGCGCAGAACACGGCCGTGGCAGCAGTGGTGGCAAGGAAGAGATAGATCATCGCGGCTCCGCCCCAGCCCATTCTGCCGAACGGTAAGTGAATAGTCAGCTACCGAGGTTCTGGCCCGCTGCCGTGAGCGCCACCAATGGTAAAGCGAGGTTCAGGCCTTCACGATCAATCCCGGCCGGGCCGAGACGCTCCGCATGGCGTTGCGGGTATCGACGATCAGATCCAGCGAGCGGGTGAGCCCACGGTAGTCTACATCGTCGTGATCGGTGACGATCAGAGCCGCATCGAAATCCTCTCCAAAGGATTCGGGCTTCCACGCCACACAGCTACGCCCAGCCAGCTGCGGAAAATCGCGCGTCTCGGGAATCACGGGCACCCAAGGATCATAATAGTCGACCGCCGCGCCCTTTGCTTCCAATTGCTTGAAGATTGTCAAAGCGGGGCTTTCGCGGAGGTCATCCACGTTCCGCTTGTAAGCGACGCCCACGAGCAGAATGCGGCTGCCGTTCAGGCTCATCTGCTTGCGTGTGGACAGCGCCGCTGCCAGCGCTGCAACCACCTGCAGCGGCTCGGCAGTGTTGATCTCGCCGGCCAGCTCGATGAAGCGAGCCGGTACTTCGTGCTCGCGCGCCTTCCAGGAGAGATAGAACGGATCGATTGGCACGCAGTGCCCGCCAAGGCCGGGGCCCGGGAAAAACGGCATGTAGCCGAAGGGCTTGGTTGCTGCGGCGTCGATAACTTCCCAGACATCGATGCCCATCCGCGCGTAGATGTGCTTCAACTCGTTCACCAGCGCGATGTTCACGGAACGGAAGATGTTCTCGCTGAGCTTGACGGCTTCAGCCGTCGCGGTGTTCGCAACCGGCACCACCCGATCCACCAGCCGGCCATAGAAGGCTTCTGCCAACGTGCGGCTCGCAGGATCGTCGGCGCCGACCACCTTGGGGATCTCAGACGTGCGAAACTTCGAACCGGGATCCTCGCGTTCGGGCGAATAGGCAAGAAAGACATCTTCGCCCACCGCCAATCCGCCGAGTTCCATGGCAGGCTTTACGATTTCGGTGGTGCAGCCTGGATAGGTCGTCGATTCAAGGCACACCAGCTGATCGAACCGGAGCGCGGCACCCACCGCATCTGCCGTCCGCTTCACGTGGCTTAGGTCGGGTTCGCGGTATTTGTTGAGCGGCGTGGGGACGCAGATGATGACCACGTCTGCATCGGCAATTTCCTCCAGATTGTTGCTGGCCCGGAAGCGCTGGTCGCGCAGCATCGCTGCGATGCGCGCGTCGGGGATGGTCCGAATTGTGGAATGGCCATCGTTCAGGGCCGCAACGCGCGCAGCGTCGATATCGAAGCCGATGACACTGAAGCCCTTTTGGTGTGCGGTTATTGCCAGCGGTTGGCCGACATACCCCATCCCAACGACGCCTACGGTGGCGTTGCCGGTTCGAAACTTCCTGGCAAGACGCTCAATACGGGAGGACGGCTCTTCCGGCGCCGATTTGATCCGGACTGCCCCATCCTGTCCTGCAAATTTCATTCAACTCCCCAAAAATGGCGCACGCGAAATTGCCCGGCCTGCGTGCCCCCGAGGCTGGGAATTCCGGACCTTAGAGGCTTTCCCCAGCACTTGCCAAGGTCGGTGGCAACCGCCTGTTTATTCCATCAAAACAAGGCCTTCACCTTCTATTTTGTAGTGCTCACCGGTCCGCGGACAGACCAGATCCTGACCCAATCGATCGCCGCTCCGGCTGACCCAGCCGATCCGGCGCGCTGGATTTCCCGCCATGAGCGCATGGGCAGATACGTGTCGTGTGATCACGGCAGCGGCGCCGATCATGGCGTACGCGCCGATGGTGTTGCCGCAAATGATTGTGGCGTTGGCGCCGATGCTGGCGCCGCGTTTCACCAAGGTCGGCTCGAACTCTGCCTTGCGGCTTATATGCGCTCGTGGAACGCGCACGTTGGTGAAAACCATACTCGGGCCGCAGAAGACATCATCTTCCAGTGTCACTGCCTCGTAGACCGACACATTGTTCTGAATCTTGCAGCCGTTTCCGATTCGGACTTGGGGACCGATCATCACATTCTGTCCAATCACACAGCCGGAGCCGATGCGGCTGCCCGAGAGAATATGGGCGAAATGCCAGATCTTGGTGCCCTCGCCGATTTCGACATCGTCATCGATGATGGCGGTCGGATGCGCTGAGAAGGATGGCTGCGGCATAGGGACCCCGGTTGACGTGGGGTACGAGGGCTAGCCGCGTCCCCGCATAGGCGCAAGTATCATTGTGCGATAGCGGCGGTGTGCTTTATGGCAGCGTTTCGCTTCCGCTCAACCTGCCGCCCAAGCGACTCATAGAGCTGCAGCAACCGTCCCTGGTAGATTGAGATCCAATTGTCAGCGGCCATGAATCGGCGGCACCCTTCGCGGGCGTCCGCAAACATCTGGTCGCTCAGCGACGCAACCAACGCAGCGATGGCAGCCGGGGTGAACTCATCGGGAAGCAGCCAGCCGCAGCCGTAGGTTTCCACAATGCGGCGCATCTCGAAAAACGGCTGCACGATCATGGGCACGCCTGCATTTGGATATTCCCAAAGCTTATTGGGAGTGGCGATCCAGTGATTGAGGACCTTGTCTTCGTAAGGGACGATTCCTGCAGTTGCGCCCTGCGTCCAAGCAAGGAGTTCGTTCGAGGGTACCGCGGGGATGAAGTGAGCCTTCGCGGGGCGCGCGCCGCCCCGCGACTGTGCCAGCGCCTTGAGCTCGTCGGTCAGCGGGCCCGAGCCCATCATGACCAGCGACCAGCCCTCTGGCAGCAGTGCCGCCGCGCTAACCAAAGTCGGCAAGCCCCGGAGTTTCGTAAAGCCGCCCTGATAGATCAGTATCTTTTCATCGAGCGGCAGCCCGGCGGCACGATGCAAGCGGCCATCATACGGACCGAGTGCGGCTGGATTCATGGCGTTGCGAATGACCACGGCGCGAGGCGCTGCGGGATAAGCGAGACGATAGTAGTTGGCCGCACTTTCGTTCACAGCGACAAATCCGTCGATGCGTGGAAGATATTTCTGGTGCACCCGCGCAAAATAGTCCGTTGCGCCGAGTCGCCCGGCAGCAACCGCTTCATAAATTTCGTGGGCGTCATACACGAGCGGAATGTTCAAGGCCTTCTTCACCAGCCAGCCCGTCGGCAATGCAATGCAGTCATGGCAGTGGACCACATCCGGCTTCAGCCGAATTGCGGCGGCAGCAATTTCCTCAGAGCGATAACGCTGAAGCGAGAAGCGAGCCATGCGCGCGCCGAGCCAGCCGAATGGTTCGAGCCCGAATTCGAGCACCCAATCCGGTATCCAGGATGGAATGCGCGAGCGAATGGCGGGAAATCGTTCTCCGCTAGGCGCGGCACCGGAAATCATCCGGCGGCGAGTTAGTTCTTTCTGCTGTCTTCGCCGAGCCGTTTGAGCGCGAGCGAATGCGACAGCTCCCCACAACGCGAAGATCGCGCCAACAAGCAGCAATAGAACAATCAACACTTCGGCTGGAGTTGCGGATCGCACCGCGCGCATCAAATTTGCGATGCTCATTTCTGCAACTGGCCGCGCGACCGCGTAGATGCGGACCGACAAGCGGTACAAGGCATAAGCCATCGCGATGCCGATCGTCCCGAACAGGAAGGCGCGCGGCCAGCCGGAACGCCGGAAGCGGCGACGCGCCTTCTCGTACCAATCCACCCGCAGCACGGTGATCCCATCTTCAAGCAGCTCTTGCGGCTTCGTGACACCAGATTCCGGGATACCCACCACGGAGACGGCATGGCCGGCGGCGCGCAGCGTATGCGCCTCCCGCATCACGCGGCCATCGCGCGTGCCATTGTTGTGGACGATCATACAGATGTTCATGGGCGCCCAAGCAACTGCAAAGAATTTGCTATCGAGCTAGCACACCCGACGATTTGCGCGAAATTGCAGACTGTCAGTTTACGGAGATGTTTCGAATCGCGGCCGGGCTGGATTTTGTCCGGATGGTTTCACCGCCCAACGCCATGGAATTAGCCGCGGCTTCGAGCACCCGAAGCACGCGAATGGCTTCGACGCTGTCCGTCCTCGGAGTTTTGCTGGCAGCGACGCACGAGAGGAAATGGGCACATTCCTCGCGCAGCGGTTCTCTTTCGTCGACGCGCACCAGGACCGGCTCGGCGCGTACTACACGCACAGCGCCGGATGAAACATCGATGCCGTGATCGAATATCTGCAGCTTCTCCGGCCATTTCGCCGCGTCGTCGAACACCGCCTGCGCGCGGGAGCCAATGAGTACCAGCTTGTGCTCTTTGACGGGGTTGAGCCACGACACGGCAACATCCGCAGTTACGCCGTTGTCGAAATCCAGGTGTACGCGGGCGATGTCGGCAATGTGGGAGTTCAAAATCGGCCGACCGTGCGCGGACACCCGCTGCGGCAGTTCGCCGAAAATTGCCAGGATGATCGAAATGTCGTGCGGCGCGAGGGACCACAGCACGTCTTCTTCCGTGCGGAAGCGACCAAGGCTCAGGCGACGCGAATAAATGTGCCGGACGGTGCCCAGCCGGCCGGAGCGCACTTCCTGCAACAATTTGCGGACCACGGGATGGTATCGGAGGACGTGCCCGACCATCAAAATCCGTTGGCGGTCGCGCGCCATTTTGCCCAATAGCTGCCCATCCGGCACGCTCATGGCGAGCGGCTTTTCGACGAAAACGTGCTTGCCGGCCTCTAAGGCCTGGCGGGCATGAACGGCGTGGAAGGCAGCAGGGGTGGCGATGGCGACGGCTTCTATGTCTTCGTCTTCCAGCAGTTCCTCAAACCGCCGGGCGGGAACCTCAAAGCGGCCGGAAAACTCGGTGGCGACAGTCGGGTTGACGTCGCTGACGGCAGACAGCGCGCCCAGCTGAGACAAATTTCGAACGATATTTTTGCCCCACTGGCCGCAGCCAATAGCTGCAACTTTGGGCCTACCAAGCCCCGGCGACACAAAGGGGCCGGCAAGAGCCTCTTGCTCCGAACTATGATCCAACGCCTGAGAATCCCACTGCTCGCTCCGGGCACCCTAACAAGCCCAACCGCCTCATACAACAGTGGATTTGTAGGCCTTTAGGGAAGATGGATCACCATATCTTGCCTTACCCGCGAGAGCACGGCAGGAAGACGGCAGTTTCATTTCATTTGATTGGCTTCTTACCCTTTGGCGGCAACCAGGCCGATCCCTTGCCGCTTCCAGAGACCATGCGCATCCTCCTCCTCACCGACAATTTCGTGCCGGAGACCAACAGCCCAGCCTTGCGGTGCTACGAGCATGCGCGCCAATGGGCCATGGAGGGACATCAGGTCACGGTCATCACATCTGTACCCAATTTTCCGGTGGGGCGACCGCTACCGCCGTACCGGAACCGGCCTTACCAACGGGAGACATTGGACGGGATCCAGGTCATCCGCGTCTGGACGATCATGGCACCCAACCGCGGCGTACTCTGGCGCTCACTGGATTTTTTGAGCTTTGCAGCGACCAGTTTCATCGCTGGTCTCATTCAGCGCACCGATGTCATTGTTGCAACTTCGCCACAGCTTCTCACTGGTCTAGCAGGTTGGTGGCTGGGAGCCTTAAAGCGACGCCCCTGGGTTTTTGAGGTCCGCGACCTCTGGCCGGACTCCATTGTCTCCGTCGGGGTAATGCATGAAAATTTGTTCATCCGGACGCTGCGCGCGCTCGAACGGCGGCTCTACCGGCATGCCACACGTGTCGTGGCCGTCAGTGACGGTATCCGGAATGGGCTGCTCGCGCGCGGGGTCCCTGCTGAGAAGCTAGGCGTGGTTCGAAACGGGGTCGACCTTCGTCGCTTCACCTCTCCGCCGGACACCAAAACACTACGAGAGGAACTGGGCTTAAGCGGAAAATTTGTGGTCGGTTACATCGGCACGCACGGCATGGCGCAGGGCTTGGAGACGGTCGTCGATGCCGCGAAACGACTTCAAGGCAGCGATATTCATTTCCTCTTCGCCGGAGAAGGCGCGCGGCGCCAAGCTGTTATGGCGTATGCACAACCGTTGCAGCTGAACAACATCACGTTCAGAGGATTGGTCCCCCGTGAGGTTGCTCTCCAATACCTTGCGTTGTGCGATGCCGTTTTGATACCGCTGAAGCGCACCGATCAGATTGAAATCACCCTTCCCGCAAAGATGTTTGAAGCCGCCGCGAGCGGCAAGCCGATGATTGTCAGCGCCCTCGGCGCATCCGCCGATCTGGTACAGCGCTATGGCGCCGGTGTTGTGGTAGCACCGGAGCAACCGGATTTACTGGCGAGTACGATTGCAGATCTGAAAAACAATCCGGAATTGCAGGCACGCCTACAAGATGGGTCCCGCCGCTTTGCGCAGGATTATGATCGCGCCAAGTTCGCCGGTGAGATGCTCCGCCAAATCGAACTGGCAATAGGCAGTCGGCGCAACGCCTAGGCGCTCGATCGGCTCTATCTAGCCGCCGTTGCCGCCGCTGTTGCTGTTGCTCTTCGCCGTGCCGATCACAGTCAACGCGGCGGCCGTCGTCGCCATCTTGCTCAGAATGTCTGTCGCGTTGATTGCGAAAACGGTCCAGTTGAACGGCTGCGGATCACGCGGCACGACGACCATCGAGCCCGGCGGAATTTCATGACCGCTTCCGAAACTGAACCAGCTGCTCCCCTCGGGCCGCGCCGTTCCGTCCGGTAGCACCACAAAAACGAGGCTATCGTCGGCAGAGCCGCCCTCGCCGCCCGCCAGACGTATATAGTCTCGCACGGTCAGGCCCGCTCTATAGGCGAAGGCGCCGTTGTTCAGCACTTCACCCGTGACCGTCACCGTCGACGGCCGCTTGGGAATGTAGACGGTGTCACCCGCTTCCAGCAGCATGTCTGCATCCGGACGTGTGGCCAGGATCACGGGATCGGCGGTGACTGAAATGCGCCCCAACGCCGGCATAGTCCGCAGCGTCTGCGCAATCTGTGCGACGTAAGAAAGACCCGAGGCGTTGATGATCGTGCTCGGCTGCGTGGCGACAGTCGCGATATTATCGTCCAGCAATCGGGCCGTTCGCTGATTGCCGTCTGCTTCCTGGATCGCCGCGCTTTGCCGGGTGAAAACTGTTCCGAACGGGTAGGCTTCATCGGTTAGGCCGCCGGCACGCGCGAGTACGGATGAGAGCCGCTCTCCTCGCGTGATGTCGAAGGTTCCTGGGTAACGAACCTGCCCGAGGATGGTGATCGTTTCCCCATTACGGTCCGAGAATACAGGCCGCAGCCGAACCGTGTCGAAAGGCTTCAGCGAGATGCTGGCGAAGTCCTGCCCTGTCACTCGCAACGTATTTCGTACCGTGCGCGATGTTCCGGTGGTCGTGTCAATCAGGGTGGAGGTGATTTCCACCGCAGAAAGATCTGCCTCGCGCTGGATGCCCCCCGCCGCCGCAATCAAAGAGGAAAGACTTGTATCGCCCACAGCCAGATAGGAGCCGGGATTGCGGACCTCGCCATTGATGGTGACGAGATAGTCGCGCGACGCGTTCACCAGCTCGACCGTCGGAATCCTAAGGTTCGTGGATATCTGATCGAGTGAGACCTGCGTCACGCCCGTCTTGCTCGTCGCAACGGTGGCGGCTGCACCGCCTGTGGCACCTTCCGTGGCCTGTGCCTGCCCTACGCCCACGATCGCAGTGTTCGTACTCGGAAGACCGGCCGTTGGCGTTGCTGACGGCTGCGGCGGCGCGTTACCCGCCTGTAGAGCGGTTGCCACCGCAGATGGCAGGGTACTTTGCATCGAACTTGGCGCCGATGCGGTGGGAGCAGGCGCGGAGGTGGAATCATTGGTCCCACTACTTGCTGCCGCATTGTTGGATTGCGAACCGCCCGAGTTCTGTGAAGAGGTGGATCCGGTTGGCGCGGCAGTGGTTGAGGAGTGGAAACTCGCCAGCGGATTCTGAGATGCGGAAGAGGTGCTGCCGAGCGCCGCGTTGCCGGCAGCGGCAAGAGTTGCGATTTCAGACTTGTCAAAGACATACACCAGGTCGTTGTCGGCCAGCTTCAGATCTTCCTTCCCCGCGAAGGTGCGTTCGATAGAGAACGGAATCACCACCTGGAAATTGGATTTCGGTTCCCGGCGGATCACCACCCCGAATAAAGTGTAGGACTGAGGCGTCAGATCATCGTTGTCACGGATCAGCCGAGATATGGTTGGGGTAACGCCAAGCGCCCGCTGCCCGGGAACGCTGACTTCGCCCATCAACGTGATGATACCGTTCGAAGCCGAGCGCTCGAAATCTACGAACAACACTTCGCCGGAACGAACAATCCCGCCTGAGCCGACGGACACCATCTGTGTACGACCATCGGAAAGCAGTTCCAGCTTGTTCAGGCGCTTGGCGCCGGCGAGTTCTGTACCGCCGGCAAGGTCGATCAGCGATTGTTGCGTGATCGCCTTGGCGCTGGGAATCAGCTCATAAATGCCGGGGCGTTTGACCAGCCCCGCGACCGCTACCGTTTGCCCGATAGCGGGGACAATAATGCGATCACCTTCCGTCAAGGCTCCAAGAGACGACGGAGCGCCGGTGGCAATTAGCGAATACAGATCCAGGCGCGTGCGCCGGCCGCCTCGTACCAGAATGACATTGCGCAGGCTTCCCGTTTTCTTGATGCCTCCGGACAGAAGAAGGGCGTCAACCGCCGTGTTGAGGCCAGTCAGCGTCCGCAGTCCCGGCGCCGCCACCTCGCCCGTCACCAGAACGGCAACCTGCCGCACCGTGCCAATGGATACGAAGGCTTGCGTGCCGATCTGCGCGCGCGAAACGCGCTGTGCGATTTCCGAGCGCACTTCGCCGAATGTACGGCCTGCGGCAGCGATCGGCGGTAGATCGGGCAAGATGATCCGGCCGTCGCGATCCACTGTAACCGAATACGCGACATTGGCGTGTCCGCGCAGAACCACATTCACCTGATCGCCGACACCCAGAATGTAGGTATCTTGAATTGCTCCGACCTGCGCGACCGGCACGCTGGCACCAACCCCGAACGTGTCGTAGCCAAACTGGGTAAGCGGCCGCCCGGCACGTTGCGTATACAGCTGCTCGAGATGGGACTGGGTTTGCGCGGTCGCCTGGGCCGGCGCGAAAGCTTGGTTTCCTTGCGGAGCCGACTGCGTCGCGGGAGCGATGGTGTTCTGCGTGGGCATTGCCGTCGCAGAGGGCACCTGCGATGCGGCAGGCGTTTGCGACGAGGAAGAACCTTGTCCGCTGATCGCGTTCAGGATTCCCTGAATGTCGGGGTTGGTGCTTGTCTGCGCTTGCGTTGCTGGCGGCGTCATTAAGGTTACCGCCACCAGGACCGCCCCAACGGCGGCAGCACACAGCTTTCTGATCACAATAGAACCCCAGCTCGCTTAGCTTTGGCGGAAAAACCCAATCGCGCCCGGGTTTTACTCTCCGGACGAGAGGCCTTCAAGCGGGGCACAAGGGTTCGCTCGGCTCTCAGCTGCGTTCTCCCAGTGCGCCCACATTAATCCCACGCAATCCTTAGCCGAAATATGGACGAAAGTAAGACGAACTCGGGTTGCAATTGGATGAAATTTGCGTAGCTTGCGTGCCGAAACCAGGACCACCGAATGACACCGCTGACACCACGAAAGGATTCCGTCGCGTTCCTTTCGGAACTGGTAGCGAACCTGCGCGAGGCACAAAGTCGTCCGGGGCTTTCCGCAGAAGAGCGCGGGCGCTACCAGCGCTGGCTCGAGCAAGCCGGCTTGCTCGGGGCCACCCTCGGGGTTGCCGCGTATTCGCGGAACGACGCTTTGCAAGGGGATGAAGAGTTACCTCCGGCCTTGCTGAAGGAACTGCGGCAGCGCCAGCCTGATTCACGCGAGAACCAGATATTGGCAGTGCTGGCGAAGTGTGGCGGCAGCGCCAGCCTGGACGAAATCCTGATCGGCCTCTACCGCGGCTTCGACGTGATCGAGAAGCGTCGCGTGTTGCAGAACAAGCTTTGGCGGCTCGTGCGAAAAGGGCGCATCGCCAAAGCCAAGAATACGCGCAACCTGTTTTGCCTCACTGCTGGCGAAGACCGCGGCCGGCGGGGCCGGCGCAAGCGATGATCGGTCCGGTATCGTCACCGTCGCCGGAGCATGCGGCTGCGGAACGGAAACGCCGGATAGCCCTCCTGTTTGTCGGCTTCTCCGCCTATTGCTCACTCAACTTCGAACTCGCAGTTGCGAAGGAGCAGTTCGCTCCCAAGCGGGCGGCGCGAGCGGAAGCCAAATAACGGAACCTCTCCAAACATGTTTCATCTGTTTCACTATCTGGCACTGGAAGTATCGCCAGGGCTGATTGCAGTACCCCTGATGGCAGCGGCTTGCGTGGCGCTCTTCACGGTTTGCATAGCGCTTCACATCGCATTCCGGGAAATCGGCCGAGCGCTGGCGCGCCTCAACAACCGGCTCCGGCGTGCTATGGCCGCCATTGACTCTCAGCCGCCATCTCGCTCAGCGGCGACCTGAGTTCGCCGAGCCAGTCCTGCGTCCGTCCCACCTCTAGATCACATCATCCACTGCACCCCCCGATCTTGATCTTCGTTTTCACGGAATCGCGGCCCCTCCCCCCAAATTTTGGTTCAATTCCGTGATCCAACGAAGCACGCGAGAGCGTGTTCGTAATAAAGGCACGCGAGAGCGTGTGTTCGCGAAGCTGGACTCAAAAGTTCCCATTCGAACCTCACGAAACTCGAGGGGTACTCCCCCCGCCCCATTCTCCGTCGCAAGATATTGTGGCTGCCGGAGCGCGAGACCATTCGTACTCACGGAATCGCGGTTTTGCATGCACGCAAGTCCGTTGGATTGCGGACCCTTCAGATATGCGCGGTGACCGCGCGACGATACGCCGTCGGCGCATGCCCGCAACCATGCGGGCGCATGTTGTCTGTTCGCTTCGATCATGTGCGCATCATGCCACGGAACTGCCGGTGGGGAGCGCAGCATATGCAAATTTTCTGCAAGCTGCTGATTTCACGAAGGCAGTTCGATCCGCTTACGGATCAATTCGGAGAATGCACTGGGAAGCGAACTCGCTGCGGCAGCAGAATAGAACTAACTGTCACTGGATTTACAGGACAGCCTCCGTTAACATTTACAATTCAGCGCGCATTAACCTAATCAAGCCACTGGTCCAAAAATGGGGGGACTTTTATGTATCGGTCTATTTCAAAGTTTCCTGTCGCGGTGTGCGGCCTGGCACTGGCGTTGATCGCGCTGAACGGATCAGTCAGCGCAAGTGCTCATCCGTCCGAAGCTAAAAAGCACCAGCTTGCAGCTCAGGGGAGAAATTCATCCTTCACTGTGGCAGGAGCCGCGCTGTCGGGCTCGCATGCCAAATACACCGTGCTGCATAGTTTTGCAGGACGTCCGAACGATGGCCGCGGCTCGGTCGCCAAGGTCACGCTCGACAGCGCAGGCAACATCTATGGGACGACGGAGGAGGGCGGCTCGTACGGCGGCGGCAACGGCTTCGGCACGATCTTCAAAGTCGCAACCGACGGAACGGAAAGCCTGCTCCACTCTTTCGGTGCCGGGGGCGACGGCAGGACGCCCAAGGGCGCTATGGTCCTCGAACCGAACGGGGACATGATCGGCACGACCCTAGAGGGCGGCTCGACCGGGAACGGCATCATCTGGAAGCTCGCGGCCGACGGGACATACACCGTTGTGCACAGTTTCCACTTGGCCGAAGCCAGATTCGCAACCGGCAACCTGATCCAGGACAAGAAGGGGAACTTCTACGGCACCAGCTCCGGCGGCGGCGCTGCCGGCTACGGCACCGTTCTTAAATTCAACGCCAAGGGGGAAGTCACCGTCCTACACACGTTCGACGGCTCGGATGGCGATGGTCCGGAACAGGGCGTCGTCAGCGACAAGGCCGGCAATCTCTACGGCGTCACGGCCTTGGGCGGCGTTTACGACTGGGGGACCCTGTACAAAATCGCGAAAGACGGGACCTTCTCCGCGCTCTATAATTTCACCGGCAACTCCGACGGCGGCTTCCTCTACAGCGGCCTTGCCATCGACAAGGACGGAAGTCTCTACGGCAGCACCAAATATGGCGGCACGACCGGTGCCGGAACGGTGTTCAAACTGGCGCCGGACGGAGCCCTGACCACGCTCTACAACTTCACCGGTGGCACCGACGGCGCCAATCCGGTGGGCGACATGCTACTCGTAGGAGACAAACTCTACAGCACTACCCTCTACGGCGGCGATCCCGACTGCGGCTGCGGCGTGATCTATGAGATCGTCAAAGGCAAGGAAAAGGTCCTCAAGGCCTTTACCGCGACGTCGGGCAGCGAGTATTCGGCCGGGCTGGTGCGGCTCAACGGCGTTCTGTACGGGACGACTGAGAATGGCGCCACCGGCAATAACGGCGTCGTGTTCAGCCTGACGAAGAAGTAGCGATTCAAATCGCATCGGAAGGTGGGCCTGCCGTCGCCAGCGGGCCGTTTTTCTCTCCTAAACTCCTAGAGCGGGTGCGTTAGTTTCAGATTTGCTAACATCAGATTTGCTAAACATTAACGCGCGTCATCCATAATGCCGAGCGATGAACGCCAACACTCGTGTTCCTGCGGATGTAAGGATTGAGTACTTCCTAATCGGCACGCTCTTTGGGGCGCTGATCGTATGCACCACTCATCTGCTCGTTTCCCAGTTTGTCGGGGGCTAGCCGTTGCCGGTCTCGGCTCCAGCTCCAGTGTATCGACGTCCACCGCTCTTAAACAGCATGTCGGTTTTCACCTCGTGCGCAGTGCAGAAGAGAGACAGTGACGACTAGTCCAATTACAGAAGCGCTGCGCAACCGAGGAGCTGACGGCGCGACTTCAAAGGCCGCTCGGTTTATTGATGAATTGGTGAGCCCGGATGGGTTCGAACCATCGACCCTTTGATTAAAAGTCAAATGCTCTACCACTGAGCTACGGGCCCGCCAGAGGGCGCGGACCATAGGTAGCGCGCCGCCTGCGGTCAATCCGAGAGAGTCTCGACTTCTGCAGCCCAGCTGCGCGCGCAATCCGCGGCGTAGCTCGCGAGCGTCCCGGCGGAAATGGCGGCGCGCAGGCCGCTCATCAGGTCCTGATAATAAGTAAGGTTGTGCCAGGTGAGCAGCATGGAGGCGATGATCTCGTTCGCCTTCACCACATGATGCAGATAGGCGCGGCTGAATTTGCGGCAGGCGGGGCAGCGGCATTCGGCATCGAGCGGCGCGGTATCCTCCGCGTGCCGCGCATTGCGCAGGTTGAGCGTACCCGCCCGCGTGAACGCCTGGCCGTTGCGGCCCGAGCGCGTCGGCAGCACGCAATCGAACATGTCGATGCCGCGCGAGACCGCGCCGACAATGTCGTCCGGTTTGCCGACGCCCATGAGATAGCGCGGGCGGTCCGCCGGCAGCAGCGGCACCGCGGCATCCAGAACCTCGAACATCGCGGATTGCCCCTCGCCTACCGCAAGGCCGCCGACGGCATAGCCATCGAATCCGATTTCGATCAGAGCTTCTGCCGAGCGTTGGCGCAGATGCGGAAAGACACCGCCCTGTACGATGCCGAAGCAGGCGCGGCCCGGCTGCTCTCCGAATGCGGCTTTCGAGCGCTCCGCCCAGCGCATCGAGAGCGCCAGCGATCGTTCGATCTGCGTTTCGGTGGCGGGAAACGCGGGACACTCGTCCAGCACCATCTGGATGTCGGAGCCGAGCTGGCGCTGGATCTCCATGGCGCGCTCCGGCGAGAGGAATTCGTTTGCGCCGTCGATGTGCGACTGGAAACGCACACCGTCTTCCGTGATTTTGCGCAGCTTGGCGAGCGACATCACCTGGAAGCCGCCGGAATCGGTAAGGATTGGTCCGTCCCACGCCATGAATGCGTGCAGTCCACCGAGCCGCGCGATGCGCTCCGCGCCCGGCCGCAGCATCAGGTGATAGGTGTTGCCGAGGATGATGTCCGCGCCCGTGGCGCGCACACTTTCCGGCAACATCCCTTTCACCGTGGCCGCTGTGCCGACCGGCATAAAGGCGGGCGTGCGAATGTCACCGCGCGGCGTGTGGATGACGCCGGTGCGGGCAGCGCCATCAGTTGCGTTCAGTTCGAATGTGAATTGCTTGGTCATCGGAACAGCAGACAAGCATCGCCGTAGGAATAGAAGCGATAGCCTTCGCGAATGGCTTCGGCATAGGCGCGCTTCATCGTTTCGAGACCCGAAACCGCGCACACCAGCATGAACAGTGTCGAGCGCGGCAAGTGGAAATTGGTGAGAAGGATTTCGGCCGACTTGAAGCGATACCCGGGTGTGATGAACAGCGCAGTTTCGCCCGAGAATGAATTGAATCGGCCATTTTCATCCACCGCCGTTTCCAGGGTGCGCAGGCTGGTGGTGCCAACCGCAGCGATACGAGCGCCATTCTGCCGTGCGGCATTCAGATGTTCAGCCGTTTCATTCGAGACAGTGGCCCATTCCGCATGCATGCGGTGCTGATCCGTATCGCTGGCCGCTACCGGCAGGAACGTTCCGGCGCCGACATGCAGGGTGACGGTTTCGCGGTTGATGCCCTGCTCGTCCAGCCCCGCGAGAAGCTGAGGCGTGAAATGCAATCCCGCCGTCGGGGCGGCGACAGAACCATACTGCGTCGCAAACAGAGTCTGATAGTCGTGTGTGTCGCGCGCATCGGCTTTGCGCTTGCCGGCGATGTAAGGCGGCAACGGCGTCTCACCTACTTGCGCAATGGTCGCGTCCAGTTCGGCACCGGCGCGGTCAAACTGCACTTCGACTTCCCCCGCCGCATGCCGCGCAACCATCGCAGCCGAGAGCGCTTCGCCTATTTGTAGATGGTCGCCAGCCGCCAACTTCTTTGCCGGACGCGCGAAGGCGAGAAAGCGATCCGACGCAATGCGCTTGTGCAGCATCAACTCGATCTTGGCGCCCTTACCGCTCACGCCCTCGCGCGGCAACCGACGACCACGCAGCCGCGCCGGAATGACCTTCGTATCGTTGACCACCAACGCATCGCCGCAGCGGAGATAGTTCGGCAGGTCCCGCACATGGGCATGCTCCAGCCGTCCGTCTTTGTGAACGACCAGCATGCGCGCGGAATCGCGCGGGCTTGCGGGCCGTAACGCAATACGCTCCTCCGGCAATTCGAAATCGAACAGGTTGACGTCCATGGCTTCACACACCGCAAGGGTGTGGATCAGGTCAAGCCCCCGCGCTCTCCAGCACCGCGGCGATGATGCGGTCCTGCGTGGCTTCGTCCAGATAGGGATGCATCGGCAGGCTGATGACGTGCTTTGCAATGCGATCGCTCACCGGCGTGCCGGCGCTCGGGAAATGCGCATAGCCCTTCTGGTGCGACAGCGGCGTGGGATAGTAGATGGCGGTGGGGATACCCTTCGCCTTCAGGTCGGCTGCGAGCTTGTCGCGATCCGATACCTGGATCGTGTATTGCGCCCAGGTCGATTGAGCCCCCTCGATGACATGCGGCGGCTTGACGCGATTGGAGCGGCGGAACGCCTCCGTGTAGCGCCGCGCGACGCGCTCGCGCATTTCGATCTCTTGCGGAAAAATCTTCAGCTTCTCGATGAGGATGGCGGCCTGGATGGTGTCGAGGCGCGAGTTCACGCCGACGCGCACGTTCTCGTACTTGTCAGTCCCTTGCCCGTGCACGCGGATAGAGCGCAGCAGCTCCGCCAAGTCGCCATCGTTGGTGAAGGTGGCGCCGCCATCGCCATAGCAGCCCAGCGGCTTGGCCGGGAAGAAGCTGGTGCCGGCCGCATCGCCGATGGCGGCGGTCTGGCGTCCATCGATCGTGGCGCCGAAGCCTTGCGCGGTATCGACCAGCAGCTTCAGCTTTTCGCGCGCAACAATGGCTTCAATAGCGCTGTAATCCGCGGGTTGCCCGAACAGATCGACCGGCATGACGGCGCGCGGCATCAGCTTGCCCTCGCGCTTCACCATCGCAATGGCGGCTTCGAGACTCTTCGGGTCGATGTTGTAGGTGTCTTCAAGAACGTCGACGAACACCGGCGTGGCGCCAACCAGCGCCACCACTTCCGCCGATGCCGCGAACGTGAAGGCAGGCACGAACACGGCGTCGCCCGGACCGATGTTCCAGGCGCGCAACACGATCATCAGCGCGTCGGTGCCGTTGGCGCAGGCGATGCAGTGCTTCACGCCGGCAAATTGCGCGAGCTGTTCCTCCAGCCCGCGCACCTGCGGCCCCATGATGTATTGGCCGCCTTCGACGGCCACAGTCACGGCATGCTCGATTTCGGACGCAATGCGGCGGCGCTGCGCCTGCAAATCGATGAACGGGATGGCCGACAAAGTGCACCTCGCGCGCGGATGGGGATGCGTGCTTCTAGGCAGCGTCACCCAGGCGCTCAACCCGGTGGCAAACACCAAATATTGCCGAATGCATCAGCTCGCTAGGAGGTGCGCATCTTCACGATCTTGTCCGGCTCGCCGGAGATGGCGCCGTTGTTGTGCTCGCCGCCCTTCTTGATGGCGTCGATATGCTCCATGCCTGAGGTGACTTTGCCCCAGACCGTGTACTGACGATCCAGCCATGGGGAATCTGCAAAGCAGATGAAGAACTGGCTGTTGGCGCTGTTCGGATTGTTGGTTCGCGCCATCGAGACCGTGCCGCGCGTGTGCTTCTCGTTGGAGAATTCGGCTTTAAGATCCGGCAAATCGGAGCCGCCCGTACCCGTTCCGGTCGGATCGCCGGTTTGCGCCATGAAACCGGGGATCACGCGGTGAAAAGGCACGCCATCGTAGAAGCCGCGCCCTGATAATTCCTTGATGCGCGCGACATGATTGGGCGCGAGATCTGGCCGGAGCCCGATGGTCACCGGGCCGGTCTTCAAATCCATCGTGATCGTGTCGTTCGATTTGTCTGTCACTGTTTCCTTAATTCCTTGCAACGTTTGACGAGAAGGTCGGCCACATACGGCGTGGTGAATTTGCTGATGTCGCCGCCCAGCATGGCGATTTCCTTCACCAACCGCGACGCGATGGCCTGATGGCGCGGGTCGGCCATCAGGAAGACGGTTTCGATCTCCGGATTCAGGCGCTGGTTCATGCCGACCATCTGGAATTCGTACTCGAAGTCGGATACCGCGCGCAGGCCCCGCACGATGACGCTGGCGCCGACCTGCTCCGCGAATTTGATCAACAACGTTTCAAATTTCTCCACTGCGATGGTGGCGCGCCCATCGCCGGTAAGCGGTGCCGTTTCATGGCGGATGATGTCCTGCCGCTCCTCAAGCGAGAACAGCGGCGACTTGGAAGGATTGGTCGCCACGCCGATTACCAGATGGTCCACCAGCTTCACAGCACGGCCGATGATGTCGATATGGCCCAGGGTGAGCGGATCGAAGGTGCCGGGATAAAGCCCGATGCGTTGTTTCATGGCCCCTATTCCCCGTTCGCCGCAGCTTCCTCGATGCGCTCGACGGAAACCACGCGCTCATTCTCCTCGACGCGGAAGACGGTGACGCCTTGCGCCGCGCGGCCCTGAACGGAGATGCCGCTCACCGGCACGCGGATGGTCTGTCCCTGATCGGAGATGAGCATGAGATCGTCGGTCTCTTCTACCGGGAAGGCAGCCACGATGGCATGGTTCTTTCGCCCCATGCCCATGGCCACTATGCCGGAGCCGCCGCGGTTGGTGACGCGGTACTCGAAGGAGGATGTGCGCTTGCCGAACCCGCTTTCCGACATGGCCAAAATCATCTGTTCGCGTGCGCCGAGTTCGGCATAGCGCTCGGGTGATAAGGTCGCCTCTTCACCGGACTCGTCTGCCTCTTCAGGTTCTTCCGCCAGCGCCTCTTCTTCGCCCGCAGCGCGCCGTGCAGCGCTCGCCTGCTTCAGGTAAGCACGCGCCTCCGCGCTGCTGGCATCGGAGTGATGCAACAGGGAGAGGCTCACAACCTCATCGCCGTTCGCCAATTTGATTCCGCGTACGCCGGTGGAAGCGCGGCTGGCAAACACGCGCAGGTCGGTCAGCGCGAAGCGAATGCATTTGCCGGCGCGGGTTGTAAGCAGCACATCATCATTGTCGGTACAGATCTGCACGCCGACGATGCCATCGCCCTCGTCGAGCTTCATGGCGATCTTGCCGTTTCGGTTGATGTTCACGAAATCGGAAAGCTCGTTGCGCCGTACGCTGCCGGACTTCGTGGCGAACACCACGTTCAGCTTTTCCCACTGCGACTCATCCTCGGGCAGGGGCAGGATGGTGGTGATGCGCTCGCCTTCCGACAGCGGCAACAGGTTCACCATCGCCTTGCCGCGTCCCTGGATGCGCGCTTCCGGCAGGCGCCATACCTTCAGCTTGTAAGCCATGCCGGTGGAGGAGAAGAACACCAGCGGCGCATGTGTGTTGGCAACGAAGATGCTGGTGACGAAATCCTCCTCGCGTGTCGCCATGCCCGCGCGGCCCTTTCCACCGCGGCCCTGCACGCGATAGTCCGCGATCGGCGTGCGCTTGATGTAGCCGCCATGCGTGACAGTGATCGCCACATCTTCGCGCTCGATCAGCGCTTCATCCTCGATTTCCACGTCCGCATCGATGAGCTCCGTGCGCCGCGGCATCGGGAACTCAGCCTTGATGCTCTCAAGCTCGCTTCGCACGATGGCGAGCACGCGGGCGCGGCTCTTCAGGATATCGAGATATTCCTGGATGGCAGCGCTGAGCTTCTTCACTTCGTCGGCCAGTTCGTCGCGGCCGAGCGCGGTTAGGCGCTGCAGCCTGATTTCCAGAATGGCTTTCGCCTGCTCTTCCGAAAGTCGGATTGTGCCGTCAGACGACAGGCTGTGGCGCGGATCGGCCACCAGCGCCACCAGCGGCGCCACGTCCTTCGCGGGCCAGTTGCGCGCCATCAATTCAGTCTTGGCGGTAGCGGCATCCGGCGCAGCGCGGATCAGCGCGATCACCTCGTCGATATTGGCAACGGCGATGGCCAAACCGATCAAAATGTGCGCGCGGTCCCGCGCCTTGCGCAGTTCGAATCGCGTGCGCCGCGTCACGACCTCTTCGCGGAACGTCACGAAAGCGCCGATAAGGTCCTTGAGGTTCATCAGCACCGGGCGGCCGGCGTTCAGCGCCAGCATGTTCACGCCGAACGTCGTCTGCAGTTCGGAGTACCGGTAGAGCTGGTTCAGCACCACATCGCTGGACGCATCGCGCTTGATCTCGATCACCAGCCGCATGCCATGGCGATCGCTTTCGTCACGAATGTCGCCGATGCCTTCCACCCGCTTGTCGCGCACCAGTTCGGCGATCCGCTCCTGCAGCTTCGCCTTGTTCACCTGGTACGGCAGCTCGGTGGCGATAATGGCTTCGCGGTCTTTGCGGATTTCCTCCACATGGCAGCGCGCGCGCATCAGGATGGAGCCGCGGCCACGCGCCAGCGCGCCGCGCGCCGCCTGCTTGCCGATGATCAAAGCACCAGTGGGAAAATCCGGCCCCGGCACAATCTCGGTCAGCGCTTCCAGATTGATGGATGGGTCTTCGATATAGGCCAGGCAGGCTTCAATCACCTCGCCCAGATTGTGCGGCGGCACGTTGGTGGCCATGCCGACGGCAATGCCGCTGGCGCCGTTCACCAACAGGTTCGGGAAGCGCGCCGGGAACACGACCGGCTCGCGTTCGCTCGCATCGTAATTGTCGCGGAACTCGACCGTATCCTTGTCGAGGTCTTCGGTGAGTGCATGTGCGATTTTTGTGCGGCGCACTTCGGTATAGCGCATCTGCGCCGGGCTATCGCCATCCACCGAGCCGAAATTGCCCTGCCCGTCGATGAGCGGGGCGCGCATGGAAAAATCCTGCGCCATGCGCACCAGCGCGTCGTACACCGCCTGGTCGCCGTGCGGATGATACTTACCGATGACGTCGCCGACGATGCGCGCGGACTTGCGATACGGCTTGTTCCAGTCGTTGCCGTTCTCGTGCATCGAATAAAGGATGCGGCGGTGCACGGGCTTCAGACCGTCGCGTGCATCGGGAAGCGCGCGCGCGACGATCACGCTCATGGCGTAATCGAGATAGGAGCGGCGCAGCTCTTCCTCGATGGCAATCGGGCTGGTGCCGGGTGCCGCAGGCGGCGCCGGATGCTGTCCTTCTTCGCTCAAATTTATCGACCTGATCTTCTCAGAAAGGCAGGCTGGAGGCCTATCGGGTTACCTAGCATTGCTCGTTCGATTCGGCTAGAAAATCGACGCTTTTCTCGTGTTGTTTGGCACCTTGCGAATTTGCGTAAATTCCGTAAAATGCGGAGCATGAAACAGGTACCGGCAAGTGAGTTCGCCCGCAATTTCGGCCGCTACCGGGAAGCCGTTCAACGCGAGCCGGTGGCCGTGACAAGTCACGGCCGCGCCACCGGATATTTCGTTTCCGCGGAAACGTTTGGCGAGTATCAAGAGCTAAAGGCGATGGCGCGCCGCGTCTATAAGATTGTGGATCTGCCAAAGGATTATGTCGACGCAATCGCCAGCACGTCCATGGACCCGAAGTTTGATCATCTAAACAAATTGCTTGACGAAGAATAGCCGTGGCCCTTCCCGAGCCCGTTCCCGGTCTCGTCATCTCTTACGAATATCTCTGGTCAACGGAGCAGAAAGGCGGACGAACCGAGGCCTCAAAGGCGCGACCTTGTGTGATTGTTCTTCGTGTGCAGCGTGTGGGTGAACATCTTCGGGTAGCGGTCTCACCGATTACTCATCGGCAGCCCGATCCGAAGACACCCGCTCTGGAAATCCCGCCGAAGGTGAAGAAACATCTTCGGCTAGATGCAGAGCGATCCTGGATTGTGCTCAACGAGATCAACGAATTCGGTTGGCCAGGATTCTACCTGCGGCCCATCCGCCGTGGGGCCAACGAATTTGCCTACGGACACCTTCCGCCAAAACTCTTTCGGCGGATCGTCACGCTGCTGCGCGACACCTGGGGCAAAAGCGGGGCTGAAATCACGCCACGCGATTAAAACGGAATCTCGTCTTCGAGGTCGTTGCGGTCGAAGCTCTGCATCTGCGCACCGCCACCGCCGCCAGTCACCCGCGCGCCGCCATTATCGCCACGCCCGTCGAGCATCACGAGTTCGCCGCGGAAGCGATTCAGAACGACCTCCGTGGAATACTTCTCCTGCCCGTCCTTATCGGTCCATTTGCGGGTGGCGAGCTGGCCTTCCAGGTAAACCTTCGAGCCTTTGCGCAGATACTTTTCGGCTACTTCGGCAAGGCGTGGGTTGAAGATTACCACCCGGTGCCACTCGGTCTTTTCCTTGCGCTCGCCGCTGGCCTTGTCATTCCAGCTTTCGGACGTGGCAACGGAGAGGTTGACCACCGGCTCGCCACTTGTCATCCGGCGCGTCTCGGGATCTTTTCCGAGGTTGCCGACCAAAATCACCTTGTTCACGCTGCCAGCCATGTTCGTCCTTCCCGGGCACCCACCAGCACCCTACCTGCTCGCCGGCTGTCACCGCCACAGCCGGTCCAATCGCTCCACAATGTTCTTATTCTGTTCCTTGCGGCCGAGTCAATCTAGAAAACGGCGGCCAGCAGCGGGGTCAACTGACGGGCGCCAAAGACGCTCAGATGGTGCGCGTCGCGGTACAGCGGCCGGTCGTTCAGCGCCACCTGGCAATGGCCGTCTTTGCATAGCGCCTGATCGGGATAGACAACGTGCGCACCATAGCGCTTGTGCATCTCGGCAAAGGCCCACAGGACGAATTTCTGCCTTTCGCGATAGGCGGCCATGCTTGTTGTCAGTTTCGCGCCGGGATCGGCCATTCTGGCGTGCGCCAAGTAGGCGGGAACGGGAAATCCCACCTCCGGCACCGAGGCAACAAGAATGACTCTTTTTCCCGCATGCGTCAGCCCTCGCACGGTGCGGTTTAATCCCCGATAAAACACGTCGCGGGTTTCGTGTTCCGTGCGACCTTGCGAGACATCGTCATACAGGCGCACGCGATCAGCCTGCTCTCCTCCGAACGAACTGCCTTCGGCGTTCTTCGCCCAGCGCGCTTCCAGGATGACTTCCCTGATGGATTTGCTGGTGGCGATCTTCGCCACGGCATCGTTGAAGGCCGCGCACTTGGCCGTGTCTGCGCGCTTCACGCCCAGCAATGGCGGACAGCTGTCGGTACCCGCGAACAACCCCGCGCGGCCGCGCCGTTTCGCCACGCTCTGCACCGCAGGAATCAACGCATCGGCATGCGAGTCGCCCCACAGAAGAAAGCTCGCTTCCCGTACCTTGGCACCAAGCGGACACAGTTTTCCCTTGCGCACATCGTCGGCCGTGAGCCCGAAGCATTCGCTGATGCGGGGCTCGTGATCGGTGGCCTCGGCGAGAATGGCGCGGATTTGCGGACTGAAGCGCTGCGGAAATCCCTTGCCGACAACCAGAACAGCAGCACAAGCTGCTGTTGCGGCCATGGCAAGCCCGGCGCCACGGAACAGGACCGGTCGCGGCCAGCGGAAACTGCGGCCGCGGAACGGCTGCTCGACAAAGCGCCATGACAGCGCAGCCAAAGCGAATGACAGCGCAATCAGCGAGACGGTTTCGAATGGCGTCGGCGCGCGGAACAGTGCCGCGCGGGCGAACACGTAGACCGGCCAATGCCAGAGATAGAGCGAGTAGGAGATCAGGCCAACGAAGACGATCGGTTTCAGACTCAGCGCGCGGTTGAGTGCGGTGCCCTCGCCGGCCGCAATGATCAGCACCGTTCCGACACATGGCAGCAGCGCGGCAGCGCCCGGGAATGGCGTGGAGCGCGAAAAGCGTAGGACGGCGAAGACGATCAGAGCCAGTCCGCCAACGGCGGCGAATGCGGGCAATTTTGCCTTGGCCGGGACGCCCAAAGCGCTGATCGCGAGGAGCGCACCCAGCATCAACTCCCACATGCGCGACGGCAGGAAATAATATCCCGCGGCAGGCGAGTGCCGCGCGTTCCAGACGCTGAAGGCCAGCGACGCAGCGAAGATGGCGCCAACCATCAATGTCAGACGTGTCTTCGATCGCGCCCCGACGAGAAGCAGCAGGGCTGGAAAGAGGAGATAGAACTGCTCTTCCACCGCAATGGACCAGAGGTGCAGCAACGGCTTCTGGTCCGCGCTGACATCGAAATAGCCGACCTCCCGCCAGAACTCGAAATTCGCCCCGAAAAAGGCGGTAGCCAGCAGCGATTTGCCGAAGCGCGCAAAGGAGACCGGGAAGAACAGGAAGGCGGCCAGGAGGGTGGCTACCGCCAGCATGGCGAATAGCGCCGGGAAGATGCGGCGAATGCGCCGCTCATAGAACTGCCGCAGCGAAAAGCGGCCCTCGCCCATCTCCTTCAGGATCAGGCCCGTGATGAGGTACCCGGAAATGACGAAGAAAACATCGACCCCCACGAAGCCGCCGGTGAAGCCCGGCACGCGATAATGGAACAGCACCACCGCGAGCACCGCGAGGGCGCGCAGTCCATCGATATCGGGTCTATAGGTTGCGGTACGGGGCATCGGCCTATCTGGCGTGGCCCTCTTCTAACGCCGGAACCACGTTCACGTCTCCCCCAGCTTTGGGGCTTGAGAATTGCGGCAAAATCACCACTTAAAGGCTCCGACCGCACGCTAGGCGCGCGTCAAGGCCGGGATTACCCACCGGGCTATGTCATTTGAGCCGTTGCTGTCATGCGGCAGGGACTGCAAAATGCGCGTTCGCCCCGGCCCACCGACTAGCCGAGCACGATGCTGAAGAACATCTCCATTCGCGGCGCGCGCGAGCACAACCTAAAGAACGTCGATGTGGAGATTCCGCGCGACCGGCTGACGGTCATGACCGGCTTGTCTGGTTCCGGCAAATCGAGCCTCGCGTTCGACACCATCTATGCCGAGGGGCAGCGGCGCTATGTGGAGTCGCTCTCCGCCTATGCGCGCCAGTTTCTGGAGCTGATGCAGAAGCCCGATGTCGATCACATCGAGGGGCTGTCGCCTGCCATTTCCATCGAGCAGAAGACGACTTCGCGGAACCCGCGCTCGACCGTCGGCACCGTCACCGAGATCTATGACTATCTGCGCCTGCTGTTCGCACGCGTCGGCATTCCCTATTCGCCGGCTACCGGCCTGCCCATCGAAAGCCAGACCGTCAGCCAGATGGCGGATCGCATCCTCGCGCTGCCGGAAGGCACACGGCTTTATCTGCTCGCCCCCATCGTGCGCGGCCGCAAGGGCGAATACCGCAAGGAACTCGCCGAGCTGCAGAAGAAGGGCTTCCAGCGTGTCAAGATCGACGGGAAGTTCTACGACATCGGCCAATCGCCGGCGCTCGATAAGAAGCTGAAGCACGACATTGAAGTCGTGGTGGACCGCATCGCCGTGAAAGCGGACATCGGCAATCGCCTGCCGGATTCCATAGAAACCGCGCTCGGCCTCGCGGATGGACTGGTCGTTGCCGAATTCGCGGACGAGAAAGACAAGGGCGGCTTGCCGCGCCGCCTGCTGATGTCGTCCAAATTCGCCTGTCCAGTGTCGGGTTTCACGATTCCGGAAATCGAGCCGCGGATGTTCTCGTTCAACAACCCGCACGGCGCCTGCCCGGTGTGCGACGGCCTTGGCACGCAGCTCTATTTCGATCCTGCATTGGTGGTGCCGGATGAATCGCTCACCTTGCGCAAAGGCGCGATTGCGCCGTGGTCGAAAACCTCTTCGCCCTACTACCTCCAGACGCTGGAAGCATTGGCGCGACACTACAAATTCTCGGTCAACGAGCCGTGGGAGGACCTGCCGAAGAAAGCGCGGGACGTGATCCTCTACGGCTCCGGCGATGACGAAATTAAGTTCATCTATGACGATGGCCTGCGGCGCTATGAAACGCGCAAAGCCTTCGAAGGCGTGCTTCCCAATCTCGAACGCCGCTTCAAGGAAACAGACTCCTCCTGGATCCGTGAAGAACTGGAGCGCTTCCAGGACACGTCGCCATGCGAGGAATGCCAGGGCTATCGGCTGAAACCCGAAGCGCTGGCGGTGAAAATCGCCGGACTGCACATCGGCGAGGTGTGCGCGAAATCGATTCGCCATGCCGATGAATGGTTCCGCGATGTCGACAAGAAACTAAACAAGCAGCAGCAGGAGATCGCCGCGCGGATTCTGAAGGAGATTCGCGAGCGGCTACGGTTCCTCAACAATGTCGGGCTGGACTACCTCACGTTGAGCCGCAATTCCGGCACGCTCTCCGGCGGCGAAAGCCAGCGTATCCGGCTGGCGTCACAGATCGGCTCAGGCCTGACCGGCGTGCTGTACGTGCTCGACGAACCGAGCATCGGTCTGCATCAGCGGGACAATGCCAAGCTGCTGGAGTCGCTGAAGGGCTTGCGCGATCTTGGCAACACGGTTGTGGTAGTGGAGCATGACGAAGAAGCCATCCGCACGGCCGATCATGTCATCGACATGGGGCCAGGCGCCGGCATTCACGGTGGCGAAATCGTCGCCGAAGGCACGCCGGACGACATCATGCGCAGCCCGAAGAGCCTCACGGGCAAATATCTCGTGGGGCTGGAGCAGATTGCGATTCCACCGCAGCGCCGCAAAGCCGCTTTCAATCGCAAAGTGAAGGTGGTCGGCGCGCGCGGCAACAATCTGAAGAATGTCAGCGCCGAGATTCCGCTCGGGACCTTTACCTGCATCACCGGTGTGTCCGGCGGCGGCAAATCCACCCTGACCATCGAGACGCTTTACAAGGCGGCGGCGCGGCGGTTGAACGGCGCGCGAGAGCATCCTGCGGCGCACGATCGAGTCGAAGGTCTCGAATTTCTCGACAAGGTGATCGATATCGATCAGTCACCGATCGGCCGCACGCCGCGGTCCAATCCGGCCACTTACACCGGCGCCTTCACACCCATTCGCGACTGGTTCGCCGAGCTGCCGGAAGCCAAGGCGCGTGGATATGCGCCGGGACGTTTTTCGTTCAACGTGAAAGGCGGGCGCTGCGAAGCCTGTCAGGGCGACGGCGTCATCAAGATCGAGATGCACTTCCTGCCCGACGTGTACGTGCAGTGCGATGTGTGCAAGGGCAAGCGCTACAATCGCGAAACCTTGGAAGTGAAATTCCGCGACTACTCCATCGCGGATGTTCTCGACATGACGGTGGAAGCGGGCGCCGAGCTGTTCAAGGCGGTGCCAAGCATCCGTGAGAAGCTGGACACCTTGAAGCGCGTCGGCCTCGACTACATCAAGATCGGCCAGCAGGCGACGACCTTGTCCGGCGGCGAGGCGCAGCGGGTGAAGCTGTCCAAGGAATTGTCACGCCGCGCCACCGGCCGCACGCTGTACATTCTGGACGAGCCGACGACCGGGTTGCACTTCCACGATGTAAAGAAGCTGCTCGATGTGCTGCACGAGCTGGTGGACAACGGCAACACGGTGGTGGTGATCGAGCACAATCTGGAAGTGATCAAAACCGCCGACTGGATCATCGATCTCGGCCCCGAAGGCGGCGACGGCGGCGGTGAGATCGTGGCCAGCGGAACGCCGGATGAGGTGGCAAAAGTCTCCCGCTCCTACACCGGCCAATACCTCAAGCCGCTCCTGAAGGCATCGCAGCGCCGTCTGCAGGCGGCGGAATGAACCGCGTCACCAAATCACCTTCGTGCCGAAGGCCTTGAACACCGGATCGGCGGTGACAAGCGGCATGCCTTCGATCCGCGACTGCGCGGCCAGCATGCGGTCGAACGGATCGCGATGGCTCCCGGGCAGAAGTCCCGCGAGTTGTGCATGCTCTGCCGAGACCGGAAGTATCCCGATGCTTTCCTCTTTCATTACTTGAATGAAGGTTGTCGCCACGCGCGCTGCGTCCGGCCACTTGCCCAACCGATACTTGTTAGCAAATTCCCACGCAGATACTGCGCTGGCGATAACGATGCTTTCGGCGTCCTCTATTGCTGTGCGAGCTCCGCGCGAAAGGCTGCGGGCGTCGCCCTGCAGAAACCAGAACAGCGCATGGCTATCGAAGAGTATCCTCATCGTCCGCCCCCTCCCATGCTCTCAGTTCTTCCTCTGGCAGAGGATCAAAAAAGAACGAGTCGGGAAGGTCCGGCCAGATACCCTTCATTGCTCCGAAGCGCGGGCGCTTGCGCGGTAGCTCTAACGGCACGACCTTCGCGACCGGCTTGTCGCCGCGCGCGATGACGATCTCCTCGCCCGCTTCCACCCGGGCGATGAGCTTGGAGAGATTGGTCTTGGCCTCGTGAATCTTGACGGTTGTCACGTTTGCACCTGCTTAGCTAAGACGTTAGCTAACTGCAAGGTACGTGTCAAATTGCGGATGCCGGCGCGGATGCGGAAAGTGTCCGGTAAGCAAAGGTGGCCGCGCCCACACTCAGGCCGATGCTGAACGGCGCCAGAATCAGGGTCAGCCCGAGATAGGCCGGCATGTGCTGGCCTACCAGCGCAAAGCGAGAGGCAAGCACCTGCTCCGCCAAGCCCGTGCTGGCCGGCAACGGCGCCAGCAGCCCGGGACCCACGATCGCGATCAGTCCAATCAGGTGCAGCAAATAGATGGGCACGAGCACCGCCAGCAGCACCACGAAGATGCGCCAGAAATTGTGCTGCGTCAGCAGCCACCCGCGGGTGAGGCTCACCTGCTCTTCCGCCACCGTCACCGGCACAATGAGAAAGCCAAGGCGCACGATCGCATAGATGAACCCCAACACCGAGGCCAGAATGAGCAACGCGAAGATCAGAGCCATAAATGCGTTCTTTCCCGCGGCCAGCGACAGCCCGCCCAAAATCAGGCCCAACACACCAATCGCAACCGCCATCACCATCATCACAACGAAGAACAGGCACAATGCGCCGAACACGCGAAACTCGGCTGCACCTAGCGCGAAATGGATCATGGCGCTGCCCTTGCGCTGACCGAGCGCTTGCCGCGTCACGGGCACGTAAATGATGGAATATAGCAAGAGCATCACCAGCGACGTGGCGAGGCTCTCGAGCCCATGTCGCCCCTGCGCAGCTGCGTTTTCCGCCGGCGCCATGGGATTGCCGCCGAGTGCATAGGGCAGGAACTGCAGGACCGCCATCAGCACCAGCGGCAACCAGCAAAGGCCGATGATCGTACCAAGCTGCCCGATGGTGAAGCTGTATGCGTGGGTGATCGTCTTGCCGACATCGATCCTGTTCATCCGGCCTTCTCATCTCGTGAAGAATCGCAGCATCCGGTTTGCGCGGCCAAAGACAAGCCAGCATTGAGTAAACCCGTCGGCAAACGCATGCCTATCGGGGTGACAAAATGTCAGGGCATGACTAGTCTCGTGGTGGAAGGTGCGTGTGGGGTCATTCCATGTCGATCCACGAGTACGCGGACTATGACGGCGTCGGGCTGGCCGAACTCGTCGCGAAGAAGAAGGTCAAGCCCCGCGAACTGGTCGACGAAGCGATCCGCCGCGCTGAGGCTGCAAATCCAAAGCTGAACGCCGTCGTCTTTGCGGACTACGAGCGCGCGCGCGGCACGGCACTGAGGCGCCTGCCTAAAGGCCCGTTCACGGGCGTGCCATTCTTCCTCAAGGACATCTTCGCCTTCGCTGAAGGCATGCCGACTCGGGAGGCCTGCGCCTTTGTTCCGCCCTTTCCATCGGATCACGATTCCCTGCTAACCGCGCGCTTTCGTGCCGCGGGCCTCATCATGTTGGGAAAAACCAACGTGCCGGAGTTTGGCTTGGTGCCAACGACGGAATCCAAATTGTACGGGCCATGCCGCAACCCCTGGAACCTCGAACATTCGACAGGAGGGTCGTCCGGCGGCTCGGCAGCGCTAGTGGCCGCAGGCGTGGTGCCGTTGGCGCACGCCAATGATGGCGGCGGCTCCATTCGCATTCCCGCTTCCTGTTGCGGACTGGTCGGTCTGAAGCCGACGCGGTCACGCACCAGCTACGCGCCGGATTTCGGTGATGTTGTGGATGGGCTGGCCGTCGATCTGGTCGTCTCCCGGACGGTTCGCGACACGGCTGCGGCGCTGGACGCCGTTGCCGGAAATGTGCAGGGCGATCCCTACTGGGCACCGCCGCCCGACAGCTATTTCGACGGAATCAAGCGTCGACCGAAAAAGCTACGCATTGCGGTGTCGACGAAAAAACTGGATGGGCAATCGCTCCATCCCGATTGCATCGCCGCCGTCAAAGCTGCTGCGAAGCTCTGCGCCGATGCGGGCCACGAAGTGGAGGAAGCATCACCCGATCTTGACCAGGCCATGCTGATTCCGGCCTTCATGGCCCTATGGGGCGCCAATTTGGCGGCGGGCATCGATTTCCTGGGCCAGATCACCGGCCGCGCACCCACGGCTGAAGATTTCGAGGGGCTAACCTGGGGCCTGTACGAAGCCGGCAAGCAGGTGAGCGCGAGTCAATATCTCCTCGCAAAAGGCGTGATGGCGCATGCCACGCGAAGCGCGGCGAAATTTCACCAGACCTTTGATGTTTGGCTGACGGCGACGCTGGGAACGCCGCCGGTGAAGCTCGGCACCTTCGACATGGACGAACGGAATCCGCTGAAATCGTTCGCGCCGCTGATCGAGTACGTGCCCTTCACGGCGATGCAGAACGTGACCGGCCAACCGGCGATCAATCTGCCGCTTCACTGGAACAAGCAGGGACTGCCGATAGGGGTGCAGTTCGTCGGCCGCTTTGGGGATGAGCTGACATTGCTCAGGCTCGCGGCCGAACTCGAACGTGCGGCACCTTGGGCACACCGCTACCGAAGCGTCCAGATCTGAACAAGTCATTAACACGGCCATGGCCGATGCAGGCTCGGCTTCGCGCGACCACCCTCACCACTGTTCGGCTTGATAATCCACCAGCGGGTTCGTCCAGCGCAATTTCTTGTACCGGGAAAAGCCGGTGTCCGCGCTGCATAGGGTCAGCCCGTGCTCTGTCGCGAGTGCGGCAAGATGAATATCCATCACCGCGCGACTGCTAACCACTGCAGACGTGATCAAATCATGGAGCACGGCAGCGTGATTCTCGGTTGGCAATGGAATCCAGACATTCTCACAGGACAACCACTGGCGCGCGATCCCCCAAGCCTCTGCAACCGTCGGTCCGCGGCTGTACGCTCTTGGATTGGATGCCAAGCGCACAAATCCCAACAGGCTATGCCACGGAAGTCCCACTCGGCGGGTATTCGTAAGCTGTCCGTCAAGCCATTTCCGCGCGCGTTCGTGCTCCGGGGCGCTCCGAATGCCTGCGTAAAGCAGCAGATTTGTATCGATCAGGATGCTCAGAAGCCGGACCTTCGCATTTTCTCGAGATCCTCTTCCTCCTGAATGTCGGCAATCAGCTTACTCAGTTCCTCCGGACTGTTGAAAAGCGGCTTCCCGGCATCGAAGGGACGTGTTCGGAACGGCTCGCGCTTCTTCGGCGGGGCTTCCAGCTTGTCCAAGCCGTTGCGCATGATCTCGTTGACCGCCTCCTTGAAGCCCTTGTCGTGCTTTCTAAGAAAGCGCTTTAGCCGTGAAGCGACATCCTCCTCGAAGGTGACCGTGTTTCGCCATACTGCCATGCATCAAAGCATCACCTTTCCAGCACATTGGGATCCTAAGCTTAGAATTCCACGTGGACAAGTTGTC
>JADMIO011346880.1_pt1 | contig 106859 bp, 118 predicted proteins | sample 8958161 | NCBI WGS metagenome assembly JADMIO01 (sample SAMN16585339, study PRJNA669376) | soil metagenome | isolation source: Crop rotation soil | place: USA: Cullars Rotation, Alabama | collected 2011
GCCGCGACTTCAAGTCACGTGAATTCCAAGCTTCGGATCCCACTGTGCTGGAAAGAACAGTTATGTCGCCCCGGGCTAATTTTTCTAAAATTTTCTTAATTTCCATTTGCTTACGATTTCATTTAATTTCTTTTCTTAGGGTAACAAAATTTCATAGTGTAAAGCTCTTTATCGCGGTTTTTACACTCTCAATACCCAGGTCAAGTACCTTTTTTTCATTTTCATCTAGTTTGAGCTCTATTATTTTTTCAATGCCTTCTTTTCCAAGAACACATGGAACGCCTATGCAAACATCGTTGTATCCATATTCACCTTCAAGAAGTGCTGAAACAGGAAGTATTGACCTCTTGTTCTTTATGATACTCTCTACCATAGTTGACACAGCATTTCCAGGAGCATAAACTGTAGCACCTTTTAGAGAAATTACTTCAGCTGCTATCTTTTTTGTTTTTGTAGCAAGGTCCTGTGATTGTTCTGGTGTAATGAATTCACTTAATGGTATCCCACCCATACTGGAGAATCTTACAAGTGGCAACATATTCTCACCATGTTCGCTTATGACCATTGCTTGAATTGATTCGCGAGAAATTTTAGTTACCGTACTGATGTGTTCCTTAAATCTTGACAGGTCTAACATTCCCCCCATGCCCATTATCTTGTTTCGTTGTCCTTCCAGCGATTTTATTACAAGATATGTCAATGGGTCTAGGGGATTTGTTACTACTATAATTTTTGAGTCATGAGCAAATGCTTTGATCTTACCGCATACTCCCTTTACAATATCAGCGTTTGTTTTAAGCAAGTCCATACGCGTCATACCAGGCTTTCTACCCACTCCTGCGACAACTACCACAAAATCAGATCCCTTCATATCCTCATAGTTATTCGAGCCACTTGCAATGCAATCTATTCCCCGTTCTGCAAGTTGATGGTTAATATCCATTGCCTCTCCTTGTGGAAGACCTTCAACGATATCAAGAAGCATTACATCACCTAATTCTCTCAACGAGCAATTTAGGGCCACAGAAGAGCCTACACGCCCGGCTCCGATTACTGTAATTTTCATTTGACAATGAACGAAGTTTGAGATTACTTATAAATTTTCAAAATATTATCCACGATTTACAGCACTATAACATCCTCAAGCAGTAATCAATGCGTACCCTTGAAAATTGTTGAGGTGACGAATCAGAAACTGATAGCATAAAAGGCTTGCATTTAGATAAAAAGAAACTGATAGCATAAAAGGCTTGCATTTAGATAAAAAGTACAATAGGAGTACAAAATTAATATAGTTTTCCTAATTGGAACAAAAATTCTCATCTTTTTGGCCAAAAATAGCCCGTATGCACAATGTTTTTATTTACACGTGAAATCTATTTTTTTATGGAAGGATACTGTGTAAAATGTAAACAAAAAAGGATTATGAATGATGAAAAAAAGATAACAATGAAAAATGGAAAACCGGCAACACAAGGAATATGCTCGGCCTGCGGAACAAAAATGTTCAGAATAGGCAAGTAATAATTCTGAAATATATGGATCCTTTAAAATTAACGTTCCCCATCTAATTATTTTTTAGACCTATTTTGATGGGGTAAAATTCCTAAGAGGATCCCTTTTGAAAGTAACATTTTGTTTATCACTTGAGCCTAAATTGTTATTCACCATTTCCTCTTTCCTTGAATCCGGTTCCCTGCCTAATTTCTGGTCGGATTCTGCATGTGCGTCTGTTCCTGATTTTGATTGTTTTGGTCCTGATTTTGTAGATTCGAAACTATCCAGTTTTTCAAGTGCTTGATTAATTTCCATTTCCAGATTCTTTATTTTTTCAGCTTCCGTACGTAATGAATAATCTAAATTTTCTTGGCGTAATGATGAATTTGCAAACTCTTCTTTTATGATATCAGGACGTGTCTGCTTCTGTGTAGTTGTCAACTTGAAATTTCTCTTTGAGAGATCTGTAAGCCTTGTATCTATTACTTTGATTTTGTCCTCAATTATAGAAACAAGATTGTTCTTGATTGCGTTTAAATCATAAAGGTCCACAACCGATCGCGCATGCTCTATTTCTTCGTCGCATTTTCTTAAATCATCACCGTACTTTAACATCAATCTGTCAAATTCTAATTTACTTAGCTTACCGTCCCTGTAAGTCTCATCAACCCTTCTAGCGGAACCGGCAATGATAGACCTTTCCACCTGTAATGAATCCAACTCATTTTTCATCATCTCAAGGTCGCTGCTATTTTTAGAAGTATCGAAACTGTATGCTTGCTTTGGACTCTTTTTTACACCGTACATTTTTGCAATTCTTTGGGTTCTAATTCGACGAAAAAGCACAGAAGCTATTGCACCCAGTCCTATAGAAAACGATGCAATAACAAAATCCAATTTAAGGTAATAAATTACAACATACTGTTAAGTTTTATCCTTAACATCAAGTAACTCGTCGTTTAATCCAATCGTATTTTCTAATCTTTGGATCTGGATATCCGCATTTTCCACATGTCTTATCTCTTTTGTGAAATGCATTATGACCACATCTACGGCACCTTATATGAGTGCGTTTTCTGGTATACTTTCCCATTGAAGTTGTTCCTTTGGTCATGCAATTTTCCCTCCAAATTTAGACAAGTGATATCAGGCCGGTGGTGGAGATATCATTACAACATTATCTCCTCTTACAACAATGGTTCCAATTTCATTTGATTTTCCTTCATCAAGTAATTCCACAGAATTGTCAAGTAACAAGTTCATATGCTGGTCAAAACCGTGCAGGTTACCACGAATTACCTTACTTCCTTTCAATTTTATCAGAACTATTTTACCCAAGCTCTCATCAAGTACTTTTACAGCCATGTCAACGGACATCTATATCACTATCTAAGGTATTCCGTAATGAAGGTCTATATTAAAGTTAATAATAATCTGGATTTCTTCCTTGAAATGACTATTAAACAAATTATTACCTCTGATTCAATACTTGCATATTCAAGTCAAGATTGAAAATAAAAGTTTAGCAAGTAAAAGTCATCTATCTACTTAGTTCATCGAGTTCTTTTATCGACCTAATAATATTCTTAATTGCTGTTGACATTATTTTTCTGCCATCTGAACTATTTGCTTTGGTAGGATCACCCCAGACACCGTTTTTTGTAATCTTAAATGATGATGGATTATTGAGAAAAGTAGAATATGTGGCATGCAATCTTTTTTTGTCTGAATATCCGGGCTTCGCCTTATTCATCTGTACTAGCTTTGGATTGATAGACAGCATTAAGGAAGTTTCAACAAACCCTGCATGATCAAATTCCCTTTCTATCAGATTCCAGTAGTTAATACTAAATACATTTAATTTTGGATTCTTGCTTGCTACCTTTTGAGGAACGTATTGTACTACTCCCATGTTTCCATGGTGGCCATTTAATATGATAATAGAGCGAAATCCATTTTCCGCCAATGAGATACAAACCTGAGTCAATAATTCCGAGAGTAAATCGCTGCTAATTGAAATATTGAAAAAGGATTCATGTTCATATGATACTCCATAGGGAATACCTGGCATAACATAAGCTGGAATTTTTTTTGAGATTTGATTGGCCATATATTCTGCAATCAATATATCAGTAGTTACAGGAAGATGTGGCCCATGCTGCTCTATAGAACCCAGCGGGATTATTACCCTCCTTTTCTTGCTCTTTATCTCGCTGAAACTGAGGTCGTATATTGACAATACAAGTAGAAGTATCCAACTAAGTTATTAAACTAATCAAAATTAACATCGTTTGTACTAAATGTACAGGTTGCCAGGTTTCATTTAGTATTCTTAACTACAACCCGTCCCCAATTTACTTGAATACGGTTTTCCAGGTATAGTGTTACTGCTTCTAGCAATGTTACTGCTTCTAGTTTCTGACCTCTTCTTTTAATTGATTCTACAGTATCTCGTTGTCTGACTCTAAATGATTCTTGACAAATAATAGGTCCCTGGTCAAGGTCCTCTGTTACAAAATGAGCTGTGCAGCCAACTATTTTTGCACCTCTTTCATATGCCTGGACATATGCATATGCCCCTGGAAAAGCAGGCAATAACGATGGATGAATATTAATAATCCTATCAGGATATCGCCAAACAAAGTTAGGAGTCAATATCCGCATGTATCTTCCCAGAACTATCAAATCTACATTATAACGATCCATTATTTCTAAAATTTCATTCTCTGCATCGGTTTGCTGGGAATGCACAATATGATAAAATGGAATATTGTATTTTTCTGCGATAGATTTGGTCGTACTATCACTTCCAACGATTACCACAATATTTGCATGTATTTTCCCAGATGACTTTGCATCCAGTAATTTAATTAGGCAATGGCTCTCTTTGCTAACAAAAATGGCAATATTCTTTGATCTTTTAGATTCTTCATAATGGACTTTTACCTCCATTTTTAATTTTTTTGCAAGGGATTTTAGTTCTATATCAAATGGTTCTTTTCTAAATTCTCGCTGTTGAAATGACGCCTCTAGTTGCATACCGAACAGCCCGTTGATTACGCTTTGATTAATTTGTTCAATGTTTCCATCGTTTTTGAAAATAAAATTAGTGACATCAGCTACTACACCCTTTCTGTCTTTGCCAACTACTGTTACCTCAACTACGAGTCTGTCATTTCTGTTCATTATTAAAATGGATTAAAGAAAGAGCTCAAAATTAAAGGATTCTAAAAAACCATGCATGGACACTAATACTTAAATAACTTAAAACCGATTCTAAAAGCGATGATAAATACACATTTGGTGCATTTACATTCATACCCAATAGATTAGCATTGACATGTTCTGCTTTTGTGATCTTTACAATTTGGTTTCCGAGATATGAGTCCTGAAGCAAGACAAAAAATATCCAAAAAGTCAAGAAAGGATTTTGATTATAATAATCCTACACGAAAATGCTCAGTATGCTATACATTGTCCGGATGGCATTGTTATACATGTAATGCAGATTTCTGCGAAATTCATTTTCACGATGAAAGACACAAGAAATTATGTAGTGTGCAGTAAAACTCAATTCAACCTGTGAATCTGCTTCTAAATTCAAGGCAAGTTAAACCAAACTAAGAACTGCTATTAATTTATTAAATGCGGGGGGTGGGATTTGAACCCACGAATCCCTAAGGAACAGGGATCTAGGAACTGAATGTAATCCATTCTAAGCTTCGCACTCGCTATTAGCGAGACCTGCGCCGTTGACCTAGCTTGGCAACCCCCGCATCGAAGTCTGCCTATTGAAAGTTATCCGGCCAAATTTAACTATTATTTAGAATATATTGGTGTTTAGTTATGATGAACACGAATATGCCATTATTTGGTACCAATGGAATCAGAGGTGTATTCGGAAAAGATCTTTCACTAGAATTTCTGGTCGATGTTACTCATTCTCTGGCTTCTTACTACAAGGAAGGTTCAATCCTTGTCGGCAGAGATGGGCGTAACTCGAACAATATCGTATTCAATATTGTTACTGCGGTGCTTAATTCAGATGGGATAAACACAGTTGATGCCGGCCTTTTGCCCACACCCTGTCTTCAATATGCCACAAAAAAAGATTCTTTTCAAGGAGGAATTATGATTACAGCTTCTCACAATCCTCCAGAGTATAACGGTGTGAAACCCATTGCAAAAGATGGGGTTGAACTTTCAAGGGAAGATGAAACCGTGGTTGAACATATTTTTAAAAACAAAGAGTTCATTAATTCGACAAAGATTGGGGTCAATCTCAAAGAGGAAATGATAATAGAAAAATACATTGATGAAGTTCTGAAACTAGTCGATACAGACAGAATCAAGCAACGCAAATTTAAAATTGCAATGGATTTGGGAAATGGTGTTCAAGCGCTAGTTGCTCCGATACTTGCAAAGCGACTAGGATGTACTGTAATAACTCTTAACGGAACCGTTGATGGGAATTTTCCAGGTCGAGGATCAGAGCCCACTCCTTTTAATCTCGATATACTATGTAATATTTCAAAAGAAAGTAATTCTGATATTGGCGCTGCCTATGATGGCGACGGAGACAGGTCTATCTTCTGCGACGAACAAGGTAGTGTTCACTGGGGTGACAAGACTGGAACATTGTTGGCCAGATATTTAATCACAGAAAAACACAACGGAGCCAAAATAGTATGTCCGATAAATACAACTAACATTTTGACAAAAATTGCTCAGGATAACGGTGCCAATGTTATTCACACAAAAGTAGGCAGTGTTGAGGTTTCTCGCGAAATGGTAAAACAAAATGCGATTATTGGTATGGAGGAAAATGGAGGATTCATGTACGGAATTTTAAATCAGGTCAGAGATGGTGCGCTTACAACAGCATTGATGCTCGATTTAATGGCATCTCAAGAAAAAACACTCTCAGAATTACTGTCATCGCTTCCCATGGCCTACCAGCATAAATCAAAATTTCAGTGTTCTGACATGGCAATGGTTCATAGAGTAATAGAAAATACCAAGGTACATGGAAGTCCAATGAAGATAGAAACACTAGATGGCGTCAAGATTTGGTTTGATGAAGAAAGTTGGTTAATGCTTCGCCCTAGCGGAACTGAGCCATTGATTAGAATGTATGGGGAATCAACTGATGAATTATTGATTAATTCCAAAGTCAATGAATACACGAGGCTTGTTAACGACACCCTGGGTGGAAAATAATATTTGCTCGGCAACATTTTTAATACGCCTCTACAACTATTCAGTAGATTAAAGATGATCCCGATGGGTGATGAATTGTAAAATGAGTAAACCTTTTTATGTAAAATTTGAAACTCCAAAAGATCTCGTAAATGCAGTCTACGAAGCAGTCAGAGTAGCAAAACAGAGCGGAAGTGTTAGGAAAGGAACTAATGAAACAACAAAGGCAGTAGAAAGAGGAATAGGAAAATTGGTGGTAATAGCAGAAGACGTGCAACCTCCAGAAGTTGTAGCTCACATTCCAATTATTTGCGATGAAAGGAATACTCCTTACATTTTTGTACCAAGCAAACAACAATTAGGTGAGTCACTTGGAATTGAAGTTGGTTCTGCTGCAGCAACTATAATTGATGCAGGAGAAGGTCAGCATATTATTGACCAAGTAATTGGAACTCTGTCAAGTATTAAAGACAAGAAGGAGTGATTTACTGGTGAGTAAAGCTGCAGAAGTAAGGGTAACTCCAGCTGAAGTTATTCAAATTGTGGGCAGAACTGGTATTGCAGGTGAAGTGATCCAAGTCAGAGTAAAGGTTTTAGAAGGAAAGGACAAGGGTCGAATTCTCACAAGAAATGTTAAAGGTTCAGTTAGGATGAAAGATATTCTGATGTTGAGAGAAACTGAAAGAGAGGCAAGAAAGATAAAGTAGTGATATTGTTTGAGTAAAGCAGCAACATCTCTTAGAAATTGTTTCTTTTGTGGAAAACATATTCCTACTGATACAGGAATGATGTCAGTAAAAAATGATGGTTCAATACAGTGGACATGTTCACCTAAATGTAAAAAGAACATGAAATTAAAACGAGATCCAAGAAAATTGAAATGGACCAGAAAGTACGTTAAAGGCGGAATCAAGGTCAAAAAATAAGAGCTAGGAAATGAATGTCTGATTTAGAGCAAACCCTTATTGTGGTAAAACCGGATGGATTCAAAAAGGGTATTGTTGGAAAAATTATTGCCAGATTTGAAGAGAAGGGCTTTCAAATAGTCAATCTCAAATCCTTTCAATTTGACACAGATTCGGCACGCAAATTCTATGATGCTCACAAAGACAAGCATTTTTTTGAAGAGCTTGTTTCATTCATATGTTCTGGTAAAACAGTCGGCTGTATTTTAGAAGGAAACAATGCAATATCAACAGTAAGGCTAATGGTTGGAAATACCAAGTCAACTGAAGCCCAACCAGGAACAATTAGAGGCGATTTTGGACTTGGATTTACAGATAATATAATACATGCCTCCGATTCGGCTGAAAGCTTCATAAAAGAGTCTAAAATCATTTTTAATTAAGTGGAACTTCGCCAACCTGTTGTAGTAGTCTTAGGTCATGTAGACTCTGGTAAAACATCCTTACTTGACAAGATTCGTGGAACGGCCGTCCAGTCAAGAGAAGTGGGAGGAATAACTCAACATATTGGCGCAAGTTATTTTCCAATTCAAACTATCAAAGACATTACTGGAAAGTTATTTGACAAACTATCAAAATCAGATAATTTCGTCCCGGGCTTACTTGTTATAGATACCCCTGGCCATGAGGTCTTTGCAAATCTTCGCATGAGGGGAGGTTCAGCAGCCGATATTGCCATAGTGGTAGTAGATGTCAACAAAGGACTTGAGGCACAAACGATTGAAAGTTTGGACATTTTAAAAAAGAGAAAAGTTCCATTTGTAATAGCGCTTAACAAGATAGATCAAATTTCAGGTTGGAAAAAAAATGATTCTATCCTCGTTGCAGAACAACTAAAGCTTCAAGATATCTCCATTGTGTCATTTCTTGACGAAAAAATTTACACAGTTGTTGGTGCTCTTTCTCGATTAGGTTATAATTCTGAGGCATTCTGGCGTGTAAAGGATTTTACAAAGGAGCTGGCAATTGTCCCTGTTAGTGCGGTAAGAGGAACTGGAATACCAGAACTACTGGCAGTTTTAGTTGGATTAACTCAACAATATTTATCCAAAAGATTGGAGCGTAATGAAACAGACACCAGGGGTCTTGTGCTTGAAGTTAATGATGAAGTAGGCCTGGGCCCATCAGCAAACATAATACTTTTGGATGGAACTATAAATCAAGGAGATAAAATTGTAGTTGGCAAAAAAGATAGTGTTACCACAACTAAAATCAAGGCGTTACTACTTCCTAAACCACTGGATGAGATGAGGGATCCCAGGGATAAATTTAGACATGTTGATAAAGTTACCGCTGCTGCAGGTCTGAAAATAACGTCACCAGACCTTGAAGGTGTACTTGCTGGAAGTCCGCTCTATGTTGTTCAAAGTCCCGAAGACGAAGAAAAATTAAAAATGAGTATAGAGTCTGAGATAAAGTCAGCAATAATACAAACAGAGTCCAATGGGATAATTTTACGATGTGATACCATAGGCTCAATTGAGGCCATTACCGAGCTTTTGAAAAAGGAAAAAATACCAATCAGATCTGCGGATTTAGGGACTATTACTCGCAGAGATATCCTTTCAGCCTCTGCGGTTAGAGAGAAAGATCGTTACCTGGGAGTGGTGCTTGGATTCAACGTTAAGGTTTTTGAAGACGCTGAAAAAGAATCATTTGAAAGAAAGATAAAAATATTTAACGAAAAAATAATTTACAACCTTGTTAGAAGTTACACTGAATGGGTTGAATATGAAAAAACTCATGAAGACTCTATTATTTTTAACGAAATACCACCCATTTGCAAATTTCAATTCATGAAAGGTTATGTCTTTCGAAGGAACAACCCCGCAGTATTTGGTGCAGAGATTCTAGTTGGAAAGTTAAGGCAAAAGACTACTGTAATGAATGAAGATGGTAAGAAAATTGGTGTTGTGCATCAGATACAAAATGAAGGCAAAAATATAGATACCGCTGAAAGAGGCACACAGGTGGCACTTTCCATAAAGGAACCGACAATTGGCAGACAGATTAATGAAGGCGATGTTTTTTATACAGACCTTAACAGCAGACAAGCACGAATACTGCTGGAAAGATTTTCAGATAAACTAGGCGAAGAAGTGCAAGAAATTTTCAACCTCATATTAGCAAAAAAACGAGAATCAGATCCAGCGTTTGGATATCTGTAAGAAAATTTTGCCTACTGGTATTTTTCTAGTAAGCCTTCTAGACCTTTCTCGCCAACGGCGCCTACCGCCTTTTCGACTAGCTTTCCATTCATAAATACAATGAATGTAGGAATTGCGTAGACGTCAAACCTCATTGCGACTCCCTGATTGTCATCAACATTCAATCTTCCAAAAATAACTTTCTCTTCATACTTTTTGGCAAGCTTGTCAAATATTGGAAGCATGAACTGACATGGTCCACACCATGTTGCCCAAAAATCTACTAGTACGGGCTTATTGCCGGCTATAACTTCGTCAAAGTTTTTTTCGGACAATTCAACAAGCGCAGGCTTATTAGAATCAGTACTCATTGTTACAGTTTATCATCTGAATTGATATTTAAATCTTGTAAGCGAATAGAAAATTTCTGTTCTAAGTATAATTCTTGTAGCATTGGCCCGCAATTGTTTTTTGCTAGTGCACTTTTAGTATGCTACAAGTCAAGCATGAATCTTACTTTATTCAAATCGCCTTGTATGATTTCCATTTCATGGTAAGTAACACCTTTTATTTCAGTCTTGTAGTCATGTTTTGACAAGTCTATTGGTTCTGTTGTTGTCAATGCTGTCAGCAGATATTTGGATTGAAGTTTTGAAATTTTTAAATTAAAATTTGACATTACCTTGTTGTCTATTGCAATAAGTAAGAGTATTTTTTCTAGCCAGTTGAATAATAACTCTGAATAATCATGTCCCTCTACTTCAAATTCTAATTTGCTGGTGCCCACAATATTATTGATTTCAAACATAACATTGATTGTTCCTTTGGCTGCGTACGAAAATGCTTCTTCCATACTGTCACCGTACGCCTCAATGTACGCGTCCGTGACATGGTCAAGATATCTGTAGCCTCCAGCCAACAATGTGTGTTTTTCTGCTGGATTATTATAACCAATCGCAAAATCTAAATGATGACATGCATTCCTCATGATTGTGAAGTTAGACCTTCCTCGAGGTATGAGAGACTTGCAAAATGAGGAATTAGGAAATATATCCTACATTAGAGATAAATTTGTAGAAACTGCAGAAATCTTTGACTTTAAGCAAATAGAACCGTCAACCCTCGAATTATTATCCACCCTTGAAGCCAAGAGCGGACCATCAATAATTGATGAAACTTATAGTTTTACAGATAAAGGTGGACGAAATATTGCATTGCGTTTTGACCTTACAATAGGACTTTCAAGATATGTTACTATGCGAAGAGACCTCAAACTCCCAGCAAAACTATCATCGTTTGGAGGTGTCTGGCGTTATGATGAACCGCAGTTAGGAAGATACAGATATTTTCACCAATGGGATATCGAGATATTCGGGTCGCCAGAGATAGAGGCTGATGCGGAAATCATAGAGTTTGTTTCACACTTTTTGAAAAAACTGGGAATTGATTTTGTCATTGCAATAAATCATAGATCTCTCCTAGAAGAATACCTGACAAAGAATCTTGGCATCACAGACAATAACACGGTAAATGAAATGATGAGGGCAATCGATAAACTAGGCAAAAAAAGTTCCGAACACTTGGTTGAAGAATATAAACAAAAGCTTGATTCTACTAGTTTGCGAAAGTTTATTGAATTTGTCTCCTTTTACGGCATACCCAATAAAGTACTGCAGGATAGCAGGGTGGCTGAATTTGAGTCATCCAAAGTCCTTGTGGAACTAGTAGATTCGCTAAAGTCAAGACAGGTTAACAACTTGACTGTAGATTTTAGAATAGTCCGAGGGCTTGATTATTATTCAGGCATTGTATTTGAAGCCAAAGATAAATCATCTCAGATTGGCTCTCTTGTGGGTGGCGGCAGATATGATAGATTGACAGAAGCATTTGGCAGAAAGGATTTGTTTGCAACCGGAGCTGCAGGCGGCGTGGAAAGGATTCTTACTGCCATCAAAGACAAATCTGACAAGATGGCTCAAAGGCCGCTTATTTATGTCGCTTACAGTACCACACAAGAAAAAAAACATGCAATAGAAGTTGTTTCAAAATTAAGAAATCTAGGATATGCTACTGACTATGACATAAACGGCAGAAATGTAAGTAAACAATTTCATGAAGCCGGTCTCAAAAAAGCAACAGCAATTGTTATCATAAACCTTGATGAATACAAGAAAGGTATCGTTACTATAAAATCTGGATCAAAGGAACAGAAGCAGAGTATAAATGAAATAAAGAAATATTTAGATGAAATAGTGTAGACGAATCTGAATCATATTTTCTTTTTTTTAATTTAATATTAGATATGGTTTAGGTTTTAATTGATTTAGATTTTAATCATTTTGATATACTTCATCTTTATCATACCATTAGGCTTTTTATCATATACAACCCTAATGACCAGATCTGGCGGATCATAGCTAGCGTAAAAATCATCTTTTTCCAGGATTTGCATATCATGACCTAATGTTATCTGCGATTCTTGTATCCCATTTTCAATCAATTTCCTCTTGGCAGCCTGTGCTATATTATCGTCTGAAGTATTGGTCGTCAAGAGCACCTTGCCAGTGCAATTTAGGCTCATCTGAGTGGGAAAAATAGCATCTCACAATTAAAATGTATCTTCAGCCCCCGCCACTGTAGCAGATTCTTTTTATCTAAAAAAAGAATAATATATTTACTGCTCAATATAGAGGTCATCGTAAAGGATAATGAATGGATGTATCGATGAGGTTGCAATAGTTATTTGACAGACCATATTTCTCACGACATGCTAATCATAGGTACAGGATTGGCAGGAATGCGTGCCGCAATATCAGCTGCAATGACAAATGACAAGTTGAATATTGGAGTAATTTCAAAGGTCCAGGTTATGCGATCACATTCGGTATCTGCCGAGGGTGGAACAGCAGCAGTGCTATTTTCTGACGAGGGAGACAACATAGAATCCCACATTTACGATACCATAAGAGGTAGTGATTTCCTGTGCGATCAGGACGTAGCTGAAAAACTAGCCAATGAAATACCAAATGAAATATATCAAATGGACAAATGGGGCATGCCCTGGTCAAGAAGAGATGATGGCAGAATCGATCAGAGAAAATTTGGTGGATATTCTTTTCCAAGGGCAACCTACGCGCAAGACAAAGTTGGATTCTATGAAATGCAAACGCTGTATGATACCTGTCTAAAATACGATAACATTCATTTTTATAATGAATGGTTTTGCACGTCAATACTCGATGATGGTAACAATAACTTTTCTGGTGTTACTGCTATAGAGATGAAAAGTGGCAACTTTCATGTGTTCAACTCTAGTGCTGGAATTATCGCTACAGGCGGTGCTGGGCGTCTTTATAGCTTTTCAACTTATGCATACTCTTCTACCCCGGATGGTCTGGATATGGGCTATAGAGCTGGTCTTGCACTGAAGGATATGGAATTTGTTCAATTTCACCCGACTGGAATTCTGCCTTCAGGTATTCTCATAACAGAAGGTGCCAGGGGTGAAGGTGGATATTTGATAAATAATACGGGTGATAGATTTATGAAAAACTATGCGCCAGAAAAACTAGAGCTGGCTCCCCGTGATGTTGTTTCCAGATCTATGATAAGGGAAATTGAAAATGGCAGGGGATTTAAACATGAAACTGGCGTAGACTGTTTAAAATTAGATCTCACACACTTGGGCCAGGAGCGTATAAAAGAAAAGTTGGCAGGAATTAGAGAAATTGGCATCAAGTTTTCAGGTGTCGATATAATAAGCGAGCCTATTGAAATCAGACCAGTATGTCACTACATGATGGGTGGCCTGCATACTAACATCGATGGTCAAACTGAGATGAATGGTTTGTGGTGTTCTGGTGAGGCAGCGTGCAATAGCCTGCATGGGGCAAATAGACTTGGCGCAAACTCTACCTCAGAATGCCTGGTATGGGGAAGCATTACAGGAAAATTGGCTGCAAATTACGCTAAAAAGAAGAAAGAAGCAGGCATTACTACAGCTACAACTATACAAAATAAAGTCGAATCAGAAGAAAAGAGAATATTTGATGGGATTTTCCGCGGAAGAGGTGAGGTTAACCCTTATGATATTAGAAAAGAGTTTACAGATATGATGGACGTTAAGGCCTATATTTTCAGGGATGAAAAAAACCTGCTTGAGGGCATAAAAAAAGTACGAGAACTTCGAGCCTTGGCATGGAAACACGTAGATGATAGCGCCAAAGAATATAACACTAATTTCATCAATGTCATGGAGATAGATTCATTATTGAGAGTAGGAGAAATAATACTAGTTGGAGCTTTGAATAGGAAAGAATCGCGCGGTGCACATTCTAGGACAGACTACCCTAATAGAGATGATGTTAATTTCCTAAAGCACACATTGGCATACTATAAAGGCGTAGATGAACCGCACTTTACATGGCATCCTGTAACTTTGACAAGATATATTCCAGCAGAGAGAAAATACTGATGAGAGAGATAGAACAGCCAACTCGCAATAACTTGGAAGGAATAGGAGGATGGCTCAATCCTTCAAGGTATGGTTGGGAGCGAATTTCCTACTGGTTCCAGAGATTAACTGGAGTTTTTCTACTAATCTATTTTATCGGTCATGTGTATGAAACAAGTACGATAGTCAACGGCCAAAATGCATGGGAATCATTTTTAGAATTGACTCAAACAGTATGGGGACACCTGTTTCTACTACTGGTAATCGGTGCCAGTACATTTCATTCTGCAAATGGAATTCGACTAGTCTTTACCCATGCAGGTATCGGACTTGGAACTCCGGGAAGACCGGACTATCCATACAACCCTGCATCACTTAATTATAGACAGAAATCTGGAATATGGATTGCATTAATATTAGCAGCAGTAGCAATGTACTACGGCTTTAACGTGTTATTTGGAGTGTAATTTAACAAATGCAGAGTCGCACTTTACTAAAAGAAAGCCAAATAATGAAAATCCATTATATTACAGGTATTGCTGCAATATTTGTAGTTGCACTACATATTATGATGAGACTAGTCGTCCCATTTGAACTCAGTTTACAATATGATTACATTATAGACAATTACAAAAATATAGTATATGTTTTGATTTTGGAGTCAATTCTTGTCCTAATTTCTGTGCATGGTTTTAACGGTATAAGAATAATATTATTAGAGCTGAGACAAAGCAGGGCCTGGGAAAATATGGTTAGTGTTGTGACAATATCGGCCATGATAGGACTGATTGCATATGGGACTAGAACAATAATATTGGCAAATGGATTGTGAATAGATATTGAGCAATACTGCTGACAGCAAAAACATTGGCAATGACAATCACAATAACAATGACTCACAGGAGCAGCGGATAAAATTAAAAGTATATAGAGAAAACAGGTCACAGAAAACTGGATCTCACTATGACACATTTGATGTGCCTTATAGAAAATGGACCACTGTTCTTGATGCCCTACTGTATGTAAAGAGCTACATAGACCCAAGCATTGCGATTAGATATTCGTGCAGGATGGCCTCATGTGGCTCTTGTGGAATGAAAATAAATGGAATGCCAAAACTGGCATGCTATACAAAAATCTCTGAACTTGAATCATCAACAATTGAATGCGAACCTCTTGCAAATTTTCCAATTATAAGAGATCTTGTTACTGACTTTTCTCGATTCTTCAACCACCACAAAGACATGCAGCCTTACTTGCAGACCAAAGATTTGGAAACTGATACTAAAAAAGAGAATTTTTCATTTTACCAATCGCCAGAAGATGTAGACAAGTATCTACAGTTTTCGTATTGTATAAAATGCGGCTTATGTTATTCTGCATGTCCTACTGTTGGAACTGACATGAATTTTCCCGGACCGCAGGCATTGGCCCAACAATACAGATATTTTGCAGATACAAGAGATGAATCAAAGAATAGACTTGACATTGTAGATGACAGACATGGAATATGGCGATGTCACTTTGCTGGCTCGTGTAGCAAAGTATGTCCTAAGGGAGTAGACCCCGCGCTTGGAATACAGCTATTAAGATCCTACATGCTTGGAATATCCAAGAACGATAAAGTCCCGGCAAAAAGAATTGAAATTAAAAACAATACAGATTCGCAAGACGGCGCTATTGATAGTACTAATTAATTTCGCCGCTCATAAATTGCATTTTGTTAGCTGATTATTTTGAAGGTAATTTGCTTTCATTAACTTGTTTGTTTATAGCATCAGCCATAAAGTGATTGCTCACATTTACCTTTGATTCTGAAACACCCTGTATTTTGTAGACATTGTCCCGAATATCTTGAGCTATTTTGAAACCAAATATGGCAGGGCAAAATGGACTTGTCAAGTGTAAATCGATTTTTACTTTACCTTCTTCAATGTCGACCTTGTCAATTAATTCAAGTTCCATTATAGAAACTCCAATTTCAGGATCCACTATCTTTGTAAGTTCGTCAAATATTGATTTTCGTAATTGCTGAATTTCCTGACTCATATAGACAATGAATTTATTTTTATACTATATAACTATTGATTTTTTTGGTAAATATATCAGATAACTGCAATCAATCTTTTAGGAGATTATAAATATCAATAAATAAGTCTAGCAGTAGTTTGTTTTAACCATGTATAGATCGAGGCACAAAGAAGATCTAGATAAGCGCACATTAAATTTTCTATCATCCATGGATAGTGATGATCAAATTCTCTACTATGATATCTTGTGTACCAAGGTCCATGCAATAATGCTTTATAAAATTCACATTTTAGACAGGGATGAAATTTCACAATTGATAAGAGAGCTAGATAATGTCTTGCGCAATCCACAAAAACTATCCAGAGAAGGGTTTGAGGATATTCATGAAGCACTTGAGACACATTTGATAAAAAAGATAGGAATCGATATAGGAGGTAAGGTTCAGACCGGAAGATCACGTAACGATCAAATAGTTACTGATATTCGAATAAAGGCACGAGACGATGCAATTAACATTCTAGTTCATCTTATCGATTTGGTTAAAGCGCTAATAGTAAAGTCTGAAGGCAATCTAGACTCAATAATGCCTCTTTATACTCATTTACAGCAAGCGCAAATTGGAAACTTTGCTCACTATCTACTTGCATATTCTGATGCTCTGCTACGTGATATAGATAGATTGCTGTCGTTATATAATAGGATAAATCAATCACCATTAGGTGCTGGTCCTGTTGGAGGATCACTTTTACCAATTGATAGAAATATGACGGCAAAACTTCTGGGTTTTGAAAACATAATATCAAACTCGATTGACGCAACATCTTCAAGAGATTTCATAATAGAGTTTGCATCAAATATGGCCTCTATAATGATAACGTTGAGTAGAATTTCTGAAGATTTTATTATTTGGTCCTCACAAGAATTTGGCTTTATCGAAATCAGTGATAGACATGCATCGACATCAAGTGCGATGCCACAAAAGCGGAATCCTGATCCACTTGAATTGATAAGGTCAAAGACAGCAATTGTGATTGGAAACCTCACAGCAATCATGACAATACTAAAATCATTACCCTCAGGATACAGCAGAGATTTACAGGATACAAAAATTCCATTTTGGAATTCTGTGCAATTAGTGCTCTCGTCACTTGCAGTTATGACAGATGTCATTGAGTATTTATCAGTAAAAAAAGATGCAATGAGTATAGCATCAAACAAAAGTTATGCAATATCACTGGATATTGCCGAAGTGCTGGTTACAAGATATAAAGTTCCTTTCAGAGCCGCTCACAAACTGGTTGGAGCACTAGTAAACCTATCAGTAAAAAAGAAAGATGAGATACCGTTCAAGTCATTAACAAGTAGGGATATTAAAGATATCTTATCTAAAGAGACCGATATTACAGCAAATATAGTAATTAAAACAATAAAGGATGTTGATTCAAAGAGATCTCTAGATGTTCGTCATTCTAAGGGTGCTCCAAATCCAACAGAACAGAGAAGAATAATCAAACAGCATAAGTTACTATTAGGAAGGTATTCAAATGATGTTCAGAAAAAGAAGGAAAGTATAGACCAAGTAAAAGAGAACATTACAAATACTATAAAGACCATAGTGAATCACAAATAATAAGTAAACTAAATTAACATTATCGATGACAAAAAATTAGTTCGGTCCAGAGAGAGACAGACTGGGCCCATAGTTATACCCTCCTCTTGCGGTAGATGAGACTATACAATTACCAAATTTGTTGTCCTCTCCGACAGTAAAGTCAGTGATTGTATCGCCATTAGGTCCACAGTAGAATCTATCTTTGCCCGGGCCGCCAGTGAGTGTATTTATGCCACCTTCCCCATGTAAGATGTCATTTACTGAATCTCCGGCAAGTTTGTCATCTTTGTTACCTCCATAAAGTACTTCATTTCCCAAGTCTCCTACTTGTTCTTCATTACCAGCATCATCGCTATTCCTGTCATCTTAGGAACCCCCGGAAATAACATAATTTCGGTCGTTTTCAAATATATTGCACATTTTGTCATTCTTACTATTCATACTGGTCACAAAATACTCACTTTGAAAACGTTATTTTAGCATGATTATTTGTGATAATGGGCTGTGATAAACACGAAAATATTATTATATATGAGATTATAATTTTGTCGACGTCTACAAATTAAGACTCAATCCTTGTCCATCCTTTTAAATTCACAATTTAATATTTATCGGCGTATATAACATTTAATTAATCATATCAACAATTTGAGAAAATATTATTGTGAAACGAAAATAATTATGAAATTTCAATCTTATCAAACTCATATGAAATATTAGTCGACGTCGACTAAATTTATCCCTTGGGGTATCATGAAGGAGATTTTTTTAATATCATCTCGAGGTAAGCAAACTAACCAATACCGATCTTTGTACGTGGAGTCTATTCTCTGCCTCACTCCACACTACGGATTGTTTTCCATCTATGACATCGGATGTTACTTCCTGACCTCGTTTTGCAGGCAAACAATGCATGAAAATTGCATCATCATTTGCGTGACTCATGAGTTTTCCGTTTACCTGATATTTAGGAATAAAAGTAGATCGTCTCTTTTCATCTTCCTTTTCCTTTCCAATAGAGACAAATGTATCTGTTACAACAACATCTGCATTCTGTACTGCATCAATTGGTTCTCTTACTATAGTAAAATTCGCATTCTTTAACTTTGCTTCTGCAGTTACTATATCTAGGATTGCTGATGGAGGCTCATATCCTGGTGGGATCGCAGCCTTTACATTAATCCCCATTTTTGCACATCCTATTGCCAAATCATTGCAAACATTGTTACCATCGCCAATCCATGCTAAATTTAAACCCTCAAATCTCTTTTTATGTTCTAGGATAGTCATTAGATCAGCCAAAATTTGACATGGATGGTATAAATCAGACAAGCCATTAATTACAGGTATCTTGCAATTTTGCGCCAACTGTAGTATTGTGTCATGTGAGTATACCCTTGCAACAAGACAATCTACGTATAATGAAATAGTTTTTGCAGTATCTTCAATAGACTCACCTCGAGAGAGCTGAAGATCATTAGAATTCAAATAGATAGTGTTACCACCTAACTGAAACATAGCTGTTTCAAAGCTCAATCGTGTTCTTGTTGAGGGTTTCTCAAACATCAATGCAAGTGTTTTTCCTGTCAAGGGTTTCTGCACATTATTACTATTTCCTTTAGTCTTTGACTTAATTGCATCTTCAATTAGACTTTGGATTTCCTTCTCGGTTAAATCCGCGATACTTGTAAGATATTTCTTAATTAATGAGATCATCTATATCATCATCAGTTAAATACACTACCTCAGCATCAGTTTTATCTTCAGAGACTTTTTTACTTGATTCCTTATCTTTTTTTCTTTTTATATTCTCATCTTCTTTTTGTTTGACTTTGTAACTATCGTCTGCTTTTTCTTGTTTTTCACCAGCATCTTTGAAAAATCTCATAAAGGACCCTTTTTTTGCTTTTGTCTGATTTTCATGTTTTCCTAATTCTTCAAACATTTCCTTGTTATTACTATTGGTATTTGAATTCCACTTTCCAACATTTGTAGATCCCTCGTCTACTCTCGTTGTTTCTACATTAGTAATTTCATCTTTGAATGAATTTTTATCATTTTCAATGTGACTAGTCGTCTCCGTTATTTCTGCAGGTGCAGATAGCCTATCAGATTCCACATGTCTGTTGGAATCAGGTATCATAGTTTCAAGAGCATTCTTGTCAGTTTGTGATTCCATTTTAGGAACATTACTCAAACTTTCTTGCTCGATCATGTTACCATTTATCTCCTTAAGGTTATCACTGGTTTTTTCATACGGTCTGTCTTTGAAGATTGAATCTAAAAATGCGTCGTAATCAAATTCCTCCAGGTCGCCGTATCCCTGTCCCATTCCTAAATACAAAATGGGCTTACGAGTTAAATAAGCAATTGAAATGGCTGCCCCACCTTTAGAATCAGCGTCACTTTTAGTCAATATTGACCCGTCGTATTTTGTGTACTCAAAGAATTCTCTTGCCTGGTTAACAGTATCGTTACCTGCTAGGGAATCTCCAACGAATATTTTCATGTCAGGTTTAATAACTCGAATTATCTTGCTAACTTCCTCCATAAGGTTTTTTGAGGTCTGCATTCTGCCAGCTGTGTCTATCAGTACGGCATCGATGTAATTCTTTCGAGCGTGTTCCAATGCATCTCTTGCCACCGCAGACGGGTCAGCTCCATATCTTTGTGAAATTACTTTTACATTGAGATTGTTACCATGATGCGTTATTTGCTCAATAGCACCGGCTCTATGAGTGTCTGCAGCTGCCAGTACAACTGTTACGCCGTTGTCTCTTAGCAATTTACAGAATTTTGCAACGGTAGTGGTTTTTCCCGTCCCATTTATACCAAGAAAGATAATAGAATATGGTCCTGCTTTGGATCTCTTCTTCTCCAGAATGGATTGGATGATATCAGTCTTGTTATTTGTAGATAAAAACAAATCAGATAAAAATGAATATAATTTTGTTGTAATGACCTGCTCTGAATCCTCTGATCGCTCTAATTTTAAATTCTGTACTTCGTTTTTTATTTTGGATGTCAGCTCGTCTACAATTTCATGAGCTACGTCATTTTCCATTAGACTTATCTGCAATTCATCAAAAATGTTATCGATATCTTTTTTAGATATTGATTTTTGACCAAGACTCTTTGCGGTTTCAGAAAATATTTTTTTTAACTTTTCAAACAAACAGAGAACAACCTGAGTCTAATTAAGCTGGAGGGTGTTGTGATTTTTGAATCTCTGTATTTATTTCATTTTGGAGTTGGTTCATACGCATCGCCACCTGCTCTTTCTGCGATTGAAGTTGTTTTGATGCAAGCTCAAATTCCTTGAGTTTTAATTCCACATAATTCTTTGTATTTTCTTTCGACTTTTCAATAGTAACACCCGAACCTACATTCACAAGAAGATTAGTTACTGTAGGAACAGACACTTTAAGATAAATGCCAATTCCAATTGGAACAAGTGATTCTTCCTGCTTGGCTGATGCAGATAATTCTTGAATTGCCTCCGAAGCCAGATGGGCTTCTGCAATTAATCTGTTAACTGTCGATTCTTTTGTTAAAATATCATTCATATAAGCCTCAAGAATTTTTGATTGCTGAATCATCTCGTTAACTTTTTGTTCAGCTGAAACTTGGTTAGAATTGTCCGGAGAAGCCATCTTACTATATTCTGTGAGGAAAAAACGGGCATATAACTTTGCCTAAAGTTTACTGTGTAGCGTTGCTTGCCTTGCATCAAGATTGTAATTTGGTTAATTAGGTTTTAGCTACGTCTTATCCTTTTTTGAAATAATATAAAACCCATGGGAGGCTATTAAGAATGCTGCCAGAGACATTTTGGTAGCAAATACCAAGTTCCAAGGCGTCTGAGGGTTGGGGTAAGCGATACTAATAGTGTCCAAATTAATGCTTCCTCCGAGTGCATTGAGAGTGATTAGCGAACTCCATACAACAAAATTATAAACAAATTCGTATAGCGAAATAACCACTATTGCTAATACAATAAGCTGAAAAATTGAACGTAGAGCTGGTGAGACTTCTTTAACTTTGTCTCCACCGAGTTTGGTAACGCAGTACCAGGAAACTACAGAAACAATCATCAGGTAGGTAACTAGCTTTGAAAGTCCCTTAAATGGAAATTCTGTCTTGACAAGGATTTCCCCAATCACTATTTTCCCTGTGGCCGCAAATTCAATAACACTCTGGTACAGAGCGTAGAACGTAATTGCGGTCATCATGGTAGCGGATATGTAAAAAACAATGAGATATACAGTCCTGTCAGATATTCGTTTTTGAATGGAGTAGTACATAATCCGTAATGTATTATCTGACAGATTCTATTAAATATAAAATTATACTTGGAGTGCTTCTCATCATGGTTTTATCATGATTTTGTCCTTTGGGCATTTGCGCAGCTATTGTCATATTCCATCAATTTCTAGGAGCACTAGATACCAAATTGAGATTAAAATAAGACACTAGATACATATTCAGTTCAAACTTACTTTGCACCATGCGTGTAATAATATGCTCACATGAGGCCGATATTGACGGTATGTATTCTGCTTCTGTGGCCTTGATAAAATATCCCCATGCTCATCTTTCTTTCTATAATTACGGTCTAAATTACTTTAAAAGAATGTTTGATCACCTGAAAAGCGAAGCAAAAAAGGTTGTAGGCGGACTTGCTATTATTTCTGATCTTGGTATAAATGATGAAAGTGTATCACAATTATGCGTAGATACAATTAGGTATCTAAAGACAAGGCAGTGGCAAGTAATTTGGGTAGACCATCACCCATGGCACAAACAGAGTCTTGTATCAATTCGAAAATTGATTAAACTGTATCATGATTCTACTGGAAACAAATGCGCAACTGAAATTATGTATGAAAGGCTAATGAACAGGAACAAAATTGCAAAACAGCTAAAATTAATAGCGCATATCTCTGATTTTATGACGGATGTAAAGAATCATGATTCTAGAGTCTCTGAATTAATTCATTTTTATCGGAGCTCAAAGTCCCGGAATAAACTCGGATCTCTGGTCCAAAAGGCGTCAAAAGGAATCCTGTGGGACCATGAGATGCAGTTTGATTACATGCAATTTGCCAAAATCAACGATGCTCAGAAAACCAGGTCCATAAATACACTGGTAATCAAGAAAATCAACTCATATGAGGTCGCATTTGTCTTCATATACCCACTAATTCAGGCAAGCCTTTTTGCCAATGAAATATTTTCCAAAATGAAAATTGACCTGCTTATGCTCTTCAATAGGGAGGGAAAAGTTAGCATTAGAAGGAATACGACCAAGATTTCATGCAATAAGGTAGCCTCCTTTCTGGTTGAAGGTGGCGGTCATGAATTTGCTTCCGGTGGCAGATTAGAAAGTGACCCCGGAAAATTTGATGCCTGTATAAAAGAAATGCAGACTGCGGTAAAGAAATCTTTGACTTGACTTTGCGCTGCCTGAATCAGTCATGTTTGTTAATCGACTACTTTTCGCTTCTGCATTACTGTAGAATCAAGAAAAACAATTAAATTTCAATGCATCAAGACAGTGATTGTGGCAAGTGAAAATATGGGAGAAGGCGATTCTGGCACTATCCCAAGTGAAAATTCAGTAGGAAATGTGATTTACGAATGCATGCGATGCGGTACTCCTGTATCTAACGAAGAACTTTCCAAACTCCCTGAAATAAAGTGTATTTGTGGATTTAGAGTATTCCGAAAGGCAAGACAGCCTATAGTAAAGCAAGTAAAAGCAATATAACACAATACTATCTGGCAGCCAAAACTTAATTGTCAGTTTTTGTTTAAAGTTAATATGAAGATTGTTTGTCCAGATTGCAGGAAACCTGCAGAGCTTTCAGATGATTTTAGCTTTGTAAAATGTCAATTCTGCGGTCTAGAAATGACTTATGGCGAGTATGTAAAGTATATCGCATATAGAGACGTACGATATAGAGACGTATTAAGTGACTATAAAAAATAACATACTGTTCGGCTATTTTCGTAGACTTGTCAATTTCAATTTCCACTAGTCATTGTACGACTTAAAAGAATGTAATTTCCGTTTCATAACTATTGATCTCTTTTTTCGTATGTTATTTTTTTATCATTGTAGAAACTATTGACAGTACATCTCTATCTTTTATTTGATAATCGCCGGGTAGTCTGAGACCGTTTCTAACATCGACAGCATAGACAATACCTTTGGATAATTCAGTGTGTATGTCGCGTGCAAGATCCTGTACAGAGGAACCATTTTTCATAAGAAATGCATCAGGAAGTACGTTACCCTTTTTATCGGACAATTTGTTTGGATCGGAAACTGGATAAACTACGTTCATGTTTAATAATTTGAAAACAGCAATGTTTAACGCAAATTGTACTCCGGTTCTAAGATATTCACCTAACACATCCTTTCTGATGAAATTAAGTGCCCACTTTTGTTTTTCATTTAGAACTGTATTTTCAAATATATCAAATATTTCATCTCCTGGAGAATACTTTATCAAACCTCTGTTCTGTGCTCTACGCAGAGTAAGCTCAGCATCTGCACTCGAAGGAATTACAAACATATGCTTGTTATGTTCACGAAGCCTCTTGAAATTTTCAGCAGCTGGATGAAGATCTATTTTGTTTGCTACGATAAGCGAAGGTTTTGATATTTCTCTGAGAGTGGAAATGAATTTTCGACTTTCATCAGAATCAAGCTCGTGTATATTCTTGTCGGCAAGATTATTTTCAGCTATTGATTTTTTTACATGCCATTCTTTTACCCCAATACCTCCAAATATTTCAGTAACAGCATGAGCCGTATCCATGCCTGTGCTAGTCATTCTCGATATTTTCTCTCGATTTCCCTCAAACAACTTTAGATACCACAGTACGAGCTCTTCTTCTATGTCAGATACGTCTGCTATCGGATCACCTACGCCAGCTTCGGCGATTTTACCTGAGGCGTCAATACTTCCGGAAGCATCTACAATATGAAGTAAGACGTCAGATTGTGCGGCGACGGATAAGAACTGGTTACCAAGTCCTTTACCCTCCCAAGCACCTTTTATGAGTCCTGGAAGGTCTATAAGTTCTACAGGAATAAATCGCCATCCGTCTTTACAAAGAGAATTTCGCGGATTATCAACAACTCCAAATTCCTTATGAACACATAATGTAATTACGTGGGCGTTTCCATGAATTGGTTTTTTTGTTGTAAATGGGTAATTTGCAATTTCTTCATTTCCCAAAGTAGCCGAGTTAAAGAAAGTAGTTTTCCCAGTGTTTGTCTTGCCTATTAAACCAATTCTTATCACATATCTATTATTCTACCTTGATTATTTATATCTAGCAAATTTTTTTGATAAAAAGCTAGGATTAATTCAATGTGACTTTGTTGATGGGTATTTCACAAGTTTGTACAAATAGTTCTATATGAACAAGATAGAATTTTCTTTAGTGATTAACTTACATTTTATTCCATCTCAAGGCTTTAATAATTATATTATGAATCTTTAGTATCAGCAAAAATGCACTCAGAATTAGGATTTCAAATCAATAAAGTTTTAGTTATAGGTCTCGGGCAATTGGGTTTGCCTGTTGCAAAATATGTGAAACAAAGAGGTTTCGAAACATATGGATATGATATGAACCCCCAAAGAATGAAGCAAGCCGAGAAAAACTTTGGGATTAAAAGTATTGAACAATTTGATGACATTGATGTTTTTATCTTGTGTGTTTCTACCCACGATCCCAATGACGAATATACTCCGCATGTAGATGGTCTTTTTGAACTAGCAAGAAAAATCTCTAAAGAAGCAAAGAACGGTTCCCTTGTTTCTATAGAAAGTACTGTGCCAAAAGGAACTTCAAAGAAGATATTTGAAATTCTAAATCACCGACTTCACGTGGCACATGTTCCTCACAGATGGTATGCTCTTGAGGAAGACGTACATGGAGTTAATCAAGTTAGAGTAATCGGTGGAGTAAGTGACTGTTGTTTAAAGACAGCTCTTCAGTTCTACGACAGAAATAACGAGGCATTAGAATTGGATGACAACGCCAATATCGATGCTGCAGCAGGCGCACAAAACATAGCACTAGATCTCGGGATTCCTATGCACCCTGTGTCTGAAATAGAGATAGCTGAACTAACCAAAATAATCGAAAATGCTGACAGGTATTTACAAATAGCATTTTCTGAGGATTTGTATCTCTACTGTCAGGCCAATAATGTTAATTTTGCAGAACTAAGAGATTCCTTGAACACAAAATGGAATGTTGAAATTCTTGAGCCCCGTGATGGAGTAGGAGGACATTGTTTGCCCAAGGACACGAAAATGTTCTTGCAATCGTCAAAATCAATAAAAAGCAAGATATTGATGTCTGCAATGGATGTCGACAAGGATTATCGAAGATTCAGAGAATTAAGAGGCGCCAGGTTGCTTCCGCATGCCATTAACAGTTCATAAATAGGAAAACAATCTTGATTTGTTTGTATGGAATCTAATACAATAATAGCTTTTGGAGCACATCCAGACGACCTTGAAATTGGTATGGGTGGTACCATTGCTAAACTTTCAGCCACGGGCTATAACGTTCAGCCAGTAATAGCTACGTTACCAAATTTCGTAAAGTCAGATACTAAAGAGGGAAGAAAGTCAGAATCATTGTTGTCAGCTAAAGTAATGGGATGTAAACCTCCAATATTTCTAGACCTGTCTCCGGAGCAGATGGTATTTGGTAGAAAATTGGTTACATTAATTGATTCGTTAATTACAGAACATAAACCAGATTCTGTATTCACTCAGTGGCATGGTGACTCTCACCAGGATCATCAAATTTTAACTAGTAGTGTGATTTCAGCTTGTAGAAATCAGAATAACTTGTTCATGTATGAAACTACCATCCCAGGTGGAATTACTGAAAAATCATTTAGGCCGCAATTATTTGTAGATATCACCGAAAAAATAGATATAAAGAAAAATGCGCTAGAGTGTTTTCAATCTCAATTCATCCGATGCGGAGAGATTTGGATTCCTGCGGTAATCGGCAGATGTTCTTATAGAGGATATCAAGTAGATGCCAAATACGCCGAGGCATTTGAAGTAATTAAAGTTACAAAATGGTAGCATGTTACCTGACAAATACTAAATTTTGCTTCGCCCGCCAGCAAATCACTATTGGATGGTTCCTACATTTTGACTGCATAACTATAGAACTGTAATGGTAAACTTATGCTGTTGCACTCTTCAGCGGAACTTTTGAACAGTTTATAAGTCAATATTTTATTTCCTTTTTGCAAAGGATTTGCATAATGCAATGCCTAATGGGCTCGTAGCTCAGCTTGGATAGAGCGCCTGCCTTCTAAGTTCTTAACGAAGAGAGCCGGAAGTCGAGGGATCGAAGCCCTCCGGGCCCGTGTCACTATTTCACAATAAACAAATAGGTTAATCAGCATCTGTCAACTAGAGTTTTGCCCTACTGTCTTAATTATGCCGATTCAAAATTTCAACTCACGTTTATAAGAGGCTTAAATTCTAAAAATTTCAACTATGCTTGATGATAACCAGATAAAGGGCATGATAAAAAATGCTCGTGATGGAATTAAAAAATGTAATTTCACTCAATCTGCAGAATTGACACTGATTTTAAAAGATATTGATGTTAAAAAGGGATTCAGCGTTAATGAAGTGGTAAATCTTCCAAACAAGGCTACAAAAACTTCTACCATATGCGTTTTTGCCTCAGGTGATATGGGAACGAGAGCACGAAAGGCCGAGGTTGATAGAGTAATAGAACCTGATGAGTTGAGTAGACTTGGCACTAATAAGAAGGATGCAAGAAAAGTTGTAAAGGCTTATGATTTCTTTCTTGCAGATACTACATTAATGTCCAGCGTGGGTCGCTCGTTAGGACAATTCATGGGGCCTAAGGGTAAAATGCCTTCTCCGCTTCCATATGGGGCACCAATAGAAAATATTGCAGATAGGTTCAGGGGATCAGTTAGGGCAAGAGCAAAGAACCAACTTAACGTTTCTGCCAAGATAGGTGACGAAAAAATGCAGGACGAGCAACTAGCAAGTAATGCGCAGGCGATTATATCAGCAGTTGAAAAGAAATTGCCACAGGGCGACAAAAATATTCATAATGCTATTATAAAATTTACAATGAGCAAACCGGCCAAGGCTTCAGCAGTGCCTTCGGAGAAAAACAAAAAGTAAGGCGAGATGTGAATGAGTGACAATAACAAGCATGCCAGAACAACTTATCCGAAAGGCAAGCAAGAACTATATCAAAAAATGATGGAACTTCCCAAGTCCTATAATGTTATAGCGCTCTCTAAGGTAAACAAGGTTAGAGCAACACAATTAATGATGATAAGGAAAAAGTTCCACAAAGAGATCATTATTAAAGTAATAAAAAATAGGGTAACACAAAGGGCATTTGAAAAACTCGCAGATGTACATGGTATTGAGAAATTAAGTTCTCAGTTAGAAGGACAGTGTGCTTTAATGTTTACCAACATTAGTCCTTTCAAGCTTAATCTAATTTTTGATCAAAATAAGGTACTGTTAGCTGCAAAAGGCGGAGACGTTACAAGAACTGAAATAATGATTGCATCCGGTGACACAGGAATTACTCCAGGACCTGTCTTGTCAGAATTCAAAGAAGCAAACGTACCTACAAAGATAGATCAAGGTACTATATGGGTTAGTAAAGATACTGTCGTGGCAAAACCAGGCGATGTGATTTCCACAAAGCTTGCATCGCTACTCTCAAAATTAAACATAAAACCCATTGAAGCAGGAATTATAGTAAACTATGCGCTCGCAGACAAATTAGTATTTGAAGAAAACGATCTTAGAATTGACTTGAAAGAGTTTAAGAATGAATTAAGCAGAGCACACAATGAATCAATTGCACTTGCCGTTGAATCAAGTTACTTTACAAAAGAATCAATTGGCTACTTGTTATCCAAGGCTTCTAGAAATGCACAAACACTTGCATTAGAATCAAACATTCTAACAAGCGAGACATCAGGGTTAATAATTTCAAAATCAGCCATGCAAGCTAATAGTTTAGCTGCTCAGCTAAAAAACAAAGGTTATACACCAAGTTAGTCATTATTGCGATTTTACAAAATCGCTTGTAATTTATTTTAAATCCTATTGCAGACGATATTAGTTACTTGGAGCATGTTTACGTTATGACAAAGATAAGAGAATGGACGCAAATCTTAACTAACGATTCTAGATTAATGAATGATTAATCAATAATTAATTAATGAATAATTAAAAATTGCATAATGCAGCTGATATGAAAATATGAAAATATTAAAAAGTAAAAAAGGAAATTTAACCGAATAAAGAAGACAATCCTTCCAAGGCTTCTTCTTCCTTCTTTTCGTCTTTCTTCTCGTCTTTCTTCTCATCCTTTGCTTGTGTCGCTCCAGCATCACTCGCAGCTGCTGTTGCAGGTACGGCCATAGCCATAGGCGTTGCCTTTAGAGATTCTTCAATGTTTACTTCACTCAAGGCAGCTACAAGAGCTTTTATCTTTACTTCATCAGGGCTTGCACCAGTTGCTTTTATGACGTTTTTTACATTATCTTCAGTGATATCTTTGTTTAATTTGTGTAGTAATAATGCAGCATATACGTATTCCATTTAATGAATGCCTATTCATGACCATAATATAAAACTTTCAAAATCAAAGTATTTTTGTACTTCTTGCAACGGCGTACATATGGTCTTTTAGATCTCTTTCATAGAGTGAATTCATTTTTTCTAGCAGTACTGCTCTTGCTTGCATTCTATCCTCTTCAGTTTTCGCCCTTAAGACGTGAGCAAAAAGTTCGGCAAGATTTTCTTTTAACCATCCATCGAGCACGTGAAATCGCTCTTCATTTATCCATTTTGCATCTGACGAATCTATATTGACATCTTCGTCAAAAATGCCTGTTTCAACATAATCAATTAACATGAAAATACAGTTATTGGGATCTGGATTTTGAAGAACTGCTTTTGGTCTGCCTTCACCTCTTCCAGAAGATACCTTTTCAATAAGTCCTTCAGGAATAATATAGGAACCTCTTACCCTAGCAACTGAATCGGCCAATGAAGTAACTCGTCCTATTACAAGTCTTAATTTTCCAGAATAGTCCTGGGAAAGAAATATGTAATCTCCCTCTTGTATCTTGGGCTTTCCAAATAACATATCAAATTGAGTTTTAGTAAATTATTTAATACTTGCGATAAAATCACTGCCTATTTTATTGGACTAGAGCACTACATCGTATCTTATCTAATTTTGCCTTTCAAATTTTAATATTAGTAATTTCGATATTTTGTTGCTATGCCGAGGGTATTTGTGGCCGCAGATATACATAGAAAAAGTGAACTTGAAAATATTCAGAAGAATTTGATATCTCGGTTGAATCTTGAACATTTTCAGATAAAACTTGTAATTCCGGAAAATTTTCATTTTACGCTAGTATTTTTTGGTGAAATAAACGATTCACTGCTTGACATGATAGTTACAAAAATTTCAGAAATAAAATTTCAATCATTTAGAATAAATTATGGCCAGATAGGTGCATTTCCAGATATCAAACGTGCCAAAGTGATATGGATTGGCTTGGACAGTGAAACAAAACATGCTTTCTCTCAAATGTATGATATTGTCATATCTAATCTGGGCAAACTTGACATTAGGCTAGAAAATGAAATGGAAAAAGAGATAATACCACACATAACACTATTTAGAGCAAGGAAGATGCCACTTTGTTTGAATCTACCACATATCCAATCAGATAATGCGATTGATGATGTAATCGATACAATTTCAGTAAAAAAGAGCCTCATAACTCCTCATGGTCCCATTTATGAGAACATAATATCTGTGAAAGGCAATTGAATACAACAGAAAACACTATACAAAAAATATCAGAGTCTTCAGCCCCATCAAAAGGAGGGCAGAAAAAATTAGCTAAAATTTCAAATGACATAAAAAATGAAATTTTAAACTTTAAGGATAAAAGAATTTTAAAAGTTACTTTAGGTGGGTCATTTGCAAAAGGTACCTGGCTTGATAACGATACTGACATTGACTTTTTTGTAATGATTGAACAAAAAGTAGAACGAAAGGAATTTGAAGAGCTGGGCAAAAAAATTGGTTTCCATGCGTTAAAAAAATACAAACCTTACTTACGATACTCTGAACATCCATATGTTGAGGGGAAAGTTGACGGGGTAAGAGTAAACATAGTACCTTGTTACAAAGTTGAAAAAAACATGTGGAAAAGTGCTGCGGACAGATCGCCTTATCACACTGATTTTATGCAAAAGGCATTAAATGATTATTTGAAAAGTCAGGTACGAGTCCTCAAATTATTCTTAAAATCAATCGGAACTTATGGTTCGCAAATATCGGTATCTGGATTTAGCGGTTATGTGACTGAGGTGCTAATCATAAAATATGGCTCTTTTAGAAATGTTCTGCAAACATTTGCCGAACTTGAGGCAAACTCTGTCATTTCGATTGATACATCAGATGAAAAAATAATCTCCAAATTCAATAGCCCAATTATTATAATAGATCCAATTGATGAGCATAGGAACCTTGGTGCTGCTATTTCAGCAGAATGTATTTCAAAATTTGTTCTGGCATCAAGACACTTTTTAAACGCTCCTTCTTTGGAATTTTTCAAGGCTCCACACAAATCCAATGCAAAAACAATAGGACATATTAAATCAAATTTACTAGTAGTAGAATTTAAGATTCAAAAAAGAAGTCCTGATATAGTATGGGGTCAGCTAAAAAGAAAACTAGCTAGCATTTCAAAACAGCTAGAAAATACAGGATTTGAAATAATTAGGACATTTTGCTTTACTGATGAACAGGATCGTGCAGTATTCATATTTATGGCAGAGGATACAAATTTGCCAAAACTAACTGTTAATGGTGGTCCTGAAATATTTCGAGGAGCAGAAACTGATGCATTTATTAAAAAAAGAAAGAGCAAATCCATTATGATGTACACCCAAAATATGAGAATCATGAGCGTTGAAGAAACCAAGAAAAGACCTATTAAGGAACACACAAATTTCATAATTGAGAAAGACATTAAATCTGGAGCCAAAACGGGGATTGTCCTGGATCTCTCAAAAGGATATTCAATATATTTGGCGAATGAAAAAGTTTTGAATAGTTTTGTTTCTGGCGCCATTAATCATATGGTCCGTGATGGAGAATTTATTAGAAACAAATAACGGGAAAAGTCTAGAATTTTTGCTGACTTATCCTTTATTTGATGAAATAACTTTTGATAACAGGATGAAGGAATTGTCATCCCTGGATATTAATGCAGTATTCTCATTTGGGAATGTGCAATTAAAATTTTCCCATATAATTGGTAAGGGATCTGTTGGCTTGGTAACTCTGGTCAAATCCAAAAATAAACTTCTTGCATTGAAGATAAGAAGAACGGATGCAAATCGAGTAAATATGTATGATGAAGTACTATATCATTCACTTGCAAACTCAATTGGGATTGGTCCTTTTCTCGTTAATTTTTCTGAAAATTTCATATTGATGGAGTATGTCAAAGGATTAAACATTGAAAGCTGGTATGATTCACAAACATCCGACAAAAAGTTATTACATTGTACTAATGAAATACTCCGACAGAGTTTCCTTCTTGATTGTCTGAACCTAGACCATGGTCAACTTAGTAGACTTGACCGTCATATAGTAGTATCACCTGATGGTCTTCCAACAATTTTGGATTTTGAAACATCAAGTACAAAAAGAAGATGCAGCAACGTGACTAGCGTATCTCAATCAATTTTTCTACATGGGCCTATTCAGGCTAAACTCGCAGATCTAATCAACAAGGAAAGGACAGACGTTATCAAAAGTATCAAAGAATACAAGAAACAAATGAACCGTGAAACATTTCAATGTATCTTGGATTTATTGAAATAACAAATTGATAGTGATTCATATAGTAATATCGAGTCCAACCTGATAGCGGTATCCCAATTGTGCATTAAAATTCTTAAAGCAGTGTCCTTAAGATAAATCAATGTCAAACTCACAGACATTTGTCATCAAGACATTGAAGAAAATGAATCTAAAAGGTGGAACAGTCATAGACGGTTTTGCAACCACTGGGATTACAAATACTATTGCATCTGAGTGTATACTGCACTCAATTAATACACAGTTGATAGCAACAATAGAATCATCGTACTTTTCTCAGTTATCTGTTGTTAGAAACTCAATTCCATACTTTCCAGTAAGAATATACGCAAATGAGGAATTAAAGACAGCAATTTTTATCTCTGAAATAAGTATCGAGCCATCATTATACTATCTTGTTGGAAATACTATGTTAAATTGGGCAAAGGATAATGGGTGTGAGCTCATCATTAGCTCAAGTAACAGTGTGAATGCTCAACCTACCAATCCTTCCAATCCAACAGAATATTCAATTGCAGCAATTGGTAATACAGAACGAGCAAGGAACAGGTTAAAAGATTCGAAGGTATCGTTACTCAAAAATGGTACTATAGGAGGCATCCCGGCGGTATTATTAAATCAGAGTCCAGAATTAGGTATCGATGTAATAGTCTTGTTGGTAAAAATTATCGAAGGAATTCCAGATTTTAGAGCAGCTGCAGAGTTATCGACAACTATAAGCAATCTGGTTCCAGGTGTATCATGCGATATCCCCTTACTATTACAGGAAGCTGAAAAGATTGAAAAAGAGATAACCAAAATAAAAACTCAAGACACAGAAAGTGAGATGGATGCGTACGGTTAGGACCGAATTAGACGTCGACTGGCTTGCAAGTGATTCAATCAGTAGGAGTTAAAATACTGAATTTGTCATTTGTCAATACTAATTCAGACTAGTCTGTCTTTGTGGTGATAATCTTGACCAGGCTTTTGACGGTCGCCAGATTCAAGTCAACTTGTTCAGCGATCATTTCTTCAGAGATACCAGAATCATATAAATTCCTGACACTTTCTTTTTTCTCTTGACTAATATTTTTTACATCAAGTTGTATGTCTAACTCTGATTCAGAATTCTTTACGAAGGACTGTACTTGATTGAAAACAGAATCAATGTTAATGTCTCTATCTGTTGACATAACGACGATGTGATTTTTTATGGGAATGCTAAACATAATTACCTTATCATAAACATAAATAATCGAGTGCAGATTTCCCAATTCAGATTCAAATATTTTCCTCAGTTCAACTATGTAGGCAGATTGAGAATAGCTTATTTCGGGGTTTCGTCCTTTGAGATGCTCATTTAATCCCTGTCTAAATGCACTGGCGCAAAGATGTCCTGATTTTTCTACGAGCCCAGAAAACCTCAAAGAAGGGCTAATTGCCAATAGACCATTCAAGAACTCAAGGTCATTCATCGAACAATAACAATGCTCCAGAACTATATCTGTCTTTATGTGTTCATTAATTACTATTCGTGCTATCAGTCTTGTGATAAAATTTTGAAAGACAGAAAATATCATTGTGAATTCAAAAACAAGATATTTATCTAAATGGAATAATTAGATGAAATAGTATGGCGGAAGATATCTCCTCAACAGCTTCTAATACCATCCCCTTTCCAACCCTAACAATCGTATATCTAGTGACTCAGGCTAAAGATTTGATTGATGAAATAAGCCAAAAATACAATAACATCACTGTAGAAGACTGTAACGGATTTTTTAGTGACGGAGTAAAGAGAGATTACAAGAAGATAACTATTTGGAGCCAGGGTATTGATAGTCTTTGGTTCAATGCGCTCATAGCCAGGATAAAGGAGATTGCAAGTGTGGATGCAGTTCCCATCGTATCTGGCGGTATAATGTATACCGTCTAGTATCATGACTTTTCATGTACTAGCATTTTTCATTTTTGACCTTTAAATTAGATGAAAAGAATTGTCCATGAAATACATGGTCATTGTTATCTCATTAGTCCTACTTGATATCGGCCTTGATATCAATTATAATGCCACTACCCACCCCAGGGCTTCCTATTTTTTCGTACTTTTTCCTTGGCATATTAATCTGAACTAATGTCTTGGGATAAGTTTTGATTACGGTTTGTGGTTGGGACCGGAGAATAGCTTCGAGGATTGGCTTTATTTGCTTTTTAACCTCCTCATCAGATATTGATCTGTCAATCGCCTCTAACATTAACTGCTGCTGTGATATTGACTCTAATTCGATATCTTCAATCAGAGATAAGGTAATGTTAGTACCATTATCGGAAAGCTGGGTTACTTTGTATCTAAATTGTGTTTCTTCCAACTTACGTCAAGTACTCGCATTTCCTTATTACTTTTTACTTTTTACTTTTTATTTTTACTCTTTTACTATTTCTTTCTGGTATTGTTCTCGTGTTTGGGAGTTGCTAAAAAGCCTGTTGACATCCACAAGACATATTAAAATTGATTGTATATTCAAAAAGTATACATCATGAAATACAGAAGCCGCACGGATATTTTTGCCTCAATTTTGCAATCTGCAAATAATCCAAAGGGAGTCGGAATAACTACTATAATGTACAAATCCTTTCTCTCTCATTATCAGCTTAAAAAATATTTATCCATAATGCTTGAAAATGAACTAATAAAGGTTGAAGAGGATGAACATTTGTATAAAATTACTGAAAAAGGGTTAAGATTTTTGCAACTTTTCACTAACATTAATGAACTTATTGATACTACAAAAGAATATAGTGCATAAATGTACGTATTATACTATAAAAGGTAAAGTTTGTTTTCACACAGCTCAAAGATGATGCCGATTTGCTGGTCTATCAAAGCTGCCAAGTTGAATAATGACGTACATAAAATATGCAAGGTATATTCTTGCGAGTGTTATAAATAGAATTTGTGAGTAAATTTTTCCAGCTTATTCGAAGCGTTTTTTTGCACATAACGTTACTGCCTGTGGCTATCAATATCATGGTAATTGAATATCAGAAAATAGATTAGCCCGGCCCAGATTCGAACTGGGGTCAAAGGCTCCAAAGGCCTCTATGCTTGACCACTACATTCAGCGAATTTATAAATTCTCTACCGGGCTGCCGGACGATTTTTTTATGGAACACCTGATTTATAAAGATACAAATTTACTCACAATTTTTAGCAACTTGTTAGCTGGATCCTCCATTCGATTCAGTATGTGTTGTGCTCTATTCTTCTGCCTAAGTTTGAATGAATCATCAGATTGAATTCTGTGTAATATTTTTAAGATTTGGGCAGCATTTCTAATTTTATAAATGAGACCTGTTTTTACCAGATAGTCATCGACATAGAACTTTATTGGAGAAATTGAAATGGTTGGTTTTCCAAGTAGTGCTGATTCTGCCGTCATGGTTCCTCCACCGCCAATAAAAATATCGGCAATCGATATAAGCTCCAATCCATCTACTACATTTTCTAATACCATTATTTTGTCGCCATATTTTTCTTTGAATTGCATTATTTGGTCTTGATATCTGCATAGGACCAGGATATTTGTTGAATCATGAAAGTTATGAACTATGGATTGCAATATTTGGTTTACATTATTATGAGCTGTATCTATCAAATATGATGCCTTACTTTCTTCAGGCCTAATCACAAAAGTACTACTTTTTGATAGATGATATTTTTTCTTTAAATTATCCGTGTTTAGATTTTTTGTTTCGTTTCTTATCCATGCAACAGGATCTAATGCACGATAACGAACAATTTGCTTTCTTTGGATACCCAAATTTGTCCACGCTGAAAAGGGAATAATCCAAGGGCATAAAAGATAGTTAACGAATGGAATTGTCAGTTTTTGAACAGCCTGTGCGTGAGGCGAATCACTGAACGTGATATGAGGAATTCCCAAACCAAATGCGACTCTTGCGGCTTCAGGTGATGAAAAGCTAATACACAGATCAGGGTTAAATCCCTCAATCACTTTTGCCAACTCAAAAGTCCTACTTGAACTGGCTCTTAATTTGTCGTATTTTGAGACGCCCCCATACTTTCCCACCAATTTCAATTCAAATTTCTTTAAAACTGCCAACTTTACGCACTCTCTATAGTCTCTTGCCGTACACAAAACCTCATAATTTCTCTGTCTTAGGAGTTCCACTGCATTTTTGAAAAACATAACTTGTTTTGGAGTTAAAACGTCAAACCAGATTCTCAAGCACCATGTATAAGTATCCTCATAGAAAAAACTTTTCTTCAACCAATTTCAATTTTGGTTCAGGAAGACACATATGCTGATTGGAGTCGGTATTGCCATTGACTTTTGATTCATCTAAGGTAGCTGTTTACGGTTTGAGTACCGAGGGCTACAAGATTGCATCTCATATTTCTAATAAAGGTATACCAGTTTCAATAATTGACGATTCTTCCGGAATGGCGATTACCCTAAAACCGGATATCGCCAAGACATATTCTAGTGTAACTTCATTTATTCAAGACGAAACTCTCTTGGATTTTGAACCGTTTGATGTTGCCATCAATAATGCATCATATATTTTTTTTAGTCCAAGAATAAGAAAGTCATGGCCTGATGCAAGGAACCATATCGTGTCCAAGTTTCAGGATGTGATAAAACATGTGAGCAAAGATAGTTCAATAATCTACACGGTTCCTGCTGGTTTTGGTGTGAACAATGAAAACATTACCCTGATAGAACACCGGACAGGACTGAATGTCGGTAAAAATATATTCTATCACTATATGCCTGTTAGCTCTATTTCCTCAAGCTTATTTGATGCAATAATCGGCACAAGAACTGAGTTGAATTCCAGTCTTGCAAATATGTTAGATGGACTTTATTCTGACCAGACAATCAAGGTTGTAGATATAGAAGCTGCTGAATATATCTACTGTATTAGAATCCTGAGACATTACGGATCTATGTCACCAATATTTGAAATTTGTAAATTTGCAGATAATAATTTTCAACATCAGGATACGGAAACCGAATCATTTGATGAGATGTATCTTGATGACCTGGTCGCAGGCTTATTTGATTTGAATACCATATTATCATCTTTGACTGGAATTTCTCCTTTGACTCTTTTGTTAAAGGGCAATATTGCCACAGTAGAGAACTACATAAAACACTTGACCGAACAAATCAAAATCATTTTAAAGAAATATGAACTAAAAGCAAGTAAGACAAAAGCGATAATTTCATGGACATTTGATCCAAATGAAATGAGAGGAGACAGATTGGAAATAATATCCAGATTGGAATCAAGATTGAAAGATTACGTGGGTGATGTTGAAAGACAAGATTCTATGTTTGATTTTTACTCTAGTGAAAAAAAACTCATAGTAATTTCGTGTTCAAAGGCAGATTTTCAACGACTGGTTAAAAATAATCCTAATTCAGAGATTATTATTCTCAAGGCAACTCCACTATTAGGACAATCCAGCATCAAGGTCTAGACGCCTAAAATATAATAACGAGAATCCGTAAATTATAGTAGGATTGCTTGACGCAAAATGTCCCAAATGTGATAATAAAGCACAAGTCGATGATGACGTTACGAAAGTTGAATGTAAGCATTGTGGCTATACTGATGATTATGAAAATTACATTGAAATTATGAAATCAAAGGCAGAAAATATGGCTGATAATTATCAATTTAAAGGCGGTCTGTAAAATCAACTAATCGAGTCATACATCAAAATTAAAGTAGGTAATCACGAATGCATGAGCATGATGTCTGACTTACATGAATAACGTATTTCTTCACGTGGATTATAATTAGGTAAATCTTGATTATTTTACCAGAAATATCCTTTGTCAGAACAGGTTAATTCGGATCCGCAATTTTGACATCGCAAATGGCAGCTCTGAATGCTAAACATAGTGTATCCACAACGAAAGCATCTTCTTGAATTTCCGTCTTCTTTTTTCTCTTCTATATGCACTTTACAGGATATCGGATTGGCAGTTATTAAGGATTTAGCGTTTATTCTGCAAAGATTAATTAAATGTGATATTTGTTTGAATCCATATTGACTCAGTTTAAGATAATAGTTTCTGATAAGAATGGTAAAAGCGTTAGCAAGGAACTAAAAGACAAAGAAGCTCAACCTCTGGTGGGTCTAAGAGTAGGAGAAATTGTAGATGCTTCAGTTGTTGGTATTACACCTGGAAAAATTCAATTGAAAGGTGGTAGTGATAAATCTGGTACCCCTATCCGAAGTGACGTTCATGGTGGTGTAAAAAAATACGTGTTGTTGTCCAAAGGTGCAGGCATGAGAGATGATAGGGAGGGCTTGAGAAAGAGAAAACTGGTCAGGGGAAATATGATTACAGAGGAAATATATCAGATAAATTGTTTACTCTTGGAAGGAAACTTGCCAGCTCCTGCTGAAGCTGTGCCAGCTGAATCTGAAAAAGCCGAAAAATAGTTAATTATCTCATTTTCTGGGATAATAATACATCAAAAGAAATACTTCAATTAAATTAATATCTCTGTAAAATTTCACTATATTCATTGCATTGGAAAGAAACTTTACCCGATTGGTACGTCAAACAATACGGTTATCAACCTTGTGTTAATATTGGAACATCTGGTCATGTTGACCATGGAAAAACCACGTTAGTTGAATCCATAACTGGAGTTTGGACCAGTGGTCATAGTGAGGAACTTCGAAGAGGTATTACAATAAAGGTAGGATATGCTGATGCTGCTTTTTACAAATGTAAGAATTGTCCACCTCCAACTTGCTATTCAACAAAACCTGAGTGCGCTAATTGCGGCGCAGAATCTGAATTCGAACGGGTCGTTAGTTTTGTAGATTCTCCCGGACATGAAAGCTTGATGGCAAATATGCTTTCAGGAGCCGCTCTGATGGATGGTGCTATCCTTGTGACGGCAGCAAATGAAAAAGTGCCCCAGCCTCAAACTAGAGAACATTTATTGGCCCTGCAAACTCTTGGCATAAAGCAAATTGTAGTGGTTCAAAATAAAGTCGATTTGGTATCATATGAGGAAACAATAGAAAATTATAAGCAAATAAAGAACTTTGTCAAAGGAAGTGTTGCAGATACCGCACCAATTATTCCGGTTTCTGCTCAACATAGATTGAATATTGATGCGCTAATTGAGTCCATTGAAACTAATATTAAAACTCCAGAAAGATCCAAGAACTCTGAACCTCTAATGCATGTTCTAAGATCATTTGATATCAATAAACCAGGTCTTCCCATAAATGATGTTAAAGGAGGAGTTATTGGTGGTTCCTTAATCCAGGGAGATTTTGAGACTGGAGATGAAATTGAAATACGACCTGGAATCCATGATGAGAAAAAGGGTAAATACGAACCTATAATGTCAAAGATATCCTCATTGGGTACCGGCGCGGGTATCGTTGAGGTCGTAAAACCAGGTGGCCTGGTTGCGCTTGGAACAACATTGGATCCATTCCTAGTAAAGAGTGACTCGTTAATAGGCTCACTTGTCGGACTTCCAAATTCTCTTCCTCCTGACGTATATGATGTAAGGATAGAATCCAATTTATTTGAAACAGCTGTCGGGACTCAAGAACTGGTAAAAGTCGATCCAATCAAGATAAAGGAATCGCTGCGTCTAAATATTGGTACAGCTGCAACACTCGGCACAGTTACTCATGTAAAAGATCATGTCGTCGAAATCAAATTGAGGAAACCAGTATGCATGGTCAGTCAAAGCAGAGTTGCTATTAGTAGGAGAATTGCAGATAGATGGAGACTCATAGGATCAGGTGTCGCATCATGACAATATTATTTAGATACTATCTAATGATAACAAACAAATAAAATTTGGCGAATTATTTATCATTGAGGAGATAATTTTTGCCCATCATCGATACGGATACACGACCATGTCCTTTCGTGATACGACCTATTTGACAATATTTTAGTTTGTGTTTTTTCAATACTGATGCTATCTTATCCACAGCTGTTCTTGAAACTATGATGCAAAAACCAATACCCATGTTAAATGTAGAGTACATTTCAACGTGGGAAATTCTGCCGGTCTTCTGAATAAGCTTGAATATGCCGGTTGGTTGTGGAACATTATTCAGATTAAAATCAATTTTATTATTGAGTCTTGATAATTTGCTAAATGAGCCTCCAGTTATGTGAGCAAGTCCATGAATTGAGGCGGGTTCAGTCTGAAGTAAATCCAGAATTGGCTTTACATATATCCTTGTTGGCTTTAATAGTTCTTCACCAATTGATTTGTCAAGTAATGGGTTAGAATTTTGCAATTTGAATTTTGGAATCAAGACTTTTCGAGCAAGTGAGTATCCGTTTGAGTGCAATCCGTTGCTTTCCAGTCCAATAATAACATCGTCTTCTGCTATTTTATTGCCCAAGATTAATCTATTCTTATCACATAAACCAAAAACTGAACCGACAAGATCAAATGTATTTTCTTCAGTATCATTTAATAGATCAGGAAGTATAGCAGTTTCTCCACCGACTATTGCAACATTTGATTCTTTGGCTCCTTTTGTCAATCCTTTCAATAGTTCTCTAATCAGGTAATGATCCGGTCTCTTCAATGCGATATAATCCAAGAAACCTACTGGAACCGCACCTACACATATTATATCATTAACGTTCATAGCAACACAATCTATGCCCAAAGTATCAAATTTCTTCATAAGTTGGGCGACTATTATTTTAGTACCTACTCCGTCAGTATGCATTGCCATGACTTTGGAACCAAATTCAATAAGTCCAGCGTAGTGCCCAAATCCGGATATTACTTTCGTATTCTTGTTTCCAAAACCAGAATGAGTTTTGGAGACAAGTTGGCCAATATCGCCTTGTATCTTGCGAATCTTCTTAATATCAACCCCTGCTTTAGAGTAACTCCACATACGTGTCTTAGATGTTACAATACGTGTATAAATAAAATACCCTGTTTATCATATATCAAGATGGATAGAAAATTAACTTATAAACGTGAACGCAACTGTAATAGGCATGGAAGGAGCTGAGACTGTTTTTGAAGATTCCGAAAAGACGTTCATAGAATTATCTAATTCTCAAAGGCTTCAGATAATAAATGCACTTACAAGTTCCAAGATGAATTTGACATTAATAGCAAAACATCTTGGGATAACGATGCAAGAAGCACATCGAAATTTTAATAGGCTTATGGAGGCAGGCATTGTAAGCAAGGATTCAAACGGCGCCTATTCGCTTACAACATTTGGCAATACTATAGTTACACAGATTCCATCCATTAACTTTCTATCTAAAAACAAGACTTTTTTCTCAGATCATTTCTTCGCGGATTTACCAATGAAATTTGTTCAAAGAATAGGATCACTTGATGACAGTACCTTTGTTGAGGGCCTGGTCGCAGTAATTGAAGAAATTAAAGAAATGTACAGACACTCAGAGGAATTCATTTATGGTATGATTCCCCAGGTTCCCCTCGATCTTATGGAAGTAGCTGCAAAGGTAGTAAAGGATCGAAAGATTAGTTTTAACTACATATTACCAAAAAATGCCGCAATACCAAAAAAAGGTAAAGACTTTCTAAATGAGATAAATTTTCACGATTTACTAAAAAGTGGATTGGTTGAAAGAAAAATGACAGAAGAAGTTAAAGTCGCAGTAGTGCTAAATGAAAAAAAAGCACTTGTGATGTTTCCGTCAACTAAGGGTGAAACTGATATGAATGGTGCTTTTCTAGGTAGCATAAACAGGAACGATGATAATGGCAAAAATATGCTTTTTCATGAGTGGTGTTTGGACTACTTTAGATACTCTTGGTTACGATCAAAGCCCTTTGATAATACTAAACTTAGGGAAGTATAACAATATAACATGTTTCAATAAATTCATTAAGAATTCGTACTCTGGAAATTATTTTAATTTATTCCTCTTTGCTTCCCGCAGTGCAGAAAATAATGCTCCTGCTTTTTGCTTGGTTTCCAAGTATTCTTTAGTAGGAACAGAATCCATAACTATTCCGGCTCCTGACTGGACATAAGCATTCTTGCCATTTATGAATAAGGATCTAATAGTTATTGCAAAATCGCAGCATCTATTGAAGGAAAAGTATCCCAAGGCCCCTGCATATGGTCCTCTTGAAGTTTTTTCTAGTTCTGATATTACCTCCATTGCTCTGACCTTGGGCGCTCCAGATACTGTTCCAGCAGGAAATAATGATCTAAAGGCGTCAAAGCAGTCGTATTTTTTGTAAAGCTCCCCTGTTATCTGAGACACTATATGCTGAACATGACTGAATCTTTTTACAATCATCAATTCCTTTGGACGGACCGACCCGAATTTACATACTCTGCCAAGGTCGTTTCTAGCTAAATCAACAAGCATGGTATGTTCTGCCAGCTCTTTTTTATCCCGCAAGAGCTCATTTTTCAACTTTCTATTCTGACTCTCGTTATTGGTTATAGGTCGTGTTCCGGCAATAGGAAACGTATCTATCTTGTTACCAATCACTCGAAGTAGCATTTCAGGACTGGATCCGATTATTAATCGCTTTTTTCGCTTAAAAAAATACATGTATGGCGACGGATTTAATTTTCGTAAATTCTCATATATACACAGTGGATCCCCTTCAATAACAAAATTGATTTTTCTTGAAATTACTACCTGGAAGACCTCTCCTTGATATACGTATTCCTTCGCCGTCTTTACCTTGTTAATAAAATCGGTCCTAGAGGTTTCTGATACTGGTTTTGAATAGGTAAGACTTTTTGCCCTGACTTGTTTATTTGCCCTGACTTGTTTATTTGCCCTGACTTGTTTATTTGACCTTATTATCTTGTCTAATTCATTAAATCTAGACTTTTTACCAATGTGGAAATAGTAAGTTTCATTATCTTTTTTGTCATGGACTAAACCATCAGTGTAAATGCCAAATTCCATTAATGGAAACAGATTCTTAGTTTTCTTAGGTGGTAACTGTTCCCAAAATTTGATTGCTTCATAGCTAACGTATCCTACAGCTCCACCAATATATCGAATTTTTCGATCGTTAATTATTGGCATTATTTTCCTTAATTCTACAAGTGGATCTACTACAACTTTATCATAAATCTTTTTTTCCTTTTGAAAAATTTGAAATCTAGAATTGTCACACTTTACCGTAAATTCAGGATCAAATCCAATTACCGAAAATTCTGAAAGTTCCTTTGGCCCGGTTAGAGATTCTAAAATAAATACATTGTCATAATTCAAGTAGATCTGTTTAAAGATCTCAAATGGATTCATGTCAGTATTGATTTTTTTCTTCTTGTAGGTATGTAATTTGGAAAAGTCCTTAAGCATTTATGAGAGTTACCACAAAAAGATGTTCCAAGATATGATTTAAATCTTATGTGATCACTTAACGTGTAAGTTAAATATGTAACTTAAACATATTAATTATTTCAACTATAAATACAAGGTTATTATTTATAGTAACATTTTATTACGTAATAGAGGAATTACTATCGATCAATAATATTGGTAGTTGATAATGGTTTTCGGCCCATGAAACCTTCGTCCTTTCTGTGCCAAAATTTTATTTCGCTCTCGCCGTCTTTCCAACAAAGCCACACCTCTTCATCAAATCTTAATGATGGAAAATCTAAGAGACCCTCATCAACGCTTTTTATCATGACTCCTTTATTCTCGAGCTCTGCAATTGTCTCATATAGTTTAAAAACAGACTTGTTTAGCTCTTGTTTTTTGCTTATAAAGGCAGCAAATTTTGCTCCATTGCTAACCATTTTTTGCAAATCTTCTTGAAGCTTGATGACCTTATTTTTTTGAACTGTTATGCTTGAAAATAACTTCTTTACTTCGGGCAAGATTCTATTAGCATCTTGTGGGGTGAAGTAAACAGGCATTACTCTCCAAAAATTACAAAAGCCAATTTAATCATTATTATTGAAAAGTACAATTTCTGATACAGATTTCCTAAAAGTTTAGAGATTCGTAGAAATGGTTCTTTTTCTTCTATTTCTACGTGTGTCTTTTTTCACCTTATTTAAATCGCCTAATCCATGCGGATAGATTTCCCATGAATTTGACCTACCAAACAAATTGTCCAATTTGTCGGACGCATTCACAGAGAATTTATTCAATGCAAGATGGATTGATTCATGGCTTATTACAGAGGAGGCAACTTCTGCCGTCTTACCCATTGAATCATATTCGCGCCAAGATCGATAATTAGAAATAAAAGCCCTTTTCTTCCCATAGTACGATACAAACATCAAACCCCTTCTTCCTACCATCCCCCTCAAACGAAGATCCGCAACCATTATTGTACAATAATCTCGTAATATTGATTAATGTTTACAGACCTTTTCTTCTCGAGTCGTTTTAAATATCCGATTAAAAATATACTCAAACGGTTATGGACGTTAAGAAAATTATCAAGAAATGCCGGTGTAATTGAAAAAATTATGATATGTACAAATCGGTAAGTGTAGTCAAAATATTTATCTATATGCAAGCTGAGGTAGGGCATAATATTCTTTTAAAACATAAACCAGTTGTGATCCTATGCCCAATTTGACAATCAGAAACAAATCTCAGATTCTAAAAAGTAATTACTCGGATTCCTTAAGAGTAACCCTGGAGGCCATAGAGGTTGGCCTAAAATCCGTAAACCCCGCATCGTTGATTAAGAATTCGGTGAAATTCGAGCATGATTGTCTGACTATTTCTGATTACAAAGGAATGAGCATAGAATATGATACTCGTTTAACTCAATCAATTTACATAATTGGTGCTGGGAAGGCGAGTGCTGCAATGGCAGATTCCTTCATAAACATAGTTAAGAGTAGGAAAGTCAAGGAAGGTTGCATTACAGTGCCTTATGGAATAAAAATGAAAAGCAAATTGTGTTCCGTAACAAACGCCGCCCACCCAATACCAGATTCCAATGGAATTGTCGGAACAAAAAGAATTGTAGGACTATTAAAAAAGACAAACAAAAACGACCTTGTAGTAATGTTACTGTCAGGAGGTGCATCAGCCCTCATGCCCTTACCATTGGATATAATGAGTCTTGCCGATAAGCAGAAAATAACTTCAAGGCTTCTAGCATCGGGTGCGTCAATCGAAGAAATGAATACTGTAAGAAAACACATATCAAATATCAAAGGTGGTAGACTAGCCGCAATGATTAACAAAAAATTTCCCCTGATTACTCTCATACTTTCGGATGTCGTTGAAGATAAAATTGACGTAATTGCATCAGGACCTACCGTTCCTGACATTACCACTTTTGGGGATACAAAGAACGTATTGATTAAATACAAACTGTGGAACACTCAAAAAGTCATTCCTAGAAAACTTAAAGAATTAATCAATGCTGGTACTTTGGGAAAAATCAATGATACACCAAAACCAGGCGATACAATATTTACAAATATTCATAATGTTATCATTGGCAATAACAACATTGCATGCAATAGTATCAAACTATTTTTAGAAAGTAAAGGAATAAAAACAACGTATCTGGGTTCAAAGTTTACAGGAAGTTCCAGATCTCTGGGTGAGTTTCTATTCAAACTAGTTGATGACTTTCCAACTGTTTCAACTCCGTATGCTTTTGTTCTAGGCGGCGAGACGACTGTCGAGTTAAAAAATACAGCCAATGGCGTAGGAGGTAGAAATCAAGAATCTGTACTTTCAGCCGCATCCTATTTTGAAGAACAAGTAGACAATATGGATTTTACAATTGCCAGTTTTGGAACAGATGGCATAGATGGAAATTCCCTCGATGCAGGGGCTATTTTAAATCCCAGCGTACTGTCTAAAATAAGAAAAAAGAGATTGAAAATATTAGACGCTCTCAAAAACCACAATAGCAATGTACTATTTAATAAAGTAAACGGGGCCCTGTGTACTAAAATTACAGGCACGAATGTAAATGATGTATGTATTGTCTGTAGGTTACGTTAAGACGGAAAGTATAATTGTTACTAAAAAACATTCACAATTCATTTTAAATTTAATGGCAAAGTAAAAATAAATGTTGCCCCGGTTCCATTTTCCTGATTAAATCCAGATATTGTCCCACCATGCGATTCGATTATGTTCTTAGAGATGAAGAGACCCAAGCCAGTCCCCTGTTCTGATCTTGATACAAATTTGTCAAATAATCGACTCACTATTTCTCCGTCTATTCCTTTACCGGTATCGCTAATTTGAACGGATAACTCTTTGTCATTAGCATTTCCTATTATAGATATCACTCCCTGATCGGTGAATTTGATTGCATTATTAATAATATTTGAAATGACCTGCGTGATCCTATATCTATCGGCGAATATTTTTACGTGGATTGGTTCATAAGAAATTGTGAGTTTTTTATTTTTTGCAAGATCGCCTTCAATCTGTCTTGAATATTCAGTAACTAATTCTGATAAAATTTCATCAATATCAAAAGAAGCTTTGTTCAATTTTAGAGATTTTCCTTCAATATTAGTCACATCCAGTATGTCTGCTGCCAATCTATCCAATCTTTTTGCATTGCGAATAATCGAAGAAATCTGTTCTTTGCTAACTTTTGCATAGTCATTATCGCTGATATCATTTTCTAATAATTCTGCTTCACCTAAAATTGGCATTATTGGGGTTCTCAATTCATGTGCTGCAACATTGATAAACTCCTTTTGCATGTTATCATGTATCTCTAGTTGTTTATTAGCCGAAGCAAGTAGACTATTTGATTCTGTTAGAGATTCATTTGTAGTTTTTAGTTGGACTGTTCTAGATTCAACAGCTCCCTCCAACCTCTTATTCCAGGATAATATCAAAAATGCAATTCCAAAAGCCATAGAGCCAACAACGATGATTACTATAGTACTAAAATTCTTTTGTTGGTTTATTAGATAGCCAACATTTGAAGCCAGGCTATGCGGCGTACTAATATAGAGGGACCATAGAAATTCTCTGTCTAAAGTTATTGGCTGGTATGCAATTGTAGTCATATTATCGTTAAACGAGATATCTCTTAGTCCTGAACCTCCTGTTAGTGAAGTAGCCAAGATATTGTTGTATTCACCTTTTATTTCTGGAGGAATGAGATCTTGAAACTCTGGTGTTAGATAATTGTTACCAACTACATCTCTATTTTTTGAATATAAAATCACTCCGTTCTTATCTATTAATCCTACATTGCTTGCAAATTCAGGTGAAAGTTCCTTTTGTAAAAAATTACCCAGTTTTGCTAAATCAATAGTCGTGAATACAATCCCTTCAAACTTTGACATATTTGATTGAATTGTGACATTCCCCTGAGTAACGTTAGTTCTAAGTACTGGGTATGATATGAATAGTAACGGAAATTGGTTATCGACATCAACAATGCTACTATAATACGTGCTGTTACTGGTTTTAGGAGATAATAACAATTGTGTTGAATTTGGTCTGATACCAGTATATTCAGCTGCAATAGACTTATTACTTGTTTTAGAGACAATTTCTCCGTTCATGTCAAACATATAATATCCATTTGTTAGATCCTTTGTTGATGTTTGAGCAGAATCAAATAATCTTTGAATATTGTCATTTTTTATGTCCAAAAGTGAAATTGAATTGCTCAAGCTCTGCAAATTGTTAGAAATTGACTCCATGCTCCTGACAAGAATTCGTGATAGTTGGTATACTTCTATTTTTGCGTTGGATCTCACATCTTGTGATGAAATGTTGGCAATTTCATTTGCAGTAAAAGATGAATACTGATATGAGAGTATCGAAAGCCCAATGCCAATTATTGCGATAATAAGAAGAATAATGACATTGTTTCTAGAAAAAGTCGCGCCAAGCAATAATGTACAAGAAATACTATTAAAGTTCTAGTAGATAAATTAGCGCTAAAGATTATTCTAGCATAGTTTATACTAAGTTTATTCAACTCCAGATAGAAATATTCTAGCTTCATCTCAGAAAGATAAACTCTGGTTGTGGATGCGGAGACAAAATTAATTCAATGCGTTATAACCTTGAAGTAGTATGACAAAAATATATTAAAAAGACTAATAAATTTGACAGAGATGAATAAGATTCTTAAATTCAATTTTATTCAATGACAAATTGTATTTGTGGGCATGATGTAAGTTGTCATTGGATGGACATGCATAGAAAAGGAAGATGTGTTTTTCACATTGCAGAGTTAGATTCCTGTCGATGTGAAAAATATGTAATGGATGAACAAAGTCCGACGGAATTGACACTGAAAGAAAGAAACTAAACGTTTTCATCTTATCTACGATTAATTTTTTTACAAGATATTTTGCTAAATTCTTAATTGTTCTTAAATCTTAAACTAAATTAGTTTTCTGTATTGGAAAGTAAATTCGTATAGATTGTTTTAGATAGTTGACATATTGAAAGCATCTAAGAAAAGGAAACATTATTGAAATAGATTATTTTCTTAATTGAAGAATCATCAAGCCTCATAATTAAAGATCCATTATTGTCTAGGTCAATGACTTCTCCTGAAAATTTTTGAGTTCCATCATAAACAATAGCTCTTCTTTTAAAGATATCAGACTGTTGTTTCCACCGATCCAAAATTTCCGTACTTTTGCCAGTCCTAAGTAAATTATAGTAATAGTATTCAATTTTATTAATTATTGAATCTGTGATATCAACAAGATCAATATCGTTACCATATTCCTCTTTGAGGCTAGTGGCTTTAAAATCACAATTTATAGAATTATTTATTAAAGAGCTCTCAACATTTGCATTCAAACCTATGCCCAAGATTATTGTCTTTTTTTCGCTTTCTAGGTTAACATCTACCAGAATTCCGCAAACTTTTTTTCCATCTATGAGTACGTCATTGGGCCATTTTAATCGGCAACTAATTTCTGTTATCTCGTTTATTGCCTCTGCAACTGCCAGCGCACCAATAAACTGAGTGAAAAGAAGATTATTAATACTAAAATCTGGTACAAGAACAATCGACATCCATAATCCACCATGTGGCGAAATCCAGGATCTACCTATTCTGCCCTTACCCATTTTTTGGTTTTTAGCAACTATTAAAGTGCCATGAAGGGATTTATCATGCGGTAGCGAGTTTGCATAATCCTGAGTCGAATCGATACTTTCGAAATAATGAATGGATTTTACCAATTTACTTGCAGACAGCATTTTAGTAAGCCTGGCTTTGAAGACAGAATCATCTGAACCTTCCATTTTTACCACTTTATATATTGATTATAACATATCCCATATAGTAACGTTCGGGTTGACAGTATGAGTTAGAAATTATCATTTTGTTGTCATATGAAAAAGCTGAATGCCAAAAGGATACCGCACAGTCGTGAATAAATGATGGAATTGCCCATACTTGAAACTAATTGAGTTGATTCATTGAATTTTCTCAATTTAGATATAGCCTTAACTGCAAATGGCATTGACAAAAGTCCGATAACTGAATAAACTGGGATGATGCCAATAATAGAACCACTCATTATCATGGCATATGTTATACTAATGATAATCGCGAAGAGTTTTACCGAATTTTTTTTCCCCATGAGAATAACCAAGGTGCGTCTTCCACTATTTTTATCTGCGTTGTAGTCTGGAAATGACGTCACCAAGAGAATTACTGCAGATAATAGGCCGACTATAATACCAACATAGACAGATGTTAAATTGATTGTGTCACTTTGAATATAGTATGAACCCAGTACAATCATGCATCCTTTAATAGCAACGAATAGTTCGCCAAGACCTGCATTTACTATATTCGTTGAATAAAAATAAATAGAAATGATTGCAAAGGTTAGTAGTAATAAAATTATTATACCTTTGATAGTAACAAAATATAATCCAATCAATCCCCCTAAAATCAAGAAAATTATCCCGGCCATGTATATCAATTTTGCATTTATCAAATTTTCTGGAATAACACCGGTGCCTCCGCTAAATCTTGTTCTTTTTGTATTGGTATCAATTCCTCTCTTATAATCCGAATAATCGTTTAACAAATCTACACTGATGTGCAAACACAGGATACCGAAATAAGTTAGCAAAGCATAACCAAAATCAAACTCACCTGATATCCAATAATTAATGGCAATACCATTGGTTACAGCAATGACTGAAGCGAGAAGAAACTTTATCCTTATTGCTCTGAACCAAAGGAAAATTGTCCGGTTTATCTTGTGGATTTTTTCATAAAAAGTCAACCTTGTGATATGATAAGATGGATTTCAGACTTAAATATTCAATGCCCAAATGAACTAAATATCTATTTTGAACACATTAGTTTAGTATTCAGTCGGAATAAGCGGGTAGGATGGTATTAAAATGCGAGTATAATTTTTTTAAAGCCATCTTTTTTTCCTCGCTGGATATTTCTCCTCCTTCGATTGCGTCTTTTAGGAACATGATTGACTTGTCGTAGGTTCTCCTGTCAACCGGAAAAGGTACTCCGTCCTTTCCCCCATGAGCAAAACTATATCTGACCGGATCCTTCCATGAGGCCTGTGAGCCGTATATTAGCATAGAAATGAGAGATAGTGCTCTTATTAGTGAAGGGCCAACTCCATCAATTGAAATCAATTCTTCATAATTTACAGGCTGAATATCATATACTTTGTTTATCACTTTCCAGTTAAGATGTCTAGGCATTTTGTAGTCGCCTGTAATTGCAATTTTCTCCCAACCATCAGTATTATTTGAAATCCAGTCGTCCAGGCTTATGCTTTTCTGTAATTCCAATTTTTTAACAGTGTTAATAAGATTTTGAGGATTACCCCTTACCAAATCTATTGAGGTTTTTTGAGTTTCAATAGAGGCAGTCGACGTCAAATCAAGTACATTTTCATGAGTTCTATCACATATAATTCCTGAATGAGGTTCGTTAAGGAATGAATTGTGGATATTATCAGATGACCAGTGGTATCGTCTAGCCATTTTGAAACCGGTATTCATTCCCTGCTGCACTACAGTCCAGTGCCCATGCTCATTAAAAAAAATAACATGATGGTATAGATTATATCCATCTTGAACTGCACCGTTGTCTACTTTTGCAGCCATCTTACTTGCGTAAAGCAGATCAGATCCACGCTTTCCATTCAGGTTTACGCTTTGAGCCAATTTTGGAATCTCGTTTTTAGGTAACGACGACTTTTTCCCTTTTCCACCAGATATCAGAATTCCATGATTTTGCAGATCGATTGAGTGTGGAAGGACCCCCGTTACTACTGTTGTCAACCCAGAAGAATGCCAATCAAAACCGAGAACACATCCAAATGATTGAAACCACAATGGATCTGCCAATCTCTTCAGAAATTCGGTTGTGCCATGTTCTGCAATAAAAATCTTGGATATAGAGAATGCAAGTCTTTTCATCCTTGCCAACAGGTACTGTGGTGGATGCCCGTAATGCAGCGGAAGATATATGGATGATTTATTTATCAAAACTCTAGCATTTAACATATGGCCCACTTTATATAATAAGAGGGTCCCAAGGTATTTTTCTAAAAGCTATAGTCTAGCGATCCTATCAGAAAAATATGAACTAGCCATCTTCCGAACTAGACTCAATTGAAATGGTCAGAAGATTACCATCGATTTATAAATAAGAAATGTATGATTAGAGTAACAATGAATTTTGATACTTTGGTTCAGATCGCAGTTGGTCTATTTATTGTGGGGTTAGTTGCAACAATATTCTATGAAAAAATCAAAACAAAGACAAATCAAGATGCAGAGGCAGAAAAATCGAGAAGCTGAATGAGTGTCATTGATGAAAAGATAGTAGAATCTTTTAGAAATGAGGGATTTCAAAATTTAACGAAAATCCAAAAAATTTCTGCCCCAGTAATCTCCCGTAAGCAAAATTGTCTTCTTGTTGCTCCCACGGGTTCTGGAAAAACAGAGGCCTCGATTATTCCGATATTTTCTCTTTTAGAAAATGAACGAGAGAACAATGTTGATTTTGTAAATGATAATGCAATTCTCGTACTCTACATTACTCCACTGAGAGCCCTCAATAACGACGTGCTCCGAAGAATAATTAGCTACGCAAAAAAAAGGAACCTCGACGCTCGTATAAGGCATGGTGATACAACACGAACTGCAAGACTCAAGTTAATCCAAAAACCACCGCATATACTTATAACCACACCCGAATCTTTAGGAATAATCCTAACGCAGGATAAATTCAAATCTTTTCTCAAGCACCTCAGATGGGTAATCGTTGATGAAGTCCACGAGTTACTAGGGAATGAAAGAGGTACCCATTTAACGGTTAGTATCGAACGCTTGCAGGACATAAGTTCCCATAATATAGTAAGGATAGGTTTGTCGGCAACTATAGGTAACCTGAAGGATGCTGCTAATTTTATTAGTGGCAGAGATAGAAAATGCTCCATTCTTGTAGATAATACAATTAGAGATTATGACATTGATGTAAAATATCTAAATGGTCCTATAAATAACGTGGCAAAATTTGTCCTAAAATATCTCAAGGATAACAAAATTTGTGGATCCGTGTTATTATTCACAAATACTAGAGATGAAGCTGAATACATAGGTACAACCATTAGAAATCAAAACGATATCCCAGTTGAAGTACATCATGGATCTCTTTCTAAAGAAACGCGTGAAGAAACTGAGGGCAAACTTAGAGACGGCCTAACTGGTATTGTCGTATGTACATCTTCATTGGAATTAGGCTTGGACATTGGTTCAGTAGAATTGGTAATTCATTATGGATCCTCTAAACAGGTTTCAAAACTAGTTCAAAGAATAGGAAGAAGTCGGCATGTCAATTACAAGTCCGCCAAGGGATTGATAATTGTAAACAGCGCAGACGATGAACTTGAGTCTTTGTCTATTATAAATCGAATGAGAAAAAGATCAATAGAAATTCAGAGACCTCATACTAACGCATTAGATGTCTTGTCACACCATCTTGTGGGATCTGTAATATCATCGCCGGAACCTAGAAAATTGACCGAGGTATATGAGACCATTTCAAGAGCGTTTCCTTTTAAAGACCTAACTTTTTTGGATGTTGAACAATGCGCTACTTTGTTGGACAGCTTTAGAATTATTAAATATGATTCAAACAGTAAAACATTCTCAAGAAGAATAAAATCATACAAATATTATTTTGAAAATCTCTCGACTATACCTAACATCGTCAAATTTGAAGTTATCGATGTAATAAGAAAAAAGAGAGTAGGTACTCTGGATCAACAATTTATCGGCGAATTTGGTGAAAGGGGAAATGTGTTTATCTTGAAAGGAATTCAGTGGAGAATAATAAGTCTAGATGAGAACAAATTACAAGTTAACGTAGAGCAAGTTTTTGGATCTCCAATAAATATCCCGCATTGGGTTGGCGAAATGATACCTGTGGATCAAGAAACCACAATGGAAGTTGGAATTCTCAGAAATAAAGCGCTGGTAGAAAATAACTTTAAACTTCAATCAGACATAAAGGATATCTTACAAAAAATTCCCATAGTTCCTGATTTCCAAAACATAGTAATAGAAAGTGTAATATCTAGAAATGCAGTTGTAGTCCATTCAACTTTTGGAACAAGAATCAACAATACACTATCTTCTCTTTTTTCAACTTTCCTTGCTTCATATACAGGACACCTGGTAGAAACAAAGTCAGATCCCTATCGAATTATTTTGAGCTCCTCAGTTAGGCTATCCAAAGCAAATATAGAAAAGATACTTTACGACGACTATGATGTAGAAGCAATTCTCATTACTTCTTTGGCGAATACATACAATCTCAATTGGAGAGTTTGGAGTGTAGCAAAGAGATTTGGTCTCATAGACAAGAATGCAGTTTATGATAAAAGATTGGCACGTTTTATTTACGATAGATATTCCAAGACGCCGATCAGTAAAGAATCAATTAGGGAATTGACTCATGATAAGTTCGACATAAAAGGAACACAAGAAATACTTGGAAAAATAAAAAGCGGAGAAATCTCAATACACTGGCTTGATTTGCAGCAATTCTCACCTTTGGCACAGAGTATCATAGAACATCATTCAAAAGCATCATCCTCTCCGGTAAGTATTGAGCGAGGAGTCCTGGAACTTATCAAGGAAAGACTCGACAAAACTAAACATCGTCTAATATGCATAAGATGTGGCAAATGGGAAAGACTGGTTGAAACAAGAGAGGTAGTCGGATCGATTTCCTGTAAATTATGTGGTTCGAGATTAATTACCACAACATTTTCCTCCGATTACGAGCTTTCAAAAATAATCCTGAATAAACTAAAAGGATCAAAGATTAATTCTGAACAGAACCACAAGTTTGAGAGGGCGTGGAAGACTGCGTCATTAATTAATAATTTTGGAAAGATGGCTCTAACCGTACTATCGGGATATGGTATTGGAGTTGAAACTGCTGCACGAATACTGCGCAATTATGTTGACGATGATAACCTCTACAAGAATATTTATGATGCTGAAAGACAATACGTTACCACTAGAGGCTTTTGGAATGATAAATAATCAATAGGAAGTTTATGTAGTTTCTAATCCTTGTAGATTGAAGATATATTTACTCTAGTAAGGGACCTATAAATATAATTCCAAGATGGGCGAATAGATGATTACCGGAAATGAGTGAGCGAATTATTATCAATTACAACTAATCGAATGATAGAAAACAACTTGGGTAAATGAGGTGTCTTGGAGATGGTGCGCGCTCTCATCATTTACAGTATCATGATACTGTACCAAAACTAATCCCCATTTTGCCAAGCCGTATTTACCTAAACAACGCATTTGACAGATATCAGTATTTTCTAACATTGTTACAGAAGAGTAGATTTTCGGAATGTGACTGAGTATTGCTGATATTTATAGACAGGATCTTATGGTACGTCCATCAAAATTTCAAACCTTGTAAATGGATTTTTGGATGTATATACGTTCTAATATTTTGAAACATGCGTGATCTAATGAGTATTAAACGATAATGTCCTCATTTCTATGATGGCAGATAAAGAAATGATTCAAGAAAAAATCGGCGAGGCATTGGGTTTAGAAAAGGCGGCACAAAAGGCTGTGGAGCAATTGGATTCGAGGGGCCTCCTCAAGTCAGAACATATGAACAAATTATCAAAAATGAAGCAGGAAGCAAGTACCCAAGAGAAGGAGATGGAAGAACTAGTTCAAGTATTAGCTGATAGCGATGGATTTGATCCGTCTACTATTGAAGAAAAAGCAGAAGAAACAGCCGAGAAGGTTTCAAAAATAATGGAAACGTACCTTGGAGAAGAACCTGATACGCAGGAAGCATTAGAATTTTTATGCCTAGCAGAAGGAGGAGAAGTAGCACATTATGAAGTTCTCGCATCCATAGCGAAGGACGTAAAGAACAAGAAATTTGGAACTCAAGTGAGAGCAATACTAAAGGAAGAAAAACGACATCTGAATTTATGTACCAAATTGGCAAAAAATAATGCCGCTTCGGCATAACCTTTTCTCTTTTTTAACAGGGTATTTTTAAAGATAATGCTGAGAATATTTGGTGGACCTATGTCAATTAATTTGATGACTCTGCTCATTCGTAATCTCAAAATCGATAAGAGAGTGAATGACCAGACGAATGAATAAATCATCTCCTGGAATATAGCGATGAATCTATAATCTTTAAGTAAAAATTTGAGCAATGAAGGTCATGAACAGAGAATTAATCGTCATAGGGGTCATGTTATCGATGTTGGTTTTTACTACATCAACAAATAATTTGTATGCCCAAAATTCGACTGCGAATACTACAGATTCACATAGCAATACGACTGGATCGGTCCCACAGAATGCTTCCGAACCAGGACAAAATACATCAGCAATAAATAGAACGGAATTAGCACAAAATGCCTCACTGGCATTAAATAAATCGGGTATAACCTTGGGTGAGATGGGAAAAAATGCAAGCGATGTAGGTGGAAATTTATTAAATAAGACAGGGGAAACTGCTAAGAAAATTGGCGAAGGTGCAGCAGGAGTTCTTGGCAACCTCACGGGAGAGATTAAACAAGGGATAGAGGGTAATAAGAGTAAATAGATAAAGGATTCTCATTTCTTTTTATCCCATGAATCTCCCTATTTTCTTAGGATAAAATCATTCCTATATTCCTATATTGAGTATACATATTAAATGCAAAAATTATCACGGTTGCAACTATAAGTTTATAGTTTGTTCCAATTATAAAAAAAACGGGACAATGTATTTTTTGAGTGAAAAGATTTTAAGTCGCCGTTATGGTAAGGGGCTTTTTTTCTATTAGTCCAGTATTTGGCCTTTCCCTCTACCTTAATAATGCTTTGGGAAGTTGACTCTTCAAAGCTTTTTTCGTGCGAAATTAAAATGAAAGCAATGTATAAACAAATTCATCACTCCGATGCAGCAACCACTTTAGTACTTTACTACAAGCAGTATCTATGAGGAACCATCAGTTTTTGACTCCTTTGCGATGGTAATGAGAGTCTTAATAAGTGAAATTATAATTAGATAAACTATGTAATACATTGTATAATATGTTCATTCCAGCATATAAACTGGCCAATGAAATGCCAAAATGTAAGCCCAAAAATACAGCAGGTAATGCGCTTCAAGAAGGTCTTGGTGACAATCAGGAGAAATGCATACGATGATACAATATTTATTTCAAAATTTTAAATTTATAAAGTAAACATCCTATCAAAATCTTATAAAGAGCGTCGCTTTTGAAGAGATAGATTACTTACAATTGATTTCTACTGCAAGCGGTACGTTACTTGAATGCTCCACTCATACCACATGTCCAAAGATTTCTTAACTTTAGACTACAGAAAAATTTCAAGGAATATCGCAACTTTTATCTCAAAGGAAGTGAAATTAAGAAAGAAAAACGGAGTAGTTATTGGTCTTAGCGGTGGCATTGATTCTTCTGTTTGTCTCTTATTGGCACACCGGGCTCTCCGAAATCACCTAATAATTGGCATGAGTATGCCAGAAAAACATGTGACCCCAAAAATAGACCTACAAAACGTTCGTTCCCTATCGAAAAAACTCGGAATCAGATACAAGGAAATCAGCATTGGGTATGGAAAAAAGATCTTACTGAACAAGTCTCCGGAGAATAAACTCGCAGGAGGAAATTTTTCTGCGAGAATTAGAATGGCTTTACTCTATTATTACGCTGCAACCAATAATTTACTAGTACTAGGAACGGCCGACAAAAGTGAACTAATGATAGGGTATTTTACCAAATTTGGTGACGCAGGCGCAGACATTTTTCCAATAGGAGAATTGTATAAAAGCCAAGTAAGATTGCTAGCCAGAGAACTGCAAATTCCAGAACAAATTTTGGAACAGCCAAGTAGTCCCGGATTTTGGAAAGGCCAACTAGCGGAAAAAGAAATTGGGTTACCCTATAATGAGATTGACCTGATTTTGAATTCTTACTTAAAAAAGAATTTGAAAAATCTCGGAATCGATAAAAGAAAGATAAACTTAGTCATCAACATGATAAGAAAAAATCAGCATAAGAAAAATGAAATACCAATATGTAAACCCTTTTAAATTATTTCCACAACTGTTCCATAATCTTAATCCTCAGATAACCACTTGCAAAGCTAGTTTATACCGGGAGAACACCATGAATTTTTCCAAGGTGCTGAACGATTTCATTGAGCTGTTATAATCTTTGTTGAGCTAAAGCTTCTATATGGGAGCTAGAAGTCTGTGGCAAGGCAGCATCTCATTTGGACTTGTAAACATACCAATTAAACTGTATACAGCAACTAACAGTCGGGAATATGTTTTCAATCAACTGTGTAAAAATGGCCATAGAATTAGATACAAAAAATGGTGTCCGGAGGAAGATAGGGAAGTTCCTTATTCTGAGATAAAAAAAGGATATGAGGTAGATAAAGATAACTACCTCTCATTCGAAAAGGAAGACCTGGAAAAGGTAAAACTCAAGACGACTCATTCTATTGACATCAAAGAATTCATAGAATACAAAGAACTTGATCCGATCTTAATTGATAATAGTTATTATGTAGCCACTGATCCAAAAAAGGGAAACGAAAAGGCTTATGCGCTCCTAGTGAAGATACTAAATGATAATAATCTAGTCGCAATAGGGAAGGTCATTCTAAGGGATAGAGAAAATGTAGTAGCGTTAAGACCTTATCAGAGAGGACTTGTAATGCACGTCCTTAATTACCTTGACGACATGAAACCAGTAGATGAAATACCAGAAATGGGAAACGCAAAGTCGAAGCTAGAACCCGAAGAAATATCACTCGGAAAGATCTTGGTGCAAAAATATCGAAGTAAGGAGTTTGATATTGGGGATTATTCTGACACTTATGTTAAGGAGCTTGGAAAACTGATAGAGGCAAAGATTAAAGGTAAAAAATTTATTTCTACCGCTACTAAAGAGCCTAAACCGACAAAGGATCTTCTTGAGGCCCTCAAAGCCAGCATTGAAACGAAGAAAAAGTAATTTCTTTCACTCAGGTTAACATAAAACCTTTACCATTCTTATCTTTCCAGGAAATACATTCTCCTTATTTTCCAACCTACAAATAACCGCCTATAAGAATTTATTTCCTCTTGTAAGAACAGGAATCATAGAAGGTGTAGCAAATCTATATTCGTGCATTGAAATGCTTTTGAGATTCCTGTAAGAGTGTTATTGTGTCCCTCTTCGGAGAAAGTCGGGAGTGTCGTTAATTTCGATCGCTTACTGAAGAATCAGATGTCTGTAAAAGTTGAGTCGACAAAATAAATTTGCCATTAATCTTCCATTTTACGCTACCTAACTCTTTTCCCTCCGGTCCCTCTACCCTTGGGATGTCCACTTCTAGATTCTGAAAATCATATGAAACCTCCATGTTTTTCCCAGTCAACTTGTCGACTACTTGTTTTATTATTTCCGGTAACTGGGACTACTCTAATTTTTAGATTTGAGATATCGAAAGTCGATATGTAGACGCCATAAAATCTGAAAAAAACTTTTTAAACGTACCCATGTTCTATATCAAAGGTGCGGATTAACAGCCATAATAATCCCATGACTGTAAATTGTTAGTATTCAAGAATTCCATGTTTCGGTTTTAGTTTTAGTTACTGATTCATCTTATCTGGAATTTAGTAACTCAAACATTCCTAAAATTAGAACTAGCATTTATTTAAAGGATTAAGTAGTAAGCATAGTATGGTCTTAAACTCCCTTGTGTATATTGCCTTGGTCATAATAGTAATTATAGTTATAGTTCTCTTGCTCAGATTCCTCTTCAGTGCAATATTCATTATGCCTATAACTTTGGAAAATGATTTTGTAACGCAATATGCCTTTGCAATCCTTTCGCCAACTTAACCTTTTAGTGTTAAAAAATATGCGTCTGTAGATTATATCGGTTTCTTATCAACAATTTTTTCTGAATGAGATAAGTTAAATCTCATTTGATGCTTTCATTAGCGCGTCTATAAAAAATTCCTACACAGCCTAGTTTTCACATATTCTTAAAATTTGTTGTTCTATTATATAGAAATGGCAGACGAGGAAAATAAAATTAAAAAATGGGTTTACAAATGGAAAAAGGACAAGGGAGATACTGTGAAAGATAAATTACTTCCAACGGAACCGGAAGACAACGTTCGACAAGCAGAGGCAAACCTTCAAGGGGAAAATAAAGGTACCTTGGAAGAGAAACTACGTTCGACGGAACCGGAAGACAACGTTCGACAAGCAGAGGCAAACCTTCAAGGGGAAAATAAAGGTACCTTGGAAGAGAAACTACGTTCGACGGAACCGGAAGACAACGTTCAACAAGCAGAGGCAAACCTTAGACAAGCAGAACAGAACTTCCGTCGTGAGGCAGCAACGGATGATAAAGACCGCGAGTCTGGCGATTCTTCGGCGCCTAAAAAACAACTTGAACCGGAGCGAGACGGGTTTAAACAACGTAGAGATAATTCGATGATGGTTGAAAAAGGCAGAGTTGTTATTAATAAGATATCTCATAAGCCCGTTGTATTTACGTTGGTTATTGTAGCAATAGTTTTGGGTGGGTTTTTACTTTATTCTCAAATGCAATTAAGTAACCAATCATATAAAGTACAGAATTTTAACGCAAATTGGAATCAATCGTTGGCAGACCTTCGCAATGGAACCACATCATTAACTGAATATTGCAACAATCGCGTTCATGATGAGGATCTCTGCAATCGATTTATGAACCTTCAATATATGAATTAGACGGTCCTAAATCCAGGACCGTCACCTAAAAATACACGTCTGGGTTTGAACCGTTACAATTGGTGCTATTGCATGGTATTAGTGTTCATTTCCACCTTTGAATTCAAACACTTGGTGCTTTGTTAATTGATCCTTGCTTTGGAACTCTTTTCCACATAAATCACAAATGTAGTTTATCATCGCAGTTGCAGGAGTTTCAGGATAATCATTACGCTTCTGGGTTTGTTCAGAGCGTTGTACCTCCTGGTGTTTCCGTGTAGTGTCAGAGATTTGATGTTGCTGCTTTGATTTTGAATTTTCTTGTTCTAGCCCTTGTTTTACATCATATTTACTGCGGAACAATACTGTATCGTTCAAAGATTTCAACAAGCCTATATCATCATTATCGGAAAATTTGTTTTGAATAAAATTCAAAATTTGACTCTTGTAAGCAGGGAATTTCAAGGTCTCAAGTTGCTCTACAACTTTGGAAATAAAATTTGCATCTTTACTTGTTCGGTTTACAGCCTTATGAAGAGATTTATGATCAAGTTCAGGTTTATGTCCTTCGGATTCAAATTTTTTTGAGTCCTTCATTTTTACATCTAATATCAACTTAACACTATGTTTTTTAATGGTTTCAACTTATTCTAGTGTTCAATACATTAAGCAACAATACAGTAAAAGCTACACCCTATATTAGCCTAGAACTACGGAGCAATGAGCGCTTAAGTTATTCTACTACACTTTCCAGCCTTTTGTATCCTTCGTTGCTTAATTTAATTTTCGAATGTTCTTTACCAATAATCAGGTATCCATCCTTCAAAAGGACCTCTACTATATGATTAGTCTGGATTTTATCGAGTAATCCAATTTCATCGCCAATTTTATAAGCATCGACAAACCGATTTTGGCCTTCAATGGTCTTCTCTCGGAGTTTGAGAAGATATTTTCCAATCATTTCGTTAGAAATAAGAAGTTGTACCACTTTAATAGCAGACTAGTCAAGATATATTATATAACTTTCATATCTGAAAGATTAGACGTTGATTAAATATTTTAGTTGAAAACGATACACGATATTGACATTAAATTATCATGACGATTAAGCAACTCATTTCCATTATTCATCATTAAAATGAAAATACAGAACCTAGATATCGATTCACAAATCCTTATTTGTAATGACGCCTGTATATAACAATGGAGCGGAAGATATTATAAAAATTCACAATTTTTATTTTTTGTTCATTTTTTCCTCTATTGTTTCAATTTTACTGAGTAATTCCCAGGCGTTTGCCGTGGAAGGTATTTGGAGGGATTATAATAATTTGAAAGAGTTAGTTAAAGACATTCGGAATGGAGATAAAGATGACGATAAAATGAATTACGATAAATTTAAGGATTCGAATGTTTACAAGAGCGCAAGTGAAGACTTTAGAAAATGTGTTGATCTGGCAAACAAAGTTGGAGAAAAACTAGGAGACTACGAAATCGTAAGATGCTTTGAGAATAACAATTATTTTAAAGAAAAATATGTTGACGATAATAGCCAGAAGGTAGATAATCAATCAAAACAACAGAATGTGACAAACCAAAATCAAAATGGCTCTGGGCAACCAGTTCAACAAGAAGAAGTTCAGCTAGCAGAGAATAACACTGAGCTACAAAGTCAGGAACAAGAGCAAGGACAACAGCAGGAACGACAGAATGTGACAAACCAAAATCAAAATGGCTCTGGGCAACCAGTTCAACAAGAAGAAGTTCAGCTAGCAGAGAATAACACTGAGCTACAAAGTCAGGAACAAGAGCAAGGACAACAGCAGGAACTACAGAATGCGACAAACCAAAATCAAACTAGTAATGAAAGCAAAATTGAGACTGAGTCGAAGGCTAGTTCAAACGACGGATGCGATCCATCATACCCCGATATCTGTATCACGACTTATTCTGAAAAACTAAGTTGTGCGGATATACCTTTCAGAAACTTCAAGGTATTGCCGCCAGATTTGCGCGGATTTGATTCCGATAGCGATGGCTTGGGTTGTGAAGGTTAAAAAAAACTACTGAAATAATAGTAAGTGCATATCAGTATCAAGGATTTTGGATAGACCTACTGCAGGTTACTTATTGAGGAATCCTTTCTCAAGGTCAATTCGAGTTTTCCTTCCCTGCCAGTATTTAGGACAGCTCCCATCACCCTTATTCTGTCGCCCACTTTTAACTTTTCAAGATCAAGGCTGTTATCCCTCCAGCCAACTAGCCTAATCTCACCTGTATCGTCTCCGATCAAAGTATCAGTAACTGAGACCAGCTCTCCGTTCTTGGTATTGACTTGTGTACTATTTGGCTGCTGTAAAACAATCGATTCTACTATGTAGGAATTGCCAACTGTCTGAATTTCCCTTATTTTGGTGATACATTCTTCGATCTTCGGAAATGAATCATTTTCTACTAATTCTAAATAGGAATCTTCTTTAAGAAACACCATGTTTCCAAATATTCTGCTCGGGATACAGTCTATTACAGAATTCGAAGTCATCTTATCCGATTTTAGTCCTTCCAAGGTAACATAAACCAAGTTCTTGTTCTTATCAATCCCAATGTAATTGACTTTTTCATTATCAGATCGCCCATCGGATATAATTCGAATTGAATGCACCTCATAATCTTGTGGACTTTCCTTTAATTCAATAACAGTCCCTTCGTCACCATGAATCTCAAAATCTCCGTTCCCATATTGTGGATTGCCTTCCTTTATACGCGCACCAATGATTCTAATTGGCAAATTTATTTGAAAAACCTTGGGTAAATTATCTTCATCTATGTTCCAAAGTGCGACACGAAGTTTTCTGTCACCTGTCTCATTAGATAACATGGTTTGTAATGATTTTTTCCTTTCCCCCCTCGAGTCAGAAAATTCAATTATTCTTGGAATGGAACTTACTATTCCCGATATTACGGCATTTTCTTTTTCTGTTCGGACACTGTCAACAGTTGATGTAATTCCATTTAGATCTGGGATAGTAGTATCGTTATCACCATATGCAATTATATCTCCTCCCTCACCAATGTTCAATATCGGCTTTCCATTCAGGCCGCTCTTTACATAACAGTTCCTTATTTCTATCAAATCGCCAGGTTTTATTCCATTCTTTTCAATGACATGAGTCAGATTATCCCATAACCGTACCTTAATGCTTCCTCCCGAGTCATAAACTGAGATTGTTCTATTCTCAATTTTTTCGTTTGTGTCTTTTTTTGTAAAAGACCTAATTGGGTACGCGCCCAAGAGTCGAACTATCAAATCCAGATCTCTTGCCCCTATGTAAAGATCTTTTATTCCTCTTTTCGTTCGTTGAACATTATCAAATGATGCTCCTAAATCTGCTGCAACAAGAAAAAGAGCACCCTGGTCTGTCAAGTAACCGGCACCTATCTTTCTCTTTTTGTCTTCTATAAGCTCCTTTAACTTTTCTAAATTGATATCGGGTTTCTGTTCAAGGAGTATTTCAATCATCTTCTTAAAATCCAATGACATACTAAATGAGACCTCTCAGTACTACAATGAATGGCTTGCCTATATGTTTTGAGAATATTTTGATATGATAATGGAAAAATTAGATTCATGTTTGAACAAGCGAGTTGGTTTTGGCGTCCAAGAATACAGGTTTGCTACCTGCAAATGAACGGAAAATCCGCGGTGTCGAGCAAGTTTGACTAATTTTTATCTAGAAGTATCTACGTAAGCCTACGTACTTTAGCAAGTTAATATGAAAGGAAATTCACTCACTTGGATAGCTAAATAAATCTTTAGAAAACTTGAAATAATTTACACAATTAAAATGTACATGAATTATTTTATTAAGAGAAATTCTCTCGTTCTTCTCTTGATAATATTCACCTTAGCCTTATCAATTACTTCATCTCCGATTTCCGTTCTTGAAGTTCTGGCAAAATCAGATAACGCTTCTGATGGAGGAGGAAGTGATAACGGAAATAACGGCAAGGGACATGATAAAGGAGGTGGGTCAGATGACGGTAATGACGGTGGGTCAGATGACGGTAATGACGGTGGGTCAGATGACGGTAATGATGGTGGGTCAGATGACGGTAATGATGGTGCGTCACAAAGTTCGGAAGGTAATTTTCAAACCGACACTAAAAATAAACAGATCAATAACGTAAACAAGATTGTTTCTCCAATAGTAGAACAAACATTAAAAGATAAGTACGGATCCAAGGTATTTATGTTTTAATCAAAAGTGCAGATAACAAAACTATATTTGTTCCTGAAAAGGTTACATTAACTACTGGCTCCACAGTGGTTTGGCTCAATCAAGACAGTTCTGATCACATGATAACGGTCGGCTCGAATTCCAAATCCGAATATGCATTATTGAATTCTCTGATTCTACCTGGTGGTATGGTTGACCAAAAATTCCAATCGGCTGGTACGTTTTACTATACCGATATCGATAGCACTCAATCCAATGGAGTTGTCACAATTTTGAACAGCGGAGACAAAGACAATTCGACGGCAATACCTCTGGAATAAGCAAATACCAATAGAAGATTTAAGTCGGAAACTAGATTAGTGTTGCAGGTATCGACAGGTTTATGGCAGTTACCTAAAGGGCATTAATATCTCATTTCACGATTTTAACAAATATGAAAGTGTAGAATACACTCATCATATTTTCATTATCGTCAAATATACGAACGAAGGAGACTTTGCGTTTTGTCCAATCCGAGATCAGAAATATATCCACCTAACTTTGGTCCACTATCGGCATTTATCAACATCCTGTAAAACAATTTGAATATTTTCTTTGGTTGCTCTTCGTGTTGCTTTGACGTCTCATATATCAATTGTTGAATTTTTTCTGCATCAAGATTTTTCTCCGCAGTTGTCGCTGTTTCTAGGTTATTCACAATATTTTTTACTATCGCCTTCTCCTTATCAGTTAGAACGACGTCAAATTTGTCTGCAGAGATGTAGTCATCAGACCAGTTACATGCAAGCTGAATTTTGTGCTGCAGGTCTGGAGTTAGTTCTGCTACCGCCTTGTACTTTAGCAACCTTTCAAAGACCTTCTTTACTCTGTCGGCTCCTGAAAAAAATGATGCCTGTTGAACCATCAGCATATAAGGAACATGTTGCGACGATTTATCTCCTGTTTTTAGTTTATTAATATACTCATAGATTCCTCTTATCTTAGAGAGCCTATCTTCATTTTCTTCCTTCTTTTTACCAAAATAGAGATCCTCATAATAATCATACTCTTCCATCAAAGTCGCAATATCATCAGTTCCTATTTGCCTAGTTCCGGTAATTCGTTTGTATAAAAGTAGCAATAGTGATTGTGGAGTCCCATAACGCAACCACACTTGTGGTGTCAGTACGTTTCCCGTGGATTTACTTATTTTCTTACCTCCTTTGTCAAGAAACATCTCATATTTTACATGTAATGGATGTGCATAATTTAATATGACATCGGAAACCCAGTCATTAACTCTTACCGAATCCATAATATCTTTGCCGTAAGCTTCAAATCGGATATTAAGAGCACTCCACCTTGCAGCAAATTCTACCTTCCAGGCAAGTTTTCCCTTTCCTAAAGATATTGGTATTTCACCAGAGTATCCACACCCTTTAATCTCATTGTTACCTAACTTGGTTCCGTTACAGCTGTACTTTACTTTCTTTTCAGCTCTTAGGTAATTTTCAGCATGTGCAACGTAAAGGCGTCCACATGATTCACAAATCGGAAAATATGGAAGTGATTCCTTATATTTTGATTGACCGACGATTTCTTCTATTTTGTTACCAAGATTAGAAGCGTTTGACAGTATTGTATCTATCTGATTTGTTAACATCCCACTACCATAGACTTTGGCGGCGTTCAAAAATTCATACTCTATGTCAAGCCTGTCTAATGCTTCAAGCAATAGGCTGCTCATGTGAGCTCCGTACGAATCATGGCATTGGCCCACAGGATCTGGAATACTTGATACCGGAATGCCAATATAATCACTCAACCATTCAGGAAGCCCGGATGGAATTTTTCTCAGACCGTCCAAATCATCAGAATATGCGATAAGCTTTGAATTGTATCCTAAATTCTTTATTGCAAGCGAGACACCATATGCCCTTACAGCATCACCGAGGCTCCCAATATGCGGGAAGCCTGAAGCCCCCAAACCACTTTCTACGGGAATCATGTCCAATTTTCGTCCGATACTTTTTTCTCTATCAATTATCGTAGATGCAATCTTATCAATCCAAGTCCCTCTACCTATTATTTCTCTTTTCAAAAAAATTACAAATCCTTTGAAACATATGGTCCGTTCATTTTATATCCGAATTTCCTGTAATATTCCCTTGTTCCCACAGCACTGATTACGGAAATGGAATCTAATCCAAATTCATTTTTAACGATATTTTCAGCAATTCCTAGTAATCTAGAACCATAGCCTTTATGTTGAAATGAAGTTGCTAATGATTCATTATTGTTACCAACATCAACCATCTGTCCGAAAACGTGTAGTTCCCGAACAATAGCTGCAGGATTTTCTTTCTTGTCAATCAATTCATGTCTATGGGGCAGAGCAGTTCTTCTCAACCTCAGAAATCCGAATAACAATTTGTTATCATTATCTTCTAAACTCAAAAATATTTCCTTTCCTTTTGAAGAATCGTAATCGATTCTATTGTTTGTTATATTAATATTCATGTTGTTTCCTGATTTTTTTATTCCCACTTCTCTACATCGAATGCAACTGCATTGTAAACCTTGTTCTTTCAATTTTTGTTGCAGTGTCTGTCGGATATTACTACTATTATATCCATCTAAAATATCATCCGATTCAATTTCGCGCTGAATTCTCATTATTCTAATCCATGGGGGAACTATTTTTTTTATTTCCAGAAGTAATTCAGTAAAAACGTCATTAGTATATGGTTGGTAAAGTCCTCTTTCATAGAGTTTTGCCAACCCGGTATCTTTAAGTAGTAATGTCGGATAAATTTTCAACATATCAGGCTTTAAGCGAGAGTCATCAAAAAGTTTCTTGAAATCCGCTAAATCTCTTTGCGGATCCGAACCAGGTAATCCAGGCATCATATGTGCTACAATTTTGTATCCCGAATCTTTTGCAATTTGAAACGATTGATAGACGTCATTCACATTATGACCTCTGTTAATAATCTTGTAAACATCATCACTTAGAGTTTGAACTCCGATTTCGATTCTGGTAATACCCAGTTCTAGCATCAAGTCGATGTGAGTTTCTTTGCAGTAGTCTGGTTTCGTCTCCACAGTAAATCCCACGCAGCGAATGTCGCTTACTTCATTGAGTATTTGTGCTTGATGAAGGGAGGTGGATTTAACTCCGTTCAATGTGTCATAACATTCTTTCACAAAATTTCGTTGATAATCAAAAGGCATATAAGGAAAGGTTCCACCGACAATTACCAATTCTACCTTTGAAATATTATGGCCTCTTGAACATTCTTGATTCAATTTTGAGATTATTTGGTTTCCTGGATCAAAATCTGATTTTTGCGCTAATCGAGTTACAGGTTCTTTTCCTGTATAGCTCAATGGTACGTTAAGTTCTTTACCGCCAGGGCAGTATATGCATCTACCATGAGGACAATCGTATGGTTTTGCCATGACTGCGATAACAAGCACGCCTGAAGCAGTTTTAATGGGTCTTAGCATCATGGTTTTCCTAATATTACTATCAATTGGTAAATATTTTAGAATGTCACGAAATCTAGGAGTTCTTGATAAGCGATACTCGGATGATGTGCTTCTAATAAATGAGGAAATACTTGCAAGTGAACATTCAGGAAGTCGACTTAGTTTATTACCTATTTTCCTGCAAGCCAGATCATAATTATTCGATTCTTCTTCAAAAACCGAGTTTCTTGTAGCCGTCATCTACGACATCATTGTTTACAATACCCATATTTCTTGTATACTATGGCTAATTGTTTCTATACTAATCTTAACAAGGCAACGACGATTTAGCATAATCGAACGTCTGTCAAGTATAACTTATTTTCGTAGGAACTATATTTGTAATACCCATCTTGTAGGAGTTGGATATTCCAATAAAAAAGGGAGGTCTGCTGTTAATAAAGTGATTAATAGTCTGGTGTGCCTGCTTGTTGACCAGATACAGGAGGAGGTGTTGCTGAATTTGTCATGGATGATTGGTTGCCTGTTTGGTTGCCAGTTTGATTCCCTGCTCCTGTAGCATTAGTCTGAGCAAAAGCAACTGTCAACTGAAGTCCTATTAGACCACTCATAATTGTACAAACTGCCAATGCCACAAATAGAGCAAATCTTGTATTGGTTGTCATGTACAGTCAGTAGTTTTTAATACTTATTAGGAGGTTAAATTTGAATTATTTTCCGTTTTGACATGTAACTTAGTTAAGCCAGCTTATTATAGGCCAATGCTTCACGTGGAAGAGTCTTTAGTCTTCATGCAAAAGACACTGGTGGGGATCTTTCCTGTCTGCTTCTATTTTCCCACCAGAATATTATAATTTAGAGAGTAGTAAAAAATCTTTAGAGCTGGGTCATGACTTAGACTATTGATAATACATAATAGAAGCTCTAGAATTCCGCAGATGCATTTGAAAAAAAAAATTTCATATATAATGCCTTCAAAGAAGTGCTATGACTATAGGACAAAAACTCTTCGAAGAGATTGGTAAAATAACAGATTTCAAAGTAGTAAAGGTGCATCCGCTTGAAGGAGTAAAAACTGAAGTCAGTTTTACATCGGACATCAAAGGCATTGGGAGGTACCCGAGCGGTAAAAATCTTGCTTCAGGGACAATAACAAAATATTCTCATGGCATAATTGACGGTACCTGGCAGGGTGCCTTGACAAATGAACAGGGTGAGCAATTCTTATGGTGGGCTCACGAAAAAAGCAAAGTACTACAAAATGGTAAAATCAAGGGACTCAATTTGGCAACGGGATTTACGAATTCACAAAAATTATCGTGGATGAATAGTCTAATTATTGTAATAGAATTATCCGGTTCAATTTTCTCTGACGAGTTCAGCGCTATTGGATATGAATGGGTTTGTGAAGTTGGATAATCCAGAAAAATAAAAAAATAAAAAGATATTCGAGATGATTCTCAAAACCTAATTCGTTTAAAATTGTGTAAGCCCCCCGAACGTCTTTTATTTTAGTCCGAATAGTTGTTTTAATATTTCAAGTATTGGGTTACCTCCGGTGGGTATCCCTGGACTAGTCACGTTTCCGGTTACATTCGCTGTTACTTCTTTTGCTGGTGTAGTTACATTTTCTGTTACATTTGCTGTTGGTTCTTTTGTGGGTATAGTTACGTTTTTAGCAGGTAATTCTTTTTCAGGTGTAAGCTCTTTTACATATAGATAATTATCTTTATGATTATATCCAAGATCAGATATAGTTATTACATTAAATTTGTTATCGTGAAGATATTTCATTTCATTTTTAAAGAGATCAATATCGGTGACAGAATTTTTTTCACCAATATCATGATACATAATAATTGGAATTGCATTTATGGTTCCGTTCTTATTGTATTTTAGTTGACCGTTTACAACTTCAATGAACCTTTTCAATGCCTGTGAATCACTAAAAGAATTCTCTACTATTTCAAAATCGTGGCTCCAGTTTCTAATGGAATATTTGTTTGCGTATGTAGGGGTACCATTATCAGTAAAGGTCTTACAATCTTTTTGACCGTATTGCTTCATCCCGTCGCATCTTAGAAACATTAGAGGATCATTTCCTCGGGTTGCAAAATCATAATGTTTTGCAACAGTCTCAACAACGGCTCTATCTTCTGAGCCGGTGCTAAAGGGATACTCAAAGCTCTTTGGATCTATCCCGTAATCATCCAAGCATTTTTTTGAATTTCCGACTTCGTATTCGATTGAGGCGTTCGACAGCTCTGTGAGCCTAACATGAGACATACTATGTGAACCAATATCATTGCCATCATTGTGAAGTGTCTTTATATCGTTCCAATTCATATACCCATTTTTTTTCCCTACATAGTTGCAGATTACATCAAATGTTCCCTTGAATCCATATTTATCGAGAATTGGTTTGGCATTTGTAAACTGGCTTTTGAGACCATCAGAGAAAATAAAAATTACGACCTTATCATCAGATTTCTTGTTTTCAGCTGATTCGGAGGACAGAGCTCCGACGATATTTTGCTCGAAGACAACAGACAAAAAGGTCACTAAAAATACTATCAATATCAGTGGAAATACATTGGTAAAAAAACGGCAGCTCTTCAATCTTAGATTACAGGTTCATAATTAATATAATAAAAAGATATTTCAACCTTAGAGAAAAAATGAAAAAGGGCAACCTCGTTTATAGATTTCAAATTTTAGATTGGTCTAGTCAAGAAAAAAAGTTTTGAAAATACCCATGTGACCATTTTTGTAAAAAAAGTCAAGAAAAAATTCGAATGTCTAGTTTATATTCTACCTGGACATTTGATATTTGATGGCTCCTGAACATTCAAAAGCCAGATTAAAGGAGCTTATAATAGATAAAGCTCTCGTTGTTCGACGTGAACCAATTACCCTCTCAAGCGGTCAGAAAACCAATCATTATTACGACTTGAAAAAAGTTCTGGCTCATGGAGAAGGCCTAAAGCTCACGGGAATTCTAATGTTAGAAGAAATGCTAAAAATGGGACCAGTCAAATCAGTGGGTGGTCTTGAAACCGGTGCAATTTCGATATCAGTTGCAATATCAAGAGAAAGTCTCGAACATGAGAACATCAGTTGGTTCTTTGTAAGAAAACAGCAAAAAGGTCATGGCCTGCAAAATATGATAGAAGGAAATGTTTTGGAACCTGTTGTTGTAGTGGAGGACGTAATAACAAAAGGTGAATCAGTTCTAAAGGCAATTCAGGTTCTACAATCAAAATGGAAACATATGCTAGGAGTTGTCGCAATTATTGATAGGGGAGGAGGAAAAGAAAATTTGCAGAAAAAGCACAAAATTAAATTCGCTTCACTTTTTGAAGACAAAGACTTTGAGGAGGTCGTGAAAGAACGATTGGCAAAACTAAACATTTAACCTAGAGCCAGGTTTATTTATATTAGAATTTCTAATTTTAGGTTCCCCGATCGGCCTTCCAATGGGTAGTAACATAGATTTTGATCGACAACAGTTAGGTACTTGTATTAGAAATCTTAAATAAAAATTTGTATCCAGCAATATTCCTATCCTTCACTTCATTGGTAGGCATTGGCTGGTGCTATTCTTTACCGGATACGTACCAGCCAACGATATCTAAACTAGGAATATATAAGAGATATATAAGAGATATATAAGAGATGCTTACTCTTGGTACTAAAAAAATTATAAAAACTTATCATACAATAAGTTTCAGTTCTTTACCCTAGGTGGTAAGACCAATGATGTCGTTGTGTGTAGGGAATGTTCATAGACACCTCAAATTAGGATAGAATCATCAGTCAACACTTCCTGCTTTTCATTTCAATAGATTATAATGTTTTTGAATGAACTTCATAATAGAAATTAGTATTTAATCGTTATTATGGAAGGTTGAAACACAAACCGATAGAGGTCCGTATAAAAAAGGGTAAAGTTTTGATGCAAAATTTGACCTAGGGCGAAATGATCAACACAATTTAATTGATCGCGCCAAGGTTATTGCTCTTTCAAGGTCATCATTTAGTATTTCCTGTTTCTTATACTTGTTATTAAAATAAATCAAGTCTACGATCTTCGCATGGTCCATATTAACTACCGTTGCAACATTGTTGCCATTCTTAGGACCTCCAAATGTACGATTGCTACTACTGGTTAATACTACAAGTTTGTCGACAACGTTAAGTGATTTTGATGCACTGGATATTTGGGCTTGAGTTTTTGATGGCTCGTCTCCAATGACAACGGATACCGCTATTTTTGAACCATAACTATCGTTGTAAGTTAAATCAATTCCCTCACCAACAAGATTCTCAAAATTTAATTCGTTAACATATCCCTCATAATTTGTCAACGTTAGAAGATTCCTGACGGCTTCACGTACGTTAGGCTCAATTACTTCCGTATTGTTTACGCATTTTTTTATCTGAATGAAATCAGATAACGGCACATTCATCAAACTGCCCCTTATTTTAGATCCAGGATAGATATTTTTTATAGTATCGTCAATTATCAACTCATCTATTACAAATGAACCGCGTTTTGATGCCTCTTCTGTAGAGTGATAAAAGATGTTCAGCATCGATCTTACGTTTCTAAAATCTGGAAACTCATCATACAGCAATTTAATTTTGCCAGTAAGATCACTTTCAAGTTCTGGAGAAAATTGTTTGTTGCTATCATAATGTCTTACATACTCTGAGATAATGTCTTTTAATTCACCAAGGGTATTTGAACCGGCAAGGTCAATTTTGTAATTTGCTTTTTCCATTCTATCGAAAACTGACGGATTCCCTTTTTTGATCTCCTCATAGGATGAAGGAGTTAGTATCAACATTAGTATCGAAGAAGGTATATGAGCATTAATTATGGCTTTAATAAAATCTAATGACTCGGTTTTAGAATCAAATTCATCAAACTGAAATATTGTTATCTTGTCCAATAACTTTAAATTCATATTCGCTATTGCTCTCAAACTATTTATTACACCTTCAAGAGACCTAATTTTTGAAACATCACTGCTCAACCTGTCTTCTATTAACGATTTTATTATTTCAATTTCAATCTCTGAAAAATCTGAGGCAAGTAATTTCTGTGCATGCTCAAAATTTAGTTTCTGTTTTCCATTCAGGATTTCTTCTGCCCTACGTCTGAGATTTTTGTTACCACTTAAACTATCTACAAATCCATAATTAAATGCCTTTCGTACGGAGCTGCCCTCATTATCAGCTTTATTGCATAAAAAATATAGAATTTGTTTTCTAAGCCCTTCAATGTCATCGCGACTAAGACCTCCCAAGACGGAATCATAAATATTGTGAATATCTCTAGGTGAGACTTGTGAAAGATCTACATAAGAAGTAACAGTTTTTTCTGCCAAGTCAGGCAAACTCTTAATGTGATATGCAAGATGGGTTTTTCCTGACCCTACATCTTGAATCATTGTAATTAATCTAAAATCCTTATCGGTAGAATTTGATCCGTTCACTTTTGCAAACAAATCAGAAATGCATGTAACTATCGCCTCTCTTGCATCTTTATGAGTCATTCCTCCTAGAATTTGGCATTCACTATACGATGGTGTCGGACTGCTCGGGTAAGGATTTGATTTTAGACCGTAGGGATACAATTTCATATCCCTCTCACATAACCATGGAGTAAGCCCCTCAATACAAGACCTTCGCTTCCTCCAGTTGATAGTTCATATTCGTTTTGATAGGAATTAACTAGTTGCTCTACAAGTTCGTAGAATTCATTTTTATCCAGACTAAATTTTTGACTCAGCTCACTTCTCACATTTCCAAGCTCAGTCCAACCTATTGAACTAGTTGACCTGGACAAGATAGTATCAAATTCTATTTTGAAATTATCAAGATTTACGAGTGCTTTTGGTAATTCGGAATTTTCACTCTTCAGAACTTCAATTAGACCGTTTAAAGCATCTTTGACGCTGTTAGATTGGGTTTCTAGCTTCCTCTCAATAATTTTAATTCGTTCCAGTAAAATTCGGAACTTTGGATCAGCGCTATTTAGATGCTTGACATATACTTCTGCAGTCCAGCAATAATAGGCCGCTCCTTTTTTATCAATACATACTTTTCCATCATTAACGAGATTCTCGAGAGTTTGCTCTAGATCAAATGAGGTAAATTCTTTTTTTAAATCGGATTTTTTTATTCCAGTTGAACCGGTGGAGAGTATTTTTTCTAAAACTAATTCTTCTGACGACATGAAAAACTATCATATTTTTTTTATTTAAATTATGGTGTAATACAACTGATTACCCATTATCAAGAAATTTACATCAAAGATAATCTTAATAGTTCACTTTCAGACAATGACAATGGGATGAAGATTACTCTTTGCTGATTACTTAGATGATGAAAGCACTAGGGTAACTGACCATCTTTCTTCGTTTAAATTGATGAGGTATGTTTTGACATGTCGTAAGGATCTTTCTACCCAAAAAATGATTTAGAAACAAAACAGGTTGGACTAAAAATAATAAACTTGTTAAATAATTATGTTTATTCTATAGTATGCCCAAGAGATTTTTCAATACATTGGAAGATTTTAAAAACAATTTGCATAGATACGATGCATCACTAATTGATTATGATGGATATCCAATTCCTTGTATAAATATCGACTCTCAAAGATATGATGAAATAATTATAAAAGTTGCTGGGAAAAAACTTGCAGTTGATGTATTATTGGATCTATTTCATGATACAAAGCACGTTTTTGTTGACATAATGATGACTTATCTTGATTATGGTTTTGATGAAAATTACCTTTTGTATGCCAATGAAATGCCACAATTTTTCGAGGCTCTTGCAAATACAGGGATGATTGCAATTGCACCTGCCACAGCACGATCTGCTACCGAAGGAAACCTGCTTGTAATTCAACTTCCAAAAAAAGAAAGTGCCTTGAATGCCTACAACCAAATGATTAGTATTATAAAAACAGGAAAAAAATAGTTACATTAAAGTTAAACAAATGCGACGGCCGGGATTTGAACCCGGGTTACCAGATTGGCAATCTGATGTCCTAGACCAAACTGGACGACCGTCGCAGTCCATCTAATGATGGAAAAATATTGCTTATTTTAACTGTTTCTTTGCTCATGCCCGGTAATATTGATAAAAGTTATACGCAAACATGGAAAAATTGAGGATTATTAACACATTTTGCAATAAATTCTAATACGAATTAGTGAAGTTTTATCCCACTTATTTCTGATTTTCTCTGATTGGTAACTCAAATAATCCTAATAACAGTGGAATACCCTCTGCTCTCAGAGACATAATCGTCCTTTATTTCTTCCACAATTATTGTTATGGAAATAATATCACCCCTTTCACATTTGGATGCATCGAGTGTTATGTAGTCATCAAGGATATCAACTGTATTCATACTTTCCTTGCTTACCGTATAAGATATTGGCGAACTTGATGCGATAAGAAATAATTCAGTCTTACTATAATTGCCCACTCTAATCCTTCGTGCTTCCTGAGGAACAGCATTTACCCTCATTGGTAAAGTGCCCACAGAGTGTTTTACATATCTTTTCTGAGAATTAATATATACTTCAAATTCAAATGGATAACCTGCTGTGTTTTCGGCCATCTTGTTTATGCCATCATTCATGACAATGTCCACTTTCTTTATTGTATTACAGTAATTCAGTATCCACTCATTAGTTGTTTTGACAATACTGTCAATGGAATTTTTTCTTTTAGAATTTTCCTCATCACTTAATTGATATCGATCAACCCACTCTTTATAGTCTCGACTAATGTCAATTATAAATTCCATACAAGTATTTTGATAATCTTCAATACTTGTGGCCCGTTCAGAACTGGAATCTGTTGCAAACATGAATATTCTCATAATATATTTAATCAAGATATAAGTGTCTGCTAGGCTCTTGCAAGTATTATCACTTAATTGGCTCATGGCAAACTGAATTTTTTGTCGAATATGAAAAATTCAATACGATAATATAAAGTTCGGGCATTTAACTTTTCATTGAGTTTTACTAATCTGCATTCAGAGTTGTTATTTAACATCAAACATCATGAAAAAGAAATTCGAGGGTCGTTAAAAAAAAGCCCAAATATTACGTATAAACAGATCAATCAACTCGCGGAATTTACAGGGTCAAGACATAATGTAACCTTAAATTTACATTTTCCAGACAGAACAAAAATTTATGAAGTAGAGAAATACGGAACAGAGAATTTGGGTTTGGTTGTTGATAAATTCCGAAAAAAGTTCCCAATACCTAGAGAAATTATCAAACAAAAAGCAATTGAATTTTTAGGGAACGTTACTCCACAGGATGCCTATATGTATGAAGGTAAGGAGGGACTTAAGGTTTTAATGGATAAAGGCAGGATAGAGATATTGCCGGGTTCCGTGCATCTTTGGTGTACCATTGATGAAAATTTAAAACAGTTTTGTGACTGGTTAATGAAGGAAGTGTTACTATCCGAGGTAAATGACTCTGACTCCGACAGGCGTTGACTCCTCGGAGACGCGTTTGAAGACCGTTAATTATTGATTAAGTTAGCCTACTCCGGATTAGTATCATCAATAATTTTTGCAAGGGCGATGTCGTGATCTGTGATTCCCCCAGCATCATGAGTACTCAGTTTAATTGTCACATTGTTATAGACATTCAACCATTCTGGATGGTGGTTCATTTTTTCCGCTTCAAGCGCAATTCTTGTCATAAAACCAAATGCATCAACGAAATTTCTAAATTTAAATGATTTTTCCAATTTTTCATCATTTAACTTCCATCCCTTCAAATTCCTGACCGATTCGTCTAATTCATTTGCCGATAATTTCTTGTACTTTTGAGACATAATGAAGGATATCTTCCTTGTTTTATAGGCTTTTCATTAAAGATTTTTTTATATGGCTTTTTGACTTTACGTTTTTGAATTTCAAAATGGTCATTATTGCCGCGATGGTTTTACAATCCATAATTTGTCCCGTAAAGCATTTATCCAGAGCAGTGCTCAACTTCATCTTGCTAATTTTTATATCTTCATCTTCATCCTGCGGTAGGCGTTTTTTTGATAATTTGATGTCTGTTGCTAGAAAAAAATGCATTTTCTCTGTATCATATCCAGGAGCTAAATAGCATTGAAATATTGGAGTTAATTTCCCAGTGTAACCTATTTCTTCATTCATCTCACGCAGCGCTGCAACGTGGGGATTTTCACCATGTTCAATCTTACCGGCGGGGATTTCAAGTAGATTACTCCGGGCAGCTACTCGAAATTGTTTGACGAGTATAATTTTTTCCTCGGCGTCGATAGCAATTATTCCCACTGAATTTTGGTGTTCAACTATTTCTTTTTCTATGATTTTACCCCCTAATCGATATTTGTAGGATCTTAGCGTTATTTTTCCTGAATAAAGATTGCGACCACTTTTCGTGATGTGTTTAACCATCCGAACTCTATTTAATTTAAAGATACTTAATTATTATTATTTTAGTAAACAAGGAAAATTGATATCAATAAATTGCATCATGATTCTAAAAATAGTAACCATGCTTAAAATGGTGTCTGCGCATAATTATTCAAGTAATTCAAATAGAATCAAATAATTAAAATACTTGAAGAACCATATTTGACTTGATAAGAGTATTATTCCAAAAATACCAATAATGAAATAATCAAGTGTAGAATGAATTAATCAAGTGTAGTAGAGTATCAGTAATAGAAGTATCCTTGTCCAGGGATCGATGGTATACTTGAAAATTTATCAAGTATGTGGTAGATTCACATTTATTACTGTATTCAATCAAAGTTGGCTCGCTTCTCTGCTCCTTGAATGATGGTGTTTAAGGATAGGATAACTTTATGCTCTTTTTCAATTTCGCATTCAGGACAGAATCCTGTATCGTATCCCGAATTTTATGGACTTTCTTAATCGTGATCTTTTCTTTCTTAGTTTTCTTCGGATTCTTCTCGAGCCGGATTATAAGTTTGGTTAATTCATCAAGGGACGTGTCAATCATATCAGAGTCTACTTTTATGGTTTTTGTTGACATTTTCTATCGTATTGACCACCGGCTAGGCACAAATCCTATTTGATTGAAGGATGTGTATGTGCTCATAGCACGGGAGTTAATGTAGACAGCCCTATCTGCTTAATAACACGTGTGCATAATATTTTTGAAATAAAGTTAAGTCTAAATTTTATAGATTAAATTCACCTAACCAAAATAAATGATTAACTCTAAGCCGGCAAAGGGCAGGAGATGACCGAAACATCATGATACAAGATTTGAATTTATCAGCTGGGCAAAAGCAATTAAAATGTAATTTTGCAAAAATCTAAGGCGCGGTTTTCTAAAAGTCGTCTAACTTTTATATGTGATCAATGACTATTTTCTTTATGCAATATACAAGGACAATAAAATTGATCATGATAAGCAGTGCAGTGTTATCGTTGCTACTCATCTCCGCCACATATTCAAATTCTGTTTTTGCACAAAATAAATTTAGGGCGAAACTTGATGCAAATAACGAAATTCCACCGGTCGATTCAAAAGCAAGTGGACATGCAACGTTTAAAATAAAAAATGACTCTATAAAGTCAAAGGTCAACATAACTGGAATAACAGATATTTCAGGCGCTCAAATATTCGCGGGAAAAATAGGGCAAAACACAGATCCCATAGTTGATTTATTGAAGACAGGTGAAAAAACTGAAACTTCAGGCGGAGTTGCCATAACAGGAAACTTTACTGCTTCAGACTTGGAAGGGTCCATGAAAGGTAAAGATCTATCTGAACTTCAATCCGCAATGGCAGCAAATGGGACATTTGTTAACATTATGACAACCGCCCATCCAGACGGTGAGGCAGCAGGACATATCTACGCTAAAGGTAGCACAACTGGAGCACAAAACGAGGTATCCTCAGGTGATGCAACCGGACAAGGTTCAGACCAGACAGATGAGAGTACAGGGGACAATGAGGATTAATCTTTCTATCCATTGAAAAATTACTAAATAGATAGAATGGAAGTATTCCTGATCGTATCTTCCTCATTTTTTTGACAATATATTTTTTCAAGATACTCTATTAAGTAGCGTTCAACTCAGTCTTAATCCAAAACTAACAAAACGTTTGTAGATAAAATATGAGAAGGGGGTTCCGGATGTTAAACAAAAGAGGTCTAAAATACTGAAATCTAGTATGGGAATGTTTACAACCCAAACAACTATAGCTCCGACAATTTGATGACTTCACTCAGCGCATCAATCCTTAACGGCCATGAAAAATTCTTGTTCCAAGGCTGATTAAAGAGAATTCCTATCCTTGGCTGGGCTAGCTCACTGAAATTGATTGGTGCATCATCGACGAGAATATCAAATGGATAGTCGGTCTTTGGAGCATCGTCATAAACAAACAAAAGATCGTCACAGTGAATCTTGTGTAAATCCAACCATCTTATGACATTGCTCACAGAGGACCTGTACCTTTTTGTCAGGATAGAAATTCTGAATCCTCTGTCATGTAAGTCGGTAACAATATTACCAATTGAAGGTTCTGTTGACGGGATATCTTTCCACCTCTTGTCCCAGATATGTGTAAAAATATCCGAAACCTCAGTTATGGATATATCTAGAATTTTTGAGATATCCCATGATGTGATATCGTCTTTAGTTATGTTCGCTTCATTTCGCCTGTTAAATTCCTGCGCCCAAATAACCATTGTATCGGCGAGAACCGAGTCCAGATCAATTGCAAGCTTTCTTCTATGGGCCAATTTGGGTATCGTGTTTAACGTTTAGTGTTAAAAATATGTTATTCATTTTTTAGATTCTAACCCAAGGTGGTAATATTCATCGATATTTTAAACCCTTCCTTAAAATTTATTACACCGAGAATTTAGTTTTTACCTGTGTCAAATTTCTTTGGATCACTCTGCGAGACGATTATTAAAACAGATAAAAAGATTAGATTTGCAGCCATAGTGGACCATCACGGAACAATACTAGGGGTCTCCGAAAGAAAAGGAATTAAACCTTTACTTAATGACGAGCAAACCGCTCAATATGCTCTTGCCGCAGTTACCAGACAGTATACGAGAATTAGATGGCAATCAATATTAGGAAAAATTGATTATACATGCTCAAGCTATGAAAAATTGTTAAGAATAACCATACCCGTAACTGATTCTAGAAATCATTTATGCTTTGTAATTATTTTTACCCTTGATGTAAATACAAAGGATTTTCACCACGTTATCATGAATAAGATAAAACCAATAGTTAAGGAAAAAGAAAAGGAATTACTAAACAGGGCCTAGAAATTCCACCACGTACAGTTGACAGATAGTGGATAAATTGAATAAAAAGGTCAAGACGTCATAAAGAGAGATGATTTGATAATATTGATATAATGCTTTTTTATTCCATTTATGATAAATAATGCCTAAGGAAAGAATAAAATTTTTCAGATCGTATGAGCCGCATGGACTTGAACAAGATATCAATAATTTCTTGGAAAACGAAACGAAGGTTATACTTGGTATCTCTTTTTTACATACTGTAACAGGTCATGGAAACGAAATATTTTATGATGCATACGTACGTTATACCCCAAAATCAGGAAAGTCAAAAGAATCGAACTATTAATGAATGATAGCAATCAAGATAACATGATATTTATTACCAAAATTCCGGGTTGCTCAATATTTCATTTTTCACATTTCATTTTTCATATTTGATAATCTTTTGCCATAAATTCTACACGCTCTAGCAGCCAAAGTCGCTAATCTTAACGGTTCTGGCTTGGCGCCCTGGATAACTAAAGAATTTAACAAAACTGAGGCATCTGCAAAGCTTACTCCCCATTGACGAACAAATACGGTTTTTCCAGTCCATAATTTTAATAATTTACGATCTTCAAGGTTCAAATAATCCAAAATTTTTTGCTTTTCATCTATTCCATGTATTGAATGTGTCAAGCCGAAGGATTTTTTGTAAGATATTGCAATCACGGGTAATCCTGTCTTTTCAAGAATTTGTTTACCATTTATAACATTGAACAAACTAATTATTAGTCCTCCAAGAAGAACACAATTGATATCATTTCGTCTAAGGCTTTTAATCAATGAAATGATTTTGTCAGAGCTATCATTCCCGCCTATTGTGGTGTCTGCATATGCAAAACCATCGACCACAAAATCACGTCGCATAACAACGCCGGCTAGAATTGATTTTTTATCATGTTTTTCAAAGCTCTCTGCAATTGCAAGAACTCTTAATCCCTTCTTATTGTTATGAATTCGTTTCAATTAATTGATATTACCAACAAAATATTATTATAAGATTATTTTGTCCAAAAAAAGAACCAAGTAATTACAGTAATATTCTTCAATCTATTTATGAAAGGGTCTAAATATCATATTTTCAATTAGACTCATGTGGATGATAACCTTAGCAATGGAAGTAAGAAATCCAATCGTTTAATTGATGAAACAAGTCCCTATCTACTTCAGCACGCCTATAACCCCGTCGATTGGTATAGTTGGAACGAAGAGGCGCTTGAAAGATCAAAGAGAGAAGACAAGCCCATTTTTTTGAGTATTGGATACAGCTCATGTCATTGGTGTCACGTAATGGCTCACGAATCGTTTGAGGATGAACAAATAGCCAAAATAATGAATGATAACTATGTTAACATCAAAGTTGACCGAGAAGAGAGACCAGATATTGATGATATCTATCAAAGGGCGTGCCAAATGTATACGGGGACCGGAGGTTGGCCATTATCCGCCTTTCTGACTCCAGACCAAAAACCTTTCTACATTGGAACATATTTCCCTAATGAAAGTAGGCATGGTTTACCAGGTTTCGGAACCATATTACTAAGATTGTCAGATGGATATAAAAATAGACGTAATGAGGTTATTTCTTCTAGCCAAGAATTTGTTACTGCACTAGAGAATGCATCCACAGACATAGCATCTAATAACGATTCTGAATTAGAAAATAAAATTTTAAATGAAGCGGCAGTTATATTGTTGCAACTGGCGGATAATATGTATGGGGGATTTGGTAGCGCACCAAAATTTCCAAACGCCTCAAACCTTCTGTTCTTATTAAGGGCATATGATTATTCTGGCATAACCAAATACAGAGACTTTGTCCATTTTACTGCAGACAAGATGGATTCAGGAGGGATACATGACCACGTAGGTGGAGGTTTTGCACGCTATTCCACAGATCAAAGATGGCTAGTACCACATTTTGAGAAAATGTTATATGATAATGCACTCCTCTCAGTACTTTATTCTGAAATATACTCAATTACCTTAAATCGTAACTATTTAGATGTACTTCAAAAAATTCTAAGATTTGTCCAAAGAGAGATGACCTCATCTGAGGGAGCTTTTTACTCTTCTCAAGATGCAGACTCCGAAGGGGAGGAGGGAAAATATTATGTATGGTCATACAAAGAACTCAAACAAGTCATCGGTCCGGAAATTTTTGAGATATTTGCAGATAGATTCGGAGTTACTCAAGGGGGTAATTTTGAGGGTAAAAACATATTACACAAATATACGTCCATACAGAGATTATCTGAGAGATACTCCAAAGCCCAAGAATGGATAGAAGAAAAGATTGAATCCTCATTAGAGATGCTTTATCAAATTAGACTGAAAAGGATAAAGCCAGGAACTGATAAAAAGATATTGACATCGTGGAACGGGTTGATGATTTCTGGATTTATCAGCGGCTACAAAGCAACTGGTAATTTAAGTTACCTTGAAAGTGCACAAAAAGCTGTTACGTTTATTGAAAAAAATCAAAGTAAAAATGGAAACAGGCTTAATAGAGTGTTCAATAATGTTTCAAAGATTTCTGGATATCTTGATGATTATGCCTTTTATGTTGAAGCTTTGATTAATTTGTTTAGTGTTGATTCGAAATCTTACTATCTTCAAAGAGCTCTTGACTATACCATTTCAATGATTGATCATTTTTGGGATAATAAAACAAATGACTTTTTCTTTAGCCCCGACGACAATGAAAAGCTAATTGTAAGAACTAAAAATCATTACGATCTTGCTATTCCAAGTGGAAATTCAGTTGCTGTTTCTAATTTGGTAAGGCTATATCACTACACACAGAATCAAGATTTCCTTTCCAAAGCAGACCATATGATCCGAGGAATGTCAAAGGCAGCCGCAGGAAATCCATTCGGATTTGGTCAATTACTTTCAGCTACGTATTTACGTATTAAAACACCTATTGAGATCTGTGTAATAAGGCAGGACGGACATTCGGAACTCGGGGATCACATTAACAGGAAATTCCTTCCTAATGCAATTACAGCAATCCTAAATCAAAATGCTTTATCTGAGCTTGAAAAATACCCCTATTTCAAGGGAAAACAGTTAGATAAAAACAATAACAGCGGTAAAGAATTTGCATATGTTTGCAAGGACTTTGCTTGTAGCCTTCCCATAACTTCTATAAAGGAACTTGAGAAAAATATTTCGTAATAAACAAGTCTAATCTTTTTTTTGAGGCAAAACGTGTAAATATCTTCGACTTTCCACATCACTATCATAGTAATTGTCATCACCAAGAACTTTACTGGCCGATTTGAAGACTGATTTTAATCCTCTTTCGTGGATTTCAAAGTATAGACGAAACTCTGTTTACTATCTGACAATCATGGTCCTGTTTTATCACCTTATCGGCTTTGTGATAATGATTGTCGGTTCTGTGGTAGTTGACCTTGTAGTTAGTCAATATACAGAACCCACCATACCACTATCGGCCATATCGGTATTGTCCGCAGGTCCTTTTGAAGAGAGTCTATTTTTTGGGATTCCATTTTACCTGACTGGAAACCACTTTGTAGCTCTTGCAGGAGGTATCGTTTGGGCTTCATTGCATATTTTAAATACACAAAGCGTGCAAGTCAATAGTCTTGCTTATTTGACATGGTTATTTGTAACACCATCCATTTTTGCAAGTCTAAGAACATGGATAAGTGGAAAAGGATGGTTTGCAATAATATCTCATTCAACATGGAATTTGATTTTTTTTATTGCTGGCTGTTCAAACGGAGAGTTCCCATGCAGAATTATAAATGATAAAGAGTTTCTCGTTGACATCGCCTATGTAACAACTGCCATTGTTTTTATTCTACTTGTTTATTTTTTGTTCCTACGGTTCAAGAATAACCCTGCTATAAGGTCAATAAAATAAAGAACATACCGATATATGGCAATGGTCTAAATAACCTCCTTACAATACTGGAGGCATGGGCAAGATATTCCTTCAATTAATTTGTGATGAATGCAAAACAATTCTTTTAGAAAAAGAAGGCCAAGAGAACTTGAGTTACGAAAAATTCCCAATCACAGAGGAAGAGGCCACTTTTCTTAACGAAGCCCACAGAGGTCATGAATGCCATATTGAAGCTGTGGAAAAAACCTGATAAACGACAAAATTCAGTAGCTCAAACTTTAAATTATTTGTTCATTATTTATATTATGAAGCTTGCCAATGATGATTTTTACGTTATCCCTCTGAGGCAAGTAGTAACTTTTTTAACTGTTGCAAAGCACTATCATTTGCTACTAAGACGCCATTTAATATAGGAAACGAAATAAATTCAGATAAGTTTACTTTACAGTCTCATTCAATTGTTTAAAATGGAGAAAAAATGGATTTCTCACTTTGCCGGGATAGGCTACAGATACACGGACATTGTCATGAATATTTTAATATTGTACACGGACCGAAAAATCGCAATAAAAATATGGAACGAGAATATTAATTGGTGGCCAGACGACCAAATAATCCTGAGGTTTATAGAGGATAAGGAGGATTATTGGTTTATCCTCTACCAAAGAGGAAAGAATCTCCTTTCAAAAGAAAACGTTGGTTTTTTCAAGAAAAATCCCATCACTCAAAATTATCTAAGATTTAAAAAGAATTTTGATCAAAAAACGATATTGCGGTTTGCACTTTACAAATCCATAGGAAAAAAGGATGCAGACAGGAACGACAAAGATGAAAATAAAGAAGATGAATCTAGTAACAAACCTACATTTGAAATTAATATCTTTAAAAGAATGAAGACGGTTTATGATGTAAAATTTCTTAAATTAGATGAACTTGAAGAAAACAGTGTTGAACTTAATTTGATAAATAACAATGATGCTCAGCATGCTTAGAGATTTTCACTGTATTGAAGATTGTTCTGACTGTTGCATATACCGCCAATACTATCCATCAGTAGATTACGGAAAAATAGGAGTCCTTCTTCTGCCGGAAGAAAAAAAGCAAGTGGAAGACCAGGCGGATAGATTACAAATCAAGATAACTATATTGCCAAGGCTGGGGGTCGGCATTAATAAAAAATCGGATGGCCCTTCGCAAATAATCGCGTATCAGCTTATGGGTAATATCGACGGCGACTATTGTCCGTTTCTTGACACGAAAGGCAATAATCGTGCTCCGCATGGGGGCTTTAATTGTCGAATATATGAGGCAAGACCTTTTGCTTGCCAGGCATATCCTGTAATAGATGAGGATAAAACCACTGTAGAGCTTGACTCACATTGCAAATTTTCGGCTCAGTATTCAAATCAGGTCAGTAAAAATTCAGTGGATAACGAATTGAGAGCCCTGAGCAGAATAAGTGGCAGATTCGAAAAACTAGCTGGACAAAAAATATGGAGATATGCAACACATGTTGGTGAAAAAGCATTCGAAAATCTTTTACTGCCGCAAGGATGGTACTTGCAAGAATCCTAAATGCTGCACACAAAATCATTTGATAATTATTTATTTTGATTTGTTTTTTGATAGACTACAATATTTCCTTTCTTTATTTCGACAATTCTGCTAATTGGTATCAGTTCGAACATTCCCGATAACAAAATAAAATCTTTCATGGAGACACGTACTATTTTATCAAGATCACGATATGCCACTTGGTAAAGGTTTATGTCATCGTAGAATCTAGCTCTGCTTAAAATTTCAACTAATTTGCCCTTTTTCTTGCTCATTCTTTATAATACATCAACCCTCCTGCATCAATTATTTTTTTAATCAGTGGTGGGAATGGAGAGATTGAGAATTTTTTCCCATTAGTCAAATCATGAATTTGATTGTTTTGTAAATCTATTTCGAGTGTGTCCTTGTCTGAAATTTGTTCTAGTGTAGACCGCTCAATTTCTAGTGGCAGTAGATATCCACCATCTACACAATTTCTATAAAAGATTCGTGCAAATGAAGGTGCAAGAACGGCACTGATTCCACAATGCGATAAGGCTATGGGAGCATGTTCTCTACTAGAGCCACAACCAAAGTTACCCCCCGCTAGCATAAAATCACCCTTGCTCACTTTGTGCGAAAAATCGGTGTCAATTCCTTCCATGGCGTGTTTGGATAGCTCATCATGATCGTGGATTTTTAGGTAAGGTCCGGGCAGTATTACGTCAGTGTCGATATTATCTTTACTATATTTATGAACAATACCTTTCATGGTCATTTGGACACATCCCGGGGATCAGTAATCTTGCCTTTAATTGCAGAAGCAGCAACCACTAATGGAGAGGCTAGATATGTTTGAGATTCCACATGGCCCATCCTACCAGGAAAATTCCTATTGGTAGTGCTAACACAAATCTCATCTTTTCCTAAAATTCCCATATGAGCGCCACAGCATGCACCACAGGTAGGTGGACCTACTACCGCCCCTGCTTCCATGAATATGTCAATTAACCCTTCTTTCATTGCTTTGATGTAAATTGATTGGGCAGCAGGCAAAACTTCAGTCCGCACCTTTACCTTGTTTCCTTTTAGAATTTGTGCAGCCGATCTAAGATCTTCTAATTTTGCGCCAGTGCAAGAACCAATATAGGCCTTATTAATTTCAACGGTTTGCAACTCTCTGGCTGCGGCACCATTTTGTGGGGAATACGGTTTTGCTACAATGGGTTCAAGATTTTCAATTTCATAAGTATATTCTTCCAAATATGGTTGATTATCGCCCAAAAGTGATTTATAGGAATCAGCGGTTCTTTGTTGAATATATTCGTCGGTTACAGCATCTGGTTCGATTATTCCGTTCTTTGCCCCAGCTTCTGTGGTCATATTTGTAAGTGTCAATCTTTCTTCCATACTCATCTCGCTTACTGCATTTCCTGCAAATTCCATCGTCTTGTAGTTTGCACCGTCTGTACCGATATCACTTATTATTTTTAGAATAATGTCCTTAGCCATTATGTGTGGAGGTTTTTTACCAATTATTTTAAACAATAACGTTTCAGGAACCTTTAGCCATATGCGGCCGTGCATCATAGAGTAAGCAATGTCGGTGTGTCCTAAGCCTACTGCTAATGCCCCTAAAGCACCCGTTGTATTGGTATGCGAATCACCACCGACATAAAATTCACCAGGAAGTACTAGGGCCTCCTCATGCGAAAGCGTATGGCAGATTCCATATTGTCCTAAACCGTACTTGAAATGCTTTTTAATTCCAAATTTTTGTGCCCAATTCGTGAGCCGTGTGATATTCTCTGCGGAAATTCTATCTGCAGAAGGAACAAAATGATCTTCAGATATCCATATTTTATCTGCATTCCATACTTTATCGAGATGTATTCCTTTCTTTGCCCATTCGTCAAAAACTTTTATTACTCCAGGACCAGATACGTCATGAATCATTAACTTGTCGACATTGGCAAAAACCACATCGCCAGGACTCACCGATGTTCTATTAGATGCCCGTGCAATAATTTTCTCAGTAATATTCATAATTTAGAGATCAACCTAAATTCTTCCCTGCCGTTAATAATTTTTCCTGAACACAAATATTGTGAAAGTATTCTTTACAAGTAAATGGAGATTTTTCCAATAAGTATACCAAAAAAGAGTCGAGAATTTGATCTATTTAGAACTTTAATTGATACCAAATTCGAATTCAAGGCAAATGACATTATAATTATTTCAAGCAAGTTTGTTTCAATGAGCGAGGGTTCTTTGGTCGATCTGAAAAGTGTCAAGGTAACTACAAGAGCAAAGTGCCTTGCCGCAAAATTCAAGATGAACCCAAAAATTGCACAAATCGCTATGCAGCAGGCGGATAAAATAGTGTCGGGAATTCCAGGCTTTCTCCTTACTATAAAAGATGGCATGATAGCGCCTAACTCTGGGATAGACAAATCTAATTGTCCTGCTGGAAAGATCATACTTTATCCTAGGAATTCATTCAAGTCAGCGAGGAATTTGCATAAAAAAATATTCGACAAGCTCGGAATAAATGTTGGAATTGTAATATCAGATAGCAGGCTGATGCCGACTAGAATAGGTTGCACCGGCATTGCTGTCGGTGTTTCTGGTTTTGAACCAGTTGAAGATGAAAGAGGCAAAACGGACTTGTTTGGAAAGAAACTAAAGGTTACATTCAAGGCTACAGGAGACTGTCTGGCAACCATGGGAGTTTTTGCCATGGGTGAGAGCAATGAATCCATACCCGTTGTGGTTGTTAGAGGGGCTAAGGTTGCCAAGACAGAGCGAAAACTTGGTATGAAAGACATGACTGTGAGTCCAAAAATTGATATCTATCTTCGCAGGACTGTAACCGTTTAATACCTAGAAATTCTAGAAGTAGGTCAATTTTCCATATACTTTTAATACCTTTTCTGAGCATCTTCTTGGATAGTAGGATGTCAGAATTCCTTACAACTTATCCAAGACGAATTAGCTTGCTAAAAGGTCTAAGTGAGTTTATTCAACACGAAGAGATTCAGTTTGATCATTTGAGTTTGATGGTAAAGATAAAGAAAGAAGAATTGATCAAGACATTGTTTGCAGAAGGATTCAAGAAAGTAAATTTCGAGAACAAGAAACCAACACAAATAGGAAGTGGTTTTTCTAAAAAACTCAAGCATCCATGGGAAATGCATCTACGTCTTCTTGATATTCAGCAGGGATTTATAGCCATAAAAGCAGAGGTGGAGATATCTCGTCGCTATATTCAACACATTGGTTCTGTCCGAGCACCAGTACTTTACGAAATTGAATCTATCCTAAAGAAACACAAGATAGAGTACAATATTTGGAATGAAAAATTAAGAGACTACATCACCCACATTGTAGACAATCATCAGATAAAGTTGGAAGGGCCAAAATTGCACGCCATGCCTTGGAGACTGATGTTGCTATCATGCACATCACTTAGCATAATATATGCTTTAAAATTCCTGCAATTAATCTAATTACATGATAGGGTATCGGTATCTTGTAATTACACTTCCTAATCTCCTTACGTGTATAAAATAATTGTTTTTCATTTTAACTGTTATTCATTTTCGATAGCAGGACGAGCAAAAAGTGAATCAAGTCTGTTGTAGTTTGCCTGTCCATTGTCAATAAAAAGGTGTTGAATGTTACCATAAGTTGGGCAGACTATTCTTTAGTTATCTTCCAGGTGGGATGAATTTCGTGCCATCCTTTTGGCTTATCTGTTACCCACGCGCCCCAGATATGTACCTTATCGCCTTCCTCTGGCAGGACTATAGTCTTTATGTTCTGATCGTCAGGAACTATTTCTACCACTAGCAATCCATCTGTTTTTTCATCGTTTTTGTCATTTACGAGATATGCATATTTGTCATCTAACTTTAATAGAAATTTGTAATCTCCATCATCCATCTTTTTAGTGTGCATTACATCACCTATGGCTTCTTGACAGTCTGCCAGAACCTTCAAATCATCTTCATTCGAGGCACCATTTAGCACATTTCCACCCCTACAGTTATCACCCGATAGGGACTTGTGATCTTCCACAGTTATCTTGTCCTCATCATCGACTTTCTTCTGTTCATCAGCGGGTATCGGTTGTCGTTCCTCTTCTTCTGATATTGCTTTCTCCATTCGCTCTCTTAACTTTTCTAGTTTATCTTTTAATATTGATTCTTTTTTGTCAATGTTTTTGCTAAGCTGATTTACTAAATTATCGTCTAATTCGTTATTCGTCACTTTATTTTTCATGTTTTCAAGTCCAGGGTTGCAAAGGGCATTATCGCTCTCTAGGTCTTCTTTATTTAGCTGACCTAATCCCGGTTGGCATCCGTTTGGTGGTCCACCTTGTCCTTGACCCTGGTTTTGTCCTTGTCCTTGTCCTTGACCTTGATTTGTTTTTAACTTTACATACATTAAATATGTGTCTTTTACTTGATCATTTGAAATGTCCAATGGATCAGCAGATACCTTTGACAGTAAACCTTGGCTAGTATATGACATTATCAAGCTTGAAGACAATATTGATAGCAGGAACAGTACAGAAAATTGTTTAACAGAATTATAAAAAGTCATTAAAGTCAAATTATAATCGTAGGGTTTATAAATTTCTCTACTAGAAAATTATCTCCCAATTCCTTAAAATGTAAGATACTTAAATGTACAAATTACATTAGTAATACTTTTCTAAATTCTAGAAGTTCCACCGGGAGTGTTTGAGCTGCAGTAGTTGTCATCATTTCTAATCCATATTTTGATTTTTCTAGGGTATTACAATGCGCTATTCCCAGACTTTTTCTTTGAATGTATACTTCTTGTTTAGTATGAAATTAATTGTAGTAGCAACAGCAATTGACACAATCAATGCTATCCTGTAAGGAACAGAGTTCTCAACCATGTAATACAAGAGTGATATTTGTATAGCAAGCCCTATAGCACTCATGCCAATGAATGAAAGATATTGCTTTGCAGTAAGACGTAGGTCAAATTTCTTATCCTCAAATGTCCAATATTTATTCAAGAAAAAGTTTGAAGTCATTGAAATGAGAGCTCCTATAATGGATGCCTCGAGATACCAAACGTTCGATAGTAATCTAATAGAATTTGCCACATCGTTGGCCAAAAGAAATGAAACTATATAGTTAATTACTAACCCAGATATCCCTACAGTATAATATCGACCAACTTTAGAGATGAACCGTACAGAGGGTTTGTTTACCTGTTCGCTTATCTTTACCTGATCAGATTTTTGCCCGTGTTTGTATAGTTGCCAAATAGCCTCTGCGTAATTCAGTATCACATTGTAACTCATCTTACTTTTTCCAGATTGTCTATCAGTAAACGTGTACGGAACCTCTATTACCGGAATTTCTTTATTCTTTACAAGGATCTCAAGAAGTATCTTGTAGCCTTTCGTGGCTATTGAAATATTTTGAATTAATTCGCGAGGTAGTGCAAATAGTCCCGACATTGGGTCCTTCACACTTTTAACATTTAATCCAAGACGAGCCAGTGTCGAGGCACCTTTACTCAGGATTTTTCTTCTTGTTGGCCAACCAATTACCCTTCCGCCTTCAATATATCTCGACCCAATAACTATTGAATTCGGGTTTCTTTTCAGCTCAGTCATAATTCGTGGTATAACCTCTGGAGGATGAGAAAAATCAGCGTCCATTATCAATACATTGGTACCGCTTGATTGTCTTACACCATCAAGTATTGCAGGTATTAATCCCTCTTTTCCAGTCCTGTGAACTACCTTCAATATGTGATTGTTTGGTTGAGATGAATTTTTTTTCTGAGCATTGACTACTTCCTTTGTTATGTAATCCTCAACTAATTTTCCCGTTCCATCAGGAGAATTATCGTCAACTACAATGATTTCCGTAAAATCGTCGGTTGGTAATTTTTTTTCAATTTCCTGGATAAGTCTCAAGATATTCTCAGATTCGTTATAAGTCGGAATAACAATAGAAAATGTTACTGTATTCGAATTTGAAAGCGCTGCATTATTCCGATTTGAAAACAAGTTTCAAAAAACTATAGATATATCAGCTATTAAGACCTTTTCTCTATATATATTTCTCATAATCGACTCAAATCTCTCAAAATTTTATCGGATAAGTTTCCTACAGCAACAAAATAAGGTCATTCGTGAGCCGCTGTCTGTAGAGTGAATAAAACTCCAGCCAAATTAAAGTTAATTCTTTCGATTAGGATATTTTCTGCACTTGTATTTCAATTTCATCATCAGCTGAGTCACCTTTATCATCAACGACAGTTAACTTGAATACAAGTTTTGAATCTGCTGCTGATTCAGGAACATCAAAACTTGCAATTTGCTTGTCAGCCTTCTTTAAGTCTACTTGTTCGCCATCAGTTTGTTCCCATTTATAGGAAGCAATTTTTCCATCGTCATCACTGCTTTTGCTTCCGTCCAGTTTGACTTGAGTATTTACCTCAACTTTTTGGTCATCTCCTGCGTCAGCTTTTGGTGGAATATTTTGTACTTTTGCAATATCTACAGTAACATCATCAGAGGCCGATTCACCTTTATCGTCAACTACTGTTAGTTTGAATACAAGTTTTGAATCTGCTGCTGATTCAGGAACATCAAAACTTGCAACTTGCTCATCTGCTTTCTTTACATCAACTTGTGGACCGTCAGTTTGTTCCCATTTATAGGAAGCAATTTTTCCATCGTCATCACTGCTTTTGCTTCCGTCCAGTTTGACTTGAGTATTTACCTCAACTTTTTGGTCATCTCCTGCGTCAGCTTTTGGAGGGACGTTTACCTGTGTATTTTGAGCTTGAGTGTTGTCAGTTTGGGTGTTTTGTGACTGAGTATTATCCGTTTGGGTGTTTTGAGATTGAGTGTTGTCAGTTTGGGTGTTTTGAGCTTGAGTGTTGTCAGTTTGGGTGTTTTGAACGACTATATTAACATCATCAGAGGCCGAATCACCTTTATCGTCAACTACTGTTAGTTTGAATACAAGTTTTGAATCTGCTGCTGATTCAGGAACATCAAAACTTGCAACTTGCTCATCTGCTTTCTTTACATCAACTTGTGGACCGTCAGTTTGTTCCCATTTATAGGAAGCAATTTTTCCATCGTCATCACTGCTTTTGCTTCCGTCCAGTTTGACTTGAGTATTTACCTCAACTTTTTGGTCATCTCCTGCGTCAGCTTTTGGAGGTTGGTTTTGCTGTACTAGGTTTGTATTAGTTTCAGTGGTATTACTGACGCTCTCCAAAACTTTGCTTTCATTATTTACTTGATTCTGGTCAGATTGAGCTGTCTGCTTTACACTTACCTTTACATCAGCGCCATTACTTTCTGCATCATTATCATCAATTGCTTTGAAGGTAAATTTGTCCTCGCCGAAATAATTATTTTGAGGAACATAAGTTACGGTGCCCTTTTCCTTATCAAAGTCTACAAGACTTCCGTGCAATGGATCGGCCGTAATATCAAATCGTAGTGGATCATTATCTTTGTCCGTTGCGGTCATAGTGATTTTAACTTGATCGTCTTGATCCACAGATATACTTTGAGCAGATGCCTCGGGAGAATTATTCTCTTGTGGCGGCGGAGTCTGTGTTTGATTTTGAGCACCGGTATCATTCTTCAATACAGTATCATTAACTAGCTGTGGCACTTCAATGGGTTTAACATTATTGTCGGTGCCGTTACTCAGATTGGTTTCGTTACTTAAAACTGTAGTAGATAAGGAACTAGTGTTGTTAGTTAAAGTTCCATTGATGTCTTGAAATCCTGTTTGATTGGTTAATGTTGCATTAACTGGAGCAGTGTTATTTAGTGGAACTATTGGTTCAGAGAAATCAAGATACTCTATCTGATCATTAGAATTGAATTTACCATTGGATGCATCTATGACTTGTTGAGGGGTCAAGGCAATTTTCCAGATTCTAATTTCATCTACATTCCCAACAAAATAGTCATTGAGACCCTGCGAATTAGCTCCCATTCGAATTGGTTCGTCACCCCCACTGTCCGGGCTTGCTGAGGCAGTTTTAGTTGCCACTAATAATCCATCTACATAAAGACCAATAGCAGAACCGTCGAAAGTTACCACGGCATAGTGCCACTTTCCATCACTGTATGATAATGGAGATGTGGCATAAAATGCGATTCCGCTTGCTGATTCAAAACCTCCTCTGATTTGCTCCGCATTTGTCATCCAAATACCATAATTCAAATTGTCAGACGCACCAGCCTTATTCACAATAAATGCATCAGTGTTGTAGTCTGCTGATGTTTTGAACCATGCTGCAACGCTAAATTTTGACAGTTGACTAGAACTTGAACTATTCACATCAAGGTAGCTTACATCTGCATTTTGAGAAAATGCAGTTCCCACGTTCAATATAACCACGCTTAAGAATGCCGTCAATGATAGTGTTACAAACAATAGTTTTAACGAGCAATTTGACTTGTTCCACATAAAATTTTTCGAATAAATTACTGTTTACTGACTTATTACTTTATCTGTATTTTGACTCTAGAAATTTTTACCATAAGACCTACTAAAATCCAAAAAATTACCATTTTCGCACACAATTATGTTCTTACCTGTCGACGCCAGTGAAATTTTTAGATTAAAAATGACAGGCAAATTATCGAATCTAATTACCAGATAAAGTCAAGCTCGGTCCAAAATTATATCCACTGACTTGAATTGGCTTTGTAATACTGAATTCGTCGAGTTTAGTTCCGCCATTTGCGTAATATTTGCCGGTGAGTTTATTTGCATTATTATCAATTATTATGTTAAGAGCGCCAAATTTATCGTCTTGTTGGTATTTAACAAATGAGGCTTTTCCGGACAAAGCGTGAAAGTTGATTCCACCAGTACCTACCACAGCAAAAAATTCCCCCTTGGGATCATTGCAGTTAGTAGAGCAAGTGGTGGTTGTTTTTGGAGTAGAACTACCAGAGTATGAAATAGGATTAGTTCTTTGGTAATTATGAACATGTCCCTGCAATACTACGTCAACATCATTATTGTCGAACATCGTATGGTAGGTCTTTCTGAGGTTACTTGCTTCAGAACCGGTGTTGGAGCACGAGGACGAACTGCAGGTATTGGGCGATGTATACATTTGTTTGTGCATGTACACTATTATCCATTTTATGTTGGGATTTTGGGATGCTGACTGTAAATCACTTTTGACAAAATTATATTGAGCCGATCCTGACGAATAACTAACTCTGTCAGTGTCCATGACGACAACGTGCGCACTGCTAAAAGTAAATGAATAGTAAGTTTTTGAGAGTCCAAAGGCACTCATATACTGACTAAAACCCTCATCATTATCGTCCTCATGATTTCCAATGGCTATTTTGGTTTTACTTTTTAGGTCAGTAATTTTATTCAACCAGCATGTCGCCGTAGATGAGTAAGAGTAGTCACCTATTGCAAGTATACGTTCTGGACCTTTTCCCTTAATATTGGAAACCGTTTGTCCAGTGTTAGAGCTGCATCCCCAATCGCCCGTGGCTCCAAAGTTAAAAGTTGTAACTGCAAAGGAAGCACTGATTCCTGAAAAAATACTTACTGAAACTAGACCGAATACGAAAATAGGAAGTGATAAGATTCTTAAATTTGGAAAAAACATTACCCAACGTTCCAGCAAATGTCACTTATAAAAGTTGCAGAGTTTCCATAAACTTTTCTTTATAAAGGATAATAAAGAGCCGTGGTTGCAAAACAATTTCAGTTTTCAAGACTTAAATATTTATAATCCATATAGTACTCATGGGTTTTTTTGATAATCTTAGAAAGATAATTACGGGCACCAAGGAAAAGGCCGGTGATGTTAGGGGTGCTGCTTCCAGGGCTGAAATGAAAGTGGATAACGCAGTAGATAAATCCAAACGAGCTGCCGACAGTGCCGTGGATAATACCGCAAATGATACCAAGCGTGCAGCAGATAAAGCTGACAATGCAGTAGACAGTGCAGCTGGCAAATCCAAACGAGCTGCGGATAAAGCTGACGATGCAGTAGATAACTCTGAAGCCGCATCTGATGAATTAAAAAAAGAGTAGAGCAAAGAACAATAAGTTCCATAATAAAGAACACTAGTATTAGCCATATTGTCCACAAATGATTCTGGTTGAAAGAATCAGGATCTGTAAAATCTACGAATTCAGTTGACTGACTGACGGATTTGGATCTAGATTATATTTTATCACTAAATGGAAATTTGCACAAACGACTAGCTAGATTTTATTTGATTCGTGGTAGGACTCTATTTGTATTGTAGCATGTGATATTTTGAAATTTTTCTCAAGTGTCGAATTTATCTCTTGCAAGATAGCCTGAGATTTATTAATATTCATAACTACTACATGGGCAGACAGCGCGTAAATTCCGGATGTTATTGTCCATACATGAAGATCAAAGACACCCGTGACTCCCTTGACGTTCAATAAAGAACTTTTTATTGCCTCGTGACAAAGATGAGAAGGAGTACCTTCAATCAAAATATGAATTGCTCTCTTCAGAAGTAACCAAGTTCTGGGAAGTATTAGTGCTACAATACCAATACTTATCAAAGGATCAGCCAAGTATATCCCGGTGGTATGGATAATTATTCCTGCCACTACTACACCTGCAGAACCAATGGTATCTGCCAGAACCTCAAGGTATGCGCCATGTATATTCAAGTTCTCTATTTGTTGCGGTTTATCATTTTCAAGATTACCCGAGTAACTATTAACTCTAGCATTTGATAATAATCTAACCCCAAGCAAATTTATACCCAGACCTATCGCAGCCACAATTATGATCGAAATACCGTTAATTTCTGTTGGATGAAAAAGTCTTTGGACTACCTCCACTATGATGAAAACAGAAAGAACTGTAAGAAAAAGGCTATTTAGAAACGACGCCAAAATTTCAGCCCTATAAAATCCAAAAGTTCTTAACGGTGTCGCCGGTCTTTGTGAAAATGATATCGCCAACAGTGCCATCACAAGTCCCGCTACGTCGACTAGCATATGACCGGCATCTGATATAAGAGCTAGACTTCCTACTTTAAATCCAATAAAAATTTGAATCACAAAGAATCCCGACGTTAAAGAAAGTACTAGTTTTAGTGCCTTTTTGTTGTTAATATCTTTGGACGGCATGCTCTCCAATTATATTCCACTATCTGAGAGTAGTTAGTTCAAATCTTATTTAAATAAGAGATTTTCTGGACCATGAATTATTTAGATACTCATATAAATATACCATTGTCACCTAGGCGTCAATCTGTCCATTTATTCCGAAATTTATTTTACACTCAAGTGTGATATTTACTTGATTCGATTTTTGTTAAACTACAAGGAAACATATTGGAGGTACAAAACTGGGTTTAAAACCCGAAATTTTGATTTGACTATTGATACAATCGATCCCTTAAGCACCAAACTAGAGCAACAGACAAAAATCGAAAAATTATCACTTGTCGCATTTCTCGACAATGAACAGAAAAAATCCTTTGATACCATGAATAGACGTATTAAAAAAAACAATGTGGATTATTATCAAAACAGTGATTTGCATGTAACTTTATTCGGTTTCGGGCCGCTTGAAAAAAAACATTACGAAAAAATACAAGAAAGACTACGAACGTTCTTTAAAAATAATCGAACTAAAGGACTTATGATAAGTCTTGACACAATTAGACCGGGTGCCTTTTATTCTAAAAACAGGTTCTCACCAACAAATGGCATGGGGAATGGTACTGTTATTGCATTTGGGAACGTAGACAGAAACAGATTTTTTTTTAATTTTACAAATCAATTAACTTGTTTTTTACTAGCAGATAAATATATTAGATCGGTGTTAGGTTTAAGATTTAGACGAAAGTTTCCTAATGTTTGGTGTACGTTAGGCTATTATGATACGAATCATGAATTTACAATTGGAAGTAGACTTGAAAAACTTTTCAAACAATACGATTACTCAGAACGCAACGGTGATGACACTAGATTTACTCTTTCTGAGATATCATTAGTAAAATCTCACTACAAGAACCTGAGACATCCAACTTTTTTGGAAAAATTTAAGGTATAATCTCATAACAAATGCCTGATCTTTTTTACCATATTGAAACCAAGTTAGCAAAGTGCGGTTCTTTTGTGAGAATTAAAAGAGTTATGGTCCCAATTGAAAATTCTCTTCCTATGCGCCCTTAATTGAGAGAAGGGGATTTGATATAGAAGAGCAAGATCATAACGATAATGTCAGATCCCAGAAATTTATAATTTTTTAGCTCTTTTAGATGTGCTTTTTTAAAATAGTGAGCGTTGGCAGAAGGCGAATCGAATTGGTTTTTTGTTTCGATTGACAGTCCGCATTTATTTTGATTTTTCCCGCTCGATTTTTTTCGGTCAGGCATTATCATGGACAAAATCAAATTTATCCAATACCTGTCAATTTTCTGCCATTTCTACATAAATTAAGAATTAATATTAAAACAATTGACTATCGTCGAAAAAACAAAAAGTGATAGTGATGTCAATATTATTGAAGATCGGGTCTTGAAATCAAAGTATGTTCTTCTAATAAGATTATTCAACTTAATTTGTACCTGCCTAAGTGGGAATTCAAGAAAAAAATAAAAATAATGCAATGCGTCCTGCATCAATTTATTGGATTTGAAATATATATCTGCAAAGATATACTCTTAACCGTGTTACGGAAGTTGAAAATACCATTTTTACTAACCGCTATTTTTATGACAGCATTGCTTGTAATTTTGATAGGAACTCCATACGAACAAGCATTTAGTCAGACCCCTGGAGGATTAGTGGCGTCACCGCAACCGCAATTGGAATCAATCAAGATACTTAATTTAGTCCCGTTTCAAAGTGTAGATATAAACAAAGAATTGGTAGTCTCTGGTGAGTCATCAGACACAACTGCGAAGGATTGTTCTGCGGACGTAATTGTTAATGGCGTTCAACCATACCAAAGTGCAGTCGCGATTGGAAAAGGGGGAGCAGGAGATTTTTCTCAGTGGAAGTTTGTATTGCATGAACAGTACACACATTTGAATGAAGGTAACAACAAGATAACCGCTAAACTGGTTTGTTCATCAGCGCCTACGCGATGGTATAGCGTGGTTGTCAATGGGGTTTCCAGTTCAAATTTAACACACAATACTGAAATTGATACTTCGCAGCAATCAAATGTTACTAACGCTCCAATTGATACTACATCTGAGGCTCCAATTGATACTACATCTGAGGCTCCAATTGATACTACATCTGAGGCTCCAATTGATAGCACACAGCAATCAAATGTTACTAACGCTCCAATTGATACTACATCGGAGGCTCCAATTGATACTACAACATCTGAGGCTCCAATTGATAGCACACAGCAATCAAATGTTACTAACGCTCCAATTGATACTACACAATCTGAGGCTCCAATTGATACTACAACATCTGAGGCTCCAATTGATACTACACAACAATCAAATAATTCGGAATCCTCAATTGACACCTCACAGCAGCCAAAGTTGCATGTGGCAATTTTGCCACTAAAAAACCCGGTGGCAAGAGGCGATAGCCAAAACGCAACAATAATTGTTACCGATGAACATAATATGACAGTAGCAAATGCACAGATTGATGGAAAATTGATTTATCCGGGAAATAATTTTGAGAAAGACTTTAAAGGAATCACGGACTTGGATGGCAAATTTGCATATTCTTGGATTGTCGGAAAGAAGGGTGACACAGGAGCGCTCGTCATGGAAGTAGAAGTGTCACGACAAGGATATCCACCTGAATCGGCCAATGAATCTATTGAATTGTTAAAATCAGGTGAATCCTCCCAAATTGAAAATCCATTCCAAAGCCTCCACAGACCTTGAGGACGAACTTTTACTTTCAAGGGATTTTAATTCCAGATGCGAATTGTAATTTACCCTGGCAAACCCTTCAAATATTATGATGTTTAAAAATGCTCCTTATCCTGTTCTTATCAAAAGGTTCGATAAGGAAGAATTGAACAAGATCAAATTAAAAACTACTCACTCAATCGATATAAAAAAATTAAACCAAACTAATTTCGACTATCACAGATGGATTAACCCAAAGGATAAAGGGCTATACCATAAATGTAAAAGCCTACTTTGGTTGTACTATAATACGGGTAGCAAAATCAAAGTCATGTAATCCGTTTCTTACTATAGTGGTGTCCGTACAAGGTGAATTTGTATCCATGAAACTCGACCACATTACGTCACATGTTCTGCATTTATACTCGCCTGGGGCAACATCCGGTTTTATTGTTCTTTTCATATTATAATTTAACACTTCCGCTATATCAGTCTTTATAACCATTCTAAATATAAAATAAAATGGATTAAAGGTTAACGTCGTGCGGGATATTCCAAGGATTTTGTTGGTGTTTTCAATCATTGTTTTTGAATCTTGTAATTACAAAACGATCTCTTCCTGAATAACTATTGTCAATAGAATTTACTGACCTAATTTAGTGAGATTCAAATAATATATAAATTTTAGATTTGAGTAACGCTATTTTAGTAACCTGCGGTGAGAGTTATCGTTTGTACTGCCTGATCAACAAAATCTGCATGTGCTGGTGTCAAATCGGTCTTTAATTGCCAGATACTATTCTTTGTTTGCAATGGGTTGAGTGTGGTTAACGAAACGTCTGAACCTGTCAATGCGGTCTTTGCGGTCTTTGAACCTTAAGACCGTGCAGAGACATCATACTTCACTCTATATCTGAAGGCCCTTGAAAAATTACAACCGGTCCGACGTCAAACGGACAGATTATTAATACCTATAATAGTAACTTCTAATTTATGTATCATAAAGTATTGACTAATTGACTAATCGCGCTGTTCTTATTTAATTCTAATTGATTAAAAATACTCCATTTTCATTAAAAACAAAAAAAATATTTTTGGTTTGGTAAGAGAGTTATGATAACTCGTTACCCTCCAGTTATCTAGTCTATGTTATGTCTGATTTAAGGAATGGCTCCAAACACTTCATCTAACACCTCATCTCCGAATACATCGTCATCACCATTAGCCGGAGAGACAAGGACGTTGGCGCAAGGAAATTGATTGTTGTTAGTAGAACTACCCATGTTTCCTATTTTCTCATATTCATTATCTGCCTTGCAACTGTTGTCCTGTTTTATCTCGTGGGTCCTTTCGTTACAGTTGTGGTCATCATTGTCTTCGCATTCTACCTTGTCAGCAAAAGCTGGTACTACCTGTGACACTCCTGTTCCTGTTAGCACTGTCAAGATTCCCGCAGACAGCACTATAAGCATTAACACATTTTTTGTGATCATGTTTGTTATCGCAAATTGATACTAAACACAGTATAAGTATATTGAGTAAAAACAAGTGGAAAAAAGAACCAGTATATTATTTACTCCGTTATATCGGAATTTACGAGCAGATGATTTAATGTCTGAAATAAAACGGAAAAATTTGTAGAAAATCAATACCAGACAGGCAAATTTAAAACAGGATTATCGGATGGCATGCGACACATTAAACCAATTTATTATATTTTGACCGTATTCATTCAATGAAGACCAACAGAGTTTGTGACTATTGTAAACAAAGTCGTTAATAAAACTCCAGTGAGCGAGAAGAAAAGAAAGATAGGTATGATCAGAGTCTATGGAATTTCGCCATTCGACTACTGAACTACTACCTTCCAAGTAGGATGAATTTCATGCCACCCCTTAGGCTTGTCCGTCACCCATGCGCCCCATATATGTACATGATCTCCTTCTTTTGGAAGTGCACCTACTGAGTTTTGATCTGATGGTACTATTTCTACAACTAAGAATCCATCTGTCTTGTCGTTATTCTTTTCGTTTGTTAGGAACTTAAAAGGTCCGTCTGGATTGAGGAAAAATTTGTAATCTCCATCATCCATCTTTTTAGTATGCATCACTGTACCAGTTGCATCTTGACAACCTGCCAATACTCTAAGGTCCTTGGAATTTGATGCTCCTGCAAGAACATTACCTGATCTGCATTCTGGCGCTGTAATTCCTTTATGTTGGGTTACAACGACTTTATCTTGAGATTCTATTCTTGTTTGTTCCTCTACTGAAATGGGTGGTTGATTTTCTTCTTCAGAAATACTTAATTCCAATTTTTGCTTATTTACAACGTTCACGTTCTGATTATTGGTCTGACTTACATTCACGTTCTGATTATTGGTCTGACTTACATTCACGTTCTGATTAGTTGATTGAGTTTGATTTACGTCTTGATTAACCTGGTTCTCAGATTGTACGGTCTGATTATTATTCTCACTAGATTGTTCATCGGACGTTCCAACCTGCGTTTGGTTACTATCTCCTAAAGTTGATCCTCCACCTGTAAGTTCGTCTGAAAGTCCACCACCTGTGGTGTTACTAATTTGTGACCCAACCTCGTTGCTACTACTGATACCTGGTAGATTATCAGTACTCTGCGTGTCCCCAGAATCTTTTTTATCTTCCGAGTTGTCCTGGATTGCGATTATTTTGGCTTCTTTATTAATCACCGGTTGAAATCCTTCAGTTTTAGAAATTGGGAAATAAGATGAAATTCCCTGCGCAATTACTAAAGTAAGTGACATTACTGCAATGACAATGCAAGAAAACTTACATATGTTCTTTAGATCTATTTTGACCATCAACGAAAGTTAAGGCAACATACTTTAAATAAGAATTATGGGCGCCTGTCCAATTGGAGATTTCCATACCGGGATTAAGGCCGGCCTCATTCCTCAACTGCTGCCCACTTCTACATTTCTGCATTTCTAATTTCAATTTTAAAGTCTTCGTATTGGAAATGGAGACACACCGATTAACATTTTTATATTTGTCTTCGACTTTTACAAAAATTATTACTTAGTATAACAGCAACCTGCGGGAGACCTACGAAAAGGAGAGCTTCAGCAATTGTCTATCGATATTAATTAAATATTTTCTAATACGCTATAATAATTCCTTCTTTAAGGGCCGCGAAAAGGGCTTTTTTGTTCCATGCTTGGATAAACTATAGGAAATTAATTTTAATTTTACCCTTCGATCTTTGGTCTAAATTTCTCGTTAAAATAATGAATGAATTCACTGCTCTTAATACCATGTTTATTAAAAGCATGTTTTTCTCCATTTCTAAAAAGTTCGTCTTCGGTACGACCTTCTATAATGTAATCACAATTCAGTCCACTTTCTCGACAAAAAACTTTTTTCATAATTACAGTAACGCTTTAAACTATAAACGGGTTAAAGATATACTAAGCGTAAGCTTTTGGATTTATTTATTTAATTATATCAATTACTTCTCTGTTCTGATTGAGTAGGAGCAGAAGGGCTTCGTTCCTTTTTTGTCCTTTCGGGTCAGTAAATTTTTTATAACTTATCGTCTATAGTACAATAGAGTTCATTGGAGACTAATGGGAGGACCGTTTCTATCCCGATTCACCATCAACATTGCCTCCCATCAGTTTACTTTTTTATAAATATTAGATTTATCATTTAATCACTGCAGTTTATGGTTTCAGGCATTACCGAATTATCTACCCGACGGGCTCTTGCTTTTTTCAGTCCCGAGGGCCATCAATCGTCATATTGTATTTCACCAGTAATAGGTGGCCGATCAATTATGTCCACCTGGTATACTAATCAAATTAGCAAAATAACATTTATCCCACGCTCTGTTAATTTCGAGTCGGAAGAAATCTTATTTTGTAATTTATTATCCCCAACTGAGTACTTCTGGAAATTTAACGTCATAATCATCCAATTTCAATAAACCACAATATGATTTGCCTTTGCTGTTAAATATGCTCTCTACCGGAAGCCGAAATTAATAAGCAGGGTAATCAAAATTTAATGTAAATCATGGCTTGCCTTGTTTGTATTAAAACATCCAAGTGATGAGACACGACTCGTGTCAGGTGCTCCCCATGATGCAATAGTTAATTATTTATTTTCCTTTTATGATATAATAGTTCCTTCTTTTAAGGTCTGTGAAAGAGAAGGGGGTTTTTATCTCTCCCTCTGACTCTTTCACAGGCTTTGTTAATTTCTTATTTTGGGACTCGGCGGTTGTAACTTTTTTATAATTTATTGACTTAACTATATTGACTGTTCTCATTGATGGGAGGAAACAAGGGCTCTGACATCCTTTGATCCCTCCCATCAATTCAATTTTTATAATTCATTGACATGTGTACTTACCTATCAACAGAATCATTTCAGTTGTCGGCAATTCGTTCATGCAACTTAACGCGCTTACAAACTTGTCTTTTATATACAATTCAGTATCCAAATGGCGATAGATTGGATCCCTGGTAATAATAGACCTATTTCATATTGAGCATGTAAGGTAGATTGTAGATTGTCCAAGAATTTCCCAAAGGATAAGAATTATCCGAAAATATCCAGAAAAACCTATTTTTTGAAAATTTAATTTAAACGCCGGTTACTTTTGCAACGAATGTGTTTAAGCTCCATTTCGATAATACAGTATTGATTTTGTTAGTTACTTTAGTCCCTGCAGATCTTCAATTAAATAATACCTCCATTTTATTTATTAAAGTGATGCCAGTAGACAGCAACATAATTAATATTCGAATATGCAGTTAGTAACTGTATTTCACACCGCGAGAACTGGCGCTATTTGAGATAAGTCGAGGTAATTGATGCCTCTTGCGATTAACAGTCTAGTTCTGATCTTTCGCTGCAATCGCAATTGAAAAAATAAAAGGAATTTCTTGCGCGTAACTACTGACATCTAAAGCTTTCAAATTAATACAACTCGATGCTGAAAGTTTGTCTTAGATTTATTACATTAAGAAATTAAGAAATTGGCTTATTTTCTAAATACAAAAAACTTATTTACCGTCCTTGACAGTTTGATTAATCCTGTTGAAGCACCCCTATCATGATTCCTATTTCAGACCAATGTTCGGGAGGGCTAGAACACTCTATGTTTTTTTATTTATAGTATTAATCTCAATATTCCCATTCATGAATATTGCAAATCAGGTTGTGCAAAAGGTATTTGCCATAAATGGCACTTGTACTAATCAAAGTAATGTAACGAAAAAAGCGATGAATCAAACTTTAATTTCGAATCTAATGAGTCAAGGTTATCAGACAAATTTAACCACTGACAATCCGCAATTGGCGGCGATTGTTCAGGCTTGTTAGTGGAAAAAAAATTTAAAAGTTTGTATCGACGTCCTAGAACGCGGAAATCAGAATCAGGGCATAATTTTTGAATTAATATTTTTCCAACCAGGATTGGAGATTCTAATATCTATAAATAATAGTAAATATTGCTCTTGATCAATAGTTGTCAGGAAACACAAAGATCATAATTTTTGCCAGCCTTCTGATAATAGCCGTAGGATGTTCACTCAATTTTGCTAACACATATGCGTCAAAGATAACCGACAGCAAAGTTGTCATAATTAATTTTGATGACGGTCGCAAGACACAGTTTACTCACGCCAAGCCCATTCTTGACAAATATGGATTTAAGGCCACTTTTTATATAGTATGCAATTACGTAGACAATAAAAAAGGGTTCATGACTTGGGACGATATAGAGACTTTGAACAAAGAAGGTTATGACATAGGATCGCATTCAATGAATCACGTTCATCTGAGTAATCTGTCACAACAAGACATCGAGTACGAAGTGGGTCAATCAAAACAATGCTTAGAGGGTCACGGTATTCAACCTACAAGCTTTGCATATCCATTTAACGATGGTTCTAATAACGAAAAGGTATTTAAAATAGTATCAAAATATTATCAATTAGCAAGGGTAGGAAATGATCCCATTTCTTATTTAAATTGCGATGGATTGAAAATTCCCTCAATTCAACGTGATTGCAAAACGTATGCCGATACTCACCATCTTACGTATTTCAACAAATTTACAATAGGCGCATGGAGTCATGATTTCTCAAGAATGGTAAACTCTTATAACGACGATGGACAATTTAAGAGATTTGTTGAAATTGTAAACAGCCAAGATAAGTTTAATGAAGGTGGGCTAATTAATGGGATTCCCATTGTGATTTCTTTCCAGCACATTGGGATCCTAAGCTTAGAATTCCACGTGGACAAGTTGTCG
>JADMIO011346881.1_pt1 | contig 106847 bp, 85 predicted proteins | sample 8958161 | NCBI WGS metagenome assembly JADMIO01 (sample SAMN16585339, study PRJNA669376) | soil metagenome | isolation source: Crop rotation soil | place: USA: Cullars Rotation, Alabama | collected 2011
GCCGCGACTTCAAGTCACGTGAATTCCAAGCTTCGGATCCCACTGTGCTGGAAAGGTACTGCAGCCGGTCATTCGCCTCGCGGATCTTCTCGATGTGCGTGCCGCGGCGCAGCTGCTGCACCATGAAGGTGACGGCATCCGCTGCGAGGTTGAGCAACTCGGCTTGGCGCTGAAATGCAGCGTGCGGCACCCGACCTGGGTAAATGGAAAGGCGCTCGACGATTTTTTCCACGGCCTTGGGGATGCGGTAGAGCGCAAAGGACAGCGCTTCGATGTCCTCGCGCTCGAGCGGCGTGACGAACGTCTTGCTGAGCTCCTCGGTCATCTCATGCCGGATGCGCTTCTCCTTCCGGCGCGATTGGACGAAGTCGTCGAGGTTGGCCGGCGGCCCGCCGGCGCTGAGGGTCTGGAGGTAGCTGGCGAGCAGGTTGACGCTGGTCCGGGCCTCCTGGGCGCCGGCTTCCAACAGGTCGAAAAACTTATCCTCTTTGCCAAAGATGCGCTTGAACCATGAGGTCATAGGAAAGGGGTTTGGTTATCGCGGGGCCCGATATTGGCGAGGGAAAAACCCCGCCAGGATCGTGAAACCCCGAATGGACGCGAATTACGCGAATGCCAACCAACCAAGACATTTGAACACGGATGACACCAAGCCACACGGATCAATCCCGGAATCAAATGGCTCGGACTGATCCCTGTGTTGCGGGTGCCATCCGTGATAAAAAGGATGGGGCGTGGGCTTCGCGTCCATTTGCGGTTAAATCTTCCCCTGCATTTTCGCCCAAGTGGCACCGAGTCGCTCGCGGAGGGCCCAGGTGCTCTGCTGCAGCGCGGAAACGTCGAACGTCCAGTCAGTCAGGTGGAATTGGTTGTTCCCGCGCGAGAGAAAATCCGTCGGGCAGGCCAGGGGTTTGAGTCCGGCCCGACGCATCAGGCCCATCGCGCGCGGCATGTGCCACGCGGAGGTGACGAGGGCGAAGGGCACATCGGGACCCAGGAAATTCTTCACCACTTGCACCTCGTCATCGGTGTCCCGCGCGGTGTCGATCTGCACGATCCGATCCTGCTCCACGCCGAGCGAAACGGCCGCCGCCGCCAGCACGGCGGCATGGGTGCGGCCGCCGGGGCCGATCGCGGGACCCGACACGTATACCCGGATGCGCGGCCGCAGGTGGGCGAGGCGCACCGCTTCGGTAAGTCGCGAGAGGGAGGAAGCGCTGAGCTGGCCCGCGGCGGAGAGTCCGGTCTGGTCCGCGTGTCCGCCGCCCAGCACCACAATCGCGCGGCACTCCGCGAGCCGCGGCGGCAATGGCGCGCCTGGAGCAAAGTCGGGGATCGCCGCGTACTGGCTTTCCAGCGGCCGGAGCAGGGCGCGCCCGACCTGCTTGTTGCTAAAAAAGAGGAGCAGCAACACGCCGGTGATAAGCAGTCGCCGGCCAGCCTTCGGCCAGCGGACAGACCGCAGCAGCAGCAGGCCCGCGACAATCAACGCGAGACAAAACGGCAACGGCATCAACCAGTATCCGATGGTTTTCTTGAGCCAGAAGAGCATCCCTGAAATTCCGGCGATGCCAGCGTGGGGTCAAGGTCGGGAAGGGTCGAAGGTAGGCCGCCAGCTTGCTGGCGCTCTCAGTCAGCGCGCGCACTACAAGCACCAGCAAGCTGGCGGCCCACCGCCGACGCCCTTCAGGCGCGCGCGAGCGACAGGATCACGGCGATCAGCTTCTCCGCGTCGGCAGGTTTGCCGAGGTGAGCCTGGTAGCCAGCCTCGCTCGCTTTCCGGCGATCTTCTTCCCGGGTGTAGGCAGACAACGCCACGGCCGGGACGGCCCGGCGCTTTTCCGCCTGCTCAAGTGTGCGAACCTTGGCGAGAAATTGATAGCCATCCAAATCTGGCAGGCCGATGTCGCTCACCAGGACGTCCGGCTGCGCCTGGGGGTAAACCCGGAGCGCCTGTTTGGCATCGGAGGCCAGGGTCACTTCGGCTCCGGCCCGCGCCAGCACCAGCCGCAGGATGCGCTGCGCTTCGGCATTGTCCTCGACCAGCAGGACCCGCACGCCCTTCAGCCGCGTGTCTGGCCCGTCCGGCTTTTTCTCAAATAGCTTGGGCGTTTGCCCGGTATGAGCGGGCAGGGGAAGGGTGACGGTGAACGTCGCGCCCTGGTTCAGGCCGGCGCTGTCCGCGCGGATCGTCCCGCCGTGGAGCTCGACCAGTTGCTTGCTGATCGAGAGGCCCAACCCGAGTCCGCCGTGCTTGCGCGTGATCGACGCCTCGTACTGGCGGAAGCGGTCAAAAACATAAGGCAGGAAGTCCGGGGCGATGCCCGCCCCGGTGTCCGCGACCCGAATCGTGACTTCCGGGCCACTGCGCATGAGCGTAACTGTCACCGTGCCGCCGCTCGGGGTGAACTTGATGGCGTTGACCACGAGGTTCCAGACGACCTGGCGGAGACGCGTGGGGTCGGCGATGACCAAACCCATCTCAGGGCTCAATTCGCGCTGAAGGCGGACGCCCTTCGCGCGGGCGGCGGGTTCGTTTTGCTCGATGACTGAATGGACGAGTTCCCGGAGATCGATTTGGGCTGACTCGAGCCGCAGTTTGCCGGCGGCAATGCGTGACGTGTCCAGTAGGTCGTCCACGAGGCGCGCCTGCGCCTCGGCGCTGTCGATAATGGCGTCCATGCCCTCATTCATTTCCTCCCCTTTCAGGTCGCCCCCGCGCAGCAGCTTGCCCCAGAGCAGGATGGCCGAGAGCGGCGTGCGCAGCTCGTGTGAGAGCGTCGCGAGGAATTGGTCCTTGATCTGCGCAGAGTCATTGAGTGCGCGTCGGGCCATCTGCTCCGCTTGCAGCACCCGCGCCAGCTCCTCATCCACATGCATGCGTTCCACCGCCTCCGCCCCCTGGCGGGCGAGCAGCTCGGTCACGCGCAGCGACCGCTCGTCGGGCCGGTGTGGCTCGCGGAAATAGGCGCTGAAAACTCCCAGCGGTTCGCTCGAACGCGTCAGCAGGGGCACGCAGAGTAAGCCGCGGATGCCTCCCGCGAGGAGCTTTTCGCGATAGAGCGACTTCGGCAGGTCGCGTTCGACATTCTCGACAATGATCGGGACGTGTTCGGTCATCGCCCGGACCGGCGGGCTCGAGGTGTCCTTGAAATCCACGGGACCCCAGCTCTTCAGGAACAATTTGGAGAAACCATTGTACACGGCGATCTGCAGCGTGGTCCGGTCGGCATCGAGCATTTGGATGTCGCCAAGGGGCGTGCCTTGGAACTCGAGCCCGGCGTGGAGGATCTCGTCGAGGACGTTGGTCATCTCCCGCGCGCCCATCAGCAGGCCGGTGGCGGTTTGCAGGCTGCCCATCGCCTTCAAATCCCCGACGGCGGCTCCTTCGGCCGCCGCGATCGCTTCGTGGGCTTTCTTGCGTTCGGTTATGTCGATAAACGTAATAACGACGCCCTCGATGTGATCGTCCACGGTCCGATACGGAAGAATGCGCCGGGCGTACCAGCGTCCATCGTGAGCGAAGACCTCACGTTCAATCGGCATCAGTCGCGCCAGAACCGAGCGCGCGTCCTTGAGCAATTCCGGATCGGTGAATTTCCAGGCCAAGTCGCTGAGCGGCCGCCCGACGTCGGTGCCGATGATCTCCAGCAGGTTTCGCGCGGCGGGGGTGTAGCGCCGGATCTGGAACTGCGAATCGAGGAAAATCACGGCGATGTCCGTGCTGGCGAGCAGGCTGCGCAAATCGCCGCTGGTCCGCTGGAGCTCGTCCATTTTCGCATGCAGCTGGGCGTTGACGGTGGACAACTCCTCGTTGAGTGACTGCATCTCCTCCTTGCTGGTCTCGAGCTCCTCGTTGCTGCTCTGCAGTTCCTCGTTGATGGTCATCGCCTCCTCGGCCGCGGCCCGGTGCTCCTCGTTGCTAGCCTGGAGTTCCTCCATCGCGCTCTGCAATTCCTCGCGAAGCCGCCGCACTTCGTCCCGCCACTGGTCGCCATCAGCGCCGGCCGGCGCCACGTCGGCTTCCTCGGTCGCGGGTGGGAGCGGGTCGTCATGCTCCCGGAAACTCACGACAAACATGTCCGGGTTCTTCCCTGGCACGAGCGGCGACGCCGTCACCCGGATGCGGTGCCGCCGGCCGTCAACATCCCGGAGCCAGCCGTCCGGCACGGTCTGCGTGGAGCCGTCGGCGAGCGCGCGCTGCAGGGCGATCCGCACGGCGCCGCGCAAGTCCTCGTTCACCATCTCGATGAGGTCGTGGGTCGGTGCGCCGCCGGGTTGGGCCAGGAAGCGCCGCGTGTCCCCTTGAAAATAGACGACGCGGAAATTGCGGTCCACCGTCACCGCGACTGGGACGTGGTGAGCGACCAGCGCCCTCGCGGTTAGCTGTGCGACGGACGGGGGGACGAGGGGGAGACCAACCGGCGAAGCCGCCGTTTCCGGACCGAGGACGCGGGAGCTGGCGCGAACGAGCGGAAAAGTAGCGAGTCCGGGAGGTCTCGCACCATCGCGGCGATAAATGCGGGCCTTCTTGTCGACCGTTTCGAACATGCTTGGCACGGTCGGCGGAATGCCCTCGGAGCTACCGAGGAAGAGCGCGCCACCTGGCTTCAATCCAAAGTGCAGCACCGCGATGACATGTTTCTGCACATCAGGCTCGAGGTAAATCAGCAGGTTGCGGCAGCTTGCGATGTCGAGCTTGGAGAATGGGGGGTCCGCCAGGACGTTTTGTGGCGCGAAAATCACGCATTCGCGGAGATTCTGCCGCACCCGATAAACCGAGTCTTCGCGGTCGAAGAACCGCTGCAGTCGCTCGGGCGGAATCTCGGCTTCGATGCCGCCGGGATAGATGCCATTGCGGGCATGGCTGAGGCTCCGCTCGGCGGAGTCGGTGGCGAAAATCTTGACGCGAATCGGGTGTCCCACGCGCTCGAGTTCCTCGATCAGCAGCATCCCGAGCGAGTAGGCTTCCTCGCCGCTGGCGCAACCGGCGACCCAGCACCGGATCGGCGCGTCCGGCTCCTTTTCCTGCACCAAGGGGACAATGACCTTTTGGCGCAGTGTTTCCCACGCTTGGGCGTCGCGAAAGAAACCGGTGACGTGGATCAGGAGGTCGTCGCCCAGGCCTATCACCTCGGCGGAATTCTGCCGGAGCATTTTCGCGTAAAGCCCGATGTCGGTCACGCGATTGAGGCCCATGCGGCGTTCGATCCGCCGGAGCATGGTGGGCTTTTTGTAGCCGGAAAAACCGTGGTGCGTGCGCGCTTGGACGATCGCGAGGATTTCGCGCAGATGGTTGTCCTCGATGGCGAGTTTTTGGGCGGCGGTCGTGCGGTCGGCGGCGTAGGGGTGCCGGGCGTACCCAATCAGGATTTCGGGCATCTCCCCGGGGGGGAGGATATAGTCCGCGCCGCCGACATCGATGAGGTTGCGCGGCATCGACGGGAATTGCGCCGACACCGGGTCCTGCGCAATGCAGACGCCGCCCACCGCCTTGATCGCCTGCGCACCCGCCGTGCCGTTGCTGCCCATGCCGGACATGATCACGCAAATGGCGCGCTCGCGCTGCTCCTCCGCCAGCGACCGGAAAAAATCGTCGACCGGACGGGTGTGGCGCGGCTGGTTCACGCTGTCGCCCAAATGCAGCTTGCCGTCTTGAATGGTCAGGGTCCGGCCCGGGCGGATGATGTAAACGTGGTTCGGCTGGATCGGAATGCCGTCCTCGACGTCCAGAACCTTCATCTTGGTGTGGCGGGAGAGAATGGTGGCGATCATGCTCTCGCGATCGGGCGGCAGGTGCTGGATGACCACGAAGGCCATCCCGCTGTCCGGCGGCATCGCCTTGAAAAACTCCGTGAATGCCTCGAGCCCCCCCGCCGAACCGCCAATGCCCACGACCGCGAAGCCGAGGCGCGGTAACTGCTCGGCATCAACCGGCTCGGCGAGACGGTTGGGTTCCTGGTCTGGCTCAGCGTTGGACGGTGCGTCGCCCATAATGGAAGCGGGGTTGGTTACAAGGTGTCCCCGGGTGAAGCAAGGTTCCACGGGGGATTGGTAAATGACGCTGATTCCGCGAGGGTTACGAGCAAATTGCAGGTTCGGGGGGCGTGAGCCGGAGAGGATTTCGGCCGCGGGAGCTCATGAGATCGCGGGCGTAAAGCCCGACCTACACAACGGATTGGCCGGGAGGATGGGGGAAGAGTTGACAGCGTCGGAGCGGGTCACGAAGTTTTCCGGCTCTTTACGGCGGTCATAGCTCAGTTGGTTAGAGCACAAGATTGTGAATCTTGGGGTCGCGGGTTCGAGTCCCGTTGGCCGCCCCATTTTTGCCAGTGGTTTGAAGGTGGAACGCGTTGCCCCAACGCGGCTGATTGGGTTTGAGCGCTGAAAAGTCGCGTTCCCCCGGATGTAGTTACGAGCGCCAGCGGGTGGACGTTCGGCGCCGCACCTGCACTCGCTGGCGCTCGTAGCCACCTTTCCCGTTGCCGCGCTCCGGAAGGGTTTCAGGCTGTCTATCACCCCATGCCTCGCCTGCGGCTTCTCACGTTCAACATCGCCCATGGGCGCGGACTCAACCCGATCCAGGGGATGGCCACCGCGCAGATGCTGCGCAACAACCTGCGCAAGATCGCGAAGTTGATTGGGAAATATAGCCCTGACGTCGTGGCGCTGCAGGAGATCGACGAATGTTCGCGCTGGGCGGGGAGTTTTGACCACCTCGACTACTTGCGGCTGCACACCGGCTATCCGCACGCGGCTTTTGGGATCAATACGCGCCGGAAAGGATTGCTGAACCTTTGCTATGGGAACGCGTTCCTGTCGAAGCATCCGATCGGGTTGACGGAGACCGTTGTGTTCGGCACGCGGACCGTCGGCGAGAAGGGTTTCGTTTTCGCGGAAATCGACCTCGGCGGCCGGACTGTGCCGTTCGTGAACGTGCATCTGCATCACGGCTCGCGCGAGCACCGCATCCGTCAGATCGGGCGGATGCTCGCCTGGCTGCGCGAGAAACTCCGCGTGCGGGGACCGCACTGGGATGCGCCGCCGATCATTTGCGGCGATTTCAACAATCCCGGCCACAGTCCCGACGCGACCGCGAGCCTCCTCAGCCACATGTCGGACTACGCCGATTACGTCCTGCACCCAGTCAACCGCCCGACATACCCGTCGCCGCTGCCCACGCGAATGCTGGATTTTGTCTTTTTGCCGCCGGCCTGCCGGAAAGTGGAAAGCCAGGTCCTGCGCGTGATCCTGTCCGACCATCTGCCGGTGCTGGTGGATTTCGACTTGGAGTAGCTGGAGGGATGCCCACGGAACACACGGAATACACGGAAGAATAAAACCTGGAGGACCCGATCTCTCCGATCCGTTTCCCTGTATTCCGTGTGTTCCGTGGGCATCTCCGCCGTTGCCTCGGGGCGGGATTCTCTCTGGATTGCCCGTTCGAATGTCCCGTCTCGCCTCCACTTTCGCCCGCGCCAAGGCCCAAAACCGCGCCGCGTTCATCGGCTACGTCTGCGCGGGAGATCCGGATTTCGAGACGTCGGTCGCCATTTCACGGACGTTGCTCAAGTCGGGCGTGGACATCCTCGAGCTGGGTGTGCCGTTTTCCGATCCGCTGGCGGACGGCCTGACCAACCAGCTTGCGGCCCAGCGCGCACTGGCCGGCGGGATGACGGCAGCGCGCTGCTTCGACCTCGTGCGAAAGCTGCGCGGTGAGTTCCCGGACGCGCCGATCGTTTTCTACACCTACTACAACCTCGTGTTCGCCAACGGCGTGGACGCTTACATTCGCGCCGCCGCGGCGGCCGGCGTGGACGGGATTCTAACCCTCGACCTCCCGCCGGAAGAAGCGGGCGAGGTCTTGGTGGCGGCGAAACAACACAAGGTTGAAACGGTGTTCATCGTCGCCCCGACGACCCCGGACGGACGCATCGCGAAGATCGCGGCGGCCACGACGGGCTTTATTTATTACGTCTCGCGCGAAGGCGTGACGGGAGTGCGCGCGGACGCCGCCGCGAATATCCCCGAGGCGGTCGCCCGCATCCGCCAGCACACGAAGCTGCCGGTGGCCGTGGGCTTTGGTATTTCCACTCGTGCGCAAGTAGCGTCGGTTGCGGCGCAAGCCGACGGCGTCGTCGTCGGCAGTGTCTTGGTCAACTGCATCCGCGAAAATCTCGGGGCGACGGCCGGGATGTCAGCCAAGCTCGCCGCGGTGACCAGTGATTTGGTGGCGGGGACGCGGCGGTAAGGGTGGCCGGATGTAGGTCGGGGTTTATCCCCGACAGAGGGACCCTGCATGACTGGCGGGCCAGTGTAGCTGAGTCCAACGTGTCGGGGATAAACCCCGCCTGCATCATCCACGCGGACCGCTTGCTTGCTTGCCCAGCTTGGGCGCCACGCGTTAGCCTTTTCCATATGGCCAAAATCCTCGTCACCGGCGCTGCGGGCTTCATTGGGAGCCATACGGTCGACCTTTTGCTGGCTGAGGGTCACACGGTCGTGGGCGTGGATAATTTTCGGACTGGGAAAAAGGAAAATCTGGCGTCGGCTATGCGCGCGGCGGCGTTTACGCTGCAGGAACGAGATGTGGCGGAACCGGGTTTGCTCGCGAGTCTCGTCGCCGCGGCCAAACCCGACGCCATCATCCACCTCGCCGCGTTGGTAAGCGTCCAGGAGAGCATCGCGGATCCGGCACTGAACTTTTCTCTAAACGTCCAGGCCACGCAGTTTGTCGCCGAGGCGGCGCGATTGAATGGGGTGGGCCGCGTCGTGTTCGCCTCGTCCGCCGCGATTTACGGAGATGCGGCCGAGCGTCCGATTCGCGAATCGGCGGAGAAGCGCCCTCTCAGTCCTTACGGCGCGGCGAAAGCGGCTTCCGAGTCGCTGCTGCTCGGCCACGGCGCGGCGTACGGTTTCACGGTGCGGTGCCAGCGGTATTTCAACGTCTTCGGTCCGAGGCAGGATCCGGCGTCGCCGTACTCCGGCGTGATTTCGATCTTTGCGCGGGACTATCGGGCGGGGCGCGCGGTGACGATTTTCGGCGATGGCCGGCAGACGCGCGACTTCATCGCGGTGCGCGATGTGGCCCGCGCGAATGTCCTCGCAGCCACGCGTCCGGACCTGGCCTCGGGCGTGGCGAACATTTGCACGGGCAAGGCGACGTCGCTCCTCGACCTCGCGGGAATTTTTTCGTCCCACTATCCCACGGTCGGCGCCCCGGTCCTGCGTCCGGCGCGGGCCGGGGACATCATTCATTCGCTCGGAGATCCGACGTCCGCCGCGGCGGCGCTGGGTTTCACCGTCCGGACGAGCGTCGCGGACGGCTTGGCGGAGTTGGTTTCCGGTCCGGTGGTCCCGGTGCTCTCATGACGCGACGCATCCTTCTCATTGACGACGACCGGCTGCAATTCCGCCTCACGCAGGCGCATTTCAAGAACTTCCGCGGCGAGGTGTTCGACCTCGATTGGGCGGAGACCTACGAGGAAGGGCTCGCGACCTTGATGGAGGGAAAGCACGTGGCGTGTCTCCTCGATTACCAGCTGGGGGAACGCAATGGCCTGGAGCTGATCCGCGAGGCGGTGGAAAAGGGCACGACCACGCCCATCATTTTCCTGACGGCGGAGTCATCGGATCGCGTCGACATCCAGGCGATGAACGCGGGCGCGCTCGATTACCTGGTGAAGGGCGAGATTTCCTCGCGCACGCTGGAGCGCTCGCTGCGGTACGCGCTGAAACTGGCCGAGACGCTGGAGAAGCTGCGCCAGCTGGCGACGCGCGACCAGCTCACCGGCATGCTGAATCGCCGGGAGTTCGACCGGATCCTCGCGGAGGAAGAGGAGCGCTCGCGCCGGTTCGGCCACCCATTCTCGCTCGTGCTGATGGACATCGACCACTTCAAGAAGGTGAACGACACCCACGGACATCAGGCGGGTGACCTCGTACTGCAGGCCGTGGCGAAACGGCTGGGAGAAGTCCTGCGCACGGTCGATCGTGCGGCGCGGTTCGGCGGCGAGGAGTTTGCCTTGATCATCATGCAGGCGGACCGCAAGGCGGCGCTGGAGACGGCGAAACGCGCCGTGGAGGCGGTGGCGCGCACGCCCATCTCGATTGGCGCCGACGGAGAGCTGGCAGTCACGATCAGCGCCGGCGTCGCCGAAGTGCCGGCCGACGCCACGACCGGCGCCGAGTTGGTGTCGGCCTCCGACAAGTCGCTCTATTCCGCCAAAACACACGGCCGCAACCGCGCGGTCTCGTACGACGTGCTGTCCGCGAAGTCCCGCGCGCCGATTTGAGTGAGTATCGGGAAATTTTGTAGGGCGGGGTCCCTGACCCCGCCATGGACGCGGTCCGCGGAATGACGCTAGGGCGGGGTCGGGGACCCCGCCCTACAACAGACCTTTCGTCGCTCAGTGCGACTCGGCGAAGCTCGTGACGGAGTTCCACTCGAGCACTTCCTGCAGGAGGGCGCGCTCGGTTTTCAGCACGATCCGCTCGAGGCTGTTCCACGTCTGGCAGAACCGGACCTGCTGCTGGCTGGACATGAGCATGGCGTGCATTTCGCGGTAGCGGGCCACGCGCCGCTGCAGGTCGTTGATTGAGATCAGCGAAATCATCGAGGCGGCGACCACCGGCATGGAAATCGGCAGGAAATAGAAGAATGCGCTCTCGACCCATTCCGACGTGTCCAGGTGCCACGTCTCGCAAATCGCGTAGGCGGCGGTGCTCGCGAGCGCGAGGATCGTGGCGATCCAAAAGCCCAATTTCAGCCGGCGGAACAGCGGCAGCGACCGGCCTTCCTGGCGGCGATAGTAGGCGAGCTGGTCGCCGATGCGCTTCTCGAGGTAGATCCGCTTGAACTCCTCGATCGGCACCGGCTGCACATTGGCGGAGCGGCTGTGCAGGATGTGGAGCGAGCGCGTGAGCGCGTGCACGCCAGGGAGATCGAGGTCCTCGAACAGCGGTGCGGCGCGCGGGAGGCCCCACGTCGCCAGCGCGGAACGACAGAACTCCGCCGCGAGCCGGCTGCGGACCCAGCTGTGGTTGGAGTGCGTGTGGTGGCGGAGAACCACGGCGACACCCAGCGCGCTCGCGAGGCAGAGGAACTTGATCCACGGCAGGGCGAGGATGTGCAGGCCGAAAGCGAGCCCGGCGGCGGCGACAAGCGTGGCGACGACGTGCAGGAGCACGGTGGACACGATGAGCCGGCGAAACTGCGGCGCACCGTGGCTGGCGGCGAAGTCGCATTTTTGCTGGAACGCAAAGATGTGGTCGGGCGCCTTGAATGGGTTTTCACCCCAGCCGTCGGTCGAATCGGGGAGGTGGTTGAGATGCCCCAGGCTCGCATCGCGCAGCTGGAGTTTCCCCCAGTTTTCCCGGCGCACCTCCAGCGTGGTGGCGTCGATGATAATCACGGGCTTGCCAATGGATTTGGCGTATTCGACGACGTCGGCGGTCCCGCCCTTGCCGCGCGCTGGCTGGCCGTCCCAGACGGCGAGCAGGACATCGGCGCTGTTCACCGTTTCCATGCCGCAGTCGAGGTAGGCGTCTTCGCGCGAGCCGTTTTCCGTAATGACCCGGACATGCTCGGCCTCGGTCAGCGTTTTCTCCACCACCGTCCATTCGGCGGGCGAAAAATCCCGTTCGAACTCCGCCCGGGGGAGGGGCAGGATGGCATGCCAGGAAAGTCCCCGCTTCCGGGCTTGTTCGACGAAGATCTGGTCGCTGCCGAGTGCCACGGAGGAGAGGGCGATCCACTCACCGGCGGCCTCCGACCGCAGCGAGCCCAAAACGTCGCCGATTACCCGGCCCGCCGCCGCGGTATCCGCCACCTGCCGATGGCCCGAAAAGCCGACGACGTGGAAGAGCGGCAGCACGGAAGCGGTGCTCATGAGGGGCGGGAATGGGACTTCGCCGCCCGGTGGGCTGTCAATCGCTAAGCCCTTGGCGGGATGCGGGACACGTATTTTATTGTGACAGAATCATCTGGCCACGGACGGGTCCGAACGGCATTGATGGGCGGTCATTTGGTTAGCCCGGCCTCTCCCCGGTTTTCACTCCCCACAACACCGATGAACACCGAATTGCCCGACTCTGCGGGGACGTTGCCCACGGGATTTGATGACGACGCGTGGGACGACCTGCTGAACTACATCGAGGAAAAACGGGTCATCCCAATCATCGGGCCGGAATTGCTCAAGGTGGACACCGAATCGGGTTCGCGGGCGCTGTACGAATGGCTGGCAGAAAAGCTCGCTGGCCGGCTCGGGGTGGATCCCTCGGCGTTGCCGCAGCCGCTGGAGCTGAATGACGTCGTCTGCGCATACCTGAGTGCACATGGTCGCCGTGAAGAAGCCTACACCCGGCTTCGTTCCATCATGCGCGAGGCAGCCTTTTCGCCGCCGCTGCCGCTGCGCCAGCTGGCACAGATCACGGATTTCAACCTGTACGTTTCGACGACCTTTGACCCGCTGATGGAGCAGGCGGTGAACCAGGAGCGGTTCAGCGGCGCGGCCAACACGGAAGTAATTGCGTATGCGCCTAATCGCGTAGCCGACCTGCCCGTCGCGCGCGATGACCTGCAGCGGCCGGTTGTTTACCATTTGCTGGGGCGGCTGTCGGCGTCGCCGACCTACGTCATCTCCGACGAGGACATGCTGGAATTCATCTGCGCGCTGCAGAGCGAGCACCTGACGCCCGAAAAATTGTTCCACGCGCTGGAGCACAATCACCTGCTGGTGATCGGCAGTGATTTCTCGAACTGGCTGGCGCGGCTCTTCCTGCGGATGACGAAGCGCCGCCGGCTGTCGGACCCGCGTGATGTCGGCGAAATCATCGCCGACGACCACACGCAACGCGACGTGCGGCTCGTGTCGTTCCTGCAACAGGTGAGCATTCGCACCCGGATGTTCTCCGGCGCGGCGGTATTCGTGGCCGAGCTCCACCGCCGCTGGATGGCGCGGCATGCGTCGGCTCCGCCCATGGGCGGTTCCGCGGCCCCGGTGCGCTTCCTCCCGCCCGCGCGCGAGATGCCGGAGCACGCCGTGTTCATCAGCTATGCCCGGGAGGATCTGCCGGCGGTGCAGAAGCTGAAAGCCGCGCTCGATGCCGCGGGGATCGTGACTTGGTTCGACCTCGACCGGCTGGAGAGCGGTGATGACTACGACCGCAAGATCCGCGGCAACATCGCCCGGTGCTCGTTTTTCCTGCCGGTGATTTCGACGACGACCCAGCGGCGTCACGAAGGTTACTTCCGTCGGGAGTGGAGTTACGCCGTCGACCGCACGCGCGGCATGGCGGATGGCGCGGTGTTCATCCTGCCGGTGTGCCTCGACGGCACGAGTGAGGCGGAAGCCATCTGCCCGGAGAAATTCAAGGCGCTGCACTTCGCGCGGCTGGCTGGTGGCGAGCCGCCGGCGGATTTCACCCGTCGGCTCACGGAATTGTTCAAAGCGCAGCGCGCATGAGTGCCGATCCGACCCCCAACTCCGGCCAGGCGGTCGATGCCCAGCATCCGTGGCTGGGACTAACTTCATTCACCGAGGAGACACGCGGGTTTTTCCACGGCCGCGAGGAAGAAGGCGCCGAGCTGGCACGCCGGGTACAGCGCAAACTGCTGACGGTTTTGTTCGGGCAATCGGGCTTGGGAAAGACGTCGATCCTGCAGGCGGGACTGGTGCCGCGGCTGCGGCCGGATGGTTTTTGCCCGGTGTACGTGCGGCTCGATTATCACCCGGACGCTCCGCCGCCGGCGGAGCAGATCAAGCGCGCGGTGTTTCGCGCGACGGAGGCCGCGGGGACTTGGACGAAGACGGGCTCGGCGGTCACGGGTGAGACGCTGTGGGAGTTCCTGCATCACCGGGAGGATGTGCTGAAGGATGCGTCGGGGCGGACGCTGATCCCGATCCTGATCTTCGACCAGTTCGAGGAGATCTTCACGCTGGCACAAACCGATGACGCCGGCCGCAAGCGGGCGCGGGCATTCCTGGCGGATCTCGCTGACCTCGTGGAAAATCGTCCGCCGGCGGCGCTCGAGGCGCGGATTGACCGCGACGAGACCGATGCGGCGAAGTTCGACTTCGCCCGCGCGGACTACCGGATCCTGATTTCGTTGCGCGAGGATTACCTGGCCAACCTCGAGGCACTGAAGGGCGACATGCCGTCGGTGACGCAGAACCGCATGCGACTGGCCCGCATGACGGGAGCAAAGGCGATCGCCGCGGTGCGCGGCCCGGCGCCGAACCTCGTTTCGGAAGGAGTGGCGGCGGCAATCGTCCGGTTCGTTTCAGGCGGCGCCGAGGTGGCGCACGCCGAGGTCGAGCCGTCGCTGCTCAGCCTCATCTGCCGCGAGCTGAACAACGCGCGGATCGCGCGCGGGCAGGCGGAGATTTCGTCTGATCTGCTGGCGGGTTCGCGCGACACGATCCTTTCCGAATTCTATGAACGTGCTCTCGGCGACCAGCCGGAGGGCGTGCGCCGGTTCGTCGAGGAGGAACTGCTCACGGAGTCGGGCTATCGGGAAAACATCGCGCTGGAGCGGGCGCAGAAGTCGCTCGCGGCGGCCGGGGCTAATCCCAAGGCCCTCGACACGCTGGTGAACCGCCGGCTGCTGCGCGTCGAGGAGCGGCTCGACATCCGCCGGATCGAGCTGATGCACGACGTGCTGTGCAGCGTCGTGAAGGCGAGCCGCGACGTCCGCCACGAGCGCGAGGCGAAGCTCGAGATCGAGCGCCAGCTGGCCGCGACGAAGGCGCAGGAGGAAGCCACGCGACGTTCGCTCATGCGCGCGCGAATGGTGGCGATGGTCTGCGCGGTGCTGATGATCGTCGCAGGGGCGAGCGCCATTTTTGGCTACATGAATCTCCGCCGCGCGCGCGCGGCGGATGCGCAAGCGCAGGCCTCCCAGCGGCTCGCCGATCGGGCGCGCAGCGAGTCGGAGAAGCTGATCGCATTCCTGCTCGAGGATTTCTACGAGGAGCTGAAGCCGACCGGCCGGGGCGAGATTGTCGGCAAGCTGGCGGACAAGGCCGTCGCGTACTATGACGGGCTCCCGGCGGAGCTGATGACCCCGCAGACGAAGGTGTTCCGCGGCATGGCGCTCGTGCGGAAGGCGACGGCGCTCAACGATGCCGGCCAGGGCGCCGAGGCCAAGGCCGTGTCGGCGCAGGCCCGGAAAATCTTCGAGGACCTGCAGGCCGCCGGCGACACGAGCGACGAGGTCGCCGTGGGCCTGGCGTTGGCGATTTTTTCCCGGATCAACATCGGCCAGCTCGGCGACACGCGCGTCAACCTGGAAAAAGCCACGGGCCTACTGCGCCCGATCATTGCCGCCGGGCGCGCCTCGCGCAGCGCGAAACTCGCCTTCGCGGACATGCTGCAATATCTCGCCCATTCCTCGACTCCCGAGGAGGGCATCGTGGATTGCGAGGAGTCGCGGAAGATCCTCGCGGACCTGGGAGCGCTCGACCAGTCCGACCTGACGGCGGCTTCCATCTATGGCGACGTGACGGATACGCAGTCTCGCATGCATCTCAAGTTGGGCCAGCTGGTCGAAGCGCAACGCCTGGCCCAAATCGTAAGCGACGTGTCCGAAAAGGTCCTGGAACAGCGGCCGGGCGACCTGCGGGCGATGAAGAACCGGTATTTTTCGGCCAACGCAATTGGGCAGACCGCGGCGGATGGTCATGACCTGAACAAGGCGGCTGCCAACTTCGCCAAGGCAACGGAGGCGGCGACCAACTACATTCGCTTCAACCCGGCCGACATCTCGGGATGGTACAACTACACGACCGCGCTCTTCAGCGAAGGCCAGGTTGGGCTGCAGCAGGGCCGGATCGCGGCGGGATTGGCCAAGCTGCGGGAAGCGGCCGCGCTGGAACACGATCCGCGCAACAAGTCGGGCGCTAATTTCTTCCACTACCGGGCCTGGGCCACGGTCAGCGCGGCCGAGGCCCAACGCGGCAACTTCCCGGCCGCCCGGGCGGCGGTGGTGGAGTCCCGTCGCACCATTGCCTCGTTCGCGAAACAAGAGGGCTTCGACCGGGAGGTGAATGAGTTGTCGGAGGCGACGGAGGAGTTGCTGGAGGACGCGGACGTGTTGTTCGCGGCCGGCGAGTATTCCGCGGTCCACAGCCACAGCGTCGCGTTCCAAGACCGCCTGGCCAAGATCAAGGTAGCGGATGCCGGCAACCGGGTCTTCCGGGAGAACCTCACGCGGGACGCCTGGGAATTGCAGATTGATTCGGCCCTGCGCATCGGAAAAGCCGAGGAGGCTGTGCACGTGGCGCAGCTCGCGGTCGACAAGCCGATGGATGGCGACATGGGGAAGAAGGACCGGGAGCGTTCCCATGCGAAATTCCAGACGCGGCTGGGCGAGGCCTTGATTGCGGTGGGGCGTCCGGGCGACGCCCTGGTTCCGCTGACATCGGCCGACGCCTACTATCGGGGTCAGTTGGCGAAGGGGGCGGCAGGCACCCAATTCCGGCTCGAATTTGCCCGAACGCTGTATCACTTCGCGCGCGCCCAGGCATCGGACGAGGCGGGCCGCGCCCGGCGGGCCGTGTTGCTTGAAGAAGCATCGGCGGTGCTTGCCGGACTCTCGTTCGAGGCCAAGCAGCTGATTTCCAGCAAGGAACTGATGCAATGGGTCGCCGACGCGCAGCAGGGCGCGGTCGCGGCGGGAATCTGAACCAGTCATGAGCGAATCGCCGAAGGCCGTCTTTCTCAGTTACGCCCGTGAGGACACCGACGCGGCGCGGCGGATCGCGGATGCGCTGAGAGGCTTTGGCGTGGAAGTGTGGTTCGACCAAAACGAACTGCGCGGCGGCGACACGTGGGACGCGAAGATTCGCCAGCAGATCCGGAGCTGCGCGTTGTTCATCCCGATCATTTCCGCCACGACCGAGTCGCGGGGCGAGGGCTACTTCCGGCGTGAGTGGCGCATCGCGGTGGACCGCACGCACGACATGGCGGAGGGCCTGGCGTACATTGTCCCCGTGTCGATCGATGCCACGAAGGAAGCCTCCGCCAGTGTGCCGGCAGAGTTCATGCGTTTTCAGTGGACGCGCCTGCCGGGCGGCCAGCCGACGCCCGAATTTGTCATGCAGGTGAAGCGGCTGCTGGAGAATCCGCGGCAGTCGACCACGCACGCTCCCGTGCCGGGGGGGCGGGGTGGTGACCACGTCGAGGCAGCAGCCTCACGTCCTCAGGGTGGCGCGGGGGTCAAACTCGTGGTCGGCGCCATCGCGCTACTCGTCCTCGGATTTTGCACTTATCTGGCCCTGCGTCCGCGCCGGAGTCCGGAGGAGATTGCGAAGATGGTCTCCGCCGCAACCGCCATGGCCGAAAAGACGGGGGTCAAGACCCTGGCGGAGTCGACCGTTGCGGCGCCCAGCTCCGTGACGGCACCGGTTTCCGACAAATCCATCGCGGTCCTGCCGTTCGAGAACATGAGCGAGGACAAGGACAACAACGCATTCTTCGCCGACGGCATCCACGAGGACATCCTGACGAATCTCGCATTGATTCCCGCGCTGAAGGTGGTCTCACGCACGTCGGTGATGCAGTATCGCAACACATCAAAGACCACCCGGCAGATCGGCACGGAGCTGGGTGTGGCTTACGTGCTGGAAGGCAGCGTGCGCCGTGCGGGCAACAAGGTGCGGGTCACCGGGCAGCTCATCAACACCCAGAGCGACGAGCACGTTTGGGCCAAGGCGTACGACCGCGACCTGACCGACGTCTTCGCCATTCAAGCCGCGCTTTCGCAAGAGATTGCAGGGGCGCTGTCGGCGGCGATTTCGCCGCAGACGCAAAAACTCATCGAGCGCAAGCCCACGGAAAATACGGTGGCCTACGATGCCTACCTGAGGGGCCGCGCCGTCCGGAACGAGTCCCCGAGTTCGTCCGTGCCCGCCCTGCAGGAACAGGAAAAGCTTTTCAAGCAGGCGGTGGAGTTGGACCCGAATTTTGCCGCGGCCTGGAGTGAACTGGCGCGGGTGCACGCCCTGAACGTCTTCTGGGGGATCGATGGCACCGCGGTCCGCAAGGCGGCGGCGGATGCCGCGATGGCCCAGGCGGTACGGATTGCGCCGGACGACCCCGAGGTGATTGGGGGATTAGGGACCTACGCTTATTACGGCTACAAGGATTATGCGCGGGCGACCGCGCAATATGAGAAGCTCGCCCAGCTGCAGCCGAACAACCCGACGGTTTATTCCTCGCTGGGGCTGATCCAGCGCCGGCAGGGCCGGTGGCGCGAATGCATCGCCAATTTCCGGCGGGCCACCGCGCTCGATCCCGCCAACGTCTCGATCCAGCGCAACGCCCTCCAGATCGCGCTGATGTGTCGCCGCTGGGATGACGCCCGGGCCGCCCATCAGCGTCTGATCAAAATCGCGCCCGACCCCCTCCGGGAACAACTGGACGCGGCGGATGGGGAATTCATCGCGACGGGTTCGCTGGCGGCGGCCGACGCGCTGCTGGCGCAACTCACGCCCGAGCAACGCGAGGCGCCGGTGGCGTTGTTCGCGCGCAAGAATTGGGCGGTCGACCGGGGCGATTTTGCGGAGTTCAAGCGCCTGGATCAGCTGCAGGCCGGGTACGAAGCGGAACTCCCCCCGGAATACACCGACCTGGCGGCGGCGTATGTCTATCTCGCCGCGGGTGACGCCGCCACCGCGCGGGCCCGGGTTGCCCCGCACGCGCCCAAATGGAAGGAACGGATGGCGAGCGAGCCGACGAACGTGGTCGTCATTTCCAGCATGGCGGAATACCACGCGATCAACGGCGAAAAAGAGGAGGCCTTGCGACTGGCCCGTCGCGTGACGGAACTGGCGCCGACCTCCGGCGATGCAGTTGATGGCCCGGCGTTTTCGTTTCTCCTCGCTGAATTCTACGCGGTACTGGGTGACAAGGACCACGCGATCACGGAGCTCGATCAACTCCTCCGCATTCCGCAGAACAACTCGGTGGCCCAGATGCGCGCCGACCCGGCCCTTGCCAACCTGCGGGGGGATCCCCGCTTTGAAGCGCTGTTGAACGATCCGAAGAATAACGCTCCACTCTACTGAGTCATGGATCCCTTCGCCAAAACCATCTTTTTAAGTTACGCCCGCGAGGATGCGGTGCCCGCCCGGCGCATTTCGGATGCCTTGCGCGCGTTCGGCCTCTCAGTCTGGCACGACCAGAGCGAGCAGCGGGGCGGGGAGGGATGGGATCTCGAAGTCCGGAAGCAGATTAGTGAGTGCGCGCTGTTCATGCCGGTCATCTCAGCCAACACCCAGAAACGTGCCGACGGTTATTTCCGGGAGGAATGGAGGCTGGCCGCCGAGCGCAGCCGCGACATCGAGGCGACCACGCCCTTCCTGATGCCGGTGGTGGTGGACAGCACGGCGCAACCCGGCGCGCTCGTGCCGGAGGAGTTCCAGCGCGTGCCCTGGACGCGGCTCGAGAACGGGATCCCGGCTCCGGACTTCGTCAAGCAGGTGCAACACGCGCTGGCGCCGGCAGAGACGGAAGGCCCGGTGGCGACGCTGGTGGCCAAGGCCCGCCGCTCCCACAAGGAGGTCTGGTTGCTGGTCCTCGTGAGCACGGTTCTCGTCGGGGGCGTGGGCTTTTTTAAGACAATTTACCATCACACTCCCGGGACCAGCGCCTTTCCGGTGGTCCTCGTGATGGACTCCCCGCACCCGGACCGGGTGTTTGATCCCGCCCGGGTCAAGCTGGGCGGCACCAACGCCGATGACATTCTGGGAGTGCTGCACGACTTGCCCGTCACCGTCCTCAAGGAATCCACGAGCTCGACCTGGCGGCACGAAGCGGAGGTGGTGAAACTGAATCCCAAGTTGATCGTGATCCACCGCACGGCGTTTTTGTCCTTTCCCGATGGCTCGGCAGAAGACCTCTATTTGCTCACGGACGACAAGCTCGTGGCGTTCATCGGTTACGTGGCGACGCAGAACCCCGATACCAAGTTCATCATTTACTCGCGCCGTGGCTGGGAGGCGGAAGGGTCGGCGTCCAAGTGGCGCGCCGAGGCGACGAGCCGGTTTCCGGCGCTCACCGGCCGGCTCGACACCTGGCGCGTTCCGGCCGAGCACGCGTCATTTCGGGATCCCTTGGCCAGCCAGGGCTTGAAGGTCGCCGTCGAACGCTCGCTTGGTTTCAAATCCGGCTCAGCCTCGGAAGACTAATCCGCGGCCATGAGTGACGCGGGCAAAGCTGTTTTCCTTTCTTACGCGTCCCAGGACACCGCGGCGGCGCGGAAGATTTGCGAGGCGCTGCGGACGGCGGGAGTCGAAGTGTGGTTCGACCAGAGCGAACTGCGCGGCGGCGACGCGTGGGACCAGAAGATCCGCCGGCAGATCCGCGAGTGCGCGCTGTTCGTGCCGATCATTTCGGCCAGCACCCAGGCGCGCGGAGAGGGATATTTCCGCCTCGAGTGGAAGCTGGCCGTGGACCGCTCGCACCTGATGGCGGAGGACACGGCCTTTATTTTCCCGGTAGTCGTCGACGACGTGTCGAATGCCGCCGCCCGCGTCCCTGACAAGTTTCGCGAACTGCAGTGGACGCGTCTCCGGCTGGACGAGACGCCGACGGAGCTGGCGGCGCGCGTGCGGAGATTGCTGGCGTCCGATCCGGAGACGGAACGCCCGCGTCTCGTCGGACGCGGCGAGGCCGCCGCGCCTGCACGAAAAAAGCAGCCCACCTGGGCGCGCACGGCGTGGACGCTGGTCGGGCTTGCGTTTGCCGTCACGTTTCTGGTGCGTCCTTTTTTCCGGTCGAGCCGCCACTCACCGGAAGATATCTCGAAGATTGTCGCTGACGCCCGGAAGGCGGCCGCGGAGGCAACGAAGGTGGCCATGGCGAAATCGGGAACGCCCGAGGCGCCCCCATCCGAAATCCGCCAGGTCGCGGCCAAGGCGGAGGAACTCGCCGCGCCCGCCAACGACAAGTCCGTCGCCGTGTTGGCGTTCGCGAACCTTTCCGGCGACAAGGACAACGAATATTTTTCCGATGGCATCAGCGAGGAACTGCTGACGGCGTTGCAGAAGATTCCCGGCCTGCACGTGGCGGCGCGCACTTCATCGTTCTCGTTCAAGGGAAGGGACGCCACGACGCAGGAGATCGGGGCAAAATTGGGCGTAGCGAACGTGGTGGAGGGCAGCGTCCAGAAGTCGGGCACGCGCGTGAAGGTCTCCGTTCACCTCAGCCGGGCGGCCACGGGCGAGGATGTGTGGTCCGAAACCTATACGCGCGAGTTGAAGGACGTCTTCGTACTCCAGGAGGAACTGACCCGCGCGATCGTCGGCGAGCTGCGCGGTCAGCTGACGGGTGGGGATGTGGCGGCCGTGAAGGCGGCGGTGAAAGGGGGAACCACCAATGCGGAAGCGTTCCAGCTTTACCTGCAGGGCCTGTATTATTCCAACCGCTTTGCCGAAAAGGCCCTGCTTGAGTCCATCGGGTATTATCAGCGGGCAGTGGACCTCGATCCCTCTTTTGCCCTGGCGTGGGCGGAACTGGCGCAGTCCCATCTCTGGCTGTGCGAATTTTCCGGGACGATTGACCGCAAAGGATTTGACGAACACTTGGGGCTGGCGCGGGCTGCCGCGGGCCGGGCGCTGGCGCTGGAACCCCAATTGGTCAGTGGACTATTAGCTCGGGCGTTGATCCAAGCCAACGTGGACTACGACTGGAAGGGGGCGGCACAGTCCTTGCAGGCGGCGCTGGCGCTGGCGCCCGCCGATCCCAAGATCGTGACGGCCTCCGGCAATCTGGCGGGCGCGCTGGGCAACGATGCGCTCGCGGTCGCGCGGTTTCGTGAAGCGGTGGCCCTGGATCCGGTCAATCCCCTGGCGCGATCGTTCCTGGCGTTCGGCTATGTCACCACCCGGCAGTTTGCCGAGGCCGAAGCCGAATACGGGCGGCTGGCCGCGTTGAATCCCACCATCCCGTGGGCGTACGCGGGTTTGGGCCTCGCCTACGTGTTGCAGGGAAAATTCGACCAGGCGTTCACCACCAGTCAGCAGGATGCCGCTGATTGGGCGCGTCTGCTTATCACGGCGTTGGCCCGGTTTGGCCAAAAGCGCATGCCTGAGGCCGACGCGGCGCTGGCTGAACTCAAGGCGAAGTACGCGGGGACGGCCGCGTATCAGGTTGCCGAGATTCACGCCTACCGTGGCGAAAAGGACCTGGCATTCGAATGGCTGGATCGCGCGCGTCAGCAGCGCGACGGCGGCATGCTCGGGCTGATGACCGACCCTCTCCTGGTCAATTTGAAGCCGGGTCCGCGTTGGCCGGCATTCCTCCGCCAGCTGGGATTGACCGAACCCCCAGCGCGATAACCGCTCCGGCATTGCCGGGGAGACGACTCACCCCTCAATTTCACTCCATGAAAACCAAGCTCCCCATCCTCGTGACGTTTCTGTTCTGCCTGGTCGCGGTTCTTGCCCGCGCCGCGTCCCCCGCGTTTGACGAATGGGCCGATGAATTCGCCGCCCGCTGGGTGAAGCAGAATCCCCAACTCGCCACCCGCACGCAGTACTTCAGCGGCGCGGAACAGGATGCGATCGATCGCGAGTTGACGATGGGCGGTGGCTTTGGGCAGACGTTTGGCGTCAAGGCGTCGCAGGAGCGCGCCGCCCTCGCGCGCGAGGGACTGCAGGCGCTCGCGGGTTTTTCGGACGCGAGCCTCACGCCGGCGCAGCGGACGTCAGCGGGGGTGATCAAATGGACGCTCGAGGACGCGGTGCGCGGCGCCAACTTCGCGCAACAGAATTTCATCTTCAACCAGTTCAGCGGGCTGCACCTCGGGCTGGTGAATTTCCTCACGACCACGCACCCGATCCGCAACGTCCGCGACGTCGAGAACTACCTGGCGCGCCTCGCGCTGGTGGCGCCGCGGATCGATGACGGCATCGCCGAGGCCAAGGCGGCGGCGGCGGCAGGTTTTCTGCCCCCAAAGTTCGTCATCCAGCGGGTGATTGACCAATTGGATGGCTTCACGGCGCTGAAGCCCGAGGAGAACGGTTTCGCCAGCTCGCTCGACAAGCGCATTGCCGCGCTGGGCACGGCCGTGACCGCCGAGCAGCGCGCACAGTACGTGAACGCGGCGGCCAAGGAAGTGGGAGCCAACATCATTCCGGCCTATCGGCGCGTGCGCGACCTCATGGCTTCGCAGTTGCCGAACACGACCGATGATGCGGGCGTCTGGCGACTGCCGCACGGTGCGGAGTATTACGCCAGCAACCTCGAGTCACTCACGACCACGCACCTGACGCCGGACGAAATCCACGCGATCGGCGAGCGGGAGGTGGCACGGGTTTCGGCCGAGATGGAGAAGATTTTGCAGCAGCTCGGCTACCAGGACGGCACGCTTCAGGAACGCATTGAAAAACTTAACGCGACGTTGAATCCGCCGGCGGAACCCGATCCGCGAATGGAGCTGGTCGCCAAGGTGGATGCCCTGGTGCAGGACGCCCAGCGGCGCTCCGTAGACTCCTTTGATCTGCGTCCCAAGGCACCCGTCACGGTGAAACGCGAGCCGGCGTTTTCGGAAAAGAGCGCTGCCGCCCACTATTCCGCGCCTGCCCCCGACGGCAGCCTGCCGGGCATCTACTGGCTGCCGTTGGCGGACCTCAGTCCGCGCGTGACATGGCTCGGCACGGGTTTGAAGTCCACGGCGTACCACGAGGCCGTGCCGGGACACCATTTCCAGGTCACGATCCAGCAGGAGTCCACCGAGCTGCCACGCTACCGGAAGCTGGGCATTTTCGGTTTCAATTCCGCCTACGTCGAGGGTTGGGCGCTCTACGCGGAGCGTCTGGCCGCGGAGAACGGGTGGTATGATGGCGACCTGCCGGGAAAGCTTGGCTTCCTCAACCTGCAGCTCTTCCGGGCGCGCCGGTTGGTCGTCGATACGGGAATCCACCACCTCAAATGGACCCGGCAACAGGCGATCGACTACGGCTTCACGGCGCAGGAAATCGAGCGCTACATCGTTTGGCCGGGCCAGGCGTGCTCGTACATGATCGGGCAGCTGCGGATTCTCGAGCTCCGCGAGAAAGCGAAGACCGCGCTCGGCGCAAAATTCGACATCAAGCAATTCCACAACCTCGTCCTTCGCGGCGGCTCCATGCCGCTCGACGTCCTGACAGGAGAGGTGGACCACTGGATCGCGGCCGGCGGCAGGTAGCAGAGAGTCACTGCCGCTCTGTCACTCAGGGAACAAGCGTCGAAAGTTCCGGCTCGGCGGGCGGGAGCAGCTCGGGTTCGTCCGTGGGCGGAGCCATGATGCGCAGGCTGCGCGGGCGGATGCAGAATTCCACGCGGATGCCGGCGGAATGCGTTTCACCATCGGTGTGAATGGATCCGGCCGCGGGTCGTTCGATGACCACGCGCTCGGTTTGCAGCCGCACCACCCCGGAAGCTCGGCCAATGCCGCCGGTGAAGAGTCGGACCAGCATGGAGCCGCCCCGGAGAACGGAGACGGGAGGGACGACCGTAACGTCGAGCAGTCCATCGTCCACGCGGGCGCCCGGGGCGATGAACGCGTTGTTGCCGTACTGATCGCTGTTGGCGACGGCGAGGGTGAAGGCGGTTGCGGCGATGGTACGCCCGTTGCACGTGATGCGGCATTCCTCCGGGACGTGCCGGCGCCAGACGCGGGCACTGGTGGCGAGATAGCGGGAAAAGCCCCGCTTGGTCAGCTGGTTGAATCGCGCGGAAATCTCCGCCTCGAAGCCGAGTCCGGCGACCGTGAAAAACGGATGGCCGTCGGCCAGGCCGGTGTCGATCAGGCGCGCGCGACCGCTGCGCAGGTTTTCCAAGGAAGCCGCAAGGTCGCCGTGAATGCCGAGGTGCCGCCCGAGGCCATTGCCCGAGCCGCAGGGAATCAGGCCGAGCGTCGCCGGCGTCCCAACCAGGCTGGAAGCGACTTCGTTCAGCGTGCCATCGCCCCCGACCGCCACGATCAGCCGGCAGCCTTCGAGCATCGCGCGCGCCGCGAGTTCCGACGCATGCCGCGCATGGGTCGTGAGCACGACGTCGGCGCCCTGCGCCGCGGCGAAGTCTCGCACGCGCGGCAACGCGCGCCGCGCGTCGCCGGAGTGCTGATTCACGATGAACCGGGTTTTCAAGGGAGGAAGAGCGAAGCGGATGAAACTGGGCAGGGCGAGCGCGGAGAGGATTCTTCGCCTCGCCGGGGGGCGCAAAGCTGTCTTGGCTGGGGTGCGATGAAACCCGCAATCCACGTCCTTACGGGCTGCACGGCCACCGGCAAGACCGACTGGGCGCTGCGCTGGGCGGAAGCGCGGGACGCGGAGATCATTTCCTGCGACTCCCTGCTGTTTTACCGCGGGATGGACATCGGCACGGCCAAACCGACGCCAGCCGAACGGGCGCGGGTGCCGCATCATCTCATCGACATCTGCGACGTGACGGAGCGGATGGATGTCACGCATTACGTGACGAAGGCGCGGGCGGCCGTGGCGGAAATCACAGCGCGGGGACGCGAAGTGCTGGTGGTGGGCGGCAGCGGTTTTTACCTGAAGAGTTTCTTTTCGCCCGTGGCTGACGACGTGGCGGTGTCGGCGGAGATCCGAGCGGAGGTCGTGAAGCTGACTCGACTACAGGCGCTGGAAAAGTTGCGCACCCTGAATCCGGCTGGACTGGGCGAACTCGACACCGCCAACCCCCGGCGCGTCTCGCGGGCGCTGGAACGCTGTCTCGCGTCAGGGCGAACGCTGGTTGCACTCGCGGAGGATTTTGATCGGCAACCAGGGGCGTTCGCGGATCACCGCGTGGAGCTCACTGAATTGTCACGGCCTCCCGAGGAATTGGGGCGCCGGATCGAGGCGCGCGTGGATGCCATGCTGCGGGGAGGGCTCGTGGCGGAAGTGAAGGCACTCGGCGCGGAGGGGTTGCGGGACAATCCCAGCGCGGCGCGGGCGATCGGCTACCGGGAGGTCCTCGACTTCCTCGACGGCGAATTCACGGAGAAGGAGCTTGCCGCCGAGATCGTGAAAAACACGCGGTCCTTGGTGAAAAAGCAACGCACCTGGTTTCGCACGCAATTGCCGCCGCATCGCGTGGTGGAGGCGGTGGAGGCGACGGTGGGGGAGTTGTTTAAGTAGCACGGGTCTCCAGACCCGTGATGGGGACTCCGCAGATCCCATAACTCTGCGCTCCGAAAACCAGCTAGAGCGGACGCTGCTCCAATCCACGGGTCGGGAGACCCGTGCCACGCCGCAAACGCGCAAACACCAGCACGTGGGTCGCAATGATCAGTGGCACGAGGAACGTGGGCAGGAGGCTCAGCGGGAGGTGCGTGAGCGCGTGCATGGACGCGGCGTTGGCGAGGCCGAGGCGGGCGGCGGTCAGGACGACGAGCACGATATCAATCAAGCCGATGACGTTCCAAACGAAGATCGCGCGCCGGCGGGTGGGGGGTCCGAAGGGGGCGAAGGCGACGACGAGTGCGAGCGTCGCGACGAGGATGTCACCCAAGCCACCGGGCACGGCGAAGGCATACGGCAGCTCGCCCCGCTGGTAGAGCCAAATGAAATAAATCCCCACGAAGCGCGTGATGTGCAGCAGCACGATCGATCGCAGCGGCAGCGCATTCGCCCAGGCGCGAAATGTTTCGGATCCGCGATGCACCACGATGAGCAACACCGTGAGGCCGATTAGGATTCCTTGGATCGCTGGCATCGGCAGGCGGGCGAGGAGCTCAAGGCGGCCGACGAGCAACGCCGCAACCAGCCACAGCCAAAGCGCGAGGCGGGTCACAAGCGGGGTCTGCATGCCGGGAAAGGAATGGAGCCGCCGGTGGGGCAGTGAGCTTCCGCTCACTGCGGCACAATGACGTGGTAGCGGTCGAGCGACGAACCGTCCAGCTGGTGCAGGTTGGCGACGGCGATGCGGAGATTGACGCGGGCCTGCAGGTCGTTGACGCGAGCGGTCTCGAGGTCGGTCTGGGACTGGAGCACGTCGCGGCTCGTCGCCAAGCCGGCATCGAACTTGGCCTTTTGCAGCTCGTATTGCTTCGCCGCGAGCTCGGTGGCTTTGGTCGAAATCTGCACGCTCTCGATGTTGGTGGAAACGGCGAGCACGTCGGCGCGAACTTGGACGAGAAGGTTCTGCTCAACTTGCTGCAGCGTCGCCTGCTCTTGATGGAGATTGTTGAGCGCGGTGCGGGCGCGAGCCCGGTCCGCGCGGAGGCCCCACGGGACGGAGAGCGAGAGGTCGACCTGCCAGTTGTAATTATCCCCGGTCCGGAGGTTGTCGTACGAGCTGCCAGTGGTCCGGTCGAGGCCGTTGTAACCCAGCGCGCCCCCGAGGTTCAAGGTGGGCAGCTTGCCGTTGTTGGCAATTTTGACCGCAAGTTCGAGCTGCTTGATGACCTCCAGCGTCGCGACGTAGTTGGGCTGGAGGTCACGCGCGAGGCGGAACGAGTCAGCGATCAACGGCGCGGGGTCGGTGTATGGCGTGAATTTCAGCGGCCCCGGGGCCTGGTCGAAGCTGGTCAGGCCCGTGAGGGCGAGCAGGACGTCCTCGCTGTTGCGCACCTGCTGCTGGGCGAGGACGACGCCGTTCTGCGCGGTGGCGACGCCGACCTCGGCGGTAAGCACGTCGAGATCCGTGGCCACGCCGGTATTTTTCCGGACTTTGTTTTCGTCGAAGAGTTTTTGGGCGAGCTCGAGGCTGCTCTGTTTCACGGCCAGCTGCGCGCGGGCGAAGGCCAAGGAGTAATACGCCGCTTCGGTGTCGCGGACCGCCTGGAGGACGCTGCCCTTGAAATTGAGGTTGGCGATGGTGACGCCGATGCGGGCGCTTTCGATGGCGGCGCGGTTGACCGAAAGCCCCGCGCCCCGGAGCAACGGCTGCAACACCGACAGCGATATATCGCTGTTGTAGGCGGGATTGATGCTGCTTGTTGGCGGGGAGTTGTTGGTCCGGAGGAGCCCGGTGGTCACGTTGAAGTTGGCGCCGGTTTCGATGGTTTGGTTCACGCCCACGCGCAGGTCGCCCTGGTCCTGGCGGAAATTCGAGCTGGTGACGGTACCGATCGAGTCGCTGATCGACGTGACGCCTTGCACGTGACTCGCGGTGCCGGTCGCCGTGAACGTCGGGTCAAAGCCAGCCTTCGTGATGATGAGCTGCTCCTTGGCGTTCAAGGCGGTGAAACTCGCGGCGCGCAGGCTGAAGTTTCTCTCGAGCACGAGCTTGATGCATTCCTCGAGAGTCAGCTCGGGCGCGCCCGGGGCCCCGTTGGGGGTGGTGGCGAGGACCCCGGTGGAGGGGGAAGGGAGCACGGCCGCGGCGGGCGGAGTCACCACTTCGGTCGTTGCGGGCGGGTTCGGCGGGGGCGTCGGAACCGCGGCCGGGTTGCTGGCGGGGTCCTCGGCCGAGAGGCGGCTGAAGGTGGCGAGGCCGAGCGTGAAAAGGAGGACGCGGGCGGATGAGCTGGACATGATGGAAAAGGACGTGGACCGGGTTGAAACTGAGAACACCAGCAAAGGTGAAAAGTTACGGTATTTGAAGCGGGCGATGGGTTTGGTGGTCCACGGGCAGCCTGGAGACAATTGGCGGCATGGCGCGGTCACATAGCCCGCTAAACGCGTCGATTCGAGGCGAATCGAGTCGAGCGGTTTGCGAGGGGGATGAACGGTTGGCGCCCGTCGGCGCCCCGGCATCACTTGGCCGGGGCCTCGGTTTTCTTGAGTTCCTGCGCGACGAGCTCGGCGAGATAGGAGCTCGCCCCGATCCGCGCGTTATCGGCGGCGAGTTGCGCCCGCATCATCGCGTAGGCGGGACCCGTTTCACTCAGGTCAGGCGACTTCTTGTCGACGACATAAATCAGGACGCCGTTTTCACGCCGGATCATGTCCGAGACCTTGCCCTTTTCCAGCCGGCCGAGCGCGCCGGCGACGGAATTGTCGAGATCCTTGAGCGGCGCGCGGCGGGTGAACGGAGCCAGGATCTTCGCCTCGATCTTGGTGTGGGTCGCGGCGGCAGCTGCCGCCGCGGCTTGTTCAAACGTGTCGCCGGCCTTGAGCCGAGCTTCCAGCTGGCTGCGAATCAGTTTGCCGGTCTCGATGAAGCGCTTGCTCTTCTCGTTCTCGGTGTAGTCGGCGACGACCTTGGCGCGCACCTCGGCCAAGAGCGGCTGTTTCGGAGGCAGGGTTTCCTTCCAGAACAAAACGACGGCGCCATTCGGCGCCGCGAGGGCGTCGGAGTAGGCGTGGCCTTCGCCGAGCTTGAATGCTTCGTTGGCGATTTCGGGGGAATTGCCCAATTCCGCCGGGCCTTCCTCGCGGGTGAATGGCGCCAGCGGCTGCGGGGTGATGCGTTGCGCGGCCATCAGCGCGTCGAAGGCTGGGGTGTTCAGGGCGACTTTATCGGTGTACAGCGCGTAGGAGAGATCGGAGGCGACCTTGATGGCGATGCGCTGGGCCTTTTCGAGCTTGAGCGCGGCCTCGACTTGCGGACGGACGGCGGCGAAATCCGCGGCGGCATCGGGTTTCGCGCCAGGTTTCGCGCTGGGATTGGGCCAGCGAGCGGGGTTGGCGCTGTAGTAGGCGCGGACTTCCGTTTCGTTCACGTCCACCTTGCCCACGTAAGCCGAAGCAGGGAAGTTCGCGGCCGAGACGACGACCCGAGCCGGGATCGTGTAGCGGAAGGAGTTTTCCTCAAAGAATTTCGTGAGAGCGAGGTCGGTGACGGGAATCTCCGGCTTGAAACTCGCGTAGTCGACGGTCGCGACGCCGAGAGTCCACACAGCATCAAAGGTATCGAGCGCGGACTTCACATCCGCCGCTTGGACGTAGCCCGGTCCGCCGATGATCTTTTTCACCTTCTCGGCCCGTACGTCGTCGGCGAGGATGCGGTGAACGTCGGCCTCAGTCACGCGGGAGCCGGCCTTGAGCGAAGTGCGAAAGGCGTCATAGCGCTGCGGGTCGAACTCCCCATTCGCGCCGGCAAAGGCGCCCAGCTTCTTGATGTGGTCGGCGATCTCCTCGCTCGTGGTGGCGGGCACGTGCATTGAGTCGGCCACCGACAGCGCGGCCGCGCGCTGCAGAGCGTAGTTCTGCAGGGCGTTGCTCTCGAGGTTGCCGGAACCGGTCAGGAGCGTGGCGCTGACGTTGGCATCACCGAACAGGCGCGCCTCCCCCTCCTGCGAGCCGAGGTCGTAGCTGAAAAACTGCCGGTTGACGGCGTTGCGTCCCGCGATGCCCCGACCGACGGTGGATCCGGGCCCGAAGGCGATGATGAACGAGATGATCGTGGCGAGCAGCACCAGCGCGAAAACCCAGCGGAAATGGTGCTGAAACGATTTCTGAATCCAGGAGATCATGGAGGGAAAACCGGCGACGCTAGGTCGCCGTCCGTGCGAGGCAAGGGCGAAAAGGTCGCCTAGCGCTTTGGCGACGGACCCGGCTTGTCTCCCATCGCGAAGGGCGGGTGGGACTCGTCGAACTCATGCTCCGCAAACAACTCTTCGAGGCTCTTTTGGAAAAACGCCTGCTCCCCGAGCTTTTCCAGCGCTGCGTTGTAATGCTCGAGGATCGGGTCGAGGACCTCGAGGGAGGCGCTGAGAGGGTCCTCGCCGAGATTGTCCTCGAGCCGCTTGAAATCGCGCAGCGTCAGGTGCGTGAGCGGGTGGGTTGGCTGGTATTTCAGATCGCCGGCCGGCGCCCCTTGGACGGTGCGGAGCGCGGCGATGAGCTGCATGTCCACGAGCCGGTTGAGGCACTCGTTGAGGACCTGCGCGGGGACCTTGACGAACGACGTGAGCTGGGACGCGGTCACGGGTGGCAAGTCGGAGTGGAACCGCCGGCAAATCGTGAGGAAGACGAGCAGCGACAAGCGTTCCCGCATGGTGTCGCTGAGGCTTTTCCACGCGGCCTGGCTGTTGCGCAGATGGACGTTTTGCAGGGCATACGTCAGCGCGCCACCGATCAGGACGTAGAACCAGAAAATATAGAGGCCGAACATCAGCACCGGCAGGATGCCGAGCGAACCGTACAGGCTCTTTTCGAGGTACACGCGCCGGACGTAGAGGAAGGCGATGAAGTTGTTCAGCATCAAGAGCGCCGCCACCACCAAGGCTCCGACAAATGCCACCCGCCACAGCACGCGCGTGTTCGGGATCACCCGGTAAAAAAGCGTCAGCACCACCACGATGAGCGTGAACGAAAACGCCGGCAGCGACCAACTGAGCACCCGCAGCAGTTCCCGGCCGCCCGGCAATTTTTCGATGAAGACATTGATGAAAGCGCCCGCACCGAGCAGTGCGACAGACGCGAAAAACAGCACGGCGCCGAGCGACAGGATCGTCCAATAGAACACCACGCGCATCAGCAACGACCGCCCGAGTCGAACGCCCCAGATGTCGTTGAAGGCATCCTCGATCGTCTTGAACAGCAGGAGGACGATGATGATGAGCGTGAGCGCGCCGAAGAATCCCGCGGAACTGGATTTCGCGCCCGAAATGATGCCGTTGATGAGATCAACCAGTTTCGGGTCCACGGCGATGGAGCCGGGAGCCGCAGGATGGGCCGCTGCCTCCGTGCTGTTGATCGTCTCGAGCTGCGTGAGCTGGGGTGCGACCATCTTGATCAGGTCGCTGAGCTTGTTGGCAACAAGGTTGGGATCGCTGTTCTTCCCGAGGGTGAAGCCACCGATGAGCACGCCGATCGCGATCAACGGCCCGATGCCGAGGAGGGAACTGAAGCTCAGCGCTGCGGCGCGGCTGGCGGCCCGGCTTTCCATGAAAACCGTCCATGTGACGGTGAAAACCCGGAGTGTCGCGAACAGCCAGCCGCGCGGGCCGCGATCCGCGATGTTGGCCGGCGTCCAGATTTCCTTGTGGAAGAACCGGGCGATTTTATGCCGCGCCGCGGCGGGACTGGCCATGGCGTGCGCCGGGGCTCAGGAAATCAGGAACCAGGAAACGGCGCCCAACCCGGCCAACCCGACGGCGGCCGAGATAAATACCGGCATGTAGGATACGAAAATCGTGCAGGTGTAGAGTCCGAGCGAACCACCCGCCAGATAGAGCAGGGGTGTGACACTTCCCTGGGTCCAAAAAATGAAACCGATAAAGCCGATCCCCATGGCTGCACGAAAACGGACCAGCGGATAAAGGCTGATGACACCCAACGCGAGCAGCGTGGCCAACACCAGGTCGATGGCGCCCAGGAAAACCATTGGGTAGGCCACAATTTTCATGGCGTCCAGGCTCGTAATCGCATCCTGCGCGGGAAGCAGTTCGCCGAACGCGCAGATGAGCAGCATGAGAATCACCGCCCATCGGCCAATCGCGGCAGCACGCGCCATCGCAATCGTTGGGTCGGCCTTGCCGGCGGTTTCAGCGGTGCGGCCCTCGGCGGCAGCGAGCATTTCATCCACGGTGATCGGAGGCGAGCTGTCGCCTTCCTCGTTCAAGAGCGTGAGCTTGGTCTTCGTCTTGATCTTCAGCTTCTTCCGCTGCGGAAGAATCTCTCCCATGAGCTCCTCGTTGGAGCCGATTGCCGACCACTGCTCCGTTGTCGCGTCGTAATACAGCGTCTCGGCAGTCACCTGCCCGGTATCGGCGAGGGAAACGAGCTGTTCCAAGTTGAAGGGACCGCGGGCCTCCGTTTCGGATTCACTGCGGATGTAAATTTCCTCCATCGGCATGGAGCCGGACAATGGCCATGCCAATGATTCGCAGCAAGAGTTTATTGGGTGCGGAGGAACGAGCCGAAGATCTAAAAAATCGAGCCGCGGCGTTCTCGCCACGCGGATTGCCGGAAGGCGCGGCGAGGACGTCGCGGCTCCATCACGTCAGAAATTACATCCGGGTTAGCGTCCTGAGGCCCAGCAGGTGCAGCCCGGTTTCGAGGACGAGGAGGGTGCGCGCGCAAAGGAGCAGCCGGCGGGCGCGCACGGGCAGATCATCCACCGCGACCTTGTCCGCGTTGTAGAACGCGCTGAATTCCCCGGCCAGTTCGTAGAGGTAAAGGCTCAGGAAATGCGGGCGGAGCGTGTCGGTCGCGAGACGAATGGCGTCCGCGAATTTCACCAGCTTGCGGGCAAGCGCGAGCTCGGCGGGCGTCTGGAGCGGACTCGCGGCGGCTTCCATGGCGGCGTCGCCGGGCTTGGCCCCGAGCTTGCGGAAAATCGAGTGAATGCGGGCGCCGGCGTAGAGCAGATACGCGGCCGTGTTGCCCTCGAGGGAGATCATCTTGTCCCAGGAGAAAACGTAATCGCTCGAGCGGTTTTGCGACAGGTCGGCGTACTGCACGGAGCCGACCCCGACGACATCCGCGATGGCGCGCCGTTCCGCCTCGGGAAAGTCGGGATTTTTCGAAGTGACCAGTTGATACGCACGTTCACGCGCCTCGCCGAGCAGGTCCTTCAACCGGATGTTTTCGCCGTTGCGGGTCTTGAGCGGCTTGTTGTCTTCGCCGAGCACGGTCCCGAAGTCGACGTGGTCGAGCTCCGGCAGCTTGCGGCCAGTCTTTTCGAACCACTTTTTCGTCGTCAGGAATAGCTGGTCCATGTGGTCGCTCTGGCGGAAATCGATCACGTAGGCCGCGCCGTCGATTTTGAATTCCTCTGCCCGATGCAAGACGGTGGCGAGATCGCTCGAGGCGTAGTTCGCCGCGCCGTCTTTCTTCCGGATGATGAAGGGCTGTGTCTTGAACCGCGGATGTTCCGGATGGAATACGACGAGCGCGCCCTGACTTTCCTGCGCCAGGCCGGAGTCGGTGAGCTCGCGATAAACCCGCTCCACCTTGTCGTTGTAGAAGCTCTCGCCGTGCATCACGTCGAACTTGATCCCCAGCTGGTCGTAAATGACCTGAAAGGCGGCGAGGGAGGCTTCGTTAATTTTCTTCCAAATCGCCCGGTTTTCGGCGTCGCCGGACTGGAGTTTCACCAACTCCTGCTGCGCCTCGGCGAGCACAGCCGGGTCGGCCTCGGCAGCCTGATTGCCCAATTTGTAAAGCCGTTCGAATTCCTCGAGCGGCTCGGCGGCGAGGGCTGCGGGGTTGAGGTGACGTTTGTAGGCCCAGATCAATTTGCCAAACTGGGTGCCCCAGTCGCCCACGTGATTGTCGCGAATCACTCTGGCCCCACTGAAGGCCAACAGGCGGCAAATGGCCTCGCCGATGACGGCCGACCTGAGGTGGCCGACATGCATTTGCTTCGCAGTGTTGGGGGACGAGTAGTCGACGATCCACGTCTGACCCTTGCGCGCGCTGGCCGCGCCGGCCTGCAGGTGCGCCGCCGAATCGTGCGTTTGCAGCCACGCCATCAGCGTCGCCGGCTTGAGAGTAAAATTGATGAAGCCCGGGCCGGCGATGGTGACGTCGTAAGCCTCCCTGGCGGCGGCTGGCAGTGCCGCGAGCAGTTTTTCGGCGACAGCGCGGGGGTTGAGTTTCCGGGCCTTGGCGTAGCCCAGCACGCCATTGGCTTGGAAATCGCCGTGCCTCGGATCAGCCGTCCGTACCTCGGGGACGAATCCGCCCGCCTCCAAGCCCGCCGTTTTGGCGGCGTTCAGCAGGGCCGCGTCCAGATCGGCGGCGAGGTTGAAGGCGACATGCATCGGCTCACTTCACAGGCGGGCAACGGAACCGCGCAAGCGTGGAAATTTTACACGAAGAGCGCACGGGACACCAACAAACTGGCGTGTCTGAGCGATGCTCGTGAGGTTTGTGCGCGGACTTCGTGCGAAATCGGGCTCTGCCACGGCTTCGAATAAGGGTATCGAAGGCTTCCCCAGCCAGCAGTTTAGGCTCGACAAATTCCCTAGAGCGGGTCTGATGGCAAACTTTTCCGCATGGCGGCCTGATACCGCAACTACTTTACCTTCATGAGCAAACGCAATATTCCCACCCGTCGGTTCATTAAACCCACCTTCGAGTTCTTGATCGAAAAGAAGCGCGATGGCGGGGAATTCACGCAGGAGGAAATTCGCTATATTATTGATAGCACGTTGGATGGCGAGATGCCCCAGCACCAGTTGTCGGCGCTGATGATGGCGATCTACTTTTCCAACATGTCGGCCCAGGAAACGGCCGACCTGACTGAGGAGATGATGCTTTCGGGCGAGGTGATCGACCTATCGCATATTGCAAAGCCCAAGATCGACAAGTACTCGACCGGCGGCGTAGGCGACAAGACCTCCCTCGTCCTCGTGCCCCTCGCGATGGCCAGCGGCGTGGTTGTACCCATGATGTGCGGCGTCGAACACGATTACGTCATCAACACATTGGACAAGCTCGGCTGCTTTCACGGTTTCAAGAGTCACCAGAGCATCGAGGGTTTCACGTCCCAGCTCGCCCGCATTGGCGGCGCCATTGTGCAGCAGAGCGAGGCCCTGGCCCCGGCAGACGCCAAATTCTACGCCCTCCGGAAAGAGACCGGCACGATCCCGAGTCTCCCGCTCATCACCGGCTCGGTTCTTTCCAAGAAGCTCGCGGAGGGTTCCGAGGGCCTCGTAATCGACGTGAAGTGGGGCAATGGCTCTTTCATCAAGGATCTCGAGCAGGCCAAGCAGCTCGCGCGCTCAATGACGCGAGTCGGTCGCTCCATGAAGCGCCGCTGTGTCGCGCTCGTGACGGACATGAACCAGCCGCTCGGCGACACCGTTGGCACGTCGCTCGAGGTCAAGGAAGCCATCGCGCTCCTCAAGGGCGAGGGTCCTGAGGACATGAAGGAGCTCGTCCTGAAGCTCGGCATGGAGATCGTCCGGCTGGCGGGCGTGGCGGGCTCGACGCTGTCGGCCAAGCAGACGGTGCAGCGTCACCTCACTGACGGCTCCGCGCTTGCGAAGTTCAAGGACCTCGTGAAGGCGCAGGGCGGGGACACGACCTTCATCGACCATCCGGACAAGTTCCCTGCCGCGAAACACATCCGCAAGTTGCCGGCCCCGAAACGCGGCTACGTGCACACCATCAACGCGGCGATGATCGCCCGTGGCGTGCACCTGCTTGGCGCGGGTCGCGAGACCTCGCACGACAAGCTCGATTACTCCGTTGGTGTTTCCGAGATCAAGAAAGTCGGCACGCAGGTGAAGCAGGGCGAGCCGCTGATGATGATTCACTACAACGACGAGGCGAAGCTCGAGCAGGCGCTCGACCACTTCAAGAACGCCTACCGTCTGGCTCCCAAGCGCCCGACGCCCCCGCCGCTCATCGTCGAGCGCGTGGCCTGATCCAAAGCCCTTTCAATTCAGCCCCGGTCGAAGGATCGGGGCTTTTTATTTCCAGTACCCGCTGACGAAGGCGTAGCTACTGCCGCGAGATTCCCAGTGGGCCGCAACGTACGTCTGGGCGGTCGGTGGCGGCAGTTCCCAGTGTCCCGCGGCCCACACGTAGCCGTTCGCGGTGTAATCCCAATGGCCAGGAATCCACAGCGCATTGGCGGCCGGCGACGGCGTGATGGGATCGGAATAATTCGGCGGAGGCGGAGTCGCCGGCGGACCCGACTGCTGTGCGACGCGGGTCGAGTAGTAGGCGGGGTACGCGGGCGCCGGGTAGTCATACACCGTGCCGTTTTCGTGATCGGCGCTATTGCCGATCGCGCCGCCGGCGAGAGCGCCCAGCGTCCCGCCGATGATCGCCCCGGCCACCGGGTCGCCGCAGTATTGGTTGCCGGCGATCAGGCCGCCGGCGATGGCGCCGAGCACGCCGCCGGTGGCAGCGCCTTGCTGGGTGTTGGGACCAGTGCCGACGCAGCCGGTCAGAAGAGCTGCAACGGCGAGGAGGGGAACCATACGGGAGAAGGAGTGCATGGGGAAGAAGATGGTCTGGACTGCCTCTTGTGACTCCGGAGAGGCGGGCAAAGTTTCATGACTTTTACGACGTGGCTGCTGCATCCTTGCCGAAGAATCTGCGGCCGGAAGCCGCAGCCACTTCCTGCCCCTACCGTATCTTCTTCAAATCCGCCACAAACGCGGCAAACGCGGCCTCACGCTCGTCGGGCGGGCCGCGCAAGATCGAGGAGGGATGGACTGTCGCGTAAAACGTTTTCGCCCAAGGCATATCGCGAAACGCTTTGCCGCGGTGCTGGGTGACGCGGAAGTCGGGTCCCATCAGGCTTTGCGCGGCGGTCGCGCCGAGTGCCACGACGATTTCCGGTTCGATGATCGCCAACTCGGCCTGCAGCCACGGTTTGCAAGCGGCCATTTCGCGTGGGCTGGGTTTTTTGTGGATCCGGCGCTTGCCGGATGGCTCCCACTTGAAGTGCTTCACGGCGTTGGTGACATACACCGTCTTCCGATCGATGCCGGCTTCGACCAAAGCGCGGTCGAGCAACTGGCCGGAGGGCCCGACAAAAGGGTGTCCTGCGCGGTCCTCCTGGTCGCCCGGTTGTTCGCCCACGAAAACGATCCTGGCCTTCGCGGGTCCTTCACCGAAGACCGTTTGGGTGCCGAGCTTGTAGAGCGGACAGGCCTTGCAGCCTTTCGCACGAACGCGGACCTCCGTCAGCGAAAGTTTGCTCGGATCATCCGGGAGATATTTTGCCGCGGTACCCGTTTCGGGCGGAGGGTTGCGGTCGGAGGCAGGCATGCGGCATCGACCTTGGTGGGAGGCGAGAGTTACCGAAAATCATGCGAGGCCTGCGCTGGCACGGCGGCGGCGAGGAGCGGCTCGATTTTTTCCGCGCGGATGTGGATGACGCCCTCGCGGTTTTGCAACGGGCCCGTGATGCGCAGGGTCGGCTCGGCGTTGATCACCATCCGGTGGGACTCGAACATTGCCGACGACACCACCGCGTTCGCTATGCCGGTTTCGTCCTCGAGGGAAATGAACACGATGCCTTTCGCCGTGCCGGGGCGCTGGCGGCAGATGACGCTGCCGCCGATCGTGACCATCTCCTTGTCGCGCGCCAGCGGCAGATCGCTCGCCCGCCAGATGTCGGGCAGTTGGTCGCGCACGAGGCTCATGGGATGCGTTCCGACGGTGAGCGAGGTGCCACCGAAATCGGCTTGGACGCGTTCGCTCACGGTCATCGGCGCCAGCGCGTTGATGTCCGATTCATCGAGCAGGCCGCCGGCGTGTTGGAAAAGACTCTCGGCGGACGACCACGCGGCCTCCACCTGCCACAGTGCCGCGCGGCGGTGACCGGCGAAAACGTTGAGTGCCCCCACGGCGGCAAGCGCCCGCCGCTCCGCCGCGGTGCCGCTGGTGCGGCGGAGAAAGTCGCCCAGCGACGCGAACGGGGCGATTGCGCGCTGGGCCACGATCTCCTGCGCGTAGATCTCGCGGAGGCCTTTGACGTAGCGCAGGCCGAGTCGCACGGCGTCGTCGGCTTCGACCGTGCAGTTCCACTCCGAATGCTGCACGCAGACCGGGCGGAATTTCAGCGGTGGGGTGCGGCGGCGTCCGTCCTGCACGAGCGTCGCCGGCGAATAAAACCCCATCGGCTGGTTGTTGAGGAGGCTGGCGTAGAATTCGGCGGCGCGGTTCAGCTTCAGCCAGGTGCTGGCGTAGGCGAGGAGCGCGAAGGAAATCGCGTGGCTTTCCGGGAAACCGTAGAGCGCAAAGGCCGCGCAGTCCTCGACGACGCGTTCCACGACCTTCACGGAATGACCGCGCGCGAGGAGGGCCTTCGATAATTTCCGGGTGATCGCCATCAGGCGTTCGGTGCTGCGGTGAAAACCCAGCGCCCGACGCAATTCCTCGGCCTCGCTCCCGCTGAAGCCAGCGAGCTCCATCGCCAGGCCGAGCATCTGCTCCTGGAACAGGATCACGCCGTAGGTGCGCTCGAGGATGCGCCGCGTTTGCTCGTGGACTTCCTCGGTGAGGCACACCACCGGCTCGAGGCCCTGGCGGCGGCGCAGCAGCGGATTGATGAGCCCGCCGGTAATCGGTCCGGGCCGGATGATGGCGACGGAGATGGCGACGTCGTAGAAGACGCGAGGCTGCAGCCGGGGCAACGTGGCCATCTGGGCGCGCGATTCGATTTGGAAGACGCCGATCGTGTCGGCGCGCCGCATCAGTTCGTACGTTGGTTCGTCGTCCTGCGGCACCGTGCGCAGCTCGAACGGCCGGCCGCGTTCGGCGCAGAGTTTCTGGCAGTCCTGCAACACCGCCATCATGCCGAGACCGAGAAAGTCGATCTTCACCAGACCGAGATCCTCGCAGTCGTCCTTGTCCCATTGGACGATCGTGCGGTCGGGCATGCTGGCGGGTTCGATCGGCACGACTTGGTCGAGGCGGCCCGGACAGAGGATCATGCCGCCGGAGTGCTGGCCGAGGTGTCGCGGCAATGACGCGAGCTGCTGGCACAACGAAATCATCGCCGCGTGCCGGGGATGCGTCTGCGGGAGGCCGGCCGCCACGAGCTGCTGCGAAAGACTCAGCGTGTGTTCGAAATCGCCGCTGGCATAGAGTGCCGAAAAGCGGTCGGTGACGTCGCCGGGTAGCCCGAGCACCTTGCCGACCTCGCGTGCCGTGCTGCGACCGCGGTAGGTGATCACGTTCGCCACCATCGCGGCGCCGCGCCGACTGTAGCGGTTATAAATTTCCTGGATGACGGACTCGCGGAGGTCGCCGCTGGGCAGATCCAGATCGATGTCGGGCCACGAGGGATGCCCGGCTTGGCCACGTCCCTCGCTGAGGAAACGTTCGAAGAGGAGGTTCTGCTTGATCGGGTCGACGGCGGTGATGCCGAGGGCGAAACACACCGCGCTGTTCGCCGCGGACCCGCGACCTTGGACGAGGATTCCGTGCCGGTAGCACCAGTCGCAGATGTCCCATACAATCAAAAAATATCCGGCGAATCCCAGCTTGATGATCAGCGCCAGTTCCTTCTCGAGCTGGCGCGTCACGGTCTCGGTCATCGCAGGAAAGCGGCGTTGGGCGCCTGCGAACGTTCTGGCGCGCAGCACGCCGGCCATGGTTTCACCCGCGTCGACGGGGTAATCGGGAAATTGGTAATCCAGATCCGAGAGCGTGAAATTGAGTCGCTCGGCGATGCGCGTGGTGTTCGCGATCGCCTCGGGCCAGTCGGCAAAAAGTTGACGCAGGTGGGCGCCCGAGCGCAGGTGACGCGCAGCGTTGGGCGTGAGCAGCCGTCCGGCGGCATCCAGCGTCGTGTGGTGACGCAGGCAGGTGAAGACGTCCGCGACCTGGCGTCCCGCGCGCGTGGCGTGCAGCACTCCACCGGTGGCGAGCAGGGGAAGATTCCGCGCCGCGGCGAGGTCTGTGAGCCAGCGGAGCGTGATTTCCTCGCCGCGCACGCGGTGACGCTGGAGTTCCACGAACAGCTGGCCGCGGGGAAAAATAGCCGTGAGTCGGTCGAGCTCGGCCTCCGCGCCCGGCGCACCGCGACGCTGCCACGCCCGTTGCAGTGGACCCGATTCGTCGCCGGTCAGGGCGATGAGGCCCTCAGCGTGTTCGGTGAGTTCGGCCCAGGTGGCGAAACACGGGCGCTTGCGGTCGCGCGGATCGACCTCGGGCGGCTGGTCGGCCGGTTTGAGGCCAGCGGGACGCGGCTCGAGTTTCGCGGTGGAAATCAGCCGGCAGAGGTTCCGATAACCTTGGCGGGTTTCGACGAGCAGCGGCAGCACCGTGCCGTCGTCCATCGTCAGCTCAGCGCCGACGAGCGGGCGGATGCCGGCCTCGCGCGCGGCAGAGTAGAGTCGCGGAGCGCTGGCCACGGCGTCGCGATCGAGCAGCGCGAGCGCCGGCAGGCCGAGTCGCGCGGCTTCGTCAGCAAGCTGCTCCGGCAGCGATGCGCCGCGGAGGAAGCTGAAGGCGCTTGCGGCGTGAAGTTCGACGTAGGCGTCAGCAGACATGGCTCATGCGTTCAATCTAGGGCGAGGTCCCCGGACCCCGCCAAACGCCAGCCTGTTTGCGGGCTCATTCGCAGGCTCGCGGTCAGGCGGGGTCAGGGGACCCCGCCCTACATTTGCATTCTGCGCTTTAGTCATACTCCCCCTCCACAAACCACCCGGTGGGTGAGTGCACGACGCGGTACAGTCCGGCGGATTCCAGTTCCACGTCCCATTCCTCGCGGCGCCAGGCCCGCTCGCTTTCCCACCAGTCGCCGGCGGACTGCCAGGGACCGGCGAGGGAAGTGACGCGCCCATGAAATGCCGGTGTCCACACAAACGCCGGCCGCGGGCCGTCAAGTTCCACAGTGGCGGGATGGGGCGGACGAAAGCGGCGCAGCGGCAGGCCGATGGGCGGGTGAATCGCCCTCGGCGGGTCGCGCGGCAACTCGGGCAACGGGGGAACCATCCGAAACGCGTCGGGCCGGTGCGTGTTTTCCAGGACGGGGGTGCCGACGCGGTCAGTGCCGACGAGAGCGGAGACGCGGGCGAGCGTTTCGGCGAAGCCATACGGATCGCGCAGGGCGCCGTCGAAGATGTCGCGTTGGCGCGCGGCGGTGCGGGTGGGCGTGATTTCGAGTCGGAGGGCGATGAGCGCGGCGGTGGTGCGAACCGTTTCGAGATAAGTCTGGAGCGTGCGAAAAAGCGTGTCGGGCTGGACCGCGGGTTCGGGCAGGCGGATGGAGCGCGTGACCGAAGTGTCGTCTTCCAAGCCCAGCGTAAGGGTCAACTCGGCGGCGGAGTAGGCCGCGGTCTGCAGTTCCAGGGAGAGCCGCTCCACAAACCGACGCAAAATAAAGAGGGCTGGCTCGAGGGTTTCCATCGGCTCCTCGCACTCGAGGTTTGCGACAAATTCCTTCGGCAGCGTGGCCAGCGAAAGCGGCCGGGTGCTTTCACCCGCGGCGCGCTCCCACAACGCCACGCCAGCCGGGCCGAGGCGCTGGGCCAGCGAAGCCTTGGGCAACGCGGTAAGATCGCCGAGCGTGCGAATGCCCCAGCGCGCCAAGATTTCGGCGAGATCACGTGGCGGATCAGCAGCTGCGAGCGGCAGGGGTGCGAGAAAATCCCGGGCGGAGCCGACGGCGAGGAAAGGCTCCGCGCGTCGGGCAGCGTACAAGGCGAGCAGCGGTGTGGCGGCCAGCCCGGCGGTGCCCTGCAGTCCCAACGCGGAGAGTTGCGCGAGCCCGCGGCGGACGACGGACTCGCGCGCTTCAGGAGCCACGCCGGCGAGGTCGAGCGTGCAAATCCCCGGCGCGGTCGCTTCCAAGGAAGGTGAGATGGAAAACGCGGTGGCAAGCAGGGCCGCTTGCGCTTCGGCGGAGGCGGCGGCGCTGACCGGCACGATGCGCAACCCGGCGCAGCGCGCGAGGGCTTGGGCGGGAGTTTGGCCGAGCTCGACACCCGAGCTGCGCGCGGACTCGGTGCACGCGATGATCAAGGCTGGTTTCTGCTCGGGATCCAGCAGGGCGGTGGGTGGAAATCCGGAGGATGGCCACGAAGAGACACGAGAAGAGTCGATGGCTTCGAACCGAGCTTCCCGCGCGCCTATAGGCGCAAGGGAGGCGCAGTCGGAGACCCCCTCACTTTTTGTGCCTTTTTGTGGCCAGCCTGGTTCGACCGTGCGCAGCACGGCCTGCAGGGCGAAATCGGAAAGATGGAGAACGGCGAACATCGGAAAACGGGAGCGGAGCCGCGCGCGTTCATGCTTCACGCGCGACGAGGCGCTGCAGCTGGAGGGTTAAAGGAACATTAGTGATCAAGCCCGGACGCGGCTGCTGCTGACAGGCGAGGGAGTGGGGCTGGGCGAGTTGCAGCCGCAGCCGGGCGCTGGCCACAAGCCGGCCGGGTGTGAGCACGAGGAAGACGAGGTTGGTTTGCTCCACGGCGCGCTGGAGACGGTACCAGGTGCGGTCGGGGATTTTGCGGAGCGCAGACAGCGCGGCGCCGGTCAGGTCGAGCAGCACGAGGTCGAGGCTTGTCTCGCGGGCGCAGAGATCAGCGGCAGCCATCGCGTCGGCTTGAGAACGGCAGCGCACCCAGACGAGATGCTCGAGTTCGCTGGGCGGAATCGACTGCGGGTCAAAATTATCCGTGGCATCGATCAGCGCGACGCGGGCGAGTTGACGCCGGGTGAGCGCGAGCAGATGCGTGATAAACAGTTCCCCGCCTGAACTGGGTGTGGAGCAGACGAGCTCGGTCAGGCTGCGTCGTGGCAGGCCGCCGGCGGCGTCGTCCACCGCGGGGATGCCGGTCGGCCAGACGGCGTCGGCTGGTCGCTCTGCCACGGGGAAACGCGTCGCCAAAAGCTGACGCAGCGCGGAGAGGGAAACGGCGGAGGCTGACATGGCGCGTGCATGAGGGGGCGCGACGCACTCAGGCTCGCACCTGTCGGATGACACCCACGAGCACCCCCTGGCACTCGAGTCCGCGCTCGGGAACGATGTCGCGGTAACGCGGGTTTTCCGCGCGCAGCACGGCCACGCCTTTTTCGTAATGCAGCCGCTTGAGCGTGGAGGTGATCTCGTCGACGAGCGCGGCGATGATGTCGCCGGCGCGTGGGGGACGCTGCTCCAGCACGGCGAGGTCGCCGTCCTGGATGTGGGCGTTGATCATCGAGTCACCCTTCACGCGCAGCGCCCAGATGCGGTGACGCTGGGACCAGCGCAGGCCGAAGAGGGACGGGTTGAGTTCGATGCTTTCGTCGGGCATCTGCTCCGCCGTGGTGGGGAGGCCGGCCGGGATCGTGCCGTAAACGGGAAGCGTGAAATGCGGTCCGGCGGCATGTCCGTCCTTGAGTCCCCAGCTGCGTCCAATGCGCGCGATGCGGTGCTTTTTCGCCAGCGCGCGCAGGTGATTCATCACCGCGTTCTGGCTCCCGTAGCGGAACCTGCGCTGCAGGTCGCGGGTGCTCGGGGGTACGCCGCGCTCGGCCTGCGTTTCCTGGATGAATTCCAGGATGGCCTCCTGCTTCTTCGTGAGCGGCATGTCCGGCATGATGTGTTCAATTGAACACCTGAAGTGACCGGTGCAAGCGACAAATGTTTCCGCTTCGCTAAGTCGTGCAGCGATGCAGGCTTGCTACGTTTCGATGGCGAAGAGCAGGTGACTCACTTCGTCCCGAAAGTTTTTGATCCGCCCCTTGGCCTGCTCCTGTCGCTTATTTTCCACCCTCCGCAGCACGCCAATGCGCGCGGACAACACCTGCGCGACTATCCGGAGCGGACTGGCCTTCTCGGAGCCGACGTCGCTGTCGCTGACGTGCAGCTGCAAGGCACGAATGGATTCCGCCACGGCCGGCATATCCAGCGTAGCAGTCTGGGAATTCCGCCGGAAATCGGCCAGCTCACGCTGCAGGAGTGCGATGTCGTAACCTTCGAGCGTCTCTGTTTGCAGGAGATCTTCTGCCCGTTCGCGGAGAAACCGCAGGTATTTGATGACAAGCGCGCGGTCCATGGGGTCGAGCCAAGTCTGCCGCGCGGCTGCTCGTGGTCAACGGTCGCGGACGAGAACGGCTTCGGCAAAGGCCTCGCCTTCAATCTTGGTGAAACGGGCGAATCGAAAACCGGCTTTTTCGAAGGCACGGATGGAGCGCGCGTTGGTCTGCGCCGGACCGGTGACGACGCGATTTACCTCGGAACAGTGGAAAATGATCGTGGTCACGAACCGATCGATTGCCTGGGTACCAAGACCGCGTCCGAGAGCGTTTAACTCTCCGATCAAAAGATCCAGGCCCGCACAGGTATTCGGATCCTCGTTGATCGCGCGGGCATAGTCGGCGAAATCACGCAGGTGATACCACTGGATTAGGCCGATGGGCGCACCCTTGTGTTCGATGATGAACCGTTGGGTCGTCCCGCCATGGTCGATCGTGGCTCCGTATTTTTTCTAACTTCGTCTTCGGTGGCCGCGGCGTCGCCCGCGCCGCCAAGCGAGCCCGGCCCGGAATGACGCCCCCACCATTCGTAGACATGCGGCGTGTTCAGCCAGTGCCGCAACCTCGGCAAGTCGGCGCGGTTTAGCGTGCGAAAGGAAAGCATGGGACGATTTCGAATTGTCACGATTCATGCCGAGGGAAGGGATGACGAGCGAGCCAACTCCGGTGGGAACCGGAAGGCGCCGCCCCTTACCGTACATGATGCAATTCCGATCCAGATTATTGTTTGCCCTCGGCATGGTGGCGGGATGGGCCGGATCGGTCATCTGCCGCGCAGACCAAGGCGACCTCTGGCTCGATGTGAACGGCCTGTCGTGGCACACCCAGCGCACTTATTTTTGGCAGGGTCAGACTCGAACCTACAACCAGACCAACTTTGGCCTCGGGGTCGGGGCGGGGTTGAACGACTGGAGCGAGGTGAAGGCGGGATGGTTCAATAACAGCTACCGCAAGACGTCGGTTTACGCCACGGTCAACCTGACCCCGACCTGGCTGAAGTACCGGAACGGCGATTGGTATGTCGCGCCGGGTGTCGCGCTGGGCGCGATCACGGGCTATCACGACACGCCAGAACAAACGGATACCGTGGCGCCATTCGGGCTGCTCAACGTGACAGTGGGCCACGTCAAAGGTTGGCGTTTCACGCTCGGATACCTGCCGTCGACGCTTCTCGTGAAAAACGGCGTCAACGTGGTGACGCTCCAATTTTCCTTCCGGATCAAGCCTTAGTATACACGCGATCAGCTGGAGGAATGGCGACGGTACACGACGCCGCGACCAGCGCGTAAGTAACACATTGTATTACTTTGGCGTTGGGCCGACCGCGCGTAGCATGCACACGGCGTAGCGTCGGAGAGCCCGAACCACCAAGTAACACAATGCGTTACTTTGGGGATCGGGGCCGGAGGCGGAATGGCGCGGCGAATCGGTGGAACTGCGGTTACAACCGCCGTAGGCCGGCGCGCGTCGGCGAGAAGGCACACGCGCGGTAGAATTGGGTGAGACGGGGCTCGAAATCGACGTGCAGCCATTCGACTCCGTGGCGGCGGGCGGCTTGGGCACATTTCTCGATGAGCTTCCGGCCGATGCCTTGGCGCTGATGGGCCGGAGCAACCGTGGGATCCAGGAGGAAACCGTGCACGCCACCGTCGCCCACAACCTTGGCAAAGCCAACCAGTCGGCCGCCGTCGTAGGCGCAGACGTAGACGAGGGCTTGCTGGAGTAATTTGCGAAAGCGCGTGGGACGATGGCGCGGCCATGCACTCACAAAGAGTGCGTTGAGCTCGGTGTCATTTACCATCGGCGACACTTTGTAGGTAATCCTCATGATGCGATCTCAGCCCAGCATCCGCTCGATGATCGCGTCGACGTGTAACTGCGTCGTATCGAGAAAGGGCTGGCTGGGATCCGCGACGCCGCGAAGGAGCAACAGCAGTTCGGTTCCGCCGAGGTCGGCGACTTTGCCTGCAGCTGCGGAAAAACCGCGTGCGGGGTGTTGGCCGACAAGAGCCCGAAATCTGCGCCCGCGCGCGCGAGGCGGGTGACCTCGGCGAGCAGGAAGGCGACGAGCTCGTCCAGCTGCCCCGCCGTCAACAGCCGGACCATGTGCTGCATGTCCACGCTGTTGAGCAACAGCGAAGGATCGCTCCCATCGCCCGTCCGAGTGCGATAGACGTCCATGGTCTTGCGGTAGTAGTCGAGCGTCGCCTTCGGCCCGAGCCCGCCGATGATGCCGGGGATTTTCATGACGCTAGGCTTCAGCTGACTTTCTGAGCGCGCAGAGCCGACGCTAGGCTCGGTGGCCAAGCTTGGGGCCGGAAGCTCGGGCAAGCTTCTTCACTTCTTGGGAAGGCGTTTCATTTGCGCGGTCTTCTCATAGCCAAATTTCTCGTAGAGCCCGTGTGCATCCAAGGTCCCGAGCAAGCTTACCGTATTCTTCACGCAGGGATGCTCAGTCACGCACGCCATAAGCCACTTTCCGAGTCCGCGTTTCCGGTAGAGCTCGTCGACGAAAACATCACAGACCCAGGAGAACGTCGCGTCATCGGTGACAACTCGAGCAAAACCCACCTGCCGCTGGGTGCGTTGCTCGTAGAGCCCGAAGCAAACCGAATTTTGGATGGCTTTCTCAATCACATGACGCGGACGGTTCTTAGCCCAGTAAGTGCACGTTAGGCTTCGGCAAATGAAGTCGAGGTCGAGCTGGTCGGGCTCGGTGCTAATGGAGAAGCCTTCGCGTTCGAATTTCATTCGGCGGACTTCAGCCGCAATTGCACCGCCACCCGCAATGTGCCGCTAGTTCCGCGCTGGCGGATGGTGAGGCGGGGCTGGGTTTCGGCGTGACGGAGGCCGAAGCGGACGAGTTCGCGGCGGAGTTCGTCGATAGCGCGACGGGCGGGATTCATCAGCGGGAGCTGCTCCAGGGTGGCCTCGGTGCCGGCGGGGATCGTGATCTCGGCAATGCCGCGGTGGCCTTCGATGATGACTTTTTCGCCTTCGCGACGCATCGGTAATGCCGTGGTCCAGTGGAAGATCACGCCGTCGCCTTTTTCCACAGCCCACTCGTCGGTGATGACGAGCGTATCGGGCGTCGGTGAATCCCACGTGCGCTGCCACTTTTTGAACCAGCCTTCCCAGCCCGCGGTGACGTTCATCGTGGCCTGGAAGGAATTCTCATCGCCGCGGCCAGTCGCACGGATGTCTGAGTTGATGGGATTCGTCGGCTTCGGACGCAGGCCGGCGGACCAGGGCGTGAGCATGTTGTGGCGCTGGGCGGTCTTGAGCTCCTCCACGAGGGGGTTGCTGTAATCGACCACGCCGAAATCGAGGGCGAAGCTGTCGCCGGCGAACTCGAGGACGAAGTTGCCCTTGTCCTCGTGCGTGTGGCTCGCGCCGGCCTGGTTGCCCATCAGGAAGACCTTCACGATCTCGCCTTGGTGACGCCGGACCGACGCCATCATGCCGGTGTCCGGCATATCCAGGAACGGCTGCAGCGGCGGTCCCTCGGCGGGAACGTCGCGGGCCATGCTCATCGCGAGAAGCGACGGCGCGGCGCCGGCGCGGTGGAGCTGCTTGCGGTACATCGTGACCCAGTGGCTGTCAGGCTGGTAGGCGGCGAGGTAGGCGACGGCCTCGGGAAACACATACATCGCGTCGCAGATCAGGATTGAATCCTGGCGTTCGTCAGTCGAGTAGAGCATCTCGGCCAGGCGCGCGGTCTGTTTGATCGCCGCGGGCATGAGCTCTGCGAGAGGCTTGCCGCGGGCGCGGCCGTAGAGATGGAGGGCGATGAACGCCTGGCGCGCGACCCAGGTGAAATACGTAATCCCCTCCACATACCCGCCGTCGGGGAGCAGGATATTGTCGAGGTTTTGAAGCAGGTCCTTGACGGCGAGATCCGTGTAGGGCGCGACGCGCGACGGCTCCGGCCGGGCATAGTTTTCGCACCGGGCGGGCATCGTCCGCTCAAGCAGCAGGTAGGCGAGAATCCGGCCGGGGGCGAACCACGCCAGCTGGTTGTTGTGGAAAATGTACTCCCACCACCACGCGTTGTAGTTGAGGTTGCCGATGCCGTCTTCGGCGATGCGGCGCAGGACGATGTCGCGGCCGAGTGGAGTGAACCATTCGCCGCAGAGATCGAGGATCAGCGAGCATTCGAAAGCGCAGATGCTCTGGATGAAGCAGCGCTGTTCCCACGTGCTGCCGGGCATGAAGCACACGAAGCAATCGTCCCAGCGCTCGCAGTGCGCGATGCTGAGGGCGAAGCGTGCCGCCAAGCGGCACAGCGCCTTGTCCTTGAGCAGCATGCCGGCTTGGGCGGCGTTGGCGCCGTGGATCGTAATGACCTTGCCATGGTCGCGCTCGCGCCGGAGCGAGTTGGAGTTCCAGAAGTTGACGTACTGGCCGATGAGCTTCTCCGGTGGAACGGCGCGGGCGTCGACGGCGGCTTCGCGCAGGGCATCGGCGGCAGGCGACTGGGCAAACTCGCCGCGGACGGCGTCGAGTTCATCCGCGGTGAGCAGCAGGCCGTGGGTGGGTTCGAACTTCGGTTCGAATTCTGCCGGCTGCAGATATTTTTCCCAGCGCTCGTCATAACCGGCCCACTGGGCGAGATGCGCCGGCAAACGGGTGGTGCTTTGCAGGAGCAGCCAATAAACCCAGCCGTTGCCCGACGCGCCGCTTGGCAGGAAGGCTTCGAAGGTGAACGAGGTGACCCGCTTGGCGCCATCGAGGGGCAGCCACTCCTCGCGCTTCGTGGGGCCCATCGGCTCGCCGCGCCGCGTGCGTGGGCCGGCGTCGGTCCCGGCGCGCATCGTGAAGTAACCGCCCTCGGGCAGGGCGACGCACATCACGATCCGGTCGTAGGCCGAGCAATCCAGGTCGAGTGCGCGGGTGAAGCGCACGACGCGGCCGTCAGGGGCCGGCTTTTCCCACGCCCACTGGACCCAGATCCAGTTTTGCCAAAACCGGAAGCCCGTGACGCCGTCGCCCCTGACGGACCACTGGGCGAGTTCGCTGATTTGCGGATCGTGAAACGCCTCGAAGACGGCCTCGGCGCTGTTGACGGGAGTGGTTTTCATGAAATTTCGATTGGATTACGGGCAAGAAAACGTTGCGCGACGTCTGCCATTCTGAGCGGAGCGAAGAATCCAGTAAGATAACGCCGCGAGCTTCGATTATATCCAACTGGATTCTTCACCCCGTTCAGAATGACAGTCAGGGGCGCGTCGGAGGCGCAGCGAGCCTCTCCTCGAGGAGGTAGACGTGGATTTCATTCAGGTTTTGGCTCGACTGCTGGCGGGCGCTGTCGGCCTGCTCGGCCGGGCCCAGGAATTGGAGGGCGGCGAGCGCGGTGTCGCGCTGCCGGATGTTTTCGCGCTGGACGTGGATTTGTCTGCGCAGGCCGGTTTCGATCACTTCGCGGTACTGGGTTTCGAGGGCCCGGGTGTAGGCGTCGACGCCGCCATCGGGTGAAAACAGGAGATGGAGATTCTTATCAAACAGCTGCGAGTACTCAGGGCCGGGGCCATTCAGCAGCAACGGGCCATTCTGGGCGTCCAGGACCATGTAGCCGACATTCTGCTGCCGGAACGGGCGGAGCTCCGGCTCGATTTCCACGCCTTCCACGGAAGGCATCCAATGGCTCGCTTGGGAAAACAGGCGGTTGCCCTCCATCCCGGTGACGTAACGCAGGAAGTCGATCGCGACCTCCGGATGCCGGCTCTGTCGCGAGAGATAAAACGGCATCGCCGTGCTCGCCCCACCATCCGACATTGGCAACAATGCATAGCCGCCGTAGTCGGGATCGTCCGCGGTGGGGAGCGGCAGGCGGAAGGCGCCGATCGAGAAACGGGCGGTTTCGCGCATGGTGGGATAATCCCACGTGCCGTTGGGAATCGAAAACGCCTCGCCGCGAAGGAACGTCCGCATCGCGCTGTCGCGGTCGAGCTGCAGGAATCCGGGCGTCATCTCGCCCCCGAACGCCTTCATGATCCGCAGCGTTGCCTGCATTGGAGGCGAGCGCAGGTCCCAGCGGCCGGCGAGCTCATCGGCGAAAAAATCGGGCGACGACGCGGCGAGGCGCAACTCGCGATCGAAGGAGAGGATCCACCGCATCATGGCTTGGTTCACGAGCACGGGCATGAACCACGAGGCATTCTCATGCGCCCCGGCGATCGGGATCAGCCCCGGCCGGAAGGCGCGCACTTTCTTTCCCAACTCCATCCACTCGTGAAACGTCTTCGGGGGCTCGTCCTTGCCGGTGATCGCGCGGAGCATGTCGCGGTTGTAGAAAATCCGCATCGAATGGGTGCTCAAGCCCACGGCGTAATAATTCCGGTATTGGTCGATGTAGGTGGAGCGATTGCGGCCGCCGTCGATGAACGTCAGCCGCCACGGCACGCCTGCGAGCGGAGTGCCAGCGTTGTAGGGATTAGGCTCCTCCAGCCACCGGGTGAGCGGCTGGAAATGTCGCGGCAGCTGTGCGACGGCCGATTGATCCGTGGAGTTGAAGCAAACCAGATCCGGCACGGTGCCGGCCGCGAGCTGGGTGCTGAGCCACTGCGGGTACACGCGCCCCGGCACCGCGAATTGCTCAACGCGTACCTCCGGGTGCAGCTTCATGTATTGCTTCGCGATGAAATCGAAGGCCTCGCGCATGCCGGATTCGAGCTGCCAGTGGGCAAAGCGCAGGACCACGACGTGTTTTTCGGGCGGCGCGATGACCCGGCGTTCCCGGACGGTGTAGAGGAACGAGGCCGCGTACGCGGCTCCCAAGAGCCCGATTCCGACGAGGATTTTTACGCGACGACGCGTCATGGCGGGAATGGTTCGCCGAGATGGGCGAGCGCCATCGAGACCGCGTAATGACGGCGCTCCTTGGGATAATCGTGCAGGAAACGTTCGAAGTTTTCGCGGGCGACCGCGTGATCGCCGAGCAGCGTCGCGAGCCGCCCGACCTGGATCAGCAAGTCTGCGCGCATCGTGTCGGACTCGCGCGTTCCGGCCAGCGCTGCCGTGAGGTGCCCGAGCGTTGTGGCGTCGTAGACTTCGTGATTGAGTCGTGCCTCCGCGATCACGAGGTGCAGGTCGTGGAGCGTCCCAGGATCGGCCGTGCGGGTGAGCAATGGTTCGACCGCAGCCAGGCGAGTGGGGACGTCGCCGGATGCGGCGCGGACGGTGAGCCGAAGGATGGTAAGCTTGACCAGGGCGAGCCGGCACCACGCGTCGTCGGCGCCGGTGGAGACGAGTCGCTCGTACTCGCGTTCCGCGGCGACCGCATCGGGCGAGATCGGGTGAATCTGCTGCAGGCGGCCGAGAAAGTAACGGGCGGCGTGGGCGACAGTGTCGCTGCCCTCCGCGAGGGCGGCGATCCCGCGCTGCGCGTTGGCGAGCGATGACGGCGTGACCGGTGGCCGGTTGATCTGCGCGATCACGAGGCCCAGCTGCTGCTCGCGCGATGAGTTGGCGGCACTGAATTGTTCGATGGCATCGGCATAGAAACCGATGGAGAGGGATTGCCAGGCGGTGGCGAGGGTGGGTTGCGCGGGCACGTCGGCCGCGCGGGTTGTGGACGCGCCGAGAACGACCGCGATGAGAACCCACGATACACGTTGCCATAGGGAAATTTGCAGGGCGGGGTCCCCGACCCCGCCTGGCCTCAAGCCTGCGAACGGCGTCGCACGCAGACGGGCTCGAAGGCGGGGTCGGGGGCCCCGCCCTACATCTGCGGCTGGAAGCCGCAGCCACGTCGGAGCGATCGTTCTCACGTGGGCTGGTTCAGCGTCAGCTTCACCTCGATCCGCAGCGTGCCCGACTTGCCCGCTTGCTTGAGCGTGAGGCGTGGCTGCGTTTCAGCGTGCTGCCAGCCGAACTGGATGATGTCGCGGCGGTCCTGCTCCACTGCGGTGCGGCGCGGGTCTTGCAAGGGCAACTGTTCGATCGACGCCTCGACGCCGGCGGGAATGCGCAGTTCGGCCGTGGCGCGTTGGCCCGTGATGATCACGCGGTCGCCCTCGATTCGCATCGGGAGACGCGTGGTCCAATGGAAAATCACGCCGCGACCCTGCGCGACGGCCCACTCGTCGATGATGACGAGCTTGTCGGGGTTCGGAGAGTCCCACGCGCGCCGCCATTTGGCGAACCAGCCCTCCCAGCCGGCTTCGAGGTCCATCGTGGCCTGGAACTTGGTTTCGTCGCCTTGCCCCTGCGGCTTGACGTCCACGCGGAGCGGATTTTGCGGTTTCGGACGGGCGTCGTCGCTCCATGGCGTGAGCATGTTATGACGCTGACATTGTTTGAGGAGCTCGGTGACGGGGTTGGCGTAGTCCACGACGCCAAAGTCGAAGGCAAAGCTGTCCCCGGCGCACTCGAGCACGAAGCTTCCCTTGTCCTCGTGCTGGTGGTCGCCGCCGGCCTTGTTGCCCATAAGAAAGAGCTTCACCCATTCGGATCCGAGCCGGCGCATCGAGCACATCATGCCGGTGTCGGTCATCTCGAGGAACGGCGCGAAGGCCGGCCCATTCGCGGGCACTTCCCGTGCGAGCTGAAGGCCGAGGAGGAGCGGCGAGGCCCCGGCGCGCTTGAGCTGCTTGCGCAGGATGGTGACCCAGTGCGATTGCGGCAGCAGCCACGCAAGCATCGCGACGCCTTCGCCGATGGTCATCACGCCATCGCCGACGAGGATCATCTCCTGGCCCTCGTCGGTGGAGTAGAGCATTTCGGCGAGCCGGCCCGTGAGTTTTAGCGCGGGAGAAATGAACTCGCGCGGGTCGCGTCCACGGCTGCGGGCGTAGAGCTGTGCGCCGAGGATGGCCTGGCGGGCGGTCCAGGTGAAATACGTTGGACCCTCGAGGTACCCGCCGTCGGGCAGCATCGCGTGCGAGATGTTCTCGGCGAGGTTGGCAAAGGCCAGGTCGGTGTGCGGTGCGACGCGGGAGTTAGCAGGCTTGGGAAAGTTTTCGTGACGGGCGGGCATCGTGCGCTCGAGGACGAGCAATCCGTAGATCCGCGCCGGGGAAATCCACGCCATCTGGTTCGTGTGGTACATGTATTCCCACCACCAGGAGGCGTGACACATCGCGCCGTGGGCCTCGGTCGCCAGGCGGCGGAGGACGAGTTCCCGCCCCAGCGGCGTGAACCATTCGCCGCACAGGTCGAGGATCACCGCGCAGTCCCACGCGCCGATGGACTGCACGAAGCCGCGCTGGTCCCAGGTGCTGCCGCGCATGTGGGCGAAGAAGATGTCCTCCCAGTGCTCGCAGTGCACGAGGCTCAGCGCGAAGCGCGCGGCGAGCCGGCAGAGTTCCTTGTCCCGCCAGAGCAAGCCGGCTTGCGCGGCGAAGGAGCCATGCAGGGAGAGCATTTTCCCGATGTCGCGCTCGCGGCGGAAAACGTTCGCGCTCCAGAAATTGAGGTTCTCGCCGATCATCGACTCCGGCCGTTGTGCGCGGGCCCGGTCGGCGACGAGCCGCAGCTCCGCGGTCACGGGCGAGTCGGCGAACTCCTGCCGCACGCCGGCGAGTTCGTCCGCGTTGATCAGGATGCCGTAGCTCGGGGTGAACGTCGGCTCGAACTCCGGCGGCTGGAGATATTTTTCCCAGCGCTCATCGTAGCCGGCCCATTGGGCGAGATGCGCGGGCAATCGCGCGGTGGATTGCAGGCCGATCCAGAGCAGCCAACCCGACCCGGCGCGGCGGTGGGGAGTGCGGACTTCGATGGTGAGCGACTTGATTGCGCGGGCGCCGTTCAATTCCACGCCTTCTTCGCGGCGGGTGGCGCCGGCGGGGGCGGTGGTGCGTCGGCGCGGGCCGGCGTCGGTGTCGGCGCTGATGGTCATCACCGTTTCCTCCGGAAGATTGAAGCACACGAGCAGCCGGTCGTAGTCGGCGCACGGCACCGGTGTTTCGTACACGCGCGACATCCGCAGGACGAGGCCGTCGGGCGCGGGGAGGGTCCATTGGAAGATGACGAATGCCCAGCTGCGGACCTGGCTGATGCCGGTCCCGCCGGGGGCGTCGCACTGCCATGCGCCGAGTTCGCTGAGGTGTTCGTCGAAGAAGGGCTCGAAGACGGCCTCAGCGCTGTTGATGGGGTTCACGCGCATGCGGCCGGCAGCAGACACGAAAAGGGCCCCGCAGGACAAGCTTGCAGCGCGTGAATTGGTTCCCGCTCGCGGCCATTTTTTTCCCGGAACCACCCTCCGGGCGGGGCCACGATAGCGCCATGAACGCACTTGGTTACTTCCTCTCCATCCTCTGGTTCATGCTCGGGATTGCGGCGATCGTGGACTGCGTGAGAAGCGACAATCCCAGCAAGATCCTCTGGCTCATTGTGATCATCCTGCTGCCGTATCTAGGAGCCATTCTCTACTTTGTGCTTGGCCGGACGAGGGATTTGGCGTGAGCCGCACTGAGCCTTGAAGGGGTCTGGCGTCGTGCCGCCGATTTGCGTTGGTCGTGCCGGCAACTCTGCGGCTGGAAGCTGCGGCCATCTCAACCCCCGCCCCGCCTCCGGACTCGACCCGGCTGGTCCGCACGCTTTGGCTGGCAGCATGATGTCCCTTCGCGTTGCGGCGGTTTTGGGCCTGGTGCTGACGGCATCGCCGGCGGTGGCCGCATCTGTCACCGGGGTCGTGTTCGACGATCGCAACGGCAACTTTGTCCGCGATGCGGGTGAGCCGGGTGTGGCGGGTGTCGCCGTGTCGGATGGACGCGCGGTGGTGCGGAGCGATGCGGCGGGGCACTACGAAATTGCGGGCACGGACTCCGCGACAATTTTTGTGATCAAGCCGCGCGGATGGCGGTCACCGGTTAACGCCCAAAACTTGCCGCAATTTTTTCATCGCGTGGCCGCGGGCGAGGGAGCGGTGAATTTTCCGCTGACGCCGATTGACGAGCCGGATCAGTTTCGTGCGCTCGTATTCACCGACCCGCAGCCCGCATCGGCCGGGGAAGTGGGTTTCCTGGAGCGGACCATGGTAGAAAAGCTGGCCGGCGGGAGCGGATTCGCGTTTGGGGTGACGCTGGGGGACATCGTCTACGATCGGCACGATTTATTCGCACCGCTCAACACCGCGGTCGCCCGCGTCGGGGTGCCGTGGTGGAATTTGATCGGGAATCACGATCTCGATTTGGGTGCGGATGACCGCGGGTCGGCGGCCAGTTTTGAAGCAGTGTACGGTCCGTCGACGTATGCGTTTCATGAGGGCCATGCGTTGTTTGTCGCGCTTAACGACGTCCGCCCGCTCGGTGGGCCGCGCTACATCGGGGGATTGCGGCCGGATCAGTTCGAGTTCCTCGAAAACCTGCTCCGCATCACGCCGAAGGACGAACTCGTCGTGCTGATGATGCACATTCCCTGGTTCACGCCGTATGTTTTGCCCTCCGGGACGTTTCGGGCGGCGGACCGCGCGCGGCTCTTTGCGCTACTGCAGGACCGGCCGCACAATCTGTGGCTGTCAGGGCACACTCATTATCAGCGTCATGTTTTCTATGGCTCCGCCGACGGCTGGCACGGCGCGACGCCGCTGCACGAGGCCAACGTGGCCGCGGCCTGCGGCGGATTCTGGGGCGGGCCCGCGGATGCGACCGGCATACCCATCGCGACGATGTGGGATGGCACGCCGCACGGGTACGCGGTCCTCAGCGTCGATGGGACGAACGCGCGGGTGGATTACCGTGCGGCGCGGGAGCCGGCCGAATTTCAGATCGGTTTGCACGCGCCACAAACGAGCCGGGTGGGACTAGGTTACATCTCGTATTGGGCGAACGTGTTCAGCGGCCACGAAGGCTGGAAGATCGAGTCACGCGTGGACAACCGCGGGTGGGGCGCAATGCGACAAGCCCTCGAATGGGATCCGGCCTACGCGGCGCGCTACCTCGCGCAGGACACGATGGCCGTGCCGCTGCCGGGCAAGCGGTTGCCCGATCCGACGATCTGTTTCCATCTCTGGCGCGCGTACTTGCCGGCGGATTTGCCGGTGGGCGAGCACGTGATCGAGGTGCGCGCCACGGATCCAGATGGACAGGTGTTTACGGCGAAGCGCAAAGTAAGTGTCATTAACTAGAAGCAACCTATCCAGCCGTTTGTCATTCTGAACGAAGTGAAGAATCCAGTTGGATGCCGCCGAAGTCCGTCACTGCCTCCCATTGGATTCTTCGCTGTGCTCAGAATGACAATCCCATGAGACCGCCCCGAAAGTATCGGCTCAAAACCCTCGCCCAGGCCCGGACCTTTGTGCTCGAGGTGGGGAAGTGCTCGATCTTTGCCGACAAACGGAAAGACGTGCCGAGCCTCTGGGACGCCGTGGATTTCCCTGATCGCAAGCCCGGCGAAAAAGGCTGGGGCGAAAAGGTCGGCGCCGTGTGGGGCTGGAAGAACGAGCTGCCGGCGACGTATCCTGACGAGATTTTCTACGGCAAGGATGAGACCGGTCGCGCCATGCTGATGACGCTCGAGCGGCTGAGAAAGGAGCACTATCCCAAGCACCACCGTCCCATCGAGCAGTGCAGCCCGATGGCGCGGAAGATCTACTCACTCGTGAAAGTTGAGCCGATGACCACCACGGCGTTGCGGAACGCGGCCACGCAGAAGGAAAAGACGTTGCGGACGACATTCTCGAAGGCGCTGATCGAACTCCAGGTCACGCTGAACATCGTCCGATCGAACGACCCGGAGATCGAATCCGATACCTGGCTGCGGTTTGCGGAGTTGTACCCGGAAATGGCGACGTAGCGCGGGTCTCCGACCCCTGGATTTGAGTCTGCCCGCGTCGAAGGCGGGGACGTACGCACATCGCGGACGGTGTCCCATTCACGGGTCGGCGACCCGTGCTACGTCAGCCGCACACTTCCGGATTGCCGCCGGCCCCGTTCGGGAACTTACTGGCCTCGGAAACTGTCCTGCGTACCCCTGTATACCCTACAGCATATCCCATGAACGCGACTTTACCCCGCATCCTCGCCAAGGGCCATGAACTCGATGTCTCGGACGGCTCGTTCGGCGAGCTGCGCCGCTCGGATGACATCAACGGCAACTTTCCCGCGCTGCGGCAGCGGTTTGCCGACGACGGCTACCTGTATATTCCCGGTTTTCTCGATCGCGCCGAGGTGATCGAGGCCCGGCGCAGCATCGTCGAACTGCTCGCCGAAAAGGGCATGCTCGATCCGGCATACCCGACGATGGACGCGGTCAAGAGCACGACCGCGGACCTCAAGCACCTTTCCGATCCGCGGCTAGCCGTGGATTTCATGAACTCCCTGTCGCGCGGCAACCAGCGCTTGCTGCGGCTGCTGTACGACGGCCGGATGATCCGGCATTTCGAGGGGTTTTTCGGTGAAAGCATCCGGCACTTCGACTTCACTTGGGTGCGCACGATGGGCAAGGGCTTCGGCACCGACCCGCACTGCGACAACGTCTACATGAGTCGCGGCAGCCCGCGGCTGTGCACAGTCTGGGTGCCGTACAGCGACATCACCTACGAGATCGGCGGCCTGATGATCCTCGAGGGCTCGCACCAGCAGCACGAGCGCCTGAAGAATTACCTCAGCCGCGACGTCGACCGCTACTGCGAGAACAAGCCCGAGGAAAAACGGAAAATCGAGTCGGGCGAGATTCCCTGGAAGTGGGGCGGGGTGCTTTCCACCAACCCCTACACGCTGCGTCAAAACCTCGGCGGCCGCTGGCTGAGCGCCGAGTACCGGATGGGCGACATCCTGATTTTTGGCATGCGCACCATCCACGCCAGCCTCGACAACCAGACGCATTTCTACCGCTTCTCCACCGACACGCGGTACCAGCCGGCCTCCGAGCCGATCGACCCACGGTGGATCGGCGAGAACCCCATCGGCCATGGCCTGGCGGCGAAGAAGCCGATGATTTGCTGAGCGCAGACTAGTGCGCGTTCCTCACGGCCTCGTGCCGCGAAACACCAGCCAGCCGCGCCATTCGCTCGCTGCCTCCGGCGAGAAATCGCGATGGACGAAGATGTCGATGAAGCCGGCCCCCGCGAACATCGCCTTCAATTCCGCGAATTCGTACCACCGTTGATAGAGAATGGCTTCCTACGTGCGCGGCGGATGACCCGGCTGGGTCAGAACATAGGTGCGTCGCTCTGTGATCAGTTGATTTTCACGATCTACCTCCTCGGTCCAGCACTTCACGTTTAACGTGGCGTTGTTCTCGGGCCGCGTGCTCGGACCCATTGTCCAACGATTTCGAAGGTGGGTGTTCTCGGCTCCCTGAGGACGATAGGCCGTCACGTAGAGCTTTCCGCCCGGAAGGAGATGATGCTGGCATCGGCGCAGGGTTTCCATCGCCTCCTCGCGTGTTTTCAGGAGGTGGAATGAACCAACCGAAATAAAGATGGTGCGATAGCGCTGCGGGAGGTCCAGCGCCTGCATCAGTTGGCAGCAGAGCATGGGCTCTTTGCCGATCTCAGTCGCGCGTCGCTGACAATGGTCCAACATCGGCTGGCTCGCATCAACCCCATCGACCTGTAGGTCCGCCTTTAGATACGGGACCAGATGCTTTCCCGAGCCGCAGGTAAGGTCGAGTGCCCGGCCGTCACCTTCACGAATTGCCTGCTCGAAAAACGCCAGATCCTCTTCCGGTGTGTTGCCACCCATGACTCCCCAGAATTCGGCGGCAACTCCATCGTAGCGTTCGCTGAGGTGAAGATCGTAGTGCATCGCGCGCGTTCACCCGAGTTATCGCGGCATAATTTCCAGCTGCAGCGAATAGTCTTTGTAGCCGACCCTGCGCCAGAAGGCGACGCCCGGTTTGTTTGCACACAGCACGTCGACAGTCAGGCGAATTTTGTGTGGCCAAATTTCCCCCCGAAGCAGCCTTATCGCGGCGCGGCCAATGCCGGCCCGCCTTCGATCGCGGCGAACGAACAGGTGGCGAAGGTTTAGTGGCGCCGTGGTCCTTGAGAACAGCGCGTAACCCACCAGCTCGTTCGTCGAAAATAACACCGCGCGATAGTCTGTCTTCAGCCATTTCTTCATCCGCTTGGTCAGTTGCGAGACCGTCATTGGGTTGCGATGCCCTTCATCGCGGATCAGCTGGTAGTTCCACTCAGCCAGCAAGCCGACGTCCGCGGCAGTTGCTTCGCGCCACGTCAGTTTCATCGCAATCCCAACGGCTATTTCACCGCCGCCCAGACGCGTTGGACGTCATCGTGGTCCTCGAGGGCCTGCAGGAATTCGCCGACGTCGGCGCGGTCGGCATCGCTCAACTCGGGATACGTCTTCGCGAGGTGGCCGATCTCACTCGTGATGACGGTCCAGCCGTTTTTCGACAGCCACACCGAGACGGTGTGCACGGCAGTGCGGTCGCAGATGAAGCGGGCGCCGGCGCGGCCTTCGGGAATGTCGTCGTTCTGGGCGTGGGTCAGCTCCTCGACTTCGTTCGCGCCGGCTTCGATGGCCGCGGCTTCGCGGTCGATGTTGGGGTCGGCGTGGTGCGCCTCGACGAGGCCGACGTGCTCAAAGAGGAACTTGTTGCTGCCACCCTGGCCGAGTATGCCGCGGCGGAACAGCTGGCGGATTTCCGGCGCAGTACGCTGATGGTTGTCGGTGTAGACCTCGACGATGACGGGCACTTTGTGCGGCGCGTAGCCCTCGAAAATGATGTGCTCGAGCGAAGTCTTGTCGCCGCCGATGCCGGCGCCCTTGTTGATCGCGCGTTCGATCGCGTCGCGGGTGACGCTGGCCTTGCGGGCCTTTTCAAGGACGGCGAACAGCCGGGCGTTCGCCGCCGGATCGGGTCCACCGAGCTTCGCGGCAACCGTGATTTCCTTCACCAATTTGCCGACCGTCTGGCCCTTCTTCAGGTTGACGATCGCGCGTTTCGCGTGGAGCCACTGACGTCCCATAAGGCGGGCCAGCGTAGGCGGCGACCGGTCCTCGGCAATGCCGAAACTCCGGAGTAATCGCCACAAAGAGGCCCAAGAAGGCGCAAAAAAAAATACGAATCCGCGGATCGGAGGGACCCGAATTTTTTTGGGCTTTTCGTGCCTTTTTGTGACCATCCTGCCTTGGGATTCAGGGTGGACAAACTCCCGGGGGCCGGGAGCATGGCCGGCGCATGGACACGTTGCCCCACTTGTTTCAGCAGAACAAAGCCTGGGCGGACGCCATTCGGAAGCGGGACCCGGGGTTTTTCGAAAAACTTTCGCAACAGCAGAGCCCGGCGTACCTGTGGATCGGGTGTTCCGACAGCCGCGTGCCGGCGAACGAAATCATCGGGCTGCTGCCGGGCGAAGTATTCGTGCACCGCAATGTCGCGAACGTCGTGGTGCACACGGACCTGAACTGCCTGTCGGTGATTCAATACGCCGTGGATGTGCTGAAGGTGAAACACATCATGGTGGTCGGCCACTACGGCTGCGGCGGCGTGCGCGCCGTGGTGCGCTGCGAGCGCGTCGGCCTGGCGGACAACTGGCTGCGTCACGTGCAGGACGTGCAGGAGCGGCACGAAGCTTGTCTCTGCCGACTGGGCGAGGACACGCGCAGCGCGAAACTCTGCGAACTCAACGTCATCGAGCAGGTCGCCCACCTCTGGCAGACGTCCATCGTCCAGGATGCCTGGGCCCGGTATCAGGAGCTGACCGTGCACGGCTGGATCTACGGCCTCCGCGACGGCCTGCTGCGCGATTTGAACTGCTCCGCGAGCAGCGCGTCGGAAGCGGCCGCGAATCATCAGGCCGCGATCGCGGCGGTGACGAAGTAACCTCGAGATGACGCAGCCCGCAGCGCCGCTCGCGTCCGGCCGCCGGTGGGATTTTTTCCTGTCCTTGCTCAGCTGCGCAATCGCGGTGGCAATTTACGGCGCAATTGCGGGGACTACCGATTCGGAAACCTCCGGCGCGGCCGCGGCTGATGCCTATTACAATCGTTTGGTCGACGGATTCCGGCAGGGAAAATTATCGCTCGCGCAGGACGTCCCGCCGGGGTTGGCAGCGTTGTCGAATCCGTATGACCTGGCGGCGAACGCGCCGTACCACGGCCTGCCCTTTTCTCGCGGGCGGGTGCACGACCTGAGTTATTTTCACGGCAGGCTGTACCTCTATTTCAGCGTCGTCCCGGCGGTGGTCCTGTTTTTGCCCTATCGCCTGGTGACTGGGGCCTATCTCTCGCATCAACTGGCCTGCGCCGTCTTCAGCGGCCTCGCGCTCATCGCGGCCGCGGCGTTACTGCGCCGGATCCGGTCCCGCTGTTTTCCGGCCGTGGGAGGCGTGCCCGTTGCGCTCGCGATCCTGGGGGTCGGGTTAACCCCGATGGTCCCGCCGATTCTCGCCCGCGCCGATGTGTGGGAAGTGCCGATCATCAGTGCGTATGCCTTTACGGTGGGAGCGCTGCTCTGCCTTTGGATGTCCTGGGAGCGCGGGCCGCGAGCGTGGCTTTGGGTGGGGGGCATGAGCATTTGTGTCGGTTTGGCCATCGGGTCGCGTCCTACGTTGTTCCTGGTGGGCAGCCTGTTGCTCTTTCCCCTGGCGCGAGTCGTTCAGTCATATCGATCCACTGGCGCCGAAGACCGTCGCAGCGCGACAAAAACGGGGATGGCCGCCGTGGGGCCCTTTGGGCTGATCGCGGTGGCGCTGCTGTGGTACAACTACCAGCGCTTTGGTCACGCGCTGGATTTCGGCCAGCGGTACCAGCTGCGACAGGACGTCATGCCGTTTGACGGGATCTTCACTGCGAAATATGCGCTCTATAATTTTCGCGTCTACTTTCTCGAATCGTGGACGTGGGTGCGCGACTTCCCCTTTACGTTGCAACCCGACATTCCCCAGATCGGCGCCCATGGTTTCGTCGAGGGGTTCGCCGGGCTGATCCCGTGTGTGCCGTTTGTGCTGCTGGCCGGGGCGGTGCCCTCGACGCTTCCCCGGGACCCAGCCGCGCGTCGAAGCTTGGTGGCGCTCGCGTTGACCGTGCTGCTGCTCGCGGTCGGCGCGTCGGTGCTTTACTGCTGTTTCTACGGCGTTTGCTTGCGCTACGAGATGGAGTTCGCGACGGGCTGGGTTCTACTGGCCGCGATCGGTTTCCTCGGACTGCACGCGCGATTTCAAGGTCCGGGGTGGCCGCGGATGGCCATGCGCGTGGGGTCGTCGGGTCTTTTGCTTTTCTCCGCGACCTTCAACCTGTTGGCGACGGTTGAGCTCCGGGGGCGGATGGAGGAGTTGCAGGGGCTGCTGGCGTCCGCCCAAGGCCGGACGTCCGAGGCAGTCGCACATTTGAACAAGGCCATCGCCCTGCGCCCCGGGGGAGCGGGAGCGCGCAATTTGCTCGGGGTGATTCATTTCCAGGAGCGTCGACTCCCGGAGGCGCTCGCGGAATTTGCGCAGGCGGTGAAGGCGGATCCCCGTTCAATGCTGATTCGCATGAACTTCGCGCGCTGTCTGCTCGCGGCAAACCGGTTGCCCGACGCGGAGCGCGAAACCCGCGCCGCGCTCGCGCTCAGCCCGCAGGACCAGGGCGCGACAGAACTGCTCCGGAAAATCCGCGAGGCGATGAAAGCGCTGCCGCCGCGAACGACGTGAAAACAATAAGCCCGCGGAACATTCGCGGGCTGGAGGGCATTGCTTGACTGAGAGCAGGTTCAGGCGCGGCCGAGGTAGCTGCCGTCGGCGGTGCTGATCTTGATGATCTCGCCTTCCTTGACGAAGAGCGGGACCTGGACGGTGAGGCCGGTCTCGAGCTTGGCGGGCTTTTGGACGTTGCTGGCGGTGTCGCCTTTGATGCCCTCGGAGCTCTCGACGACCTTCAGCGCGACGGTGGACGGGAGTTCCACGGTGAGCGGCTTGTCGTCGACGAAGAGCACGTCGACTTTCCCGCCGGCGGTGAGGTAGTTCTTGCTCTCGCCGATCAGCTCGGCGCTCAGCTCGATCTGGTCGAAAGTGTCCGGGTCGATGAAGGCGAGGCTGTCGCGGTCGGCGTAGCTGAATTCGAGGCTCTTCTTTTCGGTCGGGAGGACCTCGATGGTGTCGGTCGACGCGAAGCGCTGGTCAAGGGCCTTGCCGTAGCGCAGATTGCGCATCTTGACCTGCACGAAGGCGCGGAGGTTACCCGGCGTGCGGTGCTGGGTTTCCATGACGAGGTGGGGCTCGCCGTTGAATTTGATGACTTGGCCTTTGCGGATGTCGTTGGCTGCGGGCATGGCGGATGGGCGGTGAAACGCGTTTGTTAAGTGATGAAAGGTTCAAGAGTGAAGAAACGGCTCTGGCAGTGTCAAGGCCAGGGCTTCACGGCGCCGCCGTGAAGAAACTCCAAGCCCCAACGTCCAACCTCCAGTGAAACTCCCAATCATGTAAGAACGCCGAAAGCACGCCGACTTTCCCGATTGAAATTTGCTGATTCCCTGGAGCTTGGATGTTGGAGCTTGGAGCTTTGCCCCCAGTCCGCGCTTGCGCTCCCGCGGGGCGATTTCCGAGACTGTTGCAACCCTATGAAACAACGCACCCTCGCGCGCGAGGTCTCCATCCAAGGCAGCGCGCTGCACACGGGCGAAGCGGTCACGCTGGTGATGAAACCGGCCCCGGCGGACCACGGGATTCTCTTCCGGCGCACGGACCTGAATGGCAGCCCGGAGCTGCGGCCGCGGGTGGATCAGGTGACCGACCTGGTGCGCTCCACCACGATCCAATCCGGCCACGCAAAAATTCATACGGTTGAGCATGTGCTCAGCGCATTGAGCGGCTGTGGCATCGATAACGTCATCATTGAGATGAATGCCTCGGAGCCGCCGATCATGGACGGCTCGGCCAAGCCCTATGTGAACATGATTCTCGAGGGCGAACCGGTGGAGCAGGACAAGGAGCGGGAGTATTTCACCCTCGATTCCACGGTGTCGGTCACCAAGGGCGACTCCTCGATCATCGCGCTGCCGAGCGACGAGCTGAAGATCACCTGCACCTCCGCGGACAATCGCGGCATTCACACGCAGCACCTGTCGCTGACGATTGATCCCGACGTTTACATGACGCAGGTGGCGGCCGCGCGGACATTTACGATTTACGAGGACATCGAAGAGCTGCTGAAGCTCGGCAAAATCAAGGGCGGCTCGCTCGACTGCGCGGTCGTGATCAAGGGCGACAAGATCATCTCGAAGGAGCCGCTGCGCTTCAAAGACGAGTTCGTGCGCCACAAGATTCTCGATATCATCGGGGATATCGTGCTGCTCGGGATGCCGCTGAAAGCGCACCTCGTGGCGACGCGGCCCGGGCACGCGATCAACGCCGAGCTGACGAAGGCGCTGTACGCCAAGCTGGAAGAGCGGAAGAAAGGCCCGAAAAAAAAGCCGCGTTCGGCCGGCGTGCTGCCTGGGGAGACGTCGCTCGATATCCGTCGCATCCTCGACACGCTCCCGCATCGCTACCCGTTCCTGCTGATCGACCGCATCGTCGAGTTCATCGGCCAGGACGAGCTCGTCGCGATCAAGAATGTCACATTCAACGAGCCCTACTTCAACGGACATTTTCCCGCGACGGGGGGCCGCGATGTCAACCCGGTCATGCCTGGCGTGCTGCAGCTGGAGGCGATGGCGCAGGCCGCGGGGATCGTGATGCTGCGGCGCGCCGGCAATGCGGGCCGGACCGCGTTCTTCATGAGCGCGGACAAGGTCAAGTGGCGCAAGCCGGTGCGGCCCGGCGACCAGCTGATCATCAACGCCAAGATCGTGAAGTACCGCGGCGAGAAGCTGGCGGTGGCGGAGGCCAATTGCACCGTGGATGGGCAGGTCGTTTCCTCGGCGGAAATGATCTTTGCCGTGGTGGACGTCGGCGACGACGAGTAAGCCGATGGGCGCCACGACGATTCATCCGACCGCGGTGGTCGAACCCGGCGCGCAACTGGGGGCAGGGGTCGAGGTTGGAGCGCTGGCCTACGTGGGAGCGAACGTGGTGCTCGGTGACGGCACCAAATTGCATCACCACGCGGCGGTCGAAGGTTTCACCACCCTCGGGCAGGCCTGCGAAATTTTTCCTTATGCGTGCATCGGCGGGAAGACGCAGGATTTGAAATTCAAGGGCGGCCGGCCCGGCCTGCGCGCGGGCGCCCGGAATGTGTTTCGTGAGTTCGTCACGGTGAACGCCGCGACGAATGACGGCGGATTTACCACGCTCGGCTCGGACAACACGGTGCTGGCCTACAGCCACATCGCGCACGACTGCGTGCTCGGCAGCCACATCGTGATGAGCAACGCGATCTCGATGGCGGGCCACGTGACCATCGAGGACCACGTGGTCATCGGCGGCGCGGCGGGCATCCACCAATTCTGCCGCATCGGCGCCTACGCGATGCTCTCCGCGATGGCGAAGCTGGTGCAGGATTTGCCGCCGTATTTCATCGCCGACGGCACGCCCGCCGAGGTGCGGGCGCTGAACAAGGTCGGACTGGAGCGCAGCGGCTACACGCCCGAGCAGCTCGAGCGGGTGAAGCAGATTTACCGGATCCTGTATCGGGACGGCCTCAACCGTTCTCAGGCGCTGGAGAAACTTTCCGCGCACGAGCAGGCGGCGAGCGCCGAGTTTCAGCGCGTGATCACGTTTGCCAAGGCGAGCGACCGCGGGCTCGCGCCGGGCGCGAGCTAGGTGATCCAATCTTATTCTTTTGTCGTTCTCTTTCTCTTTCTCGGTCTGAATTCCTGACGAAAGAGAAAGATAAAGAGGAAAGAGAAAGATAAGGACGGGCTACTTCTTTTTGTACACCGTCGCCGGGTCGAACACCCGGCGGGCCGTGAGCTCGAGCGTGAGCGACGCGGGATCGTCGGCTTTAGCGCCAGCGGCGAGCTTGCGATAAAAACACGAGGGGTAGCCGTTGTGACAGGCAGCGCCACCGACGTTCTCGACTTTGAGCAGCACGACGTCCTGGTCGCAGTCGACACGCAGTTCCTTCACCAGTTGGGCGTTGCCGGACTCCTCGCCCTTGATCCAGAGCTTGTTGCGCGACCGGCTCCAGTACGTGGCCTTCCCGGACGAGAGCGTGTGCGCCAGCGCCTCGGCGTTCATGAACGCGAACATCAGTACCTCGTTCGTGACGTGGTCCGTCGTGATGCACGGAATCAGGCCGTCGGGCCCGAACTTCGGCTGCAACGTCGTGCCGAGCTCGATCTCGGCCGTGGTGGTGCGGGCGGGGAAGACGTAGGCGCTCATGGGAAGGAAGAGCTTCGCTGGTGGCGGAGACGAGGCAAGCGTCCGATTTGTCATCGCCCGCGGGCTATCCGTGTAGCTGCGAGCGGGAGCGAATGGCAGTTCGACCGCTCGCTCACGCTCGCAGCTACAAGTTACGTCGCCGCCCCTAGCTTCCGCAGGTAATCGTAACTGTACAGCCCCGTGCTGTGGCCGTCGCTGAAGCGGAACTGGATGGCGTAGTTGCCGATCTTCGCCCAGCTGACGACGGTCACGCCTTCAAAACTCTTTGGGCCGTTTCCGCCGTATTTCTGCCCGAAGATGTCGCGCTCGCCCTGGGTCTCCGCGCTAGGAGATGCAGCCCGCAGCTTCTCGGCGGTGAAGTAGCTCTCCGCGCCGTCCTCCCACCTGATGGCGACCTCGTTGCCGATGAGTTGGATGTTCGTTGGCGCGTGCATGGGATTGGCCGGAATCCAAACGGTGAATAAACTCCGCGGTACGGCAACCCTCCCGTGATGCATGACGGGGTTCGGCGTGGCTGAGGCTTCCAGCCTCAGAACTGCGGCTGTAAGCCGCAGCCACGCAGGACCCAAGCAGGCGGCCTACAAGCCTCAGAAGCACGGCAACTTTGTCCGGCACGTGCGTTGCCAATGGGGGTCTGTCCGTGCACGTTGAACATCCGATGAGCAAGCACCGTCAGGCCAAGCTTCCGCGGATCGTGGTGATAGGCGCGGGCTTTGGCGGGATGAAGTTCTGCGAGAAGATGCCGGCGTCGATGGCGCACATCACGCTGATCGACCGCCAGAATCACCACCTCTTCCAGCCGCTGCTTTACCAGGTGGCGTCCGCGGGACTTGCGGCCGTGGACATCGCGCAGCCCATCCGCGCCATCTTTGGCGACCGCCCGAATTTCGACGTCATCATGGCCGAGGTAACGGGTTTCGACTTGGCCAGGAAAAAGGTCATCCACGCGCGCGGCGAGGTGAGCTACGATTATCTCGTGGTCGCGGCGGGCGGCGTCACGAGCTACTTTGGCCATCCGGAATGGGAAAAATTTGCGCCGGGCTTGAAGACGCTCGACGATGCGCTCGGCATCCGACGCCGCATCCTGTTGGCCTTCGAGCACGCGGAAACCGAAACCGACGCGGCGAAGCGGGAGGCGGCGATGACGATTGTTGTGGTCGGTGGGGGACCGACGGGCGTTGAGCTCGCAGGAACGTTTGCCGAACTCGCGCGACGGGTGCTTATCCGCGACTTCGACCACATTGATCCATCCAAGGCGAAGGTGCTTCTGCTCGAGGGTAGCCCCCGGGTGCTGGCGATGTATCCGCCCGACCTGTCGGCCAGCGCGCAGCGGCAGCTCGAGAAACTCGGCGTGGAGGTGCACACGAACACGCGGGTGGAAGCGATCACCGAGGGTGAAGTCGTCGCTGGCGGCAAGACGATCAAATCCGACAACATCGTCTGGGGCGCGGGCGTCGCGGCGGTGCCGCTGGCGAAGCAGCTGGGCGTGGAACAGGACAAGGCCGGTCGTGTGAAGGTACTGCCCGACTGCAGCGTGCCGGGCCACCCGGAAGTCTTTGCGATTGGGGACCTCATGTCGCTCGTGGACGCCAACGGCGTCACCGTCCCCGGCGTGGCGCAAGGTGCCATCCAGAGCGGCGCGCACGTCGCCAAAATCATCAAGGCAGAGTTGCGCGGCGAAAAGTTTTCACCCGCCGGCCGGCCGGCGTTTGCGTATTTCGACAAGGGTACGATGGCGACGATCGGGCGTTCGGCGGCCGTCGCCGAGATCGGCAAATTTCACTTCAGCGGCTTTCTCGCGTGGTTTACCTGGCTGGTGGTTCACCTGATGTTCCTCGTCAGTTTCCGCAGCAAACTCGCGGTGCTGTTCGAGTGGACCTACTCATATTTCACCTACAAGCGTGGCGCCCGCGTCATCACCGGCCTCAGCGGTGGCGGACCGTCCCATTCAGCGTGATGGGAATTCTTACCGCAAAGCGCGAAGCTCCCAAGGGTCGAATCATGCAAAGAGCGGGTGTGCCTTCGCGAGCTTCGCGCGCGTTGCGGTAGAAATTACGACGGCGCGTACGTGTAGTATCCGTCGGCCACGGGACGCGGGTTTTCCTGCCACCAGCGTTTGACGACCCAGGCTTCGACTTTCGCCTCGACGTCAGGGGGAAGGTTGGCGTGCACCGCGAAATGGACTGTTTTCCCGGACCACTTCGGATTAAGCCGGACTTTCCACGTCAGCCACGAGCAGCCGAACGACTGCGTGTTGCCGTGCTGGCGGCCGTCGGGCATCGGCTGCATTTGAAGTTTTTGTCCGCCGACCCGGGCGAGCACCTGCGTGATCTGCACGACGGTCGGGGCGTATTTCCATTCAGCCTCGCCCTGGCGCAGACGTAGGACGATCGCGAGGATCGGCTGGTCGCCATCGAGGGCAGGCAGCGTGGCCGTGAAGGTGGTGGTTTTCTTGGTGAGCTTCTTCTCCGCGAACTGCGCGGCGTCCGCGAAGGTCATGTCCAGCAGCGGATCAGCCGGCGCTGGCTGCAGCGGCAGTTTGATGCCGAGCGAGGCGGCCTGCTTCGGCGTGATATTCCGTCGGGGCAGACGGGCGCTGCCGCGGACCGTCGGAGCAATCTCGAGCATCAGCGTTTCGAACGGGCGCAACTGGAGGTCCAGTTTGTCGCCCAGACGGAACGTTTTTCCCTGCGTCGGCAGCAGCTGTTGGCGCTCGGGGAAAAGTGACACCACCCGCACGGGCGTGCCGGGGTTGGCATCGAGGCCGAGCGACGCATTGAGCTGCACCGAGAGCGGACGCGCAGCAAAGTGGACGTTGCTGACAAAGACGTAAGCGCGTGCGCCGCGTCCGTGGGCGTAACCATATACCTCGTTGCGCCACGGATCGCCGCCGACGAGGCGACGGTTCGAAAACAGCGCGGCGTTCTTTCGCGCGAGAGCGGTCATTTCGGCGAGGAAGCGGACGTCCTCGTCGTTCAGATGGCGGAGATTGCCCCAGAGATTCGGAAACAGCCGGCTGCCGCGCCCGAGGTCCATGACGAGGCTCTCGCGCCAGCGTTCGCCGCCCATGAAATTACCCCAGCGGGAATCGGAGAGCCACACGCCGAGACTGTCCTTCATCCGCGGCGGGATGTTCTTCGCGTGATGCGCGTTCTGGTCCTGCGCGAGCGTGACGGAGTCCCGGTAATGCAGGGTAGGGATGTTGCTCGTGCCGGAGCCTTCCATGAACAGGCCCGACTCGAAAATCATGTCGCCGTGCAGGACCCAGAACGGCGACCGCAAGCCCCAGTACCAGATGATGTAGACGTCCGGTGCGATCGCCCGCGCGCGTCGCGCAAGGTCGATCAGCCACTCGTGCATCGCCTCGGTCGAATACTTCCCGGGCAAGTGGCCGTGCGTGGTGTCGTCGCAGTTGTAGCTGCCGCCGTCGAACTTGAGGAACCGCACGCCGTTGTGCTTCACGTGGTGGAGCACGGCGTTTTGGAGAATCGCCTGGTTTCGTTTCTCACCCATGCAGAAGGTGAGTCCGTCGGCGCCGAGGGGATAGCCTTCGCGGTAACGCTGCGCAGGCGGAATCCCGCCGGGAAACGCGCCCGGGTAGTCCCAGCACGATTGCAGCCCCCAGCTCGTGGCGAACCAGAGCCCAAATTTCATGTGCAGCGAGCGGACGCGCCGGATGACTTTTTCCGGGCCCTGGGGAAACGCGTTGCCGCGGAACCGCGTGAGATCGGACGAGGAATCGTTCCAGCCGGTGTCGAAGGAAAAGTAATCGAGATGCACGCCGCGTTTTTGGAGTTCTTCCAGGTGCCCGAGCACCTCGAGGGTTTCCTCGTCGCTCAGTGTCGGACACGCGCCCCACTGGTTGTTGATGCCGAACGGCGTGTAGACGCTCAACATTCCCGGCCTTGGCCGGCTCTTGGCTTCCAAGTACGCGAGGAAATGCGCGCGGGCTCCCCCTGTCGGGGCCACGCTCACCAGTGCGACATGGCTGCGGTATCTCGCGCCGGGAGCCAGGCGCTTGCCCGGATGGTGACCAATTTGCGCGCGACCGCCCGTGGCGCGGTTGTCCCCCGAGGGATGCTCCATCGCGGCCCAAGCGACATCGTCGAGGAAGACAGGCTGGCCCGAACCGCCCTCGGTCGCGGCGCCGGCGAACGTGAAATCGTCCAGCTCCACGTCGAGCAACAGCAGTTCACGCCCCGTCGTGTTGGTGAATTCGATCCACTTCCGGCGCGTGGGTCCTTCGAGCTGCACGTGCACCGCGAGCTCGAGGCCTGTCGTGGAGCTGTGCAGCGTGAAGGCCGCGCGGGTCTTTCCCGGGCGGACAGCGCGCACCACAAAATCATCGACGCGCGCGAGCGGCTCCGCGATCCGATCCACGGCGGCGGAAAACACGAGCGCCAGTTCGGTCACTGTGGTGAGCGGCCAGCGGCGGTCCGCGACCTTGTTTTCCAAGTGGGCCGAAGCAAGGCGTCCGTCCGCCCAGTGGAAGGTCCAAGCCAGGTCTTCGTTGGCGAGCGTGAGGGGGTCCGTGGTTGGGGCGGGCTTCATGTCAGGAGTTGGATTCCAGCACCAACACCCAGTCATGGGAGTGGCCCGCCGGCGGATCGAAGCGGAGCTGGCCGGAGCGATCGGCGATCACGGACGTTTTCTTGCCCGACTTGCCGGTTACCGGATCGAAAATCGTGGCGGAATACGTTGCGCTGAGCTCGAGCCCGCTCGCCGCGATCGGCGCGTGGTAGGGCACGTACGTCACGCGGGTCTGCGCGCTGCCCGCGGTCTGCGGGCCGTGCAGGCTCAGGTCGAGCGGCGTGATTGGGCCCCACGGCTGGTCACCGAGCTGGCCGATGACCTGCGCTTGGGGCCACGCGCTGTCGTCGTAAGCGCGCGTTTCCCAGTTGCTGATTTTGTTCTTAAACACCTTCCACGAGGCGTCGCTTACCAAGCGCAGCTTGCTGGCATCGGTGAAACGGATCTCGAGGACGGCCAGCAAGGCGGGCGTGGGATCGCCAGCGGCCGGACGGAATTCGCTCCAGAGGGTGAGCGAATTGCGGCCCGGTTTGAGAAGCGCGGCGCGGTCGTTGAACTGATGGGCGGCGTGCCAGTCCCACGCGACCCCCGCGGGCTTGCCGTTCAGCTGTGCCTCGCAGTGATGCATGCCGGAAAACCGCAGGCGGGCGTCGAGGACTTTTTTCCCGGCGGGCAGCTCGAATGTTTTGCGGAAATAGCGGCGGGAATTCGGCGAATCCTTCGCGGGAGTTTCCTCGCGCGACGACCAGATCCACTGCGCGCCGGTAAGCGATAGTGATACATCGCCGGTGTACGCCGCCCACTCGGGATGTGGCTCGAATTTGCTCCAGTCGTAGCGCGTGAGCAGCGCCTTGCCGTGCGCACACTCGGCCGATCCAGGATAGTTCATCGCCTCGATCCACGGGGTGTTGCCATAGTTGCCGCCATGCGGTGACGCGCCGTGGGGAATGCCAGGCTGGTTGCACTGCCAGATGCCGTTGCCGCCGTAGGTGTGGCCCATCGCGCCGTTGAGCACGCAGGACCAGAAGGCCCGACGCGGCCAGGGCGACGTGATCGTGCCCATGAGGTTCTCGTAGCAAGGCTCACCGTTAATGACCGGCATCCGCGGGGCTGCCGCGTACGTTTCGCGCACGGCCTTGATCGCGAGCGTGACCATTTCGTTTTGCGCGTGCAGGACCTGCAGGAGGTCAAAATCGAGGAGCGTCTCGTCCTCGGTGGCATTGCGTGCGGTGTAGCGGCCGATCGCCGTCGGGTGAATCGTGACAGGCCGGTTGAATGGATCGTTTTCCTGGAGGTAACGGATGAGCTTCGTCCAGCCATGGACCATGTCGCGGTCATCCATGGGGAAATTCTTCGCGAGGTACCACGGCAGGTTGGCTTCGCCCGCGGTGCACCAAACGACGGGCCACGCGCCATAGCGGCCGATGAGATAGCGCCAGTGCGCTTTCAGTTGGTCCTGGGTCATCCAGTTCACGAACCAACCCCACGCGCCGACGATGCAAGGCGTGATGCCATTCTCCACGAGGTGAGCGAGTTTCCTGTCGGCCGCGTCGAAGAATTCCGGGCGGATGTGCGAGTAGCCTTCCTCCCACGGGAAGCCGGCTTCGTTGGCGCCGCGCGGGTCAAATGCGTACATGTCGGGATACAGTCCCGCGACAATCTGCACGACGTTGTAGCCTTTCTTCACGCGGTTGGCGGTGAGCGTCTTGAAGCCCTTCGGCCAGCTCAGCCGGGAGCAGAGGCCCATCCACCACGTGTCACCCAACCAGAAAAACGGCGTGCCGTCCTGGTGCTCGAAGTGGCGCTTGTCCACGGCGATTTGCACCGGGCCGTGGGCATAGAGCGGGTTTTTCCCGGAATAGGGCCCGACCTCCACGCGGCCTGTCACGCCGTGCAGCCCGGCATCGCTCGCGGGCGACGCCTCAGTGCGAAACTGGTGAGTGCCGACAAGCGGCGACGCGTAGCGCACTTTCCAGACGCTGCCGCCGGCCCAGAATGCCGGCACGCGAAACTCCTTGCCCGCGGGATCGGTGAAAATCACGTCGAGCACCACCTCGTTGAATGGATCCGCGTAGCCGCGCACGGCGGTAAACGCTCGTTCCACGGGCGTGTTGGCCGGCGTCGCGCGCGAAGTTTTCGACTTCGGCGCGCGGCGAGTTGCGGTGCGGGCGGGACGGGACTTTTTCGTCATGGCGAAATTCGAACGGACTTATTAACCAAGGATGACACGGATGGGCCCGGATGACTGAATTTCTGATCCGTGTTCATCCGTGTGATCCTTGGTCAAAAAAAGATCTGGGAGTTAGGAGCTCAACGCTGCTTTCAGTTTCTTGATCTTCGGCTTGATCACGGCGGCGCAATACGCGCGTTCGGGATGCTGGGCGAAATAGTTCTGGTGGTATTCCTCGGCGGGCCAGAATTTTTGCAGCGGCGAGATCTCGGTCGCGATCGGCTTGCTCAGCGTCGCCTGCTCGACAGCGCGGGATTTTTCCGCGGCATGCTTTTGCGTCGGGTTGGTGTAGTAGATCACCGAGCGATACCGAGTGCCGATGTCTTCCGTTCCCTGGCCGTCGGTTCGAGTCGGATCGTGCACCTGCCAGAAAAACTCGAGGAGTCGCTCGAGCGAGATTTTCGCGGGATCGTAGTCGATTTTTACGACCTCAACGTGGCCCGTCTTGTCGGTGTAAACCTGCTCATATGAAGGGTTTGCGACATCGCCTCCGGCATAGCCGCAGGTGACTTCGCTGACGCCAGGCAGAAGTTGGTAGGCGGCGTCCAAGCACCAAAAACAACCGCCGCCGAGGATGAGGCTCTTTGTCATGCGATGAGGCCGGGCGGGCGATCTGGCATTCTGAGCGGAGCGAAGCATCCGGTGAGATTTCGCTGCGGGCGTGGGCGATGTCCAACTGGATTCTTCACTTCGTTCGGAATGATAATCGGGGTCAATCGACGAGCTGCCGCAGATCCGAGTGTGCCAGGAAAATCCCCGCGAGTTCCTCGAGACCCGACGCATCTGACTGGTCGAAGCGCGCGAGCTTTGGGCTGTCGACGTCGAGCACGCCGATCAACTTTCCCGAGTGGATGAGCGGCACGACGATCTCCGAACGCGACGCGTGATCGCACGCGACGTGGCCGGGGAATTTCTCGACGTCGGGTACGACGATCGTCTTCCGCTGTTGCGCTGCCGTGCCGCAGACGCCGCGTCCCAGTTGCAGCCGCACGCACGCGACTTTGCCTTGGAACGGCCCCAGCACGAGTTCGCCGTCGCGGAGAAAATAGAATCCCGCCCAGTTCGCGTCGCCAAGTCCTTGGAAGAGCAGCGCCGCCGTGTTGGCCGCGTTGGCCAGACCATTGCGCTCGCCGGTCAGCAGCCCGCCGAGTTGCGCGGCAAGCTCGCGATAGATGTCCGCCTTCGAGGCTCCGGCCGTGGTCTTGACTTCGAACATGCGTGAAAGGTGACGCTGTAATTTCGCTGCCGGGACAGGCGAGAGAAATCCCTGAAATTTGGCCACGGAACACACGGAATACTCGGAAACGAGCAATGATTTTAGATCCAGGATTTCCATTCCGTGTGTTCCGTGTGTTCCGTGATCCTCTCGTTCGTTTAACGCGTCGCGTTTGCGAAATGTGACAAACCCTTCGGTTGGGAATAAGTTGTGAATAGAAAAATCGCGTTTTCTGGCCCGTCTTTGCTTGACGGGGGTGGGTTAAAATGGGTTGAAATGGGGCACTGTGGGACAACGGGCGTTCCACGGGTCAAATGGCTCACCCCGGCAAAGCTTTCTATACCGGCCTTTTCAGGCACTCCCTCGACGACAAGAATCGTCTCACGATTCCGTCGGCGTGGCGGTATGCGCACGAGGACGCCGACACGTTTCTCGCGACACCGCATCCGGACGGTTACGTCGCGGTGCTGCCGCCGGCCGAGGTGGAAAAGCTCCACGCGAAGATCGCGACGATGGCGCTGAGCGACGGGGCGGGGCAGGATTTTGTCGCGCGGTTCTTCGCGCAGACGCAGTCATTCTCGTTCGACAAGGCGGGACGCATCAGCCTCGACGACGCGCTGATCGCGCACGCGGGCATCAAGCGGGACGCGGTGCTGGTGGGATCGCTGACGAAGTTCAACATCTACGCGCCCGCCCGGTGGGGCAAAGTGGAGGATCGCACCTCCGGCGAGAACTTCGGCGACCTGATGCGCCGGATCGGAATTTGAGTCATGAAAAATTCCAACCAAGCCAGGGCTTCCGGAGTGCACGAGTCACTGCGGAAGGTCGCCACCGCGCTGCCGCGCGTTTTCCCCGTCTGGATCGATGCTGAACAGGGTGTGTCGTTTTCCGCCTCGCTGGTCCATCCGCGGGTGCGCGACAGCCTGATCCTGCGGCTCGTCACGCCCGCCAAGCCCCATTCGCCGCGGCACGCTTCCTACGCCCATGGTGCTCGCTGAGGAGATTTTGCCGACTGCGACCATGACGCCCGGCCACCAGCCCGTCCTGCTGCGCGAGGTGCTGGCATTCCTGGCGCCCATGGCCGGCGGCCGCTATCTCGACGCCACGTTCGGCGGCGGTGGGCACACCCGCGCGCTGCTTGAATCGGCCGCGAAGGTAAACGTCGTCGCGTTCGATCGCGACCCGGCAGCCCAGCCCCGCGCGGCGGCCCTGGCGGCCGAGTTTCCCGGGCAATTTGAACTGGTCGACCAGGATTTTGGCCGACTCGGCGAGCTGGCGAAAGGCGAGTTCGACGGCGTGCTGTTCGACCTCGGTGTTTCGTCATTCCAACTCGACGACACAAGCCGGGGCTTTTCTTTCCGCAACGATGCGCCCGCCGACATGCGGATGGACACCCGCTCCGGAGTGCCGGCATCGCGCTGGCTCGAAACGGCGACGGAGGAGATGCTGGTGCGCGCGATCCGCGACCTTGGCGAAGAGCAACACTGGCGCCGGGTAGTACGCGCGCTGATCGCCGCCCGCGGTACGGGTATGCTGGCCCGCACAACTTCCCTGGCTGAAGTCGTTTCCGGGGCGATTCCCGCCCGGGATCGCCAAGCCATGAAGATTCACCCGGCCACGCGGGCCTTTCAGGGCATCCGCATCGCGGTGAACGACGAACTGGGCGCCCTCGAACGCGCGCTACCGGCGGCGTTCGCGAAGCTCCGCGCGGGTGGGGTGCTCGCCGTCATCAGTTTTCACTCCCTCGAGGACCGGCCCGTGAAGCAGTTTTTCCGCCGCCTATGCGGCCAGCCGGAGAGCGCCGACGATTCCACGCCGCAGGACCTGCGCGTGAAGCTCGCCGAGCCGCTCACCCGCCGTCCCGTCACGCCCGGCGACGCCGAGCTCGTGGCGAATCCCCGGAGCCGCTCCGCCAAGCTGCGCGCCCTGCGCAAACTTTGACGCCGCGCCGCCATGAAATTCTCCAACCACGCCTTCGTTAACCAGCTGCTGGTCTACACGCTGGTGATGATCTGCTTCAGTGGGTCCATCGGCCTTGGGACGGTGTGGATGCGCCATCAGATGTCGCTCACCGCGAATGCGACGAAGGTCCTCGATGCGAAGATCGCCGACCTCGACCGCCGGCTGAGCGAGACGAAGGCGGTCATGGAAGCCGAGCAGGATCCGACGCTGCTCAAGCAGCGCAACGCCACGTGGCACTTGGGTCTTGTGCCGCCGACCCCGGACCAGATCGTGCGCCTGCCCGGCGATCCGGTCATGCGGCTCGCGAAGAAACACAACGGCGGCCTGTTCAACGACGGGGTTGCTCCCGTCACGGTCAGTCTCCGCGTCGCCGACCTAGTGCACTGACCGCCATGTCGAAGGGCTTCGCCTCCAGCTATCGCATCGTGCTGCTCGCGGCCGGCATTCTCGTTTGTTTCGTCGGGCTCGGCACGCGGCTCGTGTACTTGCATGTGATCGACCGCGAGGAACTGGTGCGCTTCATCGACAAGGCCCGCCGCCAGATCATCGTCGAGACCGCCCGGCGCGGCGACATCCTCGACGCGAAGGGCAGCATTCTTGCGACCAGCCGCACGGTAATCGTGCTCGGCGTGGACCCATCGTCGCTCCGGAAGGAAGACGAGAAAAAGTGGCCCAAGCTCGCCGCGCTCCTGGACATGCCGTTGCCGGAGCTTTCCAAAATCCTTCTCACCAAGTCCCGACCGGCCGCCCTGACGAACGCCTCAACCGCCTCGTCAACGGCGAAGTCGGGGGACTTGGTGATCAATTTCTCGCTGTCCAGTACCGCGGCCGCGGGAGCCGCGACGGCCCCCGTCCAGCCCGCCGATACCGCGGGCAACTCAACCGTCGCGGCGGCCGACTCCGCCCAGGCGGACAAGGCCGGATCGGATGACCTCGTAGTCGACGAAACCGCCGACGAAACCGGCGCTCGTCCGATCCGCTGGGCGAAGCTGAGCGACACCGTCGAAGAGTCCACCTACGCCCGGATCCAGGCGCTGGATATCAAGGGCGTGTACGGGCAGCGCGCGTATCGCCGGGCGTACCCGCACAATTCCCTCGCCGCGCACGTCATCGGCTACGTCAACAAGCAGGGCGAGCCCGCCGCGGGCATCGAGCGTTACGCGGATTTCTACCTGCACGGCCGGGACGGCTGGCGCGAGGGCGAGCGCGACGGGCTGCGTCGCGAGCTCGCGCAGTTCCGCACGCGCGACGTTCCCGCCGCCGACGGCTTCACCGTTCGGCTGTCAATTGACGCCAACGTCCAGCTCATGGCGGAGGACGAGCTCGAGACGATCGTCAAGAAATACGCCCCGCAAAAGGCGACGATCATCGTCAGCGACCCGCAGACGGGCTTCATCCTGGCCTTGGCGAACACACCGTCTTTCAATCTCAACGAATACAACCAGGTGCCGGCCAACGACCAGGCGGCGATGCGCAACGCGGCCGTCGCGGACATGTATGAGCCGGGTTCGGTCTTCAAAATCGTCGCTGCCTCCGCGGCGCTGAATGAGGGCCTTGTCGGGCCGGGCACGACCTTCGACTGCTCGATCAGCGAGATCGACTACAAAGGGAAGATGCGGAGCCTGCCGAAGGAGGATCACAATTTCGACGAGCCCCTCTCGGTCGCCGAGATCGTCTCGCACTCCAGCAACCGCGGCGCGGCACAGCTGGCGATGAAGCTCGGCGATGAGAAATTTTATGACTACGCGCGCGCCTTCGGCTTCGGCCAGCCGACGGGCTTCCCGGTCGGTGGAGAAATCGGCGGCTGGATGGCCGCGCCGGCGAAATGGGATGGACTTACGATCACCCGCATGCCGATGGGGCAGTCGGTCACTGCGACGCCGCTCCAGATGCAGATGGCGATGGGTGTAATCGCGAGCGGCGGTTACCTGATGCGGCCGCAGATCATCCAGCAGATTACCGACGCGTCCGGCGAAGTCGTATATCGCTACAGCTCGGTCGCGAAGCAACGGGTCATCACTGCCGAGACGGCGCGGACGATGGCCCGGCTGTTGCAGGGCGTCGTCTCCGACCGCAAGACGCGCTATGGCACGGAAGGCACCGCGCCCGAGGCGGCGATTCCCAACTACGAGGTCGCGGGCAAGACCGGTACGTCGCAGAAATACCTGCCGGAGGTGATGGCGAACGGAAAGGTCAAGCTGCTGCCGTCGGCCAGGCATCACGTCGCGTCCTTCGTGGGATTTTTCCCCGCCAGTCGGCCGCAGGTTGCGATTTCGGTCATTGTTGATGATGCTGACGCGCGCGCTCCCGGAGGCGTGGCCTACGGTAAGACTGTCGCCGCGCCGTCCTTCAAACACCTCGGTGAACAGCTTATCCAATATCTCGACATCAAGCCGGTTTACGACACTGGCGCCGGCTCCGGCCGCTCCAGCCTCGCGATGGAAGGAGGCCGCCGGTGATCGGCTATCTCACCCAGAACCATCCCCTGATCCACGCGTTCCGGCCACGCTCCGCGCGGCGCACTCGCGCGGAAATCCTCAGCCACCACCGCATTTTCAAAATGGCTCCGAAACTCTCCGATTATTTTTCTGCGGGTGAGATCGTCGCCCAGAAGGGCGGCCTCGACCGCCCGATTTCCGGTCTCACGCTCGACAGCCGCCGCGTCGTCCCAGGCAACCTGTTCTTCGCGCTACCCGGGCTGCGCGCCGACGGCACCTCCTACATCGACGAGGCGGTGAGCCGCGGTGCGGTCGCCGTGGTCACCCAAAAGCTGCCCGCCATCGCGCAGACCAACGTCACGTTTATCGAAGTGAAGGACGCCCGGGCGACGCTCGCGCGGGTGGCGCAGCGCTATTTCAAATTTCCCGACCGTGACATGACGGTCGTCGGCGTCACCGGCACCAACGGCAAGACGACCGTCACCCACCTCATCAAGCACTTCCTCAACGGCGAGCAGAAGGTCGGGCTGATCGGCACGATCAACTACGACCTCGGGGCGCGCACCGTGCCTTCGTTCCGCACCACGCCCGAGTCGCTCGATATCTATGGCATGATGGGGCAGATGCGAGACGCCGGCTGCAAGCAGGCGGTGATGGAAGTCAGCTCGCACGGCATCGACCAGCAGCGCGTTCTCGGCCTGCAGTTCGGCGCGGCGGTGTTCACCAACCTCACGCGCGACCATCTGGATTATCACCGGACCCTCGAGGCCTACTTCACCGTGAAGACGCGGCTCTTCACCGGGGGCACGGGCTCCGCTCCGAAGGTCGCGGTCGTCAATCTTGACGATGCCTACGGCGAACGACTCGCGACGCAGATTCCGCCGGGGGTGAAGACGGTTACCTTCGGCGAAAATCCCCGGGCAATGGTCCGCGCGGACAAGGTCTCGCTGAATTTCAAAAACTCCACCTTCCGGCTCGTCTGGCCCGAGGGCAGCATGGACGTCGATTCGCCACTCATCGGTCGCTACAATGTCAGCAATCTCCTCGCCGCCATCGCGACTGCGTGGGGCCTGGGCCGCAACCCCACGGTGTTTCTGGCTCGGTTGCGCGCCTTCGCCGGGGTCGCCGGACGCATGGAACGGATTGAGGAGGGGCAGCCCTTCAACGTGCTCGTCGACTACGCGCACACCGACGACGCGCTGCACAACGCCCTCGGCATGCTGCGGGCGATCACGCCCGGCCGGTTGTTCGTGGTTTTCGGCTGCGGCGGAAACCGCGATCGAACCAAGCGTCCCCTGATGGTGAAGGCCGTCCAGGAGTTCGCCGACTTTGCCTTCGCGACGGCGGATAACCCGCGCAGCGAGGCGCTCGCGCAGATTTTCTCGGACATGAAGGCCGGCGTGACGGCGCCCGACAAAATTTCCTGGACCGAGGACCGCCGTCGCGCGATCAGCCTCGCGCTCGATGCCGCGAAGCCCGGTGACAGCCTGCTCATCGCGGGCAAGGGCCATGAGAGCTACCAGGAATTCGCCGACACCGTGATCCCGTTCGACGACCGCCAGGTTGTGCGGGAACTGATCGGGATCAAGACGCTGAAGAACACATGACGTCCTTTGCCCCAACCCAACTTGCGACGTGGACCGGCGGCCGCTGGACGGCCATGCCGCCGGCACTCTTGGCGGGCTTCACGATGGACTCGCGTCATCTCACGGCGGGGCAGGTATTCGTGGCGCTAAAGACCTCCAAGCGCGACGGTCACGATTTTCTCGCCGCCGCCCAGGCTGCTGGCGCGAGTGCGGCGGTTGTCTCGACGGCAAACCTGGCGCTGAAGTTGCCGCAGCTTGTGGTCGCGGATCCGCTCGCGGCATTTCAGACGATTGCCAGGGAGCACCGCCGTGCATTTCGCGGGCCGGTCATCGGCGTCACGGGCAGTGCCGGCAAGACGTCCACCAAGGACCTTTTGGCGATGCTGCTCGGCGGGGCCGCGGGCGGGGTGCTGGCGACCGAGGGAAATCTCAACAACCACCTCGGCGTCCCGCTCACGCTCGCCCGGCTCGATCCGACGATCCACCAGTTTGCCGTCATCGAGGCCGGGATCAGCGCGCCGGGCGAGATGAAGCCGCTCGCCGACATGATCGAGCCCGATGTCGCGCTTGTCACGCTCGTCGCCGCCGCCCACACCGAAGAGCTCGGCGGCCTCGAGGGCGTGGCGCGGGAGAAAGCCGTGTTGCCCGCCGCCATCCGGCCGAAGGGCGTCGCGATCTTTCCGAAGCAGTGCACGCAGTTCGGCGCGTTCCGCGACATGTTCGTCAACCAGCTCGTGCTGGAGAAGTCCGCGGTGCTGCGGCCGGCGACGCAGCCGCGGCACACGATCCATTTCAATGTCCTGCAGCGGATCACCGAGACGGTGATTGTCATTGCCTACGGTCCGCCCCCGCCGGCGATGTTCAAGTTGCGCCGCGTGACGGACGGCATGGCCCAGAACGCCGCCCTCGCGCTGACGGCCGCGCTGCATCTCGGAATCAAGCCGGAGACGCTGCAGTCGCGCCTGACGGCCTGGACGCCGCCCGCGATGCGCGGGGAGATTCGTCACGACGACGGCCGGCTGCTGTATCTCGATTGTTACAACGCCAATCCCGCCTCGATGGCCGACGCGCTCGCGACGTTCCACGCCATCGCGCCCGCCGCCGACCCGCGGATGTACGTGATCGGTTGCATGGAGGAACTCGGGGCGGAAGCCGCGGCGTATCATCACGGGCTCGGACGCAGCCTTGGCCTCCGGGAAACGGACCGGCTGCTGGTCATCGGCACGCAGGCGAACGAGGTGTGCGCCGGCGTACTGGAGCAGGGCGATTTCTCCCGGCAGATCCAGGTCGTTTCGGCGGTGGAAACGATCGCCACGGCGCTCGCGGACTGGCGGGGCGCGGTGTTCATGAAGGGCAGCCGGAAATATCAGCTCGAGCGCGCGCTCAGCGGAGCGCAGGAGGCGGCCCATGCTTAGCTATCTCGCCGACTTCGAGAATCACTTCGGACCGCTGCGCTTGCTGCGGTCGCACACGTTTCGCACCGTGATGGCGACAATCACCGCGATCTTCATCGGGTTCGCCATTGGGCCGCGGCTGATCGCGAAGCTGCGCCGGTTGAAATTCGGTCAGCATTACGACGATGACCGCACGGGTGATCTCGCGCAGCGGTTCGACAAGAAGAACACGCCGACGATGGGCGGACTCCTGATCTTCGTCGCGGTGTTTGTGAGTTCCGCCCTCTGGGCGATGCCGAACATCTGGGTGTGCGTCGCGCTGTTCGTTTACGCCGCGCTGACCGCGGTCGGGTTCCGCGACGATTACCTGAAGGTGGTGCGGAAGACTCGCGATGGCATCTCCTCGTGGGAAAAAATCATCTGGCAGACGCTGATCACGATCGTGGCGCTGATGGCGCTCCTCCTGCATCCCGACAGCTCCAGTCACATTCGCGAACTCTGGGTGCCCTTCGTGAAGCACCCGGTGATCGCCAGCCTGCCCATCGGGCTGCTCTTTATTTTCATCTACCTCTGGCTTGTCGGCTTCTCCAACGCCATCAACCTCACCGACGGCCTCGATGGCTTGGCGATCGGCTGCACGATCTCGGTGGCGTTCGTGTACGGAATGTTGGCTTACGCCGCGGGCAACGTGATCATTTCGGACTACCTGCTCATCAACCACGTCCCGTACACCGGCGAACTCACCATCGTATGCGGTGCGGTGGTCGGCGCGGGACTGGCATTCCTCTGGTACAACTCGTACCCAGCCGAGGTATTCATGGGTGACACCGGGTCGCTCGCCCTCGGCGGGCTCATCGGAATCATCGCCTTTATGGTCCAGCAGCCACTGACGCTGATCATCGTCGGCGGCGTGTTCGTGTGGGAAGCGGTCTCGGTGATCCTCCAAGTCGGCTGGTTCAAATACACCAAGCGCGCCAGCCCGACGGGCGAGGGCAAGCGGCTCTTCCTCATGGCGCCGATTCATCATCATTTCCAAAAGCGCGGCTGGCCGGAGACGAAGGTCGTTCTGCGCTTTTGGGTGCTCTCGTTCCTCTGCGCGCTCGCCGGGCTCGGCACGTTGAAAATTCGCTGACATGTCCCTCACGCCCTCGCCACTCCTGATTCCGCTGCTCGAGAAACCCGTCGCCATTTTCGGCGGCGGCGTGAGCGGGGAGGGCGTGCGCGCGCTCGTGACGGCGCTGGGCGCGACATCCGAGGTGTACGATGCGAAGGGTGCGAATTTCACGGCTAAAGCGCCATCCAGTCACGCGCTCGCGGTGTTCTCGCCGGGTTTTGTCCCGGATCACCCGTGGCTGGCGCGCGCCCGCGAGTCGGGAATGACCTGCCTGCCCGAACTCGACTTTGCGGCGTTGTGCTGGTCGGGCCGCATCGTGGCCATCACGGGCACGAATGGCAAAACGACGTTGACGGAATTCCTCACCCACGCGCTGCGCTCGGTGGGCCGCGCCGCGTGGGCCACGGGCAACATCGGGCATTCGTTCTCGCAGCTTGTCGCCGAAACGGCGGGCGGGACGAAGGATGCGTTCGCGATCTGCGAGGTGAGCTCGTTCCAGGCCGAGATGCTCCGGCACTTCTCCGCCGACACGATGATCTGGACGAATTTCGCCGAGGATCATCTCGAACGGCATCCGGGGTTGGAGGCGTATTTTTCCGCGAAGTGGAATCTCGTTTCCCGCACCGCGCCCGGCGGCGTGGTGGCGGGGTCGTCGGTGGTGCGCTTCGCCCAAAAGTTCGATCGCCCGCTGCCGGCGGACGCGGCGGTCAAGACCGAGGGCCAGGAGGCCGATTCGCGCCTCGTGGGGAGCGTGTTCATGGATTATCCGCAGCGGGAAAACTTTCTCCTCGCAGCGGCGTGGTGGCAGGCGGCCGGCCTGGATGAGCGCGCGCTGTTCACCGCGGCGAAGACTTTCCGGCTGGGCCGGCATCGACTGGTGCGCGTCGCCGAGCACGAGGGCGTCGGTTACTGGAACGACTCGAAGGCCACGAATTTCCACGCAGTCGAGGCGGCGCTGATGCGTTTTCCCGGCTCCGTCATCTTGATCGCCGGCGGCAAGGGCAAGGGCGGGGACCTCGCGGGCTTCGTTCACCGGATCGCACCGCGGGTGAAGCACGCGGTGCTCATGGGCGAGACGAGCGTCGAACTCGCGTTTCACTGTTCGACTTTTCGCGTCGCGCACACGACCTGCGCCACCCTCGACGAAGCGGTGCGGCGCGCGGCAGAGCTCGCGGTTCCCGGCGACCAGGTGCTCCTGAGCCCGGGTTTCGCCAGCTTTGACATGTTCCGCAACTACGAGGACCGCGGCGACCAGTTCGAGCGCCTCGCGCGCGAGCTCACCACCGCGGCGAATTTGAGATAGCTTTACCGTTCCCCACCCACCAACACTCCCCCAGCACACCAATGAAAATCCTGAAAGTATTCGGCATCGTGGTCGGTATCCACGTGTTTGCCTTGATCCTCATTTTCGCCAACCCCGGCTGCAGCGCGATGACCAAGACGACCCCGTCGCCTGCCGACACTGTTTCCAAAACCGAAACCGCTTCGCCCGCCATTTCCGTCCCGAACATCGCGTCCGGCGATTCGACGACGGGCTTTGACCCGAACGCGCCGGCCGTTTCCGCGTCACCGTCGATCCACTACAGCCCGACCCGGCCGAACACGCCCGCCGCCGGTGCGCTCGCCGCCGAGCCCGTCGGCGACGTCACGCCCGCGACCACGTACACCGTCTCGAAGGGCGATAGCATGTCCTCGATCGCCCACAAGAATCACCTGTCGAAGTCCGAGCTGGCCGCCGCCAACAACCTGAAGCCCGAGTCGGGCCTCAAGCTGGGCCAGAAACTCATCATTCCCAGCAGGGCTTCCAGTGGTCCCGTGACCGCGGCGCCTTCGGTCGCGAAATCCGCGACGGAAACCACGGCGGCGATCCCAAAAGGCCCGGCGGATACCATGAAGCACATCGTCAAGCCCGGTGAAACCCTCGGCGCGATCGCACGGAAGTACCAAGTCAAGCAGGGCGATCTCGCGGTCGCGAACAACATCTCGGATCCCAACCGGCTGCGTCCTGGCACCGAGTTGATCATCCCCGGCTGGCAGACGCCCACGGGCAAGTCCGGCAAGTCGGGCACCAAGTCGACGGCGAAGGCCGCGGAAGCCGCGCCCGCCGCGATTCCGACCATCTCCGTCGGCGATGACCAACCGACCCCGGCAGTTCGTCCCGCCGATGCGCCGCCGACGATCACGGTGGAAGACGCTCCCGCGCCGAAGAAACCCTGACGCCGCCGCCATGTCCCGCGACCCGTTGACCGACGCTCCCCGCGCGCGGTTCGTCGTCAACCCCGCGGCCCTCATCGTCGTCTGCGCCATCGGCCTCACGATCCTGGGCCTGACAATCCTGTTCAGCGCGAGCGCGTCGTTCAAGCAGGGCCCGTATTACTATCTCAACAAGCAGCTCATCGGCGTCGTGCTGGCGGCGGTCGTCTGCTTTGTGACGAGCCGGGTCAATCTCGATTACCTCCGTCGCTACGCCTGGTGGATCGGCGGGGCGTTCCTCGTGCTGCTGGCCCTCGTGCTCGTGCCGCACGTCGGGGTGTGGCGCGGCGGCGCGCGGCGCTGGCTCGGTGCCGGGCCGCTGCTGCTGCAGGTTTCAGAGTTTGCCAAGCTCGGACTGGTCTTCTGCCTCGCGCACTACCTCGCGCTCAACCAGACGCGCATCGACGAGTTCCGGCGCGGGTTTCTCTTCCCCATCATGATCATCGGGGCGTTTGCGCTGCTCGTGCAGCGCGAGCCGGATTTTGGCACCGCGGCGCTGATGATCGCGGTGGGACTCGTGCTGCTGTTCCTCACCGGGGCGAAGTGGCGGTACATCGTGCCGACGGTGGGAGGCGTGGTGTTGCTTTTCGCGTTGGCGGTGATGCTGAATCCCAACCGCCTGCGACGCATCACGGCCTTCCTCGACGTCGAGGGCAACAAGCAGGGCGGCACGTATCAGCTGTACCAGGCGCTCGCGGCGTTCGCGTCGGGCGGCGTTGACGGAACAGGCCTGGGCCAAGGTCGGCAGCAGCTTAATTTTCTGCCCGAGGCGCACACCGACATGATCTTCGCCGTGGTCGGCGAGGAACTAGGCCTGTGGTTCACGCTCGGGGTGGTGGCCGTGTTCACGATCATGTTCATCGCCGGGCTCATCCATCTGCGTCGCGCGCCGAACCTGTTCCAGTTTCTCCTCGTGACGGGCTGCCTCCTGCTGATTTGCCTGCAGGCGATCATCAACCTCGGGGTGGTGACGGGAATGTTTCCGACGAAGGGCATGTCGCTGCCGTTCATCAGCGCCGGCCTTTCGAACCTGCTGTTGATGGGCCTGTTGCTCGGCATCCTCCTCAATACGCAGCGCACTTGGGGCCGTGCCGCGCTCGGCGGTCGCGCGCGCTCGATGCAGGAGGTGCTCGCGTGAAAACGTTCCGCACACGATCAGGTAATCTTTCTCTTTCTTCCTGCTTGTTCCTCTTCGCCAGGGGAAAGAGTCCACAAAAGAGGAGAGGGAAGACGAAAGAGAAAGAGGGCAAACCGGAGGGTGCGTCATGAGCCGCTTCATCATCTCCTGCGGCGGCACCGGCGGGCATCTGTCACCTGGCATTTCGCTCGCCGAAGGGCTCATTGCCCGCGGGCACACGGTCACGCTGCTCATCAGCCACAAGAAAGTCGACGCGCGGCTGATCGAAAAATATCCGCAATTCGAATTCCTTCGCGTGCCCGGCACCGGATTCTCGTGGTCGCCACTCAAGCTCGTCCGCTGCATCGTCACGCAGGCGAAGGGTTTTGTTTTCTGCACGAAGCTCGTCCGTGAAACGAAGCCGGATGGCATCGTGGGGTTCGGCGGGTTCACGTCGGCGGGCGTCGCTTTTGCCGGATGGGTGCGCGGTGTGCCGGTTGCGTTGCATGAGTCTAACCGGGTGCCCGGACTCGCGATTCGCATGCTCGGCCGGCTGGCGCGGCGGGTTTATTTGCCCACGGGCATTCGGCTCCCCGGCGTGCACCCGGCGGCGACGCGTCACGGCGGCATGCCGGTTCGCTCGGAAATCAAGCGCCTGCCCCAGGCGGCGGCGCGCGCGACGTTGGGGCTCGATCCCAATTACAAGGTGCTCGTCGTCTTCGGCGGCAGCCAAGGCGCGGGGCCGCTCAATGACTGGGTGCGCGACAAGCTCCAGCTGCTGGCGTCCGAGGGCATCCAGGTTTACTGCGTTACCGGCCTCGACAAGGGCCGCAACGGCGAGTCGCGCGAGCTCAAGACCAAGACGGGCGCCCCCATTCACGCGGTGTTCGTGCCGTTCTGCGACCAGATTGCCGAGTTGTTGTCCGCCGCTGACCTCGTGGTCTCGCGCGCGGGCGCCGGCACGATCTCCGAGCTGATCCGGTGTGAGACACCAGCCATCCTCGTGCCCTATCCGCAGGCGGCGGACGATCACCAGCGCGCCAATGCGGCTTTCTACGAGCGGCAGGGCGGGGGACTGGTGGTGGAGCAAGCTTTCATGGCGGCGCTGCATGCCGAGGTGCTCGACACGATTTTCAACGACTGGCTGCTCCGGAAATTCCGCGCCAACCTGCAGCGCATGGACCGGGCCAATTCGCTGGAGCTGATTCTCGACGACCTGGATGAAATCGTCGCGCCGCCGCCGGTGGTGCCGACCGGGCCCCTGCCCTCGGCGACATGAGACCCGGCGCGCGTCCAGTGCTCTTCGGGCGCGACGTGCGCCACCTCCACTGCGTTGGCGTGGGGGGAATGGGCGTGGCGCCGCTGGCAATTTACCTCGCGCAGCTGGGCTTCACGGTGACTGGCGAGGACGACGCGCTGAGCGACGAGGTGCGCGCGCTGCTCGCGCGCGAACGCGTCACGGTCGGTCCTCTCCCCAGCGGATGCGAACTCGTCGTCTACTCCTCCGCGATCGCGAAGACCCATCCGGCCCATCTCGCCGCGGTCGCGCGCAAGCTGCCGCTGGTCCGTCGGGGCGAACTTCTCGCTGAGGCGCTCCGGGAGAAAAAGCTTGTCGCGGTCTGCGGCTCGCACGGGAAGACGACAACAACCGCGATGCTCATCGCCGCGCTGCGGCAGGCTGGATTTCCAGCGGGCTGGGTGCTGGGCGGCCTTTTTGCCGATGCTACGCCGCCCGCGCGAACAGGTTCGAGCGACTGGGTGGTGGCGGAAATCGACGAGAGCGATGGGACGATCGGCGGCTTCTCGCCCGAGATCACGGTGGCCGTGAACCTGGACTGGGATCATCCCGATTACTACCGCCGCGAAGCCGACCTCGAGGCGACGTTTTCGGCGCTTTTCCAGCGGACGCGCGGCAGCGTGCTGGTGAGCGACGCGTGTGCCCGGTCCGCGCGCATCGCACCGACGGCGAAAACCTTCGGCCGCAGCGGCACGTTCACTGGTGAATTACTCCGGGAAACGAAGGAGGGCATGACGCTTCGGCTGGGCGGGGAATTCGCGCTGTCTGAGGCCGAGGTCAAGGCGCAGGGCGATTTCAACGTCGCCAATGCCACCGCTGCGCTCGCAGCGGCGCAACTGATGGGCGCAACGCTCACGCCCGGAGGGCTGGCGAGATATCCCGGCGTGCGCCGGCGCCAGGCGACGCTCCATGCGAACGGCCTGACGGTGATCGAGGACTACGCGCACCATCCGGCGGAAATTCGCGCGCTGCTTACGAGCCTGCGGCGACGCGTCGCGGAGGCGGGCCGGCTGGTGGTGGTGTTTCAGCCGCACCGGTTCAGCCGCACCGCGCAGTTCAAATCGGAGTTTGCCGCGGCGCTCGCCCTCGCGGACAGCGTCCACCTGCTGGATGTGTACGCCGCGGGGGAGGCGCCCATGGCGGGCGGAACGACGGCCGACATTTATGCCGAGCTGAAGCGCAACGTGGCGTCGCTGCCGGTAAGTTACCTCCCGGGCGGAACTGGCCCGTTTCGACAGGCTCAGGGTCCCGAGCGAGGCGCGGGAGAGTTTTTCCGCGCGCTGTCACGCGATGCGCGGGAAGGCGACCTCGTGGCCTTCGTCGGCGCGGGCGATATTGACCGGCTGGCCCGGGCGTGGCTCGTGATCTTGTCGGAGGATGCCATGAAAGCAAAACGGTGGGACGACCTGCACGCGGCAGTGAAGCCGCTCCTGGCGAAGGAAACCAAATTCAAGCGCGAGGAGCCGCTGGCGCAAAAGACCACGATGCGCGTTGGTGGAGCGGCGCGATTGTACGCCGAACCTGTTTCGGTGGCGGATTTGCAGACGCTGGTGCGCGAAGCATCACTGCGTGACGTCGAGGTGTTCATGCTGGGGCGCGGCTCGAATCTGATTGTGCCGGACGAGGGCGTCGACGGGCTGGTGCTGTCACTTAGCCACGAGAACTGGGCGACATTCGAGCCCCGCGGCGAAGGCCGCGTCTGGGTGGGCGCGGGCCTGAGGCTCAAGAATCTCTGCGGCCTGGCGGCGAAGGCTGGGCTGACCGGATTTGAGTTTCTCGAGGGTATTCCCGGCAGTGTCGGGGGTGCGCTGCGGATGAACGCCGGCGCGATGGGCGGGTGGATGTTCGACGTCGTCGACGAGGTCCAGTTGATGACAATGACGGGCGAGGTACAGACGCTGGCGAGATCTGGGATGCACGTGGACTACCGGCACTGCGCAGAATTGCATCACGCCATTGCGCTCGGCGCCTTGCTGCGGCCAGCGGCGCAGGCGGACGCGGAGGCGGTCACGCGCCAGATCGATGTCTACAAGCGCAAGCGCCAAGAATCCCAGCCGCGGGAGCCCAGCGCGGGCTGCGTATTCAAGAATCCCCCGGGGAATTCCGCGGGCCGGCTGATTGACGAGTGTGGGCTCAAGGGCGAGCGGGTGGGTGACGCCGAGGTCTCGACCGTGCATGCAAATTTCATCGTCAACCGTGGCTCGGCCACGAGCGCGGAGGTGCTGGAACTCGTGCGACGCGTGCGCGCCCGCGTGCGGCAGATCAAAGGCGTCGAGTTGGAGCCTGAGGTGCTGCTTTATGGGAAAAATTGGAGGGAAGTGCTGTGAAGGAGCCCGTGATCGCGGTGCTGGCCGGCGGGACGTCGGCTGAGCGCGAGGTTTCCCTGGGCTCCGGAATGGCCTGCGCCGTCGCGCTTGCGCGCTCCTATCCAACGCGGTTCTTCGATGTCACGGCGAACGCGCTGCCCGCCGGGCTCGATGCAGGGACGCATGTCGTGTTTTCCACCCTGCACGGGACGTTTGGCGAGGATGGCGGGATGCAGCGTCTGCTCGACGCGGCGCATGTGCACTATGCCGGGTGCGACGTCACCAGCAGCGCGCTGACGATGGACAAGACGAGGACGAAGGAAACCGTCGCGGGCCACGGCCTCCGCGTGCCGAAGTCCGTCCTTTTTCCGGGCAACGCCAAACCTCCGGTGGAAACGCTCGTGGCCCAGCTCGGCGCGCAGCTGGTGATCAAACCCAACGCCGAAGGCAGCAGTGTCGGGCTCAGCGTGGCATCCAGCCGCGACCAGCTCGCGTCGGCGTTCGCCCAGATTTCCAGCGGCACCTGGCTCGTCGAACAACGGATTGTCGGCCGCGAACTTTCGGTTGGCGTGCTCAACGGAGCGCCGCTGGGCGTGGTGGAAATTCGCCCGAAGTCCGGCATCTACGATTACGCGAGCAAGTACACGAAGGGTGCGTCGGAGTATTTCGCGCCGGCTCCGCTCGAGGCGAGCCTGACCGAAACTGTGCGACAATCCGCGGCGGCGGCGTTTGCGGCGTGCGGTTGCCGGGACTATGCCCGCGTGGACTTCATGTTGTCGGGGTCGAACGAACTTTATTTGCTGGAAATCAACACTCTACCCGGCATGAAGGAGACCAGTTTGCTGCCGATGAGCGCTTCGTGCGTGGGGCTGGATTTTACGGCTTTGGTCAGGGAAATGGTCAAACCCGCGCTGCAGCGTTTCCGCGCGGCGACTGCTTCCCCCGAATCATGAGTTCCCGCCACACCCCGAAATCCGCGCGCAGCTGGAGAGACATTCCCCAGCAGGTCACCCATCGCTCGCTCTCGTCCGAGGGCCGGAAGCGCGTGTGGATGCGCGTCGTCAAGACCACTTCCTGCGTTGGCGTCGTCGCCGCGCTCGCGTGGGGCGGGCTCGAGGTCGCAGGCACGTTCCAGGAAAACCCGAAGCAGGTGCCATCGGCGATGCAGTCGGCGCCGCTGAAGGATCTCGTGCTGAGCACCGATGGCGTGCTGAACCAGGCTTGGACCAATCGCACACTGGCGCTGCCCAAGAATACGTCGCTGATGGCGCTGGATCTCTTCCAGCTTCGCGCGCGGCTGCTCGCGTCCGGGCAGGTGCGGGCCGCGACGCTCACGCGTAATTTTCCCTCCACGCTGACCGTCAGCCTTTCCGAGCGCTCACCGGTGGCACGGATTTCGACGCAGGACAAGGACGACAGGCCCCGGACCTTGCTGGTGGCGCGCGACGGCGTGGTTTATGAGGGCGAGGGATACGACGCCAACATGGTGGCGACACTGCCCTGGCTGGCGGGAGTGAAACTGACGCGCGTCGGCGGCGTGCTGCAGCCCATCGTGGGGATGGAATCCGTCGCGGAGCTCCTCGCGAAGGCGAAGCTCGAGGCAGAGCACCTGTATTCCACCTGGAAAATTGTCTCGCTCGGCCGGTTGGAGTCCGACGGCGAGATTGAAGTGACGACGCGCGAGTCGACGAAGATCACGTTTGGCATCACGGAGGATTTTTTCCGACAGCTCGCGGCCCTCGACGCAATTCTTGACGCGGCGGCGGCGCACCCCGAGAAATCGCCGCGTGCCATCAACCTTGCGGTGGGAGCCCAGGTGCCGGTCGCGTTCAATGACGTCGCGGCCGTCGAACCCAACTCACCCGTGCATCCGGCGCCGCAGCTGACGCGCCTCGTGCTTCCGACTTTCACCACCCACTAGCCTTCGCCCTCGTCCCGTGAGTTCCCGTTCCACCTACATCGGCGCCGTTGAAATCGGCACATCCAAAATCACCGTGCTCGTCGGCGAATACACCGGCCGCGAGCTCGCCATCATCGGCCACGGCGAGTGCAGCTCGCGCGGCGTGATCAAGGGCGCGGTCGTCGACTACAAGGCCGCCTGCGAGTGCACGCACAGCGCGCTTGAGCAGGCCGAGCGCGACGCGGGGGAGCGGATCGAAGTGGTGTTTCTCGCCCAGACCGGCGGGCACCTCGAGGGCTTCTATAACGAGGCGTCGGTCAACGTGAAGGCGGCCGACAACATGATCGAAGCGGCGGACATCCGCACCGTCGGTGATCTCGCGAAGTCGAAGGAGCTGCCCGCAGGACGGATGGTGGTGCACCACATTCGGCGGCCGTTCCGTGTGGATGGTCGCATCGTGCCCGGCACGCCGGAGAACCTCGTCGGGCAGCGTCTCGAGGTCGGCTATTGGACGGTGCACGGACAGGAGCCGCGTCTCGCGGACAACATTCACGTAATCCGGGGTTTTAATCTCGAAGTCCGGGAGCTCGTCCTCGCGAGCCTCGCTTCCGGTCATATGATTACGTCGGCCGAAGACCGTCAGCACGGCGTGCTGGCGATCGACATCGGAGCCGGCACGACAGATTTCGTCCTCTATCGCGACGGCGTGGCCTACGTGACGGGCGTCGTGCCGGTCGGCGGCTCGCATTTGACCAACGACCTGAGCATCGGCCTGCGCCTCACGGAGGGGCAGGCGGAGAAGCTCAAGCTGCGCTTCGGCCGCGCGGCGGTACAGGCGAAGGACAAGACGGAGAAAGTGTGGCTGGACGGCAATTTCGCGATTGGTGACCGGCAATTTCCCCGTGCGGCGATCGAGCAGATCACCGCGGCGCGCACGTGGGAGCTGCTGGAGGTGGTCAAACGCAAACTCGGCAGCGCATTCTCACCCGAAACCTGCGCGGCTGGCGTGGTGCTCACCGGCGGCACCGCCAAGCTTCCGGGCATCGCCGAAACCGCGGCCAAGGTTTTTGGTGTACCAGCGCGCCTCGGGGAGGCGCCCACCTGGGTGAATGAAAACCTCCGCGACCCAGGCAATCACACCGCGCTGGGGCTGCTGTACTACGGCGTAAACGCCCACAGCGAGCGCCGAGCCACGGAGCAGCGCCGCGGCGGCCTGCTGAGCAACTTCAAAAAACTCTTCGCGAGCGCCTGACCGATGAACCTCAACGAACTTCCCCTCGAGCACTCGCTGCTCACGGACCGCAACATCGCGATCAAGCTCGTCGGCGTCGGCGGCGCGGGCTCCAACGCCGTGGACCGCTTGAAAATGGAAAACCTCGAGCGGCTGCAGCTTGCGGTCATCAACACCGACTATCAGGCGCTGGCCAGTTCCCCGGTGCAGGACAAGGTGCTCATCGGCATGAGCGTGACGCGCGGACTCGGCGCGGGCGGCGATCCGGACCTTGGGCGCGAGGCCGCCGAGGCGGATCGGGAGAAAATCGCGACGGTGGTGAAGGACTGCGATCTCGTGTTTCTCATCGCCGGCATGGGCGGCGGCACTGGCAGCGGCGCGATGCCGGTGGTCGCGGAGATTGCGGCCGAGGCGGGCGCGCTCGTGATCGCGTTTGTCACCTTGCCTTTCAGTTTCGAAGGCGGCCGCCGGCTCAAACAGGCCGAGGAAGGACTGCTCGCGCTGCGGAAGACGTGCGATGCGGTCATCCCATTGCCGAACGATATCCTCCTGCAGGAGGGCGCGGATGACACCAGCGTCCTCGATTCATTTGCGCGCGCCGACGAGTGGATCGGACGTGGGGTGAAGTCGATCTGGGCGATGCTGTTCAAGACCGGCTTGATCAACGTCGATTTCGCCACGCTCCGGCAGATGTTCCAACAGCGCGGTGGCAAGACACTGTTCGGGCTGGGCGAAGGCACGGGCGAAACCGCGGTGACCGATGCGATCGCGAGCCTGAAACTCTGCCCGCTGCTGCACACGCCGGAGTTTTCGCGGAAGGCCGATCGGCTGCTCGTAAACATTATTGGGGGTACCGACCTGACGCTGCCGAAGGTCAATGAGTTGATGACGGCGATCACCGATCAGTTTGGCCGGGAGTCCCACGTTATCATGGGCGCAGTGATTGACGAAGGGATGCAGAACCGCGTCGAGGTCTGCGTGTTGGGAACCAGCGACATGGGGGCGCGCAGCGTGCAACCCCGCCGGCCAATCCCGACCCGCGGCAGGGCCCCGGTGCCGCGTCCGGAGGGCGCCGGCACCGTGCCGGTACCCGCCACCACGCCTGCACCCGCGGAGCGAACGGCTGCCCCGGTTACACACACGACGGCCAGCAAGGCGGCGCAGGAGGAATTCGGCTTCGGCGAGGTCGAGAGCCGCGGACATTTCGAGAAAACCGACCGCAATCTTTTCGACGGCCAGGACCTCGACGTGCCGACCTACCTGCGCAAGGGCATCAAGATCGCGCTGTGACTTGTAGGGCGGGGTCCCTGACCCCGCCTGACCGCGAGCCTGCGAATGCGCCCGCAAACAGGCTGACGTCTGGCGGGGTCAGGGACCCCGCCCTACAACGATCCATCGAACCACCCCTTGTTAAAACTGGCGCGTTCTGCATCCTACGGCGCATGTTTGTCGACGAGTGCACAGTTAAACTTCAGGCCGGCGATGGCGGGCGGGGCTGCATCAGCTTCCGCCGCGAAAAATACGAACCGTGGGGCGGTCCGAACGGCGGCGATGGCGGACACGGAGGCGACGTCATCCTCGTGGGTGACGTCAACACGAACAACCTCGTCGACTACAAGTACCAGCCGCACTGGAGCGCGGAGCGCGGTGGGCACGGGCTTGGTTCCGACCAGTACGGCAAGGACGGAAAGAACTGCATCTTGCGCATGCCACTCGGGACCGTCGTCACTGACCTCGCGACCGGCCGGGTGGTGGCCGAAGTGATTGAGGACGGCTTGCAGATTGTCCTGTGCAAGGGCGGCAACGGCGGGTGGGGCAACACGCATTTCAAATCGTCGACGAATCGCGCGCCGAAACGCGCGAATCCCGGCCAACCGGGCGAGGGCGGCTCGTACCGGCTGGTGTTGAAGAGCATCGCGGACGTCGGGCTCGTGGGGTTTCCGAACGCGGGGAAATCCTCGCTCACCACGGCGATTACAAAGGCCCGCCCGAAGACGGCGGCGTATCCGTTCACGACGCTGCATCCGCAGATCGGCGTTATTGAATATCCTGACGATCGGAAAGGCACGCGCCGGCTGCTGCTCGCCGACGTGCCTGGGTTGATCGAAGGCGCGAGCGAGAACCGCGGGCTGGGTCACCGCTTCCTGCGTCACATCGAACGCTGCGCCGTCCTGCTCGTGCTCCTCGACATGGCCGGCACGGACGCGCGCGATCCGCGCGACGACTACAAGCACCTCCTGCACGAGCTCGAGCTTTACGACCCCGCGCTCCTCAAGAAGCCGCGCCTCGTCGTGGCAAACAAGTGCGATTTGCCCGAGTTCGCTCCCAACCTCGCGAAGTTCAAAAAACGGTATAAAACCGCCGAAATCCTCGAGATTTCGTGCCGAACTGGCGACGGCCTGGAGGCTTTAAAGAAACAATTGCTAAAACGGGTCACCACGTTCCGGGCGAAAGAAAAAATGTCGCCTCAACCGGGTGCTCCAGCCTAACTTAGCCGCAAGTCATGCTCCCGGAACACCGTCAACTTTTGATGCGCTCCAATCGCCTGCTGGGTGCCGGCTTGGTGGAGGCAAACCTGGTCAAAATCGAGGACCTCGAGAAAGCGAACGAGAAGCTGCTTGAGATCATGCAGACCGACCAGCCTCGGCAGAGCACGGTCCTGGGAATTCTTGCGTACCAGATGAAGGTGCTGCGTGAGGAGGAGCTGCTGATGCACATCTCGGACAACGAGGGCTGCGGGTTGGTGGACCTGCGGGGCTACGACGTGCCCGACGAGGTCAAGAAGGCCACCGATATTCCAACCTGCTGGGCGACGTGGTCGGTGCCGTTCGATCACGACGAGGATTTTCATTTCATTGCGACGGCGTACTACCTGAGCCCGGCCGTGCGGAGCTTTTGGGAGAAACAGTACTCCGGCCCGATCCTCTGGTTTGGCAGCACGCTGGAGGTGATCGCGGACTATCTCGAAAAGCTCGTGGCCGAGCGCGTGGCGCCCCAAGCGGCGACCACCGGTGGCTCGCGCCATCCGTTCGCGCCTCCGGGCACGCGCTCGCCCTTTGGCACGATCTCGCCGTTTCCCGTCAAGCCTTCCGGCTCGGCTCACCCTTTCGCCACGACGGCCCCCGCCGCCGCAGCCGCGGGTTCGGCTCCGCCCATCCCGCTGGCGCACCCGCCGCAACGGAACTGACCCATGCCGCTCGGAAAAGTCCAGACGCAGATCGTTCGCAAGCTGGTCGAAATGGGCCGCCTGTCGGAGCGGCAGCATGACGTGATTGCGGCGGTGACGGCCGACCTCAACGGCGACGCGCTGGACCGCCTGCTGCAGGAAGAGCACCGCATCTCACCCCTGCAGATCCTGGTCGCGAAGGGCAAGGCGCTCGGCCTGGCGCCGTACAATATTTCACGCTACAAGATCACGCCAAACACCTACGAGCGCATCCCGCAGGAGTTCTGCGTGGAGAACCTCGTGATCCCGGTCGGGCAGGTGGGCGACCTGTTGCTGGTCGTGTTCGCCAATCCGTTCGAGGTCACGGTCCCGGCGAAAATTCACGAGATGACCGGACTCAAGGTCGTGCGCCTGCTCGGGCGCGAGAAGGATCTCAAGGACAAGTTCAATCAGGGCGCCAACCTTCAATCGACGGGCTTCGACGACGTGGTGCAGCAGATCGGCGCGGAGTACGGCAACGTGCTGCAGGTGTCCGAGGATGATTTCGTCAACGAGGAGTCCGGCCCGATCATCCAGCTGGCCAACCGCGTGATCGAGGACGCCTATTTCGCGGGAGCGAGCGATATCCACGTCGAGCCGCAGGAAAACGAAATCATCGTCCGGTACCGCATTGACGGCCTCTGCCAGGAAAAGCTCCGCCTGCCCGCGAAGGTCGCGCCGGCGCTCGTCGCGCGCATCAAGATCATGTGCAACCTGGACATCTCCGAGCGGCGCCTGCCGCAGGACGGTCGCATCATCTTCAAGCAGTACACCAAGAAGTCCCTCGACCTCGACCTCCGTGTTTCCACTGCGCCCCTGAACCACGGCGAAGGCCTGGTCATGCGTATTCTCGACAAGCAGAAGTCCACGCTGCCGCTGCCGGCGCTGGGTTTCTCCGAGGAAAACCTGAATCGTTACCGCGAAATCATCCGCAATCCGTACGGCATGATCCTGCATTGCGGCCCGACCGGCTCCGGCAAGTCGATGACGCTCTACTCGGCGCTCAACGAAATCAACTCGCCCGAGATTGTGATCCGCACCGCCGAGGATCCGATCGAATACACCCTCGCCGGCATCAACCAGATGCAGATGCACCGGCAGATCGGCCTCACGTTCGCCACGGCGCTGCGCTCCTTTCTCCGGCAGGATCCCGACATCATTCTCGTGGGTGAGATCCGCGACAAGGAGACCGCCGACATCTCCGTCGAGGCGGCGCTCACCGGCCACTTGCTCCTCAGCACGCTGCACACGAACGACGCGCCGAGCACGGTGGCCCGTCTCACCGACATGGAGGTCGAGCCGTTCATGATTTCCTCGTCGCTGCTTTGCGTGTGCTCCCAGCGCCTCGGCCGCCGCGTTTGCAAAACCTGCCGCATGGCCTACACGCCGGTTGGTCGCGAAAAGGAAATCATTGAAAAAGCCATCGGCTGGTGCGGCCAGGTCTACAAGCACAACGCCCGCGGTTGTTCGAAGTGCAACAACAGTGGCTACAAGGGGCGGATTGGCTTCCACGAGCTCATGATCACGAACGACGAGCTCGTCGAAGGCATCAACAAGAAGGCCGAGACCTCCGAGCTGAAGCGCATCGCCGTCCGCGGCGGCATGAAGACCCTCCACCAAGACAGCATGTACAAGGTGAAGGAAGGCATCACGACGATGGAAGAGGCGATCGCCACGGTGCCGGCGGACTTCTGAGTGTGATAATTGATGGGGGTCGGGGATTATCCCCGACGGGTCTGGGGGACGGGGCACGCTGTGCCGGCGGAGTCGAACGCGTCAGGCGTAAAGTCCGACCCACATTCGAGCATGAACGTCACCACTGGATTTCGGTTTTACTCCGCCGCGCCGCCGCCCATCTTGGCCGGCATGAAAGCCCGGCCCCATGCCCGCAAGATCCACGCGCTCGAGGAGGAACTCGTCCGCGCGCAGCAGAAACTCGCGGCGCTCAAGCGCCGGCAGCCGCTGGAACACGTCGCCGATTACCACCTGACGGGCCCGCGCGGCACGGTGAAACTCTCGGCGTTGTTTGGCCGCAAACGTGACCTCATCGTGGTCCACAACATGGGCGTGTCGTGCCGGTACTGCACGATGTGGGCGGACGGCTTCAACGGCCTCCTGCCGCACTTGAGCGACCGGGCGGCGTTCGCCGTGGTTTCACCCGACCCGATCCCTGTGCAGCGAAAATTCGCCGCCGGTCGCGGCTGGAAATTTCCGATGTATTCCGCGCAGGGTTCCCCGTTCACGCACGACATGGGATTTGAGGACACGCCCGGCGAACCGCAGCCGGGGGTGACGACCTTCCGCCACGAGCGCGGAAAGATCTATCGCGTCGCGTCGGCGCCTTTCGGGCCGTTCGACTCCTTCTGCGCCACCTGGCCGCTGTTTGCACTGCTGGCCAACGGCGTCGACGACTGGGCGCCAAAATACCGCTATTGATGAAATCCGTCCTGCGACCCCACCTGATCCTAGTCGTTATCGGAATGGCCCTGGCCGCGAGCTGCAGTCGCAAGGAGGTGACGTCCCTCCAGCGCAAGCAGGGCGCGAGCTTCGCCAGCGAGGCCGGGTTCGCGATCACCGTGCGCGATTACGCCCGCGCGGAAAGCCTCCTTTCCCAAGCAGTGGCAGTCTGTCCTGACACGGCGGAGTACTGGCTCAACCTCGGGTCGGTGCGCCGGCGCCTGGGGAATCGCAGCGGCGCGAAGTCGGCGTACGAGTCGGCCCTCGACGAACTCGAGCGACGCTACAAGCACGACGGCAAGGACTCGACGCCGCTTCTCCAGGGCGTGTACGTCCTGGCTCTCCTCGGCCGAATGGACGATGCCAAGGCGATGCTGGCGAAGGCGCAGAAAAAGCATCCGGATGACCGCGCCGTTCGCGCTTTCGTCGAGACCAAGCAACTCGAGCGCCTGCCCGACGACCCGACGTTCAAGGATATTTCACTCTGAGCAGATCCCGAAAGGTGAACGACGGATGGCACGGATGAACACGGATCAGACAAGACCCTGATCTGGGGATCCATCCGTGTTATCCGTGCAATCCGTGGTCAAAATTCCGGGCTGACCGATGCACGACTACTGGGTCGAGTTTTCCAAAGTCGCCGTCGCGCACCTGCTCGCGGTGGCGAGCCCGGGACCGGACTTCGCCATCGTGCTCAAGCAGAGCCTCACCCATGGCCGCCGCACCGCGATCTGGACCAGCATCGGGGTAGGCACGGCGATCCTGCTGCACGTAACTTACTCGCTGCTCGGCCTCGGCCTGCTGATTCGCAGCTCACCGCTCTGGTTCACGATCGTGAAATACGCCGGCGCCGCCTACATCGCCTGGCTCGGCGTGCAGGCGCTCCGGACGAAACCGTTCCAGCCCACGGCCGCGAACCGGGGTGGGGCGCCGAACCTGCCAAAGCCCCACGGCGCCTTCGCCACGGGTTTCCTAACCAACGCGCTCAACCCCAAGGCCACGCTCTTCTTCATCTCGCTCTTCGTCCTCATCGTGAACCCTCACACCCCGAAGCTGATTCAAGCCGGATACGGAATCTGGATGTGCCTCGCGACCATGGCCTGGTTTACCTTCGTGTCCGTCGTCTTCACCCGCGAGGACATCCGCGCCAAATTCCTGCGTTTCGGCCACTGGATCGATCGGGCTTTGGGAGTGGTCTTCCTCGCCTTCGCCCTCAGTCTGGCACTCGCGACGATGCGCTGACTTTGGAGACATGGATCCCATCGGCACGATACTAAATCTCTTTTTTGGTCGCCTGCGACTAACGACGATTTCAGGTCGAGATATTTCCCTTGTTAAGGGATGGATCAGCAAATCTGGCGCTACGAGTGTCCAAATTCCGGATGAGGTGATTGTACAACTCATTGAGGAGGCGCGTCGACGTGCTGCAGCTCACGAACGCGATGGCGTTGCCAGAGTTGGTAGGACCGCTAGCGAACTACAAGTGGTTGTGGAAGCAGCCATCAAGGCCTTTAGTAAGGACCTGAATGGCGACCTACGCGTTCGCCAGATCTTGGAATTTGCCGGCCTAATTTAGCCGTTCTGATCGCAAGCCATTGCCTGATAGCCCATGATAAATTCCCATCGCTGTTAGTCGGGAATTTCCGCTTCAACCAGCTTGGCGAGGAGGATAAGCGACTCCTGCCAGCCGAGGTAGCACATCTCGGCGGGAATGGCGGCGGGAATGTTTTCCTGGGTGATGTTGATCTCGGTGCCGCACATGACCTCTTTCAATGTGACGGTCACAGGCATCGTGCCGGGCATGTTCGGATCGTCGAACTGGTCCGTGTAGCGGATCAGCTCGTTCGGTTTCAGTTCCAGATACTTTCCGCCGAACGAGTGGCTTTTCCCGGAGGTGAAGTTGGTGAACGACATCTTGAAGCCGCCGCCGACTTTGGCGTCCATCGAGTGGACCTTGCCGGTGAAGCCATTCGGCGGAAGCCACTTTGCCATGGCGTCGGCATCGAGGAAGGCGCGGTACACGCGTTCGGGTTTCGCGCGCAGGACGCGGTGGAAGTGAACGCTGTGGGACTTAGTGGCGGGTTTTTGGGCGGATTTTTTAGCGGTCATGGCGGATGGGGAGGGGGGATTATCCTGTTTCTGAGCTTGGGGAAGAGGCCGGCGTGGCCGCAAGCAGCATGGCGCTGAGCTCGAGCGCGGCGCGGTTCATCTGGCCGAAGACCCAGTGGTCGCGCTGAGCGTCGTTGCTGGTCGCGGCGGGTTGCGGGGCTTGGAAGGACTCGAGAGCAGAGAGCAGAGGTGCAAGGCGAGGCGGGGATGCGGGGTCAGCTGAGACCGTGGCGGCGAGGACTTCCAGGGACTCGCCGGCCAACGTGGCAAACCGGGTCGCGTCCGCGTGCGCGACAGGCATGCCGGGCTTCAGGTGGATCGCGATGGTGGTGAGCGCACGCGTCAGGCGCTGGTTGCCGTTGGCGATGGCGGCCGACTGTGTGAGCGTGCCCTGCTGGTGCTTCGGGTCGGCATCCATGCGCTGCAACGAGGCGAAGACGACGCCGTTGGCAGCCTCAGCGCGACGCTTGGCCGCCACGGCCGGCGCGTCGTAGCCGCCACCGGACTCCAGCCGCGCCTGCAGGATGCGGAGAAAGTCGCGGTTTGCGCGCAATGCGGCGGCGAGGTAGGCGGGAAACCGCTGGCGTTCCCACACCGGCCAAAAAACGAGCGCCGCCAGCATGGCGACGGCGCCGCCGGCGGCGGTGGCGATGAGACGCAGTAGCGTGAATTCGAGCGTCACCGTGCCGGTTTCCTCGGTGAGGAGCACGATCATCAAAGTGATGAAGAACACCGCGATCGCGTAGTTCTTTCGCAGGAAGTAAGAGAACGCGAAGATCGTCGCGGCGATGGCGACCAGCAGGATCGCCGCCGGCAATTTCAGCCACAGCAGCAAACTCGCCAGCACTCCGCCGATGAGGGTGCCGACGATGCGCTGCGCGGCGCGCTGGCGCGTCGAACCGTAGTCGGGCTGCAGCACGACCACGATCGTCAACGCGAGCCAATAGCCGCGGGGAATTTGCCAGTGCACATAAACGGCGATGGCGAGGATCATCAGCACCGCGAGCCGCGCGGTGAACCGCACCAGCGCCGGGTCGACGCGGCGGCTCTGGTTGAGCGTCGCGGCGAAGGGTCGGAGCGTCCACGCGTCGAGGTCGAACAGCTCAAGCGAGAATGCCCCGCGCTCCGTCGCCCGTTCGCTCGTGGCCCGCAGTTGTTCGAACAGTCCGGGAATTTGGGCGGCGACCTGGCGAAGCAGCTGGACCAGCTCACCGCTGCGGGGCGAATTCGCCGCCAGCGACGCGACGCGCGCCTGCAGCACCGCGATAAGGTTGGTGAGTCGTTGCAGCCGGACCTCGGCGGTGGCGAGATGCGTCGGCTGGCTGGACACGACCGCCAGCGCGACGGTGCGCGCGGTGTTCGTAAGCGAGGTGTACACCGGCTGCACGGCCGGAGCGAGTTGGTCAAACTCGGGCCCGGAGCGCAGGGCTTCAAGGGCGCTGTTGAAAACGACCACACGGGTCGAAATCCGTGCAGCCGCGAGGTTGAGTGCATCGAGCCGCGCCTGAAGCGAGCTGGGGGCCGTGCCGGCGGGTGCTCCGAGCAGGGCAAAGGCGGTGTCGATGGCCGGGCGCAGCGCCGCCTCTTTTTCCGCGATGGCCCTCTCGCGCGCGGCGGTGTCGCGCTCCTCCTCGAGCGACATCGCGGCGAACAGTTCGCCGACGGCGAGCCAGGCTTGGGAGACCGCTTGTCGTTGGGGCTGGTGCGGTCGAAAGGGCCAGAGCGAGGCCTGGACCCCGATCCCCCACGCCGCGCCACCCAGGGTGAATAGCGCACCATGCGCGGGGCCGATTCCCGGAACCGCGAGGGCGATGAGGAAAAGCAGCGCGGAACCGGCGGCGACCGAGGGCCCGTAGTCCGAACTCAGGTGGCGCCACAGTCCCATGCCGACCGCGATGAGCCCGGTCGCGAGCACCGCAACCCACAGTCCACTCGTCGCCACGCAGCCCAGCCAGGCTGAAGCAACCAGGATCAAGGCTTTTCCCAGCAGCAGCCCGATTTGCACGCGGTAGCCGCCCCGCACATCGATCGTCGCCACATTTTGCGCGGCAATTGCCGCAAGGATCGTCGGACCCGGTAACACGCCGAAATACGCGAGAAGCAACGGCCCCATGAACGCGACCGTGGCGCGAGTGGCGCGGGCGATGTCCGGGTAGAGTGCCCGTCGTTCCGCAATCCGGTCAATGCGTGACTGCGGTGCCGACGTCATGGGTGCGCAATTTCGGATTTCGATTTCAAACCTTGTTCAGCGTGAACCTTGAGAGCGTCCTATTTCACAGGTAGACGCCACCGCCGAGCAACTGATCGCTGTTGTGGAGCGCCAGGATTTGGCCCGACGCGAGCCCGCGCTGTGGTTCTGCAAACCGAACCAAAGCATTCCCTGAATCAGTGGGAATGAATTCGAGCTGAACGCGCGGATCGCGGTAGCGGACGCGGCCTTCGAGCATGCAAGGGGAGGTGATCGGATCGCCAATCCAGCTCAGGCTGTGAACGCGGACTTCAGTCTGGAAAAGGCCGGGGGCGTCGGGATGATCAAAGGCGACGAGCAGCGCACGGTCGGCGGCGCGTTTACCGACCACCACGTAGGCTTCGTTGTCGGTGTTGGACGGCACACGAATGCCGCGGCGCTGACCGATGGTGTAGAAATGGAGGCCGCGATGCCGGCCGAGTTCGCGCCCGTCGTGCGCGCGAACGATCGGACCAGGAGCGTCGGGGACATAGGTTTTCAGGAAATCCGCCATCTTCACCTCCCCGATGAAGCAAATGCCCTGGCTGTCTTTTTTCGCCGCGGTCGGCAGGCCCGCATCGCGGGCGAGGGCGCGCAGTTCGGGCTTTTGCAGGTTGCCGATTGGGAAGCGGGCGTAGCGAAGCTGCTCTTGGGAAAGCAGGGCGAGGAAGTAGGACTGGTCTTTGTTTTTGTCCAAGCCCTCGAGCAGGGCGAAGTGCGTAGGGGCGTTGCTTGTCGACGCCCTTTCCGCCGCGGACCCCAACCGGGCGTCGGCAAGCAACGCCCCTACGGCAACCCGGCGGGCGTAATGCCCCGTCGCGAGCGCGGAAAATCCCTCCGCCTCGGCGTAGGCGCGGAACACGCCAAACTTCACCCGGCTGTTGCACATGACATCGGGATTGGGCGTCAGGCCGCGCTGGTAGCCGTCGAGGAGGTAGTCGACCACGAGGCGCCGGTAGTCCTGCATCAGGTTCACCACGCGAAACTCGATGCCGAGTTTGTCGCATACGGCCCGGGCATCGACGATGTCCTGCTGCCACGGGCACTCGCCGATCACGTTGTCCTCGTTGATCCAGTTCTTCATGTACGCGCCGACGATCGGGACGCCCTGTTGCCGCAGGAGAAGCGCGGCGACGGAACTGTCGACGCCGCCGGACATGGCGACGAGGGTTTTGGCGAGTGACGACACGGGGAAAGCGACGCGGCCGCCTGCAGGATTGTCAAATGTGGAGGGTGGGAATGCCTGAATGTAGGCTGTGAGCTTGCTCGCGCCCTTGCGGCCTGCTCAACCCCCAGAGGCCCTGCCAGCAGGCGGCCCACGAATGCCGAACCATCTGCGGCTGGAAGCCGCAGCCACGTTACGGAACCACAAACTTCGGGTCGACCACGCGCTTCAGCAGCGCTTCGAATTTCTCGAGCGGCACATCGTAGCCCGGCGTTCCCAGGCTGCATTCCGGCACAAAGATGGGTGCGACGGCCGGGGGGTTTTGGGCGCTAAGCGGGGTAAGTTCACGGATCTGTTCGAGCGTCTGACCGACATAACTCAGACGGACGAACCACTTTCCCTCATCGCTGTTCTGCCGAAGTTCGAGGAGGAGCGCGCCGCCGGTCAGGACCGGATTCGCGGCGGTACCGGGGAGTTGCCAACGGAGTCCAAGCAGTCCGCCGAGGTTGATGAGGTTGGTGTCGTGGCCCATCACGACAATCAGGTTTTGGCCGACGTCGCCGAATGCGCCGGCGTGGCTTCGGCCGCTGACGGTTTGCTCGATCGTGGCGAGGTAGTATTGGGCGAGACCCGAGGCCTGGACTTGGGCGGGATAGAACGTGCCCTGGGTCAGCTCGAAGTGGAGCGAGTGTAGCCGCAGCAGTTGCGTGAGCGTGGCAGGCGACACGCGTCCCCAACCCACGTCCTTCAGCGGCAAGCCTTCCACGTATTCGAGTTGGATCGCGTCGACGATCTGCTGGGCGACCCGCAGCGGACCCTCGAACCCGAGCGTGTGGTCCCTGGTGCCGGCCTGCACGGAGGCTGGCAGGTCCAGCAGCGAGGTCTTGCCCGCGGGCAGTTTGCCACTGGGACCAGCCAGGACGTGCTCGAGCAAAGCAAACTCGGCCTCCTGCGCCTTGAGGAAGGCCGCGGGGTCGTTGCCGATCCGTCCGTTCAACGCGGCGACCGCAAGGACGCGATCGGGCAAATCCGGATGTACCTGCGCGAAGCGAAACAGCGCGTCGATTTCGTTCGCGGGTTTCGCATGAAGGTCCGGGTCAGGTCCACCGGGCAACAGGCCGGCCGCGAGCGCGCGGGCCGACTCAAGGGTGCGCTGGTCGTTGTCCGAGCGGAAATAAACGCGCGCGGCGTCGGTCGCAGCCTGACCGGTCAGCAGTCCCTCGGCCACGAAACGTTCATGGTAGTATCCGCCCATCATCTGCATCTCCTGGCGCCCGTGCGGGGTGAGAATCCCCGGCGCGACGCTCCACTCCGGCCAGGGTTCGGCGGCGTATTTTCCGAGGGTCTCGTTGGTCTGCAGCGGCGTGCGCACCCCATGGCGCGTGAGGATGATCGCAAGCTTGAGCTGGGAGTCGGAAGCGACGAGTGCGGTTGATGCCTCGAGCGCGAGCAAGATGACGGCCAGGGCCGGGCGGAGGAGCCGATGAGGCAAAAGGGACATATTACGAATTCGCGTGATGACAGTCGCGGGAAGGCAAAAGGGATGAGTGGATTTTGCGGGTGAGTCGCCTTCAAAATTGGCACCCGCTTCAAACCGCAGCTTGCGATGGAGAGGTCGGTCACAATGCTCCGCACTTCATGCGAAAGCTCATTTTCCTGGCCTGCTGCATCGCCGCTACCTTCGCGCAGAGCGCGGAGACCCGCGCGCCTTCCGCCGCTCCCTCGCGCCCCATTTCTGCGGTCGAGCACGTTGTGATCATTATCGTGGACGGGCTCCGGCCCGACGTGCTGCTGCTCGCGGACGCGCCGGCGCTGCACGGGATGATACACGAAGGGGCCTATTCGCTCTGGGCGCGCACCACGGACCTGGCGATCACGCTTCCCTCGTGCACGAGCATGCTGACCGGCGTAAACCCGGAGAAGCACGGCGTGATCTGGAATGCCGACCTGCCGGCGATGCAGCACAAATACCCCAATGTCCCGACCGTTTTTGAAATGGCCACGCGCGCGGGTTACGTGACGGCGCTGGTGGCGGGGAAGTCCAAGTTCACGGCGCTGTGCAAGCCCGGCACGGTCACGCATGTGGCGGTGCCGACGGCGGCGAAAATCAGCGATGAAGAAGTGGGCAACGCGGCGGTGGACCTGATCGAGCAGCAGCGGCCCGGGCTCATGTGCATCCACTTTCCCGACGTCGATTTCGCCGGTCACACGATCGGCTGGGGTTCGCCGCAGCAGCTGGCGCAGGTGGCGAAGACCGACGCGCAGGTCGCGCGCGTGCTGGCCGCGCTGGATCGCGCCGGCCTGCGGAATTCAACGATCGTTCTGGTGTCCGCCGACCATGGCGGGGCGGGGAAGCGTCATGGGGCCGATGACATGCGCAGCCGGCATATTCCTTGGATCATCACCGGTCCCGGAGTGAAGCCGGGCTATGACCTCACGCGTGACGCGCGCCCCGTGCTCACGGAGGACACCTGCGCGACGGCGTGCTGGCTGCTCGGCCTGGAACAGCAGCCATATTTTGACGGCCAGCCAGTGACGGCGGCGTTTGCGCCGTAGGGTTCGATGTAGGCAGCCTGCTTGCAGGCGCCCGCGATTTGAGCGGGTTGAAGGTCGTCATTGCTACCGTTGGCTAGAGTCGCTTTCCAGCACATTGGGATCCTAAGCTTAGAATTCCACGTGGACAAGTTGTCGCG